>Ga0157367_1001146_pt1 | contig 11879 bp, 11 predicted proteins | sample AttbisABBM2_FD_113142 | JGI IMG/M metagenome (GOLD analysis project Ga0157367, IMG submission 113142) | Fungus gardens microbial communities from leaf cutter ant in Botucatu, State of São Paulo, Brazil - Atta bisphaerica ABBM2 | ecosystem: Host-associated > Fungi > Mycelium > Unclassified ...
CAAACGCATTGCCGAGCGGACCCGATACCGAGATCTGCGCGAACCACGCGGCCGTGAGCGGCGCGAGGCCGAGCGTCACCGCGTACTGCACGCGCGTCGCCTCCGCGATCCGGCGCCCGGCACCCGTGCACCATGCGCGCAGCCGGCGCCGGCGGTCGACCGCGGCGGCGCCATCGGGCGCACTGTCGTCGCCGCCGTCGAATTCACGCACCGCGCGCCAGCCCGCCACCGCCATCAGGATCACGGCGACCGCCCCGAACGACAGCCAGAACCCGGCCGACAGCACCGCCCACGGATCGGCCAGCAGCACGCCGCCGAGCGCCGCGCACAACACCGCGGAAGTCGGCACGCTGCGTCCGGCCAGATAGGCAGCCGCCCCGGCCGCGATCATCCACCACGCGCGCTGCGCCGGCACGTTGAAGCCGGCAAGCGCCGCATAGCCGGCGGCGGCCGTCAGCGCTGCCAGGGAAGCGACGTATGGCGCGGGCATCACGAGCGCCGCGGCACGTCCGCGCCAGCGCAGACGCCGCCAGACCATCGATACGATCCCGCCCGTGATCGCGCCGACGAGCCCGACGTGCAGGCCCGAAATCGCAATAACGTGGTGAAGAACACACAACATTGCACTCACCCATACCCCGGTATAGGTGGCCGGAAATTTCAAGCGTCCGGGGTGACCGATTTGTTCCAGCGGCCCCCGACAGTCGCTCTGGAAGCGGTCGTCCAGTCGTTGCACGTGTCTCGATGTTCAGCAGGTGGGGCCGACTCTCGACCAGTTGAGTGGATCGAACGACGAGCCAAACGCACTGGCTACATGACTGATGTGCAATGGTCGCCTACCATTGCCTCGTTGTTGGCGGCAGTCCCGGCAATTTGAGTGACAATGGGTCGGACTGAAGCAGCAGTCACACCTATGACACTTCGCAGGCCAGCGAACTGGCAGTTGAGACCAAGTGGATCAAAGCAGGGGCGGCAGTAAAGCCGCCGCCATTGATTGACCGGCAACTTTTTCACAAAAAGCTGCGGATTTGTGGTATAATGCGAGGTTGGATAAAATATTTTTTGTCTAAATAGACTGAGTGTCAATGTTACTTAGAAATATGAAAACCTCAGTCGAAGTGCCTCACCCCGGAGCGACGGATCAATGGGTGGAGTGGATTGAAGCACAGCCCGTACAAGGTTGGCGAATCGTAACACTCGAATACCCGAAATGGACGCGCAGAGAGATGTGGTCAGCGCCGATCATGCACACTATGCGTGAGCTAGACCAGACCTTCCTCAAAGGCGGACTTGCAAGACTAAACAAGGAAACTGGCGCGACAAAACTGCGCCGGGTGATTGCCCTTGGTGGGGATCGAACTCTTGGTGTGCCATTTCACGCCCATTGCCTTGTCGACGGCATTGGTGACGACGATAGATTTCAGCAGCGATTGCACACCGCTTGGGCCAACAACGTGCGCAAGCACACAAATGGCACTTTCTGCGAGCGCGAAGCATTGACGTACTCGCGTCGGGCGATCAATGGAATCGCAGAATATATATATTATGTAGTTCGGCACGAAGGAAACGATCTGAAATTTGGGGTTGATAAGATTGACGTGTCGAATAGCTACCTAACACCATCTACGTCCCGGCGAACCTGAAACCCTTTCGTGCAGCGTAGATGATGACCTATATGATGGAATTTCCCGAATGGGGCTAGGATCATGGTTGGACACCATGAGTCATAGTCACGTCTATAAGATTAGAGATTGATGCCCCTTGAAATCTAGTGGTCCATGAACAATAGCCCCTGATTGGATTGGCGAAACCGCTCAGACGGAGTAGTAACATCAGAAAAATCACTCCTCCGTCATGATTGGTCTTCATTTTTTGATCTATCCGTTCAAAGTTGCTCCCTGCGACCATTGAACATAAGTGTTCCCGCCCATCCTGCCGGAAACCGACGAAGCCCCAACAGCGGGGCTTTAATGGGATAGTCAGCCCAATCCTCACTCAGTGCTACGCTGAGTGAGGATTTCATCCTTTCAGGGGGAGCATTGATATAGCATCACCGGCCGGCAATATGCGCAGAATGCATCAAGCAAGCTCCCAGATACTCGCAACAAACTCGCGCGCATCTCGCAATTCGGAATCCGTGGCCAAATCCCTCTTCATAACTTCGTTGACCCACTTCGTCCCGTGCCCGCCGACAGATTTACAGAAGCATTCCATCTCCCCCACTTCAACGATACGAATTCCAATCTGTAGCAAATAAGCATGTATCAGCTGATATGCCTTTGTTGCGTCTCCGGCTGGAACGAAGGATTTTCCTGAAAGCTTTGCAAGCGCCCAAGGGGAGCCTCGCTTTACGACATTTCTTATCTTTTCCGCGTCAGATTCGGTTATCACATTACCTGATTTTGCCAAGATATCAGCAATTTCCCTTTCCACATCCTCTTTGGAAAGTTCCTTTTTCTGAGCCTTCATTGCAGAGTGAAGGATATTGAAATTTTTCGATATTTCTTCCCAATTCCCACCCAATCCGGTAACGATGCTGCGTAGTGGGTGTTCCGATGAGAGAATGTCAAAGTCTGCGACAACGCGAATCGGTACTCCGAGGCTGCGGAGTGCCGGTACAATTGATCGAAAGCGATCTTTGCCGCCAACATGTGCGAATAGCAAATGTGGTCGCCGAATTCTAGGCTGCGTTCGCACTATTGCTTCCAGTATGGCGGAGTAGAACTGACAGTCAGTATCGGCTTCGCACAACACAACCCCGTCGTGAAATACCCCGTCAAGGAGGTTTGAATGCCTCAGTAGCGGGTCTTCCCAAAGCGTGTTCAATGCTGCGCTGTTGAGTTCAATTGGGTGGTTTGTGCCCTCGTTCCGCGTCAAGCGCACAATTTTTACGTTCTGTGCGTTTGCGTCAAGAATGCCTCGAAGAAAGTCGCCGCTGTGCGTGGATACGATCACTTGGCGTCCTTTTGGCTTCTTGTTCGCCAGTAAGGCACCGAGGTAGCGGGCCTGCGGTGGGTGCAAAAATGCTTCAGGCTCATCCAGCAGTGTCACGAATGGCTTCCAAACAAAGACACGTAGCAAGCAACCCAAAAAGCTACGCATCCCGTCGCCCTGTTCATGCGCTAACGGAAGTTTGATGAGTCTTTCAAGATAACCCTTAGATACACGATCTTCGCCTTCAATTGGAATAGGCCGATCTCCGCAGTGGAGTGGAATTATTCCGCCGTCTCCGCGATTTACGACGACATCCAAATTGAATGCTTCGTGAAAGAAATTGGAAATCTCTGTTTCGAGATTATCATCCCTGTACAGTTGCTGGATAGGGTTTGAGATTGCATCACCCCGAGAAAAGCTAATCGCGGTGGCGGGATTAGCAATGGTGAGCCGCGTCTCTGTATCTAACAGTTCGATGCAATGTGCACCTAGAATTTTCTTTCGCCACGGTTCATTGCTGGCAAACCAACTGAGTGCCGTCTGACGGGGATGTCGTGAGCCTCGGTGTGGCGGTTGCGGAGATGCGCCGGGGGCGTCGGTAATTGCGTCTTCAGACAACAGCCAGGATTCGACTGCTTGAAGGTCGGCTGTATAAGAACTTTCAACTGTGCGTACGACAAGTCCTTCATACGCGCCAATCCCGTACATATCTGTCGAAAAATGCGCTTGTATATCCTTCAGCGTACGGCTTTTGCCAGTATTGTTGCCCCCGACAATTACCACCAAATCATCTTCCCCAATTTCTAACCTTGTTTCGTCATTGAAATTTAAGGCGGTGATGCGGAAATGAAAGGGTTCGGTGTGATCGGGGTCTTCGTCCGCTCTTAGTTCGGTGTGGTCGGAGTCTTCGTCCGCTCTTACTGTGGTCGCGTCCATCGAGTGTATCCGTGCGTGTGTGAATGGGTCTTGTAGCGAAGAAAATATGATACGCAAGGTTAATGAAAACCACACCTACTAGCGCGAGGCGTCCGAAATCGAGTGTTTTGGTACATCCAGATTTCAGATGTCCAAAAAATAGCTTGTTTCTGTTTCGTACAGCCTGTATGATTCGTACTCCCATTACGGACACATCAAGGTGCCAATGACACGAATCTTTGCTTACTGCCGGGTATCGACAACCGACCAGACCACAGACAATCAAGTACAAGAAATCGAAGCGGCCGGGTTTGCAGTAACGAAGCAACGCGTCATTTGTGAAACGGTTTCTGGGTCAGTACCAGCACTTGAGCGGAAGGGCTTCGCAAAGCTGCTGGATCGACTGGAAGAAGACGATGTGCTGATCGTCACAAAACTGGACCGGTTGGGACGTAACGCGATGGACGTACGAGCGACGGTCGAACGATTGGCGTCTGTTGGTGTTCGCGTCCACTGTCTTGCCCTCGGCGGCGTAGACCTGACCAGTCCGGCAGGTCGCATGACAATGCAGGTCATCAATGCCGTAGCCGAATTCGAACGCGATCTTCTCATCGAACGAACTCAGGCAGGTCTTCGTCGGGCCAAGGCTGAGGGAAAGACGTTTGGGCGTCCGTCTGCACTGACTGAATCGCAGCGTGCGACTGTCATGGACCAACTGAATGCAGGCGTGCCTGTGGCGCAGATTGCCCGAGAGATGAAGACTAGCCGTCAGACCATCATGCGTGTCCGGGAATCAATGGCATCGACGCAGACGGACTTCACGGGCATCGGGTCGGATGGGGTTCCGTACGCATTGGCCGACTGGTCTGAACGTCGGAAGTCGCGCGGCCAGAAACTGACAGACTAATCAGATACTTCGTCAATGAAGGCAACGACCTTGGAGCGTTGCTTCTTGTTCAGGCGATGGAATTTCAGAAGCAGTTCAGCTTCGTCATCATTGACCGAATGAAGGTAGGCGACGGGTACATCTAGGACAGCGGCGATCCGTTCGATCAGTGGTGCATCCGGCACGCGCTTACCTAGTTCGTAGCGGTTCATGCGTGCGCTGGCCGACATTGGATCAAGTCCGGCTTCGATGCCAAGACGTTCCTGAGAAAGTCCGGTTCGTAAGCGTGCCGCTCTGAGCCGTTGAGCGAATACCGACATGCTTGCCTTCAGGTTGCTGAAGACAAAGATCGTCGTGGTTTGGCTCGTCCCAAATGCTACCGATTTGGTAGTATTTGGCCGAACCGGGTACCAGTGGCGCTGACAACGACCTACCCACATCCAGCCACAGAAGAGGAAGACCTATATGAAGAAATGCCCTTACTGCTACGAAGCTATACAAGACGAGGCTATTCGGTGTCGGCACTGCGGGGCGGACTTCGCCGCCGCCTTGGCAAATGCGCGGGCAGCCGAAGCGGCACAGAAGGCTGAGGCGCGCGACAAAAGAGATGCAAAGGTAATTGGGTGGATCGTCGGACTGATCGGGGCGGCGATTTTCTGCGTCGTGGCCTTCTTTGCGGTCGGGTTACTGGGGCTGAAATACGGGCTTGTCAGCCTTGTATTTGCGCTCGCGTTTCCGTGGATCGGCATGCGTGCATTCGCCTTTGGAGCTGCCGTCCGACATGACATGAAGCCTGACATGATCATCGCGTCCAGCATGACCGATCTATACGCGCAAGAGATGAAGCTTGAAGTGGGGCCGCCGTTGTTCATGGCTGCCGTGGCGTTTGTCGGTACGGCGTGCCTCTTGGCGGCGATTCTTTACGGCATTCATCGAATCGACGGTGGTTCAGTGCATCATGCTGACGCAGAGTCGGCGGTGGCTACCATCACGGGGGCAGCAACCGGACATGGGGCATCGGTTGCATCCCCGGTGGCAACTGCCTCCTCTACTGGCGAGGGTGCAGATGCGGCTAATACGGCGACGCGAGTTCAATCGACTGTGGAGACGGCTGACAATCAACGGGCCGGTGCGTCAACTCCTGTGAGTGCTGACACAGGCGGAGCGAATGCAGCGTCTGGCGTTGAAACTGCCGGAAATGCCCTGTCTGGCACCCCGGTGATTCAGGCGAGCTTCGACTGCGGTAAAGCTGTGTCAAAGATCGAGAAGCTGATCTGTTCGACGCCGGAAACTGCCGACGCGGATCGCCGGCTGAACGCTGCTTATTCCGCCGCACGCGCGAAAACGAACGATCCAGTTGGCCTGAAAGATGATCAGCGCCAGTGGTTGAAGGAGCGCAACGCATGCGATGACGCGGCGTGCCTTCTGAATGTGACTCAAGTCCGAATTCAGAAGCTATCTGCGATGTAGCGGCAGAGGGACGCGATCAGCAGATGCTGAGATTCGGCATCAACGGAGAACCGCCTGATGGTGAAAGCCTGAGGCGGTTTTTCTCTTTAGTGGCCCGGTATTAGACGCGGGTCCAGTAAAGTGACATGTCCAAGGGAGATCGGATGAACAGTGATCAAGGGTATCTCGGGCTGCGCGACTGCCCTGATGTAAGGATCGGCGGTGTTATCGGCTTGCTTGTCGGTGACGCACTGGGCGTCGGTTTCGAGTTCAAGCGACCAAGCCAAATTCCTGAGCGTGATCGGATTGAAATGACCATGCCCGCGAGCTTCAAGCGAACGTATGCCGATGTGCCGGACGGCACATGGTCGGACGATGGTGCGCAGGCGTTATGCCTACTTGCTAGCCTGCTTGAACGTGGGCGATTCGTCGTGACGGACTTCGCGGATAAGCTGCTTCGTTGGCGTGATGAGGGCTATATGGCAGTCGATAGCGATGTGTTCGACTGCGGAGTCCAGACCGCGCGCAGCTTAGATCGGCTGCATGACGGGGCGTCCCCCCTTGAATCGGGCGGCGTGTCCGTCATGGACAACGGCAATGGCAGTCTGATGCGAACATTGGCGCTCGCCCTGTGGCACAGAGGTTCCGATGGCGACCTTGTTCGGGACGCCCACCTTCAATCGTTGCCGACGCACGCACATCCACGTTCGTTGGTTGCGTGTGCTTTCTACTGCCTTGTGGCACGCGGATACTTGAAGCGGTGGGCCGATCCTTGGACATTGGCCGATGAGCGTCTCGAAGAGGTTTACAACCTCTGGCCCGATCAAGCAGAACGAAAAGCTTTTCTGGCCGAACTCGACGTGTTGAGAAGCTTCCCGAAAACGGATCAGCCGTGTGGCACGGGGTATGTGCTTGACACGATCTGGTCAGCCCGGCAAGCGATGGAAGGAGAATCGTTCGAAGACGTTGCTCGAACTGCCATTCGGTTCGGCCATGACACCGATACAACAGCGGCGGTCGCGTGCGGCTGGGCGGGTATCAAATTCGGCATTGAAGGAATACCAGCCAGATGGCTGTCGCAGATGCGCGGGTTCGAGATCGCGAAACCATTGATCGCTCGATTGATGGCGATCTCATCGGCGTCACGTGGGACGGCAGAGTGAAATAAAATAGAAATATAAAATAAATGAAAATGAAAGAAATGGCGCATCTTCAGCGATGATGATGCGCAGTCTGCCGAAGATTCGCGTCAAGCATCGTCAAATTTCCGCTGCGCAAACGTATAACTGTCATGATTTCGCCTTGTTCCGGATAGAATCGTCTGAGCGATGATTGTCGCTACGACGGACCGTCTGTTATCTCAGAATCGTGACGGTCGAACCTGAGAGACAAGGACAAGAACAGATGGCACTCGGACCGGCAGATTCGGCGAGTTTGAGATACAGCGACATCTTTGGCGCGATTAACCGTGGCCTTATGCAGTATGGCCGTTTGCTGACGCTGCGCACCCCGTTGGGCGATAACGTACTCACCCCCGTTCGCGCGAAAGGCTGGTCGAAGATTGGCCGCGACTATCGCTGGACCGTTGATGCGGTAGCCGCTGCTTCGGGGCTTTGATCTCGGCGAACCGCTGTTTCGAGACCGTCTTGTGCAGAGGTAACGAACGCGGTTCGAGAACGGGACTCCGCACGATATTGGATTGCGGGATCAGGTTGTGCCCGACCGGTCTCTGCTCGGTAGATCGCGCCGCATTTGCTCGGTGGCCCACCGATTGTCCAACTTGATCGCAATTCCGTCTGCCAAGACACCGGACCCTTCATCAAAACGGTGTCCCGATAAGTGTTTCACGACAGCGTTGAACTGACGATTTTCCAGCATCATCAGTACTTTAGTTGGCAAGCCAACCGATATGCCGATCTCGTCAAGCGCACCAAACCGGAACTCTTCGCCAGCTATCGACTCTTGCTTCGAGCCGGATTGGATTGCACGAACTGTGTAGGCGTAGTATCGCTCCAATGCGAGATCGAGATCACCATCAAAATCGGGGGCATCGTCGTCATAGTCATCGGGGTCATCTACTGTGAATTCAAGCTCAGGCGTGAAGAACGCTTGAACTGCGGCGCGAACAAACGGGAAATTACCGTTAATCTTCCGAAGCTGTCGGGTTTGCAACTTCGCGCTGGTAGCCGCATCCTGACTGTAACGATTTGTCCGGCCTTTGGCTTCGACAACGGCCCACTGCATTCTTCGATTCAGACCGATCAAGTCCGGTGCAGACTTGTTGATGAGCGTGGCGGCACCGCCCAAGGATTTCAACATGGACAGGTGAAAGAGCCACGGCACATCTAGTACATCAGCGGCGACTATTTTTGCCGCCATCATGCCGAGAAAGTAAGAAACAAACCCTTTCTCAGTTGGGTCCAACGCTTCGTAGTAACTCGATTTGTGGTAGCCGCCACCACGCTCACGAAGGTTCGCGTACACCATATGGCTCCGCACGATAATGTCGCTGACTGAGTGCCATCCGTGGCTCGTGAGAAATGGCAGTCCGGGCTTGCCTACGGTTATCGCCGCCCAAACCAGTTTGGCCCATGACGCCGAAACAGGGTGCGGGCCGTTGAACTTGGCACCCCAAGCCGGGCCGAAGGCAGATCGCTTGCAGGGAATGGTTGTCATTGATATGTCTGGACTTCACGTTGTTCGGCTGATTGCGGCGTAAGGAGGGGCTGGCGAGAAACGCAACAGCCCGCCGATCCGACAGTCATTCAGTCGCTTCAGCTATCTTGCACAGGTCGAACCGCACTTTGTACTCGTACAAGGACACATTCGGGACCGCTGCTATTGAGTACCGCAGCGTCTCGTTGATTTCCCGCGCGACGATTACTCCGTGCACTTCGCGGTCCCGCGCGATGGTCTTCTTCAGCCAGCCCATGTATCGCGCAAGCTGCCCGATTGCTTGGTCCGGCGCTCGTCCCCTTTTCAATTCGAAGACGACAAATCCGCCGTTAGCATCAGTTGCAAGCACGTCGATGCGTCCGACCGGCGTCTGGAATTCGATGCCCTTGGAACCGGTGGTTGGATCGACATAGAGCGCCAGCCGTTTATCGTTGATGGGTATGGACTGGATGTTGTATGCGATGAATTCCTGTAATTGGGCTTCCAATTCGAACGCTGCTTCGCGTATGTCTTCTTCGTCGTCTGGGGCGTCGTCGGTGCCAAGCGTCTCCTGAATACGTCCGTCATCGATGAAACCCGGTGGGAACATCAACACTTGGGCGTCACGTTCATCCACGTTCCAGCCAATGCGGCGAAGTTCGTCACGAACTCGATGCGAATTGACCTGTTTGATGTTTAAACCGGGTGGCATCTCATCTGGATGACTTGAGCACCACTCTCGCATGGGAAACAGTTCGACACCGCCGCCCGGTTTGGCTTGGACTACAAGAAATCGTCGTGACATGTTTTGTTCGTTGTTCCGGTGAAGCGGGTTTCCCAAGTGCAAATGGCCGTCAGGGAGTCGCTAGCGACGACTAACCTACAGGATCGACAGTAAACACCGCAGTCTCGTCAAGACCGGCCACGATTCGAGCGGTGGTCGGATCATCGAAATCGGGATAAACAACGCGGAACCCGCCGTTGACAGTTTCGATGGCGAAGAATCTGCCGATGTCCTTCCTAGATGCGTAGCGACCAGAATTTCCACGTCCCTGCCTCTTCGGTTCCGTCGGATACATCTCGGCCACATAGCTGTCCACCTGATCTTCGGCCAAGCCAGTCTCGATCAATGAAGCGCGTTGCGCCTCCACCTGTTCGCGGGTGAACAATCGTCCCGCAGGGTGCAGCGTAACCGATGCGATTGTCCTTCGGAACTGCGCGGCCAGTGCAGCCCGCACACGGAACAGTTCGTCACTTTCCATTGATCCCATTGAGTCGATCAGCGACTGTGCATGCTGGGCCGTTGACGATAGTTCTTGCCGGGCGGACCGATGCAGATTCAGTTCCGTCGCAAGCGTAGTCTCTGTACGCCTCAACTCACTCACTTCCTCTTCCAGCAATCGAATTCTCTCCACCAACGAAGCGGGAGCGATGCCTTCCTCGATTGCGACCATCAAGTTTTTGATGCGAGCGTCCTTCGCCGAAATTTCAGCTTCGACGCTGCGAATTTTTTCATCAAGCGTCAGTTCACGACCTTCACTGTGTCCATTTCGGACGTCGGCCAATACCTTCTCGAACTCAATCCCCCGACAGAAGGATAGGAAGCTTGTCTCGAAGTCCTTGTGCGCCCATTGAACGGCATAGCATCCCAATCCGCGCCGTCCGCCGTCGCAGACCAATACCTTCTTCGGAGGGCGCTGCACTTCCTTGCCATCTACACTTCGAATCCGTCTTGCCGCTGCGCCCGCGATAACCATCGGGTTTCCGCAATACCCGCATCGAAGCAGGCCACTTAGCAGGTTGGGTATGGTCTCGCCTTTTCGGGCCTTGCCGCCGCCTACCGCATTCTGTGAGCGGTAGGCTTGCAAGGTGAAGAACTCTTCTCGCGAAATGAGCGCGGGATAGTAGTCGGCGATAGGCTCGCCATGCGGGATCGCACGTCCCCCTTCGAATATGCCCGGCTGATACTCACCATACAGGGCCGTGGAGGTCAAGATTTTCTGAATGTAGCTTGGATGCCACCCCTTCGGATTGCCGGAGAAGCTTGGTACTGACCGAGAATTTAGCGTCTTGGCGATGATCGTCTGGCCCATCCCATTCTTGGCGAGAGAAATGACCTCTCGGACGACTGATGCGCGTTCCGAAATGAATTCAAACTGCGTTCTGTCGTCGTTCAAACGCATCCACAGTGGGCACCGCGCGGTCAACTTTTTCTCATGAAGCTGAGAACGTTTGTTGGCCCACGCGGACTTCAGACGCTTGCTTTTCGTTAGTGACTCTTCGTGTGCACGCGACATGATCGTGATCGACACGATGAGGTCGGCGGTATTGTCGGTAGCCGCGTTGTACACCCTGCCATCCGAGAGGGTCACGATGGTGATTCCCCGGTTCACAATCGACAGAAACAGGTTCAATGCTTCCATCACGCGATCCCGAGACAGACGGTCGAGCGATTCGACAAGCAGATATGAACCGGGAACGACCCGCCGCTCATCGACTGCTGTCAGGAAGCCACCGAGAGCGCCGCGAGTGATGTTGGACCCGTCGAACGCCGACACGCCAAGGTCGTGAAGGTGCAGTGACGTGTCGAGCGTTAATCCGTGATCGTTCGCGTACCGCTCAGACAGTTCTTTCTGGCGGCGCAGTGAGTCCCCCTTTTTCTGTTCGGGTGTGGAGAACCGGATGTAGGAATACGCAGTCGGCAAGGTCGATCCATCAGGTGTGGCGGGGGCGGTGGATTGTAACAGTCACACGTGTGTTGATCACCACGATCTTGCGACCAGATGGCTCGTGCCCGTATTGCGCAGCACGCGCCAGTCGTCGTCGCCGATACCGGATTGATCACCGACCGCGAGCGCGGTCACGATGCCGCGATGGCGCGCGTTGTCGAGCGCGTCGCCGATACGGGTGCGCAGCACGTCGCGCAGCCGATCGATCGATGCGCGCCATCCCGCTGCGCGCGCGTCGAGCAATTCCGCGCGCTCGGGCGCGACGACATAGCCGATCGCACGAATGCCCGCGGCCAGCCACGCCGCCTCGC
>Ga0157367_1001147_pt1 | contig 11879 bp, 11 predicted proteins | sample AttbisABBM2_FD_113142 | JGI IMG/M metagenome (GOLD analysis project Ga0157367, IMG submission 113142) | Fungus gardens microbial communities from leaf cutter ant in Botucatu, State of São Paulo, Brazil - Atta bisphaerica ABBM2 | ecosystem: Host-associated > Fungi > Mycelium > Unclassified ...
ATTTTCTCTCAAGTCCTGTGATCAATGTTGTGACTACACTATCAAATGTGACTGATGTGATTGATCACTTCTAACCCTAACCCCAGAGTTCTAAAAATAGAAAAGATGAAAAATAAATCAAAAGGAAAATAAAAATGAGAAAGAAAATAATAAAAAACTAAGTCTACTTTCTGTCGTCTTGACATATATAACCTAGGATATGTTATGATCAATACCTTGAGGATGCAACATAGAGTAGGACAGAGGGTAATGATGATACAATCAGCTGTGTCACAGTAGTCTCAGTTAGTGCCTCATATAATAGGTGCTCCAACCTTGCTTTCTCCTTATGTATAATGACTCGTTTGCCTTATGGACTATGTATTGTTTTCTCATTGACTACAAGTATATATATAGTGTAGATATTCTCCTGTATCCTTATACTTCACTAGCTATTTCATTCTCTTACTTCTTCTCAAGACTTTGTCTAAGTATAACCTGAGCTCTAAGCTAAGGTCGTAACATTTGGTAAAGTGTTAATGAGCTTACCTTGCAAGAGAGGTGTAGTGGATAGTATCCATAGATGAAACTAGACAGAGTTAACTATTGAGAATGAAACATATGTAGTGTCAACTACAAAGAGGAACCAAGATAAGTTCCAAAAGAATGAACGATATTGAGGCATTGTCAAAATGACTAGGATTTTTACAGATCATGAAAGAAGTCTCAGATGACTACAAACAAATAGACACAGAGATATCAGTAGTACCAGCATCAGCATCAGCAGTAATCAGCAAGAATATACAGATAAGAATGCTGAAAAACATGGTACTAGACCTAGGATGGTTTGATGGTAACCAAACAAAATTCAAAGACTGGTGGAGAGGAATAAGACTGTTTCTCAAGAGTAACAGGGTTATGGAGACCAATGACAGGATCACAGCAATCCTAGCTTGCCTCAGAGGAGATATAGTGAGTATATATATATAGAAAAAGCTTGATGAGCTAGATTAAGAACTTGGAACCCAGGATTGGGAAGAGTTCATCAAAAAAATCAAGACAATGTTCAGTGACAAGACAAAGACAGCAGATGCTGAATGGAAGATTGAATTTTTCAAACAAGGAAAGAAGAATACAGTAGACTTCATAATAGAGTTTGACACATTGGCCATGAAAGCAAATACAGATAAGCTACATGCTATCTTTTTATTGAAGAAGAATGTATGACCAGATATTATCAAGACAATAATGGATTATCCATCCATAGCTGCACCAGAGATACTCAAGGAGTGAAAAGTGGCAATAACATCAGTAGGACAAGGATATGAGTCCACAGAAGGACAACATGATTACAAGACAAGTACAGAAACAATATACAGAGGGTGAGGTCAGCCCATGGACATTAGAAAGTCTAATGGCAATTTCAAGGATAGGAAGCTGAAATGTTTCAATTGCAACAAGTACAGACACATGGTGAAAGAATGTCAATCAAAGAAGAAAGAAGACAAGCAACAATGTTTTAAATGTGACAAAAAAGGGCACATTGCCAAAGATTGTAGAGGGACATAGTCAATAAAGAAATGAAAGATTCAGGAGAAATCAGACAATGAAGAGGATAAGAAAGAAGAGGGTTTTGGCAAAGATCTCGAGTAGGCACGGTACAAGAGATCTCCCATGTAAATTCCCAAAACAAATATATTATTCCAAATCACAGAAACAGCAAAGGAAAGAAGGAATTAAACATACAAGCAGACATAAAGACAAAGAATGGCAAGAAGATCAAGATAAAGGCACTGGTAGACTCCAGATGCACATACACAGAAATAGACAAGCAATTGGTCAAGGACAAAAGGATTCAAACAAGGCCAATAAACTTCTCAATTGAAGTATTCAATGCAGATGGAACAAAGAATGGAGAGGTCACCAAGGTGGCATCTCTAGAAGTCAAAATAAATGGATACAAGAAGCAGCTGGAAGCAGCAGTAATGGATTTAAATGGCACAGATATGTTCCTAGAACATGACTGACTGGTTAAGCACAACCCAGAAGTCAATTAAAAGAATGGAACAATAAAGTTGACAAGATGCCCAGGAAGCTGTATGATGAAACACCAAGATGTGCAGTTCAAAATAAGAAGGACACAGGCAATAGAAACAACAACACAAAATAATGGTGAAATAGGAAAGAAGCCAGACAAGACAAATCCAGAGGATTTACCAGAGTATATTTGATCTTTCACACACTTATTCAACAACAAGAAGTTTGAAAAGTTACCAGAGAGATGTGAATGGGATCATAAAATCAATTTAACAGACAAAGCACCATGGAAACTAAATGCTAAGGCCTATGTAATAACATTGAAAGAAGAAGAAGCACTAAATCAGTAGCTAGAGGAACAACTTAAGGTAGGACTGATAGTGGAATCAAAATCACAATATGCAGTATCTTGCTTCTACATTCCAAAGAAGGACAGATCATTATGACTAGTGCAAGATTACAAGAAATTAAACCAGGTCACTATCAAGGACAAAACACCATTACCATTAATTGGAGAAGTCATTGACAAGTTAAAGGAGGCCAGGTACTTCAACAAATTGGACTTAATCTGGGGATATAACAATATCCAAATCAAAGAAGGAGACGAATGAAAAGCAGCTTTCTTAACAAACAAAGGCCTATTTGAACTGAAAGTCATGTACTTTGGATTATAAAATTTGCCAGAAACATTCCAAAGAATGATGAACAGTATATTCAGAGAATTACTCCACAAAGGAATACTAGCAAACTACATGAATAACTTCATAATACCAGCAAAGAATATGAAGGAACTTGAAAAAAGGATGATCTGATTCCTTAAAATCACAGAAAAACACAATCTTTGTTTTAAACAATCAAAATGTAATTTTAACATGGAAGAAATCCCAATTTTGGGAGTAGTTGTTGGAAGAGGACAAGTACAAATGGAAACTGATAAAGTTAAGGTAGTCAAGGAATAGAAAACCCCCACCAAGATAAAGGAAGTAGAAAGCTTCCTGGGATTCACAAATTTCTACAAATGATTTATTAAGAATTTCAGTCATACAGCAAAACCGCTAAATGACCTCAAAGGCAAAAAAGAGTGGAAATAGAAAGAACAACAACAAAAGACATTCAAAGAATTGAAAGAGAAGATAACAAGTTAACTGGTCCTTATACTACCAAGAAGAGAAGGGAAATTTCGAGTAGAAACCAATGTATCAGGACATGTAATAGGAGGGGTTCTATCACAAGAACAAGATTGTTATGGAATGCGGTGACACTAATATTTTTCTTTTTCTTTTATCTATTTTTCTTGATTTTATATTTCTTTTCTTTTGAATTTCTTTTTCTTTTTTCTTTTAGTGATGATGAAGAGGCACGTGACATCGCAGTCACATAACATGTCACATGAGGTGACGTCATAAGCCTAAAACATAGTAGAAAGGTCTAGAAGATGATGTCAGGGCATATGTATACAACATGGTGGCCTTGAGTAGGAAATGAGGCGGATATGAGGTTGTAGCACAGACCAGATGTATTTAGTATATATAGGACTCTAATTTAGCAGAGACTCCTTGTTGAGCTCTCTTGTGAACTTCCCACTTGATATCCGACTTAAGAGATTTACCACTTGTGTGATCATTTGTCTTCGTGATAAGTGGTTACCACAACAAAGATGGAAAATGGAAACCCATTGTATTCTTGTCAAGAACAATGCAACCAGCAGAACAAAACTACGAAATATACAACAAAGAATTACTTGCAATAGTGGAGGCCATTATGAAATGGAGACAATATTTGTTAGATGCTACAGAGAAATTTAAAGTCTGGACAGATCATGAAAATCTCAAATATTTCAGAGAACCACACAAACTCAATGGAAGACAAGCTAGATGATACTTGAAATTACAAGATTATGATTTCATATTGCGACATATTCCTGGAAAAACAAATACTAAGGCTGAAATTCTATCAAGAAAGAATCACATTGGCACCACAGAGGATAATAAGAATGTACAAATACTCAAGGATGAAATATGGTCAAGAAGGCAAATAATAGCAGAGATAGAGATAATACAAGGAAACCAAGTGGTAGAAACCACTATATTGGAAGAAATATAACAATATCACAAAATGAACTACTTACTTATTTGTGATATCTAAACCTTGGGTGCACTCTTAGAAGTTTAGAAGTGATTCAGAAGTTCAATAATAATGACAATGATAATTAAGATCAATACAGATAATAAAGAATAAAAATTGATGAAAATTAATGTTGTTAAGTCTGAGGTCTAATCCTCAGATACAAAAGTATATATACAAAAGAGTAATAGTCCATACACAAGCTATTTCTATCACATGATCAAAACTTGTACCTGATGGGAGCTGTCATCTATCATAGCAGATGACAGGCTAATTTTAGAAGATAACTAATTATGTTACTATATTAATATGTTTGCATCTCTACCAATACTTATTGCTTTGGGATATATAATATATCATTGTAAACAGATTGATGAGCACTTTTCAACACAAGTTCAATTGTGCAAATCCATTTAGCTGTTCACGAGATATTAGCAGATGAAGCTTTTACAACTACTGATGGCCTGATATCTTAGTCATTTGTTGTCACTTTTGTATATCCCTCATTTGGGGCTTTCCAGCACAGCTTAGTTTGTGAAAATTGGTTCACTAGTTGTAGAGATACAAGCTGAATGAAGTTTGTGACAGATGAAATGGGATAAAAGAACAGGAAGTACAAAGAGAATTGGAAAAGGAAGATGGACAATCATGGGAAGAAGATGGAATTGTCTATGTGAATGGAAGAATCTATGTACTAAATAACTAAAAAAATCAAGGAGAAGATACTTCAAGAAAACCATGATCCAGCAGATATAGGACATCCAGAATAACAACAAATGATGGAGCTTATCAAAAGGAATTATTGGTGGCTAGGAATAAAGAACAATATCAAGAAGTATGTTCAAGAATGCTTCAAATGCCAGCAAAACAAGGTATAACATATGAAGAAAGCTGGAGAACTACATCCCTTGAAAACACCAGAAGGACCATGAAAGGAGATCAGCATCAATGTTATTGGCTCATTACCAAAATTCAATGAAAAGAATGCCATTGTAGTTATTGTGGACCAATTTACAAAAATAATTTGACTCAAAACAACAACAAAAAATGTATTATCAGAAGAAATTGCAAAGATCTATTGCAATGAAAGATGGAAACTGCATGGAATTCCAAGAACTATTCCCAGTGACAGAGAACCTTAATTTGCATCAAGATTTATAGAAGATCTCACAAAAACATTAGGAACAAAACAAATACTATCTACTATATATTATCCTCAAACAGATAGACAAACGGAACAAATCAACCAAGAGATTGGCAAATTCCTGAGATACTGCGTCAATTACCAACAAGATAACTGGACAGAATGGCGTGTAGCAGCAGAGTTCTAATATAATGACAAAAAACATGCAGTAACAGAATGCATCCTATTCAAACTTAATTTTGGATGACATCTATGGAAAGAGGACTTAACTGTGCAAATGGAATTTTTAAAGCTAGAAGAATTCTTGATTGGTTTACAAAAGAGTTGGGAAAAAGCAACCAAAGCAATGGATAAGACTAAAGAAATGATGAAGAAGCAGTTTGACAAGAAAAGATGAAACCCAAAAGAATTAAAGGAAGGGGATAACGTATAGCTGGAAGCCAAGAATATCCATTCAAACAGATCCTCAAAGAAGCTAGACCAGAAGTAATACAGACCTTTTAGAATTCTAAAGGCAATTGGTCAAGGAGCATTTCAGCTTAAACTTCTAGAAGGATAGATGATCCATGATGTGTTCAATGAAGACCTATTAACACAATGCAAAGAATCACAATATAAGGGTCAACATGTGGAACTGGCACCACCACCAATGATTATCAATGAGAAAGAAGAATATGAAGTCAAAGAAGTTAGAAAGCATAGGAAACAAGGCAAAGGAACACAGTACCTTATGCATTGGAAGGCTACAGAGATGAACATGACCAATGGATTGCAGAAAAGGGGTTGCCATATGCAAGAGAGGCAATTGAAGACTATTGGGCAAGGTATTTGAGTTGAAACCTATAAAGAGGGGGGAATAAAATCCCACTTTGAACAGTTCAAACCATTCACTCAAATATTCAAACACAAATGTCTTCTCAAAATAACAACAACAACTACACTACTGTACCCTCCTCTCCGAACCCTTATATCATTAGGAAGTTGAACAACATGGATGAAGCAAAGATAATGAAAGCAAAAAGGAATAACTGGACTAGAACATATCACAAGATGTTGAAAGGTCTGGAGATGATAATTGACATGCAGAAACAAATCAAGGAGATGCTAGATCATGATAGAAGTAATTCTAATCAAGCCATATGAGGTAGATGAGTCAATATCAATGACCAAGTTCAGCTTCATAAACAATGAAGTTGAGAATTTAATCAAGTATATGAAATTCATCTGATCCCCCATACAGACAAGGATTTTCCAACCACCTCCACATTATCAATCACTTAAATCTAGAGGAGAGCAAAACCTTGAATTCTGGAAAGAAGTGGCTATAGCATTAGTCAAAGAAAAACACAATACAGAAACATCATGAAATAGCTATCTCATAGCCATGTATCAAGGAGGTCCACCACATAAGCCATACTTTATCGCAATTGATAATCGAGGACAAGCAATAATTGGTCTCAACAAAAAAACAGTGATGATGTATGTAGTAGGAGAACTCAAAGTATTGATCTGATTTCATGAGGACATGAATCCTGAAAATAGTGTATTGTTACAATTGCTACCTTGAGGATGCAACATAAAGTAGGGCAAAGAGTGATGATAATACAATTGGCTGTGCCACAGTAGTCTCAGTCAGTGCCTCATATAATAGGTGCTTCAACCTTGCTTTCTCCTTATATACAATGACTCATTTGCCTCATGGACTATGTATTGTTTCCTCATTGACTACAAGTATATATATAGCATAGATACTCTCCTGTATCCTTATACTTTACCAGCTATTTCATCCCCTTACTTCTTCTCAAGACTTTGCTCAAGTGCAACCTAAGCTTTAAGCTAAGGTTGTAATAGAATATATAATATTGTTAGAGGCTTTTAAAAAGCTTTGCAATTTATTCACTAGATTTTTCAAAGAAGTCTTTTAATATCCTTTTTAACTATATCCTTTCATATTCACAAAAGCTTTTTCAGAAGTTTATATGTTTTATTTTTATACTATTGTTTCTATCTCTTCTCTCAATTTTTAATACTGATATTGTCTCCTTTGAATTCTTTAACACACAGTTAAAGGCTAGTATTATATAGTTCTTGTTACACTATAGGATAACCTCTTTTTGCTTGATCTGTATTACTATGAGTAGAAGAAGATCTAATCAATTATCCTATTAGTAGTTACAGTAAATGTAGAGATACTATTCTAACATCTAGTTGGTGTATTCTGTTTGGTTATCTCCTTTAGTGTGATATCTAAAGGTAAAATAAAATATGATATAGCTAGTTTCAGATATTAGCATATTTCAACATTCTTGAAAGTATTTGAATCCTCTATCAGCTTCTTCTATTGCTCTGTAGCCAATTACCTAATATCTAGTCTTACTAGAAACTTATGAGCCATATAGTTATGATTCCTGTAGTGGTAGTATCCTCTGACTAGAATAGTACAGAGCTTATGAGCAGCATCTATATCTATGAGAACATCTGAAGAAAACACTAGTGGTAGTTGATACAAAGACATAGAGAGAATAGTGAGCTAATAATAAGAAATAGAGATAACTAAAGAATTTTATAGGATTTGTTAATTGATGAGAGAGAAAAAAACAGTGTATTGTAGAGATGGTGTCTACTATTGGAACAAATATATTCTGCTTGGAAAGTTGGTCAACAATAATTAAGATTATATTGAAACTAGATGAGAAGAGTAATTTCTCAATAAAGTCTATGGAGACTAAGTTTTCTATGTATTTAGGAATTGAAAGTTGCTTAAGTAATCCATATAGCTTGTAGTATTACAGTTTGGATCTTATGTATATAATATAAGACTTATAGAAGCTTTTAATATCCACATATATAGAGGGCTATATATATTTATGACAGATGAGTTTTAATGTCTTATTTTGCCTGAAATAGCCTGCAAGAATGTGGTCATAATAATACTGTAGAATATATGTATAAAGGTTATTTATAAGTAGCATGTAGATTTTATTATCTATGAATGAAAGTCTAGATATGTTGGATTGTGGAGATATTTGTAGAGTTTCTTGTCTTGTGTAACTGCTGAACAGATATTATTATATAGGCCATTGAAATCTATAATAGTAACAGCCTGAAGAGATATTATGAGTTAAATATAAGTAAAGACAGAACAGAGATTGTATGAATTAACAGAGGTATAGGTAGCACTTTCTTCTCTTGGATAAAAGTTCTCTCTATAGATAATAATATTAGATTTAAACTCTAGGTATTCTGGATGGAAACAGATGACAAGATTGAACTAGGAAAGACATTCTAACCATCTTGCTTAATAGCAGAAGAGGATTTTGGTAGTCAAAAAGTATTCTAGATTTTTGTGATCCATGATAATATCTATAGAGAGTTTTTGTCATATTTTGTGTTCCATCTATAGATAACTCATGCTCTCTCATCCATACTTTCTAATCTCTTCTAGTTGTCATATTCCAAAGTCTGAAACATGTCTTGGACATATTTGACTTCAATACAACATCAAATCCCCATAGTTATTTGGCCTTATTTGTATCCAAAACTCTGTTGGTAGCTTGGTACTTTATAATTAACTTAATTCCATCAAAAGTCTGCAGTTTATTTGGGTCAAAATCCATAGTTATATTCATTTGTGTCCATTGTCTAATTATCTTCTTCAAACTCCACAAATTTACTCAAACTTTATATGGAATTTTCCCCTCTCCAACTCTGAGCTCCTATATAATATTTTACTAATGAAACACTTGCTTGGAGATCTATATTAGTTACTTCTTTTGTTATTTTATATATTTAAGGCTAGTGACCACTTTGTAATAGCTAGTCTGATAATCAACTAAAGTTGACACTAAATCTCCAGTATCAATGACAATACACTTTACTTCTCTTCTTATAACTCCTTACAAGACCATCCTCTGAAATTGTGACTACACAGCTCATAGGAGGCACAACACATAAGTTGAGGCCAAGATCATTCCAACAAGTTCACATCACCGAGCTCACCACATAAAGTTTCTACACTCTGTGCATGTCCAAGCCAACTCCATAGACTTTCATCTTCAAGTGTGAACCACAGCTGACACCCTAACAATGTTATAGTATGCTTGAACTCTTATAGTTTATTTTGATTTTCTTTTCTTTTTATCTATTTTCTTTGATTTGATTTTTCTTTTATTTCTTGAACAATAAAGAAGCACATAACCACAGTTATATGACATTATATCATAGGCTTAAAACTTTGTAGAAAGGACTAGAAGGAATGATATCAAGACATATGTTTACAGTATGTCAACCTCATAGTATACTTATAGATAATATATAGATCTTAGAGTAAAGTTATTTATTGTTAGCACAGACTATATGTGAACAGTATATACAGTGTAGAAATACATTGGAGACTTCTTGTCAAGTTCTCTTGTAATCCCATAAGATTCTCATCTTATAAGATTATTTAGTATGCTATTGATTATCTTGGTTAGTAGTTGCTAAACATACAACATCTGTGGTGAATTGTGCAGAGTTTGTGTGAAAATAAAGTCAATACTAGAACAGAAAGCTACTAAGTTTCTTTAGGTTTATATTATCAAAGATATTGGATATTTGGATTCTTGCTACAAGGAGTACAGGATTTGTTATAGTGGTTAGATTGGATGTAGGTTTTCTAAAACTTTCAGCTAAAAGATCTATTTATTTGAAAGGTTGTTAGGTTATGATAGTTTCTGGAAGTAGCAAAAGTTTCTTTGTTTCCAGTATACTGGCCCAATTAGGATTATTATTGGCTAAAACAATTTTAGGTGATCTTAATGTACTTTTAAAAATTTTTCTAAAAAAAAGATGGATTGAGGTTGACTTCATTAGATATTTGAAATTTTAGAGTGATATAGCTATATAGACAAATTACTCACTTAGTCACTAAGTGAATAGGAGTCTAAATAATAGAAACGTAGAGCTACAATAGGAAAATACCATGCTATCAGGATAGAGATCAGATTGTATAGGAGAGACTGGATTATGACAGTAGTTATATAGTCTGATAATACTGTTAGAGATGATTCATACTTGCTAAAGTTTTCCATAAGTAGTATAAAAGATAGAACAGATAATATAACAGAATAGAAGATAAAGTCAGAAGAGAATTGGAAGTAATACTATATAGACAAGACAACCTTGGCTTTAACAAAAAATACTATACCAAACTTAGTCTTATCATATAATTGTATTTTGGAAGAGAAAAATTAAAGTAAGTTGGGCATAATATAAATTGATTGTCAGACTAGATAATTATATATAGCCTATTATTCCTGAATATAGAAAGTATTTTCTAATCATAATACTACTACACATATTTTGGATTGTTAGATACTGTGAAAGTTGTTATTTAGAACTTCATGGAATTAATGAAGAATAAAGAGTTTGGTCCTTAGATTAATAAGTATCTGGGATGGAGCATAATTTACACTAGAAAAAGTAAAATAAGTACAAATATTAAATAGTATGTGATACAAACACTTGAGTCTAAGTTGTAACAAATCACTCTGTAGACAAGCTTTCTCTATTCCAATATAAACTCCATAAAGTTCTGGACAACAACTCTTTCAGTGACTACCAATATCCAGAGTATACATATGTTTATTATTATTAGAAATTCAAAATCTGTACTTGAGATTAATAGTACTATATATAATTTCTGTCAGAGTTGAAGATATGTTAGACATAGTTTACACTTATTATCTGAAATCCAGTAAATTATCTCAGAAGTTCAAATATATTGATTACCATGTTATCTAAGAATACAGAAGATAAGTCAGAATAATCTTTAGCTTCAGCTTATATACTATGCCTTTACTAGTTATACTGGTTGTATATTTCAGAACAAAACTTGGAAAACTTAGTGAATGGAAACTACTAGAGGATAATAAGATATGTCACTACTAATACCAGAAGTAAGTATCAGTTTTAGTTGGTTTCAGAATAGCTAATACAGTATAAACTACCAGATTATATATATACTAGGTATATTACCTAGGGTAGTTATCTGGAATAAAGACTGTTAAGTGAGTTACCCTAATTTTTAATAATTCTTAGATGTTAGGAATGAAGGTCTATAAAGTTAACAAGACCCAGTGAGAATATCTGAGTTGGGATAGAGATATATGATCTATACTAGAAGAGGTTAGGGAGTGTGGATGAAAGAAAAAGGATTATCTATGGGTTAGGACAGATATGGTTGGAAACAGAATGTAATAAGATAACAGACTTGGTTTATTTTATTTTTCTTTCTTATTTTTATTTTTGTTTCATTTATTTTATTATTTGGGACTTAGAGTTAGGATTATAGCATAATGTCACATAAAAAAGTCATAGAAAGTTCTGGAACAGAAAATATTATATAATATAGTACTAGTATATTGGTCTTATAGAAAGCACATGACTTTAGGGTAGGTTGGTTGTAGTGTGTACACAGACCACAGTCTGTAGTATATAAGATAAACAACTTTGTACTGGAAACTCTATTGAGTTCTTTTGTGTAAACTCTATACAAGGTTCCTCTTTTGACTACACCCTAAGTCTTAAGTTATAACAATTTCTTAGTCTAATA
>Ga0157367_1001151_pt1 | contig 11855 bp, 12 predicted proteins | sample AttbisABBM2_FD_113142 | JGI IMG/M metagenome (GOLD analysis project Ga0157367, IMG submission 113142) | Fungus gardens microbial communities from leaf cutter ant in Botucatu, State of São Paulo, Brazil - Atta bisphaerica ABBM2 | ecosystem: Host-associated > Fungi > Mycelium > Unclassified ...
AGCCGCACGTAGCCGGCACCCGCCGACAGCGGGCCGTTCACGTAATTGGCCGACACGCCCCAGGCGTTGTTGTTCGAGAAGCCGGTGCCCGCGCCGCCGTTTGCCTGGTTGCTGAATGCATACAGCGCGTCGGCCGTGAAGCCGGCGATCGTCGCGCTGCGGAACTTCACCGCGTTGTTGATCCGGAAGCTCTGGTTCAGGTTGTCGTTGTCGCCGACATGGGTCGCCGGCGACCAGAAGCCGGACCCCGAGTATTGCGCGACGAGATCGGTGATCGGCTCGTACTGGCGGCCGAACGTCAGCGTGCCGAGGTCGGCCTTGCTCAGGCCCACGTACGCGGAACGGCCGAACAGGCGGCCGCCCTGGCCGAGCCCGCCGTCGCTCGGCCGGAAACCGCTTTCGAGCGTGAACACGGCCGCCAGGCCGCCGCCGAGATCCTCGCTGCCCTTCAGGCCCCAGCGGCTGCCGCTCAGCTTGCCGCTCGTCTGCTGGATGTTGCTCGCGCCGCCCTGGCTGTTCGTATAGGCGAAGCCGGCGTCGACGACACCGTACAGCGTGACGGAACTCTGCGCATGCGCGCCGATGGAACCGATCGAAACCAAACCCAGGACTACCGATTGCTTGATCATGAATATCCTCTGTTTTTATGAGTACGTCTGCGAGGATCACGATGCTATTGACGTCGGTCCGGTCGACGAACGTTCGATCCGTGGTTTGCAATTCGCTGCGCGAGCGAATTGCAATGCGTGCCGATGCACGCTCGACGCGTGTGCCGCGATTGCGTCCGGCACGCGCGCTGCGGCGTACGTATTGGCATCGATGGCGAACAGCGCGCGACGACCATGCGCGGTCGTGGGCATATCGATCGATGAAATCATTGGATATCGCCACGAGATCCGTTCGGATGACGATGTTTTTATGCAACGCGGTGCTGTGAGACGCACGGCCGATGCGGTAGGCGCGCCTGCATATCGATTCCGCAAAACGTTGGTAGGGCCGCGCGATGCGAGGCTGTAGAGTCGGGCATCCGGCCGCGATGCCGGCCAGCACCGGGCGCAGCGCACGCTGCGTGCAGCCCGGTGGAACCACGAATACAGGAGCCGTGCGAAATGAGTCGCGATGTGTTGTTTCTGCTGGAACCGGGCTTTGCCGATCCGAAGCACCCGGGCCGACACTTCGTCTGTCCTCACGGACTGGCGATCGAAGGGCTGCTTGCGAGCGCACCCGAGCGGGCCGGCCGCCTCGACGTGCGCCGGGTCGGTTTCGAACGGCCGCGGCACGCGGTGATCGACGTGCTCGACGACGCACATCAGGGCCTGCCGGTGCTCGTGCTCGGCGGCGCGCAACCGGCGCCGGACGATGCGCAAGCGCTCGGCGCGGTGCGCTTCGTTACCGACCCGCGCCGCATCCTCGACCTGCTGGCCGAGCGCCACGGTTTTCCGTCGCTGCATTGACGCGCGCCGGCCGTCGCGCACGGCGGCTTCCTTTTTTCCTTTACCGTTGAATCGACAGGAGTATCCGATGGCGTCAACTTCGGCGGCACGCCGCCGCCTGCTGCTCGCCGGGGCCGCGCTTGCGGCGGCCCCCGTGGTCGCGCGGGTCGCGCTTGCCGCGCCGACCGTCAACGCCGATCTTGCCGGCACCACGCTGCGCGTCGCGACCTACAAGGGCGGCTGGCGCGCGCTGCTGCAGGCGGCCGGCCTGAGCGACACGCCGTACCGGATCGAGTGGCGCGAGCTCAACAACGGCGTGCTGCACATCGAGGCGCTGAACGCGGATGCGCTCGACATCGGCTCGGGCAGCGAGATTCCCGCGGTGTTCGCCGCACGCCAGAAGGCCAGCGTCCGGTTCATCTCGCGTACGCGGGAGGATCTGAACAACCAGGTCACGCTCGCGCGCAAGGACACGCCGATCCTTGGTATCGCGGACCTGAAGGGCAAGCGCGTCGGGTATGTGCGCGCGACGACGTCGCACTATTTCCTGTACCGGCAGCTCGCGGAGGCCGGCCTCGGTTTCGACGACATCCATGCGATCAACCTGTCGCCGACCGACGGGTTGTCCGCATACGACCGCGGCGACCTCGACGCATGGGCGATCTACGGCTACAACGGCCAACTCGCCCGCAACCGTTACGGGGCGCGCGTGCTGAAGACGGGCAAGGGCTATCTGTCCGGCAATTTCCCGATCTATGCGAACCCGCGCACGCTGGACGATCCGCGCCGGCGCGCGGCGACCGGTGATCTGCTGCTGCGGTTCCAGCGCGCATACGCGTGGGCGAACGGGCATTTCGGTGCCTATGCGCGCGTGCAGAACGGCGAGACGCGCGTGCCGGTTGCCGATCTCGAGGCGATGTTCGCGCAGCGCAGCGACGACTACGCACTGCTGCCCGTCACGCCTGACGTGGTCGCCCGGCATCAACAGGTCGCGGACGTGTTCGCGCGAATCGGCGTGCTGGATGGGCCGGCCAATGTCGCACCGTTCTGGGATACGTCGTTCAACGCGCTGGTGGCGTCGGCGTGATGCGCGGCAGGTGCTTCAAGCACCTGTAGGTGATGCACGGGCAAGGGAAGGGCGAATCCTTCGCGACGGGAGATCGCATGTTCGGCCGCCTGCGCGGCAAACGGCAGGTCGTCGAGCGTGCGGATGCGCCCCGGGTGACGCGATTCAGTACCGATCGGATCGAAACGGCGCAACCGTATCCGGTCGGCGCAGTCTATCCGTGGGCGTTCATCGGGATGCGGCCGGCCCCGAACGGACGCGCGAAACGGCGCAGCGAGCGGGGCCGTCGCACCGGCGACGGATGCCGAGGCACGACGCCGGGTATCACGCCACCTTGAGCGCGGAAAGCTGCAGCGCCTGCGCGAAGCGGGCCAGTGTGGCGATCGATCCCGTCACGCTTTCGTACCGCTCGCGCCCGATCTGCCCGTCGAGTGTCACCAGCATGCCGGCGTCGCGGGCGAGCGCGACGAGTGCCAGCGTGTCGAGCGCGGCTGTGCCGGACGTGTCGGATGCGGCGGCCTGCATCCCCGAATCGGAACGATAGTCGGCGTGTGACATGACGTCTCTCCTGGTTGTTTTGCGGTCGGTGTGCCGGGCGGCCGGTATCCGTGGTTCCAGTATCGTTGCCGCATGCCCCCGATTCAATCAGCCTGCTCCGAAGCTAAGGTAGGAATCGCACCCGTTTCGTCGGCGGATTCCTACACGGCGCGTGACATCGAAAACGCATTGCAGCGGGCCGGTGCGCGTTCCCGACGGCGTGCGTGCCCGCTTCCAATCGAGTTCGAGTGCCAGATCGCCGCGGGCGGATTCGCAATACGCGAACAGTGCCAGATCACGCGATAGATCATCCCTTCGTTCGCGGGAAATGCGCGAACGCGATCCGCGCAGACCGAGATCGTGATGCCGTTGACCAGGACGCGCCACGGGTGGGCGTTGTGGCTGGACGGAGCCAGCACCGCGTAGCGCGGCGGCGACCTCGGATCATGATCGGGACCGGTGCTTGCGGCAAGCGGGGGAACCGATATCATCGATCATCTCCAGGTTCCGCGCGGGCGGCGTCACGCCACTTCATCGTGTCAGCAACCGTCCGGCGGCCGATAACGGACGTCAAGCGCGGCACGTCAAGCGCGTGTCACCGGGCAGCGCGCGCGATGCACGGCGACCAGCCTTGAACAGCGATGCGCGCGAAGGCGATCGCGCGGGGAGGCGAGCATGCTTGCGATGATATTTGACGGCACGACGCCGCATTTGCGCGAAGCGCGCGTGCCGGATCCGTCGCCCACGGCGGGCCAGCTGCTGATCGACGTACACGCGTGCGGCGTATGCCGGACCGATCTCCACGTCGTCGACGGCGAGCTCGCGCACTCGAAGCGGCCGCTGATTCCCGGGCACGAAATCGTCGGAACGGTGCGCAGACTGGGAGACGGTGCGACGGGCTTTGCCGTAGGCGACCGGGTGGGCGTTCCCTGGCTGGGCTCGACGTGCGGGCATTGCGCGTACTGCATGTCCGGCCGCGAGAACCTGTGCGACAACCCCGGATTCACCGGCTACACGATCGACGGCGGCTATGCCGAGTGCACCGTCGCCGACCATCGCTATTGCGTGCATCTGCCGCACCGCTATGCCGATCTGGAAGCCGCGCCGCTCTTGTGCGCGGGCCTGATCGGTTATCGCACCTTGCGGATGGCGGGCGACGCTCGCCGCGTCGGCATCTATGGCTTCGGTGCGGCGGCCCATCTCGTCGCGCAGGTCGCGCATTGCGAAGGACGCAAGGTGTTCGCGCTGACGAAGCCCGGCGACACGGCGGCGCAGCAACTCGCGCTGTCACTGGGTGCCGCATGGGCCGGCGGCAGCGACGAAGCGCCGCCGGAGCCGCTCGATGCCGCGCTGATCTTCGCGCCGGTGGGCGCGCTGGTGCCGGCCGCGCTGCGCGCGATCGACAAGGGCGGGATCGTCGTGTGCGGCGGCATTCACATGAGCGACATCCCGGGCTTTCCGTATGCGTGGCTATGGGGCGAGCGCCGCATTGCGTCGGTGGCCAACCTGACGCGTGCGGATGCGGTCGAATTCATGCGGATCGCGGCCGCGATGCCGCTGCGGGTCGAGGCGGTGCGCTATGCGCTGACCGAGGCGAACCGCGCACTCGACGATCTGCGCGGCGGGCGCGTATCGGGCGCCGCCGTGCTGGCCATGCGCGGTTGACCTGCTCGACGGCGCCGCGGCGCGGTCAGATTTGCCGCAAGCCTTCCGAATCGATGATCCGGATCTGCTTGCCTTGCGTCGCGACGAGCCCCTTGTGCTGGAACTTCGACAGCATGCGGCTGACCGTTTCGAGCTTCATCCCGAGATATTCGCCGATCTCGTCGCGCGTCATCCGCAGCACGAATTCCGCGGCCGAGTAGCCGCGTGCCTTGAAGCGTGCAGAGAGATTCAGCAGGAACGCGGCCACCCGCTGCTCGGCGCTCATCGTGCCGAGCAACAGCATCTGCGAGGATTCGCGCACGATCTCGCCGCCCATCATCTGGTACACGTGATGCTGCATCGGCCGCACTTCGCGGCACATCTGCTCGAGCTGGCCGAATGGAATGATGCAGACCGTGCTGTCCTCGAGCGCGATCGCGTCGCCGTTGTGGTGCCCGGTGTACACGCCGTCGAGCCCGAGCGACTCGCCGACGATCTGGAAGCCGGTGATCTGCTCGTCGCCGTCGCGATGCATCACGATGGTCTTGAACGACCCGGTTCTCACCGCGTAGATGCTGTTGAACGCATCGCCCGCGCGAAACAGCGTTTCGCCGCGCTTGACGTGGCGCGTCGTGCAGATCATCGCGTCGACGCGCGCGAAATCGTCGGGCGACAGATCGGACGGCATGCAGACGGCACGCAATGCGCACGTCGAACAGCGGGACGCGGCGCGCTTGGGTTGATCCGCCGGTTCGACGCGATGCAGCGGGATGAACGGGCGCATCGGCATGGTCGTCGAGATGTCGGCACTGCTCTGCATGATCGGCTCCAGTTCGGGGGCAGCGGCGGCTCGCCGTCGGGCGGTGTCGCGCTGGCCGTTGTACCGGCGGCCTTGGTGTCGGCCGCCTTCCTGTCGGGAAAGCCCCGCCGGACGCACCGGGAGACCGTCATGCCGGTCTCGACGATGACGCTGCCCGTGCTCCGGGAGGCACGTTTGCTCGTTTTTCGTGAGCGGCAGTATGGATGTTGCGCGACGTCAAGAAAATCAGCCGGAATTGAAGTTGCAGTAGGGGAGAGGGAAGTCTTGTAGGAGATTTCCTACAGGGGTGCGACGTCTTGTCGCGATCGTTGCGGGCGTGCGCCGACAGGGATGGCGGAAGGGGCATCGCCGCACCGGCCGCCCTGTCCTGCGCTTCGCCGACGACGTCGAAACCCGCTTGCGCTCTGCAGGATCTGCCGCAGGCCGTGCCTGACGAGGGCGTGGTCGTCGGCGATGAGTCCCCGGATCATGACGGCCCGTCTCCTTGCCGGATGGCGTGAAGCGGCAGCGTCACGGTGATCGTGAATCCCGTTCCCGGCCGGTTGTCGATCGTCACCGTGCCGCCGAGCAGGTGCGCGCGCTCGCGGATGCCGATCAGGCCGAACGATGGACGGTCGGGCGCATCGTGGCCGTTGCCGGGCGCGTCGTGACCGTTGTCCGCGATGCGCAGCATGCAATAGCCGTCTTCCACTTTCAATGCCAGCTTCACGGTCGTCGCGTCCGAGTGCCGCGCGACGTTGGTCAGCGCCTCCTGCACGATGCGGAACAGTGTGGTGGCCCCTGCGCGGGTGAACGCGGTATCGACGGGGACGAGGTCCCGCTCGACCGTGATTCGGTAGCGGCGCGTGAAATCGTTTGCAAGCCATTCGATCGCCGGGACGAGGCCCAGGTCGTCGAGCATCACCGGCCGCAGATCGGCCGCGATGCGCCGGACCGACGCAACCGTCGCGTCGATCAGCCGATGCATGCCGCCCAGCTGCTCGCGCACGGCGGTGCTGGGGGCGGCACCGCCCGCGAGCCCCCGTTCGACGGTGGAGAGATCCATCTTGAGCGCGGTGAGTTGCTGGCCGAGGTCGTCGTGCAATTCGCGCGCGATGCGGGCTTTCTCTTCCTCCCGCACGTTCTGCAGGTTGGCGGACAGCTCGCGCAGTTCCTCGCGCGACTGCTCGAGGGCATGTTCCGCCCGCACCCGCTCGGTGACGTCGCGCAGCATGACCGTGTACAGCTTGCCGGCACCGTCGCGAATCTGCGAGATCGACGCCTCGAGCGGAAACTCGGTGCCGTCGCCGCGCAAGCCGGACAGCACGCGCTGCCGGCCCATCTGGCGCTCCGACACGCCCGTCACGCCGAATTGCTCGACGTGCCGCGCGTGCGCGGCACGAAACCGTTCGGGAATGAAGCGCGACAGCGGCGCGCCGATCGCCTCCGTCGCGCAGACGCCGAACACGCGTTCGGCGGCCGGGTTGAAGATCACGATCGTCTGGTTCTCATCGACCGTCACGATGGCTTCCATCGATGAGCGGATGATGCCCACCATCCGCTCGTCGGCGGATTGCCCGTCACCGGCGGCCGCGGCGGCAGGCGCTCGCGGCGCGGCGACCCGCCGGACAAGCGCGGCCAGCATCAGCGACAGCGCGACACCGGCGAGCAGCACGGCCCCCGTGGATGCGGACGTGTCGACGCGCGGCGCGCGGTAGTGCAGCGCGAGCGGCGTGCCGCCGAACGTCAGCGAATCGGTGCGCGCGAGCATCGCGTGGGCGGCCAGGGCATCGCGGGGGGCGAAGCCGTCGAAGCCGCCGGCATACACGGGCGCCGCCGGGTTGTCGGCGAAGATGTCCATATGCAGCCGATCAAGTACCGACGGGTCGACGAGGCGTTTCGGATCGAGTGCGGCATAGACGTACCCGGTCGCGATCGCGTGCTGCGGCCCGGATGACGCGTTGTTTGCAGCGTTCGCATAAATCGGCAAGTACAGCGTCAGCTCCGTGCGGGCGATCGCCGCATCGCTGCCGTCCTGGATGGCGTTCGCGGCCAGTGCGACCTGCGCGGTTTCCGCCGCCCGCTGCAGCGCCAGCCGGGTCGCCTGGGTGTCCTCGGCAGCGCTCGGCTCGATTCTTCCGAGGCTGCGGACCGGCGAGTGCAAGCCGTCCAGATCGAGACCGGCGACATAACGGCGCCATGCGTTGCCGGATTGAGGCGCCGGCAGCGTCGCGGCGAAGCCGCGTGCGCCGTGCAGCACGGTCGCGGCGCCGAGGAGGCTGCGCCGGAGGTCGGCGGTTGCAAGCGTCGCGGCCTGGTCGAACCGCGCGCGGGACGCCTCGTGCATCCGGTCCTGCACCGCCCGGCTGGCCGCGAACGATGCAGCCAGGCCGAGCGCCAGCGTCAACAGCGCTGCCATGGCCGGGTATCGCGCAGGCCGAGTCCGGTGCGGAGCGGGCCCGCCCTCGAAGGGGGGCGCATGGATTGCCATTGCCGTTGATCCTGACGGATTTCGCCGGCGGCGGGCCGGACGCGACGCACGAACAGCAGGGCGGGCCGGAACGGCGATGTCGCCCAAAAGTGTGCGCGCTTTGCCGGCGTTCGCCAATCGGGGCCGCTGCGTACGGGCGGCGCCGCGCGTGCTTGACCCGCGTCGACGGAGCGGCGTCCGCCGGGATCAGGCTGGTTTCACGAACCGATCGAACCGGGGCGGCAGCAAGGAGGTGTCACGTCCCCAAGGATCCTTGCCGCACTCGACCGCGGACGCGGTGCGCGGCAGCGTCGCCGAATCGCTGGTGCGCACCGCTGGCCGGCCGGTGCCGGTCGTGCGGGAAGGGCCGGGCGCGAGTGCGGTCGTGTCGTGACGGAAGAACGGCAGCCGCCGGCGGCTGCCCCGTACCGGCCGGCTCAGTGGGACAGCAGGACCGGCACCGTCATCGTCTCGAGGATCGTGCGCGTCGCGCCGCCGAGTACGCGTTCGTGCATGCGGGTGTGACTGTACAGGCCCATCACCAGCAGATCCGCATGCAGGTCGGTCACCCGGTTCAGCAGCGTCGCGCCTACACTCACCGACCGTTCGCGCGGCGTGGTCGAGAACGACGCGCGAATGCCGTGCCGTTCGAGATACGCGGCGACGTCGACGCCCGCCGGCGTCCTGTCCGGATCGGGTTGCCCGCGGGTGACCGTCTCGACGTTGACGAAGCGCGCGCGAGCGAGCAGCGGCAGCGCGTCGGCCATCACGCGGGCGGCTTCACGTCCGCCATCCCAGCCGATCAGCACGTTCTCGCCGAGCGTGCGCACGTCGCCCGCATACGGGACGACGAGCGCCGGACGTCCGCTGCCCATCACGACATCCGCGACGAAATGACGGGCCACGTAGGTCATGCGGTCGTCGGGGTCTTCCTGGCCGAGCACCAGCAGATCGGCATGGCGCGCATGCAGGACCGCGGTAGCGGTCGCGTCGCCGGTCGGCGCCCGCCACTCGACGTTGTTGCGTCCCGCCCGCTCGGCGGCCGCGAGGAATCGCGCCTCGGCTTCCGTGCGCCGCTGTTCGCACAGGCGTTCGTAGACGGCCAGCTTCAGCGGTTCGTCGGGGCGCCGCAACGGTTCGAGCAGGTCCTGGCAGACCACGTAGAGGCCGATCAGGTGGGCGTTCCAGCGGCCCGCGAGTTCGAGCGCGAGGGCGACGCGCGTCGCGCAGCGCGCGCTATCGTCGAGATGGACGAGCAGGGTCTTGTAGCTCATGACGGTTCCTTTTCGGTTGACGCCGCGGCGGTCTCGGCGGACGCCTTCGATGCGCAGCACGCCGGAATCATCAGGACCGGGCACGTGGCATGGCGCAGCACGCGCTCGGCCACGCTGCCGAGGACGAGGCGGCGAAACCCGCGCCGGCCGTGCGTGCCGATCACGATCAGGTCGGCGTCGATCTCGCCGGCGAGACCGACGATGCGTTGCGCGACGTCTTCGCCCGCAGGCGCGACATTGGCGATCCGCGGCGTGCCGGCCACGTCGCGCGCCTTCATGCGTGTCGCCGCGTCCTCCGTCACGCGCAATCCTTCCTCGCGGAAGGCGTCGACGAGAATCGACGGGTCGTAACCGGAGGTGTCGTAGGCCGGCACCAGGAAATCGACGACGTAGACCGGGGTCAGCCGCGCACCCGTCTCCGCCGCGAGCGCCAGCGCGGCGTCGAGTGCGCGGGACGAAGCATCGCTGCCGTCGAGCGCAACCAGAATGTTCGAGTACATGGCGTTTCCCTTGAACGGATGTCGATGGAATCATCATCGGCGCGCGTGCGCCGGTCGCGCTGATCTGGATCAAGCGCCGCGGTTGCCGCGCAGCACGCGCACGGCGGCGCGCGCCGCGCCCCATGCTTTGTTGGTCGGCTCGACGACCAGCGTGACCGCGCTCGACGATCCGGCATTGACGACGAGCAGCGCGCGCGTACGCATCGGCTCAGTGCGACATCAGCACCGGCAGCGTCATCGACGCCAGCACCGTGCGCGTGGCCCCGCCCATCACCAGCTCGTGCCAGCGCGGGTGGCCGTAGGCGCCCATCACGAGCAGGTCCGAACCCGATTCATACGCGCGCGACAGCAACGTGTCGCCGACCGCCGGGCCCACGTCCGTATCGATATCGAGCACGTTCACGTCGCGTGCATGGCGCGCCAGCATCAGCGCGGCATCGGCGGCCGGAATGCGCGTGGCCGCCGCTTCCGAATCGCCGTCGACCACGGCGGCGACCGTCGTGCGCTTCGCCTGCTCGAGAAAGGGCAGCGCATCGTGCGCGGCGCGGGCTGCTTCGCGGCTGCCGTCCCATGCGACGAACACGCGTTCGCCGACCGACGGGAATTCTCCCGTGGACGGCACGAACAGCACCGGGCGGCCGGCGGACAGCACGAGGTTCTGCGGAAACTGGTCGTCGATATAGGTCTCCGGATCGTTCGGGTCGCTCTGGCCGGCGATCACGAGATCGGCAAGGCGTGCGGCGCGCGGCACGGCCGTATTGGCGCGCTCGTCCGCGCGCACCCACGCAGCCGGCACTTTCGCGCGAGCCGTCTCCGCATGGAACAGGCGTTCCAGCGCGGCAAGCCGTTCGTCGCGCTGTTCGCGGTGCTCGCGAAAGTAATCGGCGGACCCGGCCATCACGTAGAACGAATGCGGTTCCGGCGTGTAGACCGCGAACAGGCCGGTCAGATGCGCGCCGAAGCGCCGCGCGAGGCGCAACGCGAACTCGAGGCGTGAATGCGCGCGGGCACTCGTATCGAGGTGCACGACCATGCTCTTGTAGCTCATCGGAATCGCTCCAGCGACGGGGGAACCGCCAGTGCAATCCAGTCTACGAAGCAGGCGTTCCGCGCGCTTGACTCAGATCAACGGCAGCCGCGCGCTGTCGCGCAGCATGATGCCGCGGAGTTCGGCCGTGGCCGCCGTGCAGCAGTTTGACGTTGAGCGACGAGCGATTCGTGGCGCCGGCGTCGACATGATGCTGCTCGATGGCGCGACGGCCGACGCGCGGGCATTCAACGATTCCGCGTCCGCCGGGCGCGCATGGCGCGCCGCGAAGTCCCTGCTCGAACAGGCAACGGGCCCCGCGAACCGGCCCGCGACAGATCCGGACTGCGCGACGCAGTGGGCATGGCGGGCCTGCCTGATACGCCGCCGCCGGATCGCTGTGGCCCCGGCGACGGCGGCTTTCAGCGGGCGGATTCCGTCAGCCGCGCTGCGCGCGGCTTCAGTCGTTTCCCTTCTCCAGCACGTTCTGCGTGAGCGTGACCGACGGAATCGTCGGCTTGAGCAACCCACGGCGCGCGCGGCGGCTCAGCCACTTCCAGCCCGCCACGAGCAGCAGTGCGACCAGCGGGATCGACGCGATCGTCCACGTCCCGTTCGGGTAGTCGAACGCCATCAGGACCAGCACGCCGAGTAGGAACAGCAGCGTGAGCCACGACGTCACCGGCGCGCCCGGCATCCTGAACGACACGTCGTCCACTTCGCCGCGCCTGACCGCGGCGCGGAACTTCATCTGGCACACGACGATGAAGCCCCATGTGCTGATGATGCCGAGCGACGCGATGTTCAGCACGATCTCGAACACGCTCGACGGCACGAGATAATTGAGCAGCACGCCGACCACGTAGATCGCGACCGTCACGAGAATGCCCGCGTACGGTACGGATTGCGCGCTCATCCGCGCGAGGAACGCGGGGGCCGAGCCGCCCATCGACAGCGAACGCAACACGCGCCCGGTCGAATAGAGGCCGGAGTTGAGGCTCGACAGCGCCGCTGTCAGCACCACCAGATTCATCACCGAGCCGACGCCCGGCACGCCGAGCGCGCCGAAGAACGTGACGAACGGGCTCTGGCCCGCCTTGTACGC
>Ga0157367_1001152_pt1 | contig 11842 bp, 5 predicted proteins | sample AttbisABBM2_FD_113142 | JGI IMG/M metagenome (GOLD analysis project Ga0157367, IMG submission 113142) | Fungus gardens microbial communities from leaf cutter ant in Botucatu, State of São Paulo, Brazil - Atta bisphaerica ABBM2 | ecosystem: Host-associated > Fungi > Mycelium > Unclassified ...
AAAAGAAAAGAAAAGAAAAAGAAAACAAAATCCCTATAAAGTCAGAAAATAAAAGAAAAAGAAAATAAAAATTGTTCATGTCCCAAGCATCCCATAACATTAAGACTTCTTAGAGGTGTATGCTGCTTGTACTTATTTATTATAATAATATACTTAAGACTTCCTAGAAATACTAAATGTTGGAAGGAAAAGAATACATAGTAGCATGGTACAGTATGAACAACTGACAATCACTTATCTACAGTAAGTACTATAATAGAGAGTTTAGAAAATACAAATAATGATAAAGAACAAGTAGTAGTAGTAGTAGTAGTAGTAGTAGTAGTAGTGATTTGGCCTATATAAAAATTCATATTGACTACCTAATTAGTATTACTGATTACAAACTGAATACTTATAAAGTAAAATACTTTGCAATACTCTCTCTTATTTAAAATATTAGCTATTAAGCAATAGAAGCAGAAACAAATAGGCTTAGAGTATCTCCAAGCTAAGAGATAGATGGAAATAACTATATCACAAAATGAACTACTTGCTTATTTATAATATCTGAATCTTGGGTACACTCTCAGAGATTTAGAAGTGATTTAGAAGTTCAATAATGATGACAATGATAATAAGAGATAAATGATGATTGATATAAGATATTGTTAAGTCTGAAATCTAATTCTCAAATATAGATATAAAAGTATATATATACAAAATAGTTATTGTTAGAGACAGTTTGATGAGTGTTTTCCAATACAAGTTTGATTGTAGAAATCTGTTTAGTTGTTCCTAAAATAATAGCTAATAAAAATTCATAGTTACTAATAGTCTGATATTTCAGTAATCTATTGTCACTTTTGTGCATTCTGTATATATGTGAATAGCTCTTATTTGGGACTTTCTAGTGTAACTTGTTTTGTGAGAATAAGTTCACTAATTGTGGAGATACAAGTTAAATGAAGTTTGTAACAGACTAAATAAGATTTGACTAATATTTTTATTTTTAGTCAGAATATCAGTAGGATTCTTTTTTCTATTGATATAATATGATTTAACTTGTTTATAGTGATAGTAAATATTAATATATTTAGAGCACTTCTCTTATCTAAGGTTAAAACTTTTAAAAAAACTAAAATTATTATTCTAGAGATGAGGAGTTGGAATATCAAAGAGCTATGTACTTAGCCTTGGTTGAAGATAAGACTACTGTCTTTTACTAATGGATATTAGATGTGGTTTATACTAGAAGGCAAAATTCTATGAGATTGGCTTGATGATGTACTGAGTATAGAAATCCTATACAAAGAACATAATGATATGGACTTCCTAAGATAATCTTAGCTTCAGCTTATATGCTGTGCTATCTGTCTTATCACAAAATGAACTACTTACTTGTTTGTGATATTTAAACCTTGGGTATACTCTCAGAGATTTAGGAGTAATTTAGAAGTTCAATATTAATAACAATGATGTTGTTAAGTCTGAGGTCTAATTCTTAGTTACAAAAGTATTTATACAAAATAGTGATGGTTTGTACACAAGCTGTTTCTATCACATAATCAAAACTCATACCTAATGGGAGCTGTCATCTGTTATAGCAGCTGTCAAGCTAATTTTATATCATATATTATCAGAAACATTTTAATGAATACTTTCCAATGCAAGTTTGATCATGCAAATCTGTCCAGCAGTTCATGAGATATTAGCAAACAAAACTTTTATAGTTACTGATGGCCTGATATCTCAGTTGTTTGTTGTTACTTTTGTACATCCTATATATGAGCAGATAGCCCTCATTTGTAGCTTTCCAGTGCAGCTTAGTTTGTGAAAATCTATCTACTGGTTGTGAAGATACAAGCTGAATAAAGTTTGTGATATGTCTACTGTATGGTTACAACTTTAGAAGTTAGAATAAATTGTAAAGGAGATGAGTGCTGATATGATGTATTGCTATAAAACACTGGAGATTGAGTTTACTTGAATATTTGATTATTAGACTAGTAAATTATAGTATAACTACTAGTTTTATATACAAGTAGGAATAATAAGAGATACTTAGAGGTTTTGATAATGAAACACTAAAAGAGATCAATAAAGGAACTCTACTATAAAAGATTGAGTTCAATAAGAGTATCTCTATTGTGGAAGACTAAATGCTCAATGAGTTCTAAATTGATTGTATCAGTACTATAAGAACATGTTATAGAAAATATAGCTATTATAGAAGATAAGCTTTTGTTGGAAAATATCATCACTATGGAGGACAGTCTTTGAAATGAGTGGACTTAGCATATGTGAGCTAATTATTAGATATATCAGAATCTAACCAGTTACTGGTACTTTTGATAGAAACTATGATCATATTACTTATCATTGAGTTTAAACATATAGTGTCAAGAATGAAAGAAGTGGACTTAATATTTTCTTATTTTCCTTTCTTATTTTTATTTTCTTTTCAATTTATTTTCTTTTATTCTATTTTTACAACTAGGATTAGGGTTAGAGTGACAAGATCATGCTGTCACACAGCAGATCATATCAGATGACACAATCACAAGTCACATGACACATAGAAGGACATAGAAGGTTCTGGAAGGATGACGTCATACAACATGTGATACACATGTTGACCTTAAGACATACATATGGTTGTTTAGGATAGGCTAGAAATAGCTTGCACAGACCATTAGGTATTTGTATATAAGGTAGACAATCCTGTACAGAGTTCTCTATTGAGTTCTCTTGTATTAACCCAATACAAGGTTCTTTTCATTGATCCACTCTAAGGTCTTTGATTTATAACATATAGTCCAATAATAGTAGAGTACTTGTTAGATTGGTTGCTATATTGAAGTATGCTAAAACTTTGTTCAAGTACTTAGATTAGTCTACAAAAATATCTTTATTCTTGTAATTACAATTTATATGCATTTTAAGAAACTCTTTAGTTTCTTCAAAGTTATGACATTTCTATTTTATCATAAATTTTTACTTCAATACTAAAAGGAGTAGAAAGAAATTTTTTAAACCTATAAAGCAAACATCATTAATATAAACAATTGCTATGACAAGCTTTCTAGTTTCTTTATTAATGAAGTAATATATACCACTGTCAGATTTATATTATTAAAATTACTACTTTATATTATATATATATTAGTCTTATATTTAACATAACTTAGATATATGTTGGAGTTTTCTTTATTCTTAACTTATAATTATCATACTGTTATAGTATGCTTGGACACTGATATTTTTCTTTGCTTTTATCTATTTTTCTTGATTTAATATTTCTTTTCTTTTGAATTTTTCTTTCTTTTTTTATTATTATTTAACAATGAAGAGACATATAACTGTAGTTATATGATATATCATATGATATAAGGTTATAGGCCTAAACTCTAGGAGAAAGGATTAAAAGGATAACATCAAGGTATATATATATAGCATAGTATTCTTATAAAAGACATATATCAGAGTTATGAACCTTAGACTTAATATTATTCTAATATTCTTTTATTTTTATCTTTCTTTTACTTATACTTGTACTTTACTTCTTATGGATGATGAAGAGACATGTGACTGCAGTCACATGACATATCACATGAGATAATATTATAGGCCTAGACTTAAAAAGAATAAGATATGTTAATGGTATGTTTATCTCATAGAAAACATATAGTGTACCCATAGTTAAGGCATAGATATTAGAGTAGGAGTATTTATCATTAGCATGGACCATGGCCTTTTAGTATATAAGATAGACAATTCTGTATAGAGTTTTGTATCAAGTTCTTCTATGTAAACCTTATATAAGGTTCTCTTTCTTGACCTACTCTAAGGTTCTGAAATCATAACAATATGAGGTTGACACATAATAGAAGCATAGACTACACATGGACATTAGGATAGTGTTATAGCAACCACTTGCCAGAATGGCACTTGTAGTTTGCTTACTTCAACAAAGCTCTCAACTAGCTATCTAGTAGTGGGGATTACAAGAGAACTCGACAAGGAGCTCTTGCTACATTGCTATCCTATTTATATAAGTTACAAGTAGACCATGCTACAACAATATGTCTACCTCATGTCTACTCCACAGTGACTGTGCAAGACTGTGCATCCTGCCCTAACATCCATGTATTCTACATGTGGTAGTAATATGGTGTACATGCTCCTTGATATCATTGTCTAGGCTCTTCTAGCCTTGTAGACTCTTTTAGACTGCTCTAGGCCTATGACATCATCTCACATGACTTCCAGGTCACGTGCCCTTTTCCCGTTGTAGACTAATAATAATACTACTGTCCTATTTCTGTCCTAACCCTAATCCTACCTAAAGTCTGTCCATACTCCCGTCTTATAACAGATAGGACTATTTATCATTAGCATAGACTATTTATCTATTGTATAAATAGGATAACAATATATCAGAGACTTCTTGTCGAGTTCTCTTGTAATCTCTACTTGATATCTACCTTGAGATTTATTGCTTATATTACTATTAGTCTTTTGACTAGTGGTTGCCACAACATATATCTTATATTTTTCTTATATAGCAGTAGAGATTTTCTTATATTTTCTTTATTTTCTCTTTATTATTTTCTCAAGGATATCTTATCTATTTCTTATAGTCTATATCAAGTACAGTTCATACTAGAAGGCAAAAGCCCACAGAGTTGGCTTGGGAATACATAAAGTGTGGAAAATTTATATTATAAGCTTAGTGATATAGACTTGTTAGAATAATCTTGGCTTCAGCTTATATGCTGCACTGTCTGCCTACTATATAGTTGCAACTTCAGAGAAATAGATAGAGTCTGAAGTAAAAGTAAGTACTGATTATTGGTATGTTACTGTTGAACACTAGAAATTGAGTTCAATAGAAGTTTATCTTTGTCAATTATAAAACTAGTAAATTACAATATAACTACTAGTCTTATATACAAGTCAGATATAAGAGATGCTCAGAGTTTTCAGTGTATAGTCTGAATAGAGGTTTCAGTGATAAAATACTAAAAGGAGTTGGATAGGAGAACTCTGCCATGGAAGACTGAGTTTAGTAGAGATATTTCCATCATAGAATACTGAATGTCTAAATTGTTACATCACCACTGTAGGAACATGTTGTATAAAAGATGGCTGTTATGAAAGATATACTTGTTACAGATTTGTTATAATGACATTACCATCATAGGAACATATCTTTGGAAATGAGTTGACTTAACATATGACAGTCTATAGGTATATATAGTAGTAGATATAGTTCTGTATCTTTATACTTTATTAATTAATCATTTCTTTACTTTTTTCTCAAGTCTATGTCTAAGTTGCAATCTAAGATAAGTTTAGGATTATAATATTTGGTAAAACATTGTTAGACTTATCTTGTAAAAGAAGAGTATATTATAGTTAGACTACTAGAATATTATAATAATTAGGCTATTGAAGAAACATTGAGATAGCATTTATAGTAAAATCACAAATGAGTACCAATACCAGTAGTATACAATAAGATAGTACAAAGAGTTATACCAAAAAGTATGGTTCCAGACTTAGGGTAGTTTAATGGTAACTGAATGAAATTTAAAGACTAGTAGAGGAAATACAATTATTCCTCAAAAGTAACAGAATTATAGCAATAGATACCAAGATCACTGCAGTATTAGTCTGACTTAGGGAGTATATTAGATCTATACACAGATGAAGATTGACTAAATAAAGAAAAAGTCCAGGATTAGGACAATTTTGTTAAAGAAGTTAGATAGCATTTAGTAATAAGAGTAAGACAGCAAATACTGAATGGAAGATTGAGACATTTAAGTCAGAAAAGAAGTATATTGCAAATTATATAATAAAATTTAAAGCATTAGCTATGAAGACTGAAACAGACTATCACTTCTTTCTCTCATACCATCATTTTGAATAGTAGTGCCTAATAGAGAACTAGCAAATACATTATTTTCTTTTGACCACTATCTATCTTCTAAATCCACAAGTTCTAAAGAACTGAATATAAACATGAATATTAACACTTCAAAAGGTTGGTTCCATAATTTCTATACTAACAGCTTCAGAGAGTTATTGGTACATTCTGATATTTTATTTATTCCTTATACAAAAAGGATAAAAGCTCTTAACAATAGTCCATCCTGAGCCAAACAAGTTAAAGCCAATGAATCTCAGGATATTACCTTATCCTATATATCTTGAAGTGGGAACTGTTATTGTTAATAAGGTCTTAGTTATAAACAACATGATAGAACCTCATAGTGAGTATGTTAAGATTGGTGACACTAATACATGTTATTCACAGGATCTTGAAACTTTATCAATTCCTTATTTGGTCAACTAACTAGCTGACTCCAACTTTGGGATAGCAGTATGCACCCATTTCTATTTTTGGATGTGACAAACAGTTAAATACAGATGTGAACAACATTGCTATTTCACTTCAAAGAATTGCTTCATACATTAGGGAAAAATCTCTTAAGAACAAAATATAGAAGAATATTCCTCCTATTACAGGTATTGAGTCTGAAGTTTTATTTTGTCCATCTATGAGTTGGAATGGGATAAGTTAACTGCTAACAATAGTAACAATACTTTTTGTTAATGTATATCAGCCCAATTCAAACCAAAGAAAAAAAATCAGCTTCAGAAAACAAGAAAGATGTGAATATTTATAGAAAGAAAGCAGAAATTTCTAGTATTCCTCCTCTAATTCCACTAAAACTGAGAAAGAAGGTTTTGGAGAAGTTAAAATTCTTCAAAGGAAAAGGTAAAGAATTTGTTCACAAGATATAAATTTATGCACAGGTTTCCTCTTCTAATGTCAAGAAAATTGTTAAAATAAAGAACAATTTTCCAAATCTCTCTCCCAAGAAAATCAAAAAGGTTTAGAATATCTTAAATAAACAGAAGAAGGATAGACCTAAAATTAATATGATGACTAAAGGTTCTTCTAGAAAACAGGTACTAGTATTTATAACTATAGTTAACTCAAACAAAATTATGGTACTGTCCAACAAACATGTTACTCACATTAATAGGATGTTCAAAGATATTAAGTCAGATATTATAGCTGATTTCATTAGAGCTGATTATAGAGGCTTCATGATTATTACCAACAAAGTTGTATCAATCTCCAATCTCAATATAATTGAGAAATATAAGATATTGGATATCTTTTATCTCATTGAAGATACTAACATTTCTATTACTTCAAACCAAGAGTTATCAAAGTCTCTTCTAAATCTGACATAGCAGTTATTTAGGTTTATATATGGGATACTCAGAGTAGGTTCAAGGCTAAAATGCTAATCAACAGATATTTTAATATAAGCAATCACATTGCAATAATTCAAAGTGCCAATATAAATCTGGATATACTACAATGCAAAAATTGTTGGAAATAGGGTCACATGACCTTCTTCTGTTATTCTCATTGATCTAAATATGTTAAGTACAATAGCTCTTATAAACTAGAACATTATTGATACTTTGTATAGTGCTGCAAAGCAAATTTCAAGATGATTTCTCTGAGATTAGAGACCAAGCAAGATAAACTATATTCATATAGTTTCAAATGTATTAACTGTAAGGGTGACTACTAAGCTGACAATAATGTATGCCCTTCCTGGAGGTACAGATTTAACAAGAAGTGGTATGCTAAAAAGTATTAAGAGCTTCATGAAAACAGAGACAAATAAATTTACTCAGTTATAAGTGAGATGAGCTCATGATTTTTAAAAACCTTTAATTATTTTTTGCAGAATGTTCAAAAGAATAAAATACTTACCAAAATAATTTACAAAAAAGTTTGACATTATCTTTATTTAAGAACTATTATAGTCTTGCATCCAAACTATCTTAATGTCAAGATCATTGACGGTAGACCTCATGTTTTATTTTCTCTTTTCACTTTATTTTATTTTATTTTCTATTTTTAGAACAACTCGGGTTAGGGTTTATCAGTCACGCTGTCACATCAGTCACAAGACTGATCACAGGACTTGAGAGAATGGAGTAGAAGGTTCTAGAATAAAGTGACATCATACAATATAGACAACATATATTGGCCTCATATTATATACATGGTCATTTAGGGTAGGGTGCACAGTAGGGAGCATGGACCATGAGTAGTAGTATATAAGGTAGACTACTTTGTACTAGGAACTCTATTGAGTTCTCTTGTGTTACTCAATATAAGAGTTGTCTTATTGCTTGACACCTTAAGCTTTAAGTCATAATACTTAAGTTCAAATAATAAGGAAGATGATAAAGTTGTCAGCATACCTAATCACCCATTTTGGGTCACTTTTTCAAGGTAATCACCTAATGACAATGAATATCCAAGGATATTGACTTATATCAATGTCTGAATCACTTATTTGTACTTCTTTTTTTGTAGAGACATTTTTGATTATAAAGATATCAGCTGTTTTTCTTTCTTTAATAATGATTCTATTTATTTTATAATCAATATCTATTCAGATGATCAACAATCAGTCTTAAAGTATCTTAAGAATACTAAGATCAATATCAATAACATCCTTATTATAACCAGTGATTTTAACATTAGAGATAGAGATTAAGATTCTTCTTACCCATATTGTTCAGCTCATAGTGATATACTTATAGATATTGCTAATTCTTTTGAACTTAGGTTATCTTTTTCTATTCATCAGATCCTAATGATTCTAACTCTATCATTGATCTCATGTTTCTTCAACTGGGTTCAGTTGAAGTCAATAATTATCTCATATTACCTAAACTCCAGTACCTATTAGATCATACTCTTTTAACTGTTGACATATCTATTAGTTAAGAGTTTATTCTAAAAAAACAAAGAACCATCATTAGGAATAGCTAGGAAAAGGAAATGTTTGTTTTTAAGCTTACCAATGCTTTAAGGAATATTGGTATGACAGATTTAACAAGTATTGAATCATTGGAAAATATAGTTCAAGAGTACATAAGAATTTCAAATTCCTCTTGGCATAAATTCTCCAAGAATGTTAATATTACTAAGCATTCTAAAACATAGTGGAATGATGAGTATAATGACAAACTAAACACTTGTTATTTATCCAAGTCACTAGATAATTGAAAAGAATTCAAGAGGATTATTAATAAAACCAAACATACTTTCCTTGACAACAAGATTCAAGAAATTGTATCAAAAAACAAGAGACTCTGAAACCTAATGAACTAGATTAAGAAGTACAAACTTCCAGCCACTAAAGTCCTATGATATAATAGATGACCTTGCATTGAGCTCATAGATCTATAGCAAGCTCTGCACCAGACTTTTGATTCTGCACAAAATTGACAAGTAAATATATGATTATTAGATAACAAAATTCCTTTGAAACCTTTAATGAAATAGTCAAGTTTCTCCAAGGAGAAATTTAGAAATATAATCAGTAAATGCAGCAATTCATCCACTTCAAGTTTAGACTGGAACTCTTGGAGACATCTTAAAGTTGTACTAAATAATGATAAGTGTCTTTCCAATATTATTAATATTGCTAATACATATATCAATCTTGGTTATTAGTCTTTGTATTTTAAGATATCTACCTTGATTATTATTCCTAAACCCAACAAAGTGTTATATGATTCCCTCAAGATGTTTTGACTAATTGATCTTCTTAATATACTAGGAAAACTTATTAAAAAGGTCATTGGGATAAGACTGCAATATCAGTCTATTGCTTCAAATTTTGTTCATCCAAATCAACTGGGCAGACTCAAACAAACATTAACCACTAATACAGATATTGTTCTAACTCATCTTATCTGCTTAGGTTAGATCAAAGGTCTTTATACCAGTACTCTAGCTTTTGATATTGAACTACTGTCAGGTGCGGTTCACACCAGGGTGGAAGTCCACAGAATAGACTTAGAGATGAGCAGACTTGTGGAACAACCTTGGCTTCAGCTTATGTGCTGTGCCATCTGTCTGCTGTGTGGTTGCAACTTCAGATGAAGGGAAGGAAGTCTGAGTGGGAGTGAGTACTGATTGGTGTATCGCCATTGAACACTGGAGATCAAGTTCAATAAGAGATTATCTTCATCAATTATCAGACTAGTGAATTACAATGTAACTACTAGTCTTATATACAAACTGATAGTTTAGGAGATGCTCAGGGTTTCATTGGTAAAACCCCTATTACCCCAAGCGGAGGTTTCAGTGTTGAGATACTGACAGGAGTAACTCCATCATGGAAGACCGAGTTGAATAGGAGTATCTCCGTAGTGGAAGATGGAATATCTGGAGGGTTGCAGCACTACCATAAGATGTGTTGCGAGAAAGGTGGCTGCTATGGAAGGCAGGCTTGTATGATTCAGAGGTGACTTCACTGCGGGGATGTTATTTCCAGATGGGTAGGCTTGCATATAACAGTATTCCCCTCTTAGGACTAAGCCTTCAAAGTCCTATTGGGTTTATCCAAGAATCCCGTGATGGTACCTAGGTCAACAATACATAAACAGAAAAGGAAGTTTTTTGCTCTTGTTTCTATATCATTATGTTTTCCCCTGCCCTCTCCAACATTTGACAAAATGATGCCGAGGTCCTCGAAAAGCAGCAGCAAGAAATGCAGTGGAAGCACGAGAAGCAGTAGCAGCTTCTAGCCCAACTGGAAGAAGTAACAAAGTTACATCAGGCTGAGTGCATGGCTCAGAAGGCTAGGAGAGAAGCAGAGGCCAAAGCTAAGAAAGAGACCAAGAGGCAGAGGGTTGTGAAGGAGGAGGAGAGAAAGAAGAGGACAATGGAGTACCTCCAGTAACTCCGGAATGAGGTGCTAGAGGAAGAGGCCACCCTATTGGAGGAGACTGAAGGATCCCAGGTTGTGGGGTCCAAGTGAAAAGAGGTCGCCACTGGAGATGAGAAGGGGCAACGGCCCTCCAAGAAGGCTAGGAGGAAGCAACTGGGGAAGTACTGTGGAGGTGTTATAGTGAAGATGGGGGGTTCTAACTCCTGCAAGAGATATGTGTGTGCCGGGCAGGATTGCCTGGTACATCCCTCAAGGTGAGTAATTTTATTATACTTATTATTATTATTTTTTCATAATTTCCTTTATAGTTGATCCCTTGCATGTGCCGGGTACATCACTCTCAAGCAGCAGTGTGTACCCCACACCCACACCAACATCCTGGCCATGATCCCCACTTATAGCAGGGTTCTAAGTGCCATCGAAAAGACACTCCAGGAGCTTGTGGAGGAGTACTGAGGAGTCAGGAAGTCTCTCTGGGACTTGGTAAAGGGCTAGGAGAGGAATATGGCCCAATTGGAGAGGATTGGAGCCTCAATGGAGTGGAGATGGGGCTTAGAAGGAGAGAACAGGAAGGAGGAGAATGGAGATGAAGAGGAAAGATCTGAGGATGGCCCCAGAGAAAGTCAGGAGGAAGGGACTCTGTTGTCCACTTCTTGTTAGATTAGTGGTTTTGTTTTATTCTTTAATAGAATTTTTGTTTTCTGTGAATTAAATGTGTGAGTAAGAAAAACAAGAATTAAAATGAAAAGAAGTTTGAAGTTTTGAGAGGAAAACCCTGAGAAGTGTGCAGAAGCTAAGGGTTAATGAAAATAAGCGGACAGAATATACTAAGAAATTAATGAAGAAAATCCCCATTGGAAATGCATGGGGGCAGGGGACAACTGCAACAGTGTGTTCAGGACAATGGGAGAGAACCAGGCTTGGTAGGATATGCGATGTGGAAATCAGATACCAAGTCAGTGGCATGAGTGAGTTCGGATGTGGGGATCCATTTGGATTCATCTCCAGTGTCTTCATACCCTAGCCAGATCACCTTGTATAGGAGTTTGCATGCCCATTGGTGATCGATT
>Ga0157367_1001157_pt1 | contig 11793 bp, 8 predicted proteins | sample AttbisABBM2_FD_113142 | JGI IMG/M metagenome (GOLD analysis project Ga0157367, IMG submission 113142) | Fungus gardens microbial communities from leaf cutter ant in Botucatu, State of São Paulo, Brazil - Atta bisphaerica ABBM2 | ecosystem: Host-associated > Fungi > Mycelium > Unclassified ...
CGCTCGACGACCTCGGACTCGTTGCAGATCGGCAGCAACACGCTGACCCGCGGATGAAATCCGTCTTCAGAGATCCGGACGGGCTGAGTCAGATCGGTCAGCTTGCGCCGTTCGACCTTGCGGGAAATCAGCAGGACGCGCAGCTCGAGCAGCACGTACAGCGCAAAATAGAGCACCACCAGCAGGAAGACCAGCTGGGCAGCGTAGGAAAGCAGGGTGAGCATCGTGACCGCTTCCCCTCAGATCTTCACGACGGCACAGATTTCTTCGAGCCGATGCGCCCACGTATGGTTCTGCCGTACGTAACGCGCCCCTGCCTCGGCCCGGTCCAGGTCGTCCTGCGACGGACCGTGCCGCAGCCGCGAAAACAGCTCGCACGCGCCGTCATGCGTATCGATCACGTGGCAGAAGTCGCGGAAATACCGGTCGACCGCACGGCTCGCATTGGTCACGGCAATGCCGCCGCACGCGAGAATCTCGAGCAGGCGCCGCGAGAACATCGTCTCCGAACCGGTCACGGAATTCACGTTGATCGAGATCGCGTGAGACTTGTACACGTGCGCGGTTTCGCGATGGGGCACCCTGCCATGCACGCGTAGCCCGTTCGTCTTCGGATAGCGAAACTCGAAGAACCGCGACAGGCGGTCGTGATTGCGGTCGAATACGTTCAGCTGCAGATTGCTCTGCTCGCAAGTGTCGAACACCATGTCGAGGAAGCGACGGCGCTCGTTCAGGATGCGCCGGTAGTAGCTGCCTGTGAAGCACGCCTCGTTGCGAACGAAATTGAAGCCCGAGAAATTGTGCGACGCCGGCTGATACGGCATCACCAGCGTGTTCACCGGCACATGCGGGGGCACCTGCTGCCGATACAGGTCGAGACATTCCTCGTCGGTCGTGAACACGTAGTCGAATACCTTCGCCACGTCGATGAACGCGTCGAAGAATGCGCCGTCGTCCTTGTTCCAGAATACCGTCGGAACACCGGCGCGCTTCGCGAAGTCGACCAGGCGGAAGATCGCCGTCGGCTTGCTCAGGCGCATCGGCGGCGCCTGCCGCGCGAGCTCGTAGCGCCAGCTTCCGTCCACGCCATGAAACGCCGATTCCACGAGCACTAGATCGGGCTTCCAGTTGGCGATCACGTCCGTGTAGTTCGCGGGCGTCATGGTGCGGACGCGGCATTCCGCCGACAGGCAATCCGCCGTGAAATAGTCCGTGACGAGCGCGATCTTCAGGCGCCCGAAGCGTCCCGCCTGCTCAACATCCTCCGAAACCGTCGGGTAGTCGTAGACCAACGAACCCAGTTTTCTAATGACTCTGCCGACCATTTCACCCCTCACCCTGCGACATTGGCAGTGCGTTTATGACAAATTCGTGCCAGCGGCGCTGCGTGGCCGCATATTCTCTTGCCCGCTTTCCGAACCCCGCGAGCCTGCCGGGATCGGACAGCGCCACGTCGATCACTCGCGCGAGGTCGACCGCATCGCCGGCCTTGAAAAACCAGCCCGCCGGATTCCGGCCCATTTCATCGCGAAACACCGGCAGGTCCGGCACGATCACCGGCTTGCCCATCGCGAGCGCCTCCACGAGCTTGATCGGCGGCACTATCTCGCACACCTTGAACGATTTGCGCGGAATGCAGACCAGCGCGCAACGGCCGAGCGTCCTGCGCGCCTGCTCCGGTGATGTCCGGCCCAGAAAGCGAATGTGTTCCGACAAGCCGAGCTGTCGGACCTGAGCTTCGAGCGCCGGCCGTGCCTCGCCCTCTCCGACGATCTCTACCCGCACCGTGCGCCCGGCGCCGATCAATCGTCCGATCGCATCGATCAGCGTATCGAGTCCTTCATAGCCGATCAGCGAGCCCGCATAGCCAATCGTTCCCGCGTCGATTTCGTCGGGCGCAGACGGCGCAAATCTCTCCGGGTCCACGCAATTCGGCAGCAGGTGCATCCGCTCGCCGGCAATTCCCCAGCGCGCGCGCGCGAACCGCCCCAGCTGCGCCGAGATCACGAACAGCTTGTCGGCGTGACGGGCCACCAGACCCTCCAGCTGCAGACCCTGCGCGAATCCCTGTCGGCCTTCGTATTCCGGCATGCGCGAAATGCGCGTCAATTCCCACAACCCGCGCATCTCATACTGGAACGGGATGCCCAGCTGCCGCGCCGCCAGCAGCGCCGGCAACGCGTTCACGTGATTCGACGCGGCGTGGATCACGGACACGCGATGCTGCATCGCCATGCGCGCGATCACGGGCGCCGCCTGTAACGCATACATCAGCACCGGCCGGTTGTTGAACGGTTCGCTCGCATGCAGATACCGGACCTCGTTGACCTGCGTGTCGCTTCCGGCCACGTCCGTGAGGCGGTCCACACGATCGCCCGGGTAACCTGGCCGCGTCAGCGGATGCACACGCCCGCCCGCGGCGGCCAGCGCGCGGATGACTTCATGTGTGCGCGTCGTATAGCCGCTCGTGTGGTACGGCAACGCACTCGCCGCCACGTACAGCATGCTGTCCGGATCGCGGACAAACGGCACGCCGCGCGAACGTTGCTTCAACTTGCGCTCGAGCACATGCGCCGTCAGTCGACGGCTCATCGCGAGCAACGGCTCGGTCAACGCCGTCTGCAACGAATCGAGCATCGTGCTCATGCTTTCGCCGCCCCGGCCGCTTTCAATTCGGCACGGGCGAGATCGGTCGTATGCGTGGTGCGGATCTTGCCGCGGGCCTGCAGATCCAGGAATTCCGACGTCGTGATCACGTCGTAGTCCTTCGTCAGGCGCGCCAGCAGCTTCCGGTAACCTTCGACGCGCTGATCGTCCTTGTAGGTTGCGTGCCCGTTCTCGTCCCAATACAGCAGCGACCACGAATGGAGGAGGAAGATTGAGAACGTCGGGCTGCCGCTGAACGCGTCGAGCAGCAGCTTGCCCCACCACGGACGGAAGCGGAAATACGGCGACTCAGGATAAGTCAGGCGTGACCACCATTCCTCCTTGCCGACCTTCGGCAGGATTTTCTTTTCCGTCATCGGCACCTCGATCACACCGTTCGACCACTGGAACGGCAGATTCGTGGGCTCGCTGTAGTTGCACTGTCCGGCATGGACCGCACACAGGGAATTATTGAAGGACAGCCGTACGCCGGTGGACTTCAGCGCACGGATCGTCGACGCGTTCCAGCGGAACGAACCGGCGCGGTGCGCCAGCACCGGCTTGCCCGTTTCCGCCGAGATCAGGCCGCCAAAGTGGCGAATCACGAACTCGGCGCGCGCATCGTCCGTGTACTGGTTCATGTACTGCGGCCGTCGCGCGAGCCCGTGTTCGGCCCAGAACGAATCCGGCAGGTATTCGGGATGCGTATGCAGCTGCACGTCCTGCCCCGCCGCGTCCAGCTGGCGCACGACCTCCTTCGTTTCGTCGAGATACGCATACGCGCCGCACTGGTCCACGAAGAACACGTGCTTGACGCCAAACTCGTCGCCCATGGAAGCCATTTCACCGACTCCCGCCCGCCCTTTCTCGTGCACACCCCACATCAGCCGTTTGACGTGATCCTCCGTGGCGCGCTTGGGGAGCGCCTCGGTATCCACCGTCAACATGGCATAGCGATTTCTATCCATCATGTTCAGTTCACTTCCAGCAGTGCCTTCCAGTCGGCGTCATTGGCCAGCGCCGCAGCCGGCGGCACGATACGCGCGTCGCGATAGCGCCACGCCAGATACGCACGTTTTCTTTCGCGATACGAACGATCTTCACCGCTCAGTTCCGGCAGATACTCGACCAGCCAGCCCAGCCGAGAATAGAACGCGAAATCGGCCACGTCGGTCACCAGTACCGGGGCGAGCGAATCGTTGCCCTTCAGCCGCGCGGAAAAGCCTTCGCATGCATGGCGCAATGCGTCGCGCTCCGTACCCGGCGCCCAGATCAGCAGCGTGTTCGCTTCGGCCGACACCGGCGCGTGCTTCAGCGTCGGCAGCCAGGGATATTTCGTCACGTGAGGCGAAATCAGTCCCAGCGCGGCCAGTGCGCGCTTCGCACCGCGCCACGCGCGCTCCTTCAGCGTGGCCGGCGGTTTCCCGGCAAGCAGGTCATGACGCGCCAGCAACGCCCAGTCGGGCTTCGCCGCCAGCGTGCGCAGCTCGCGCCTCAAGGTCCGTGTTTGGTCGATGATGCTCAATGCGTTCGCCTCTTTTCAGCAATCCTGGCGATGATCTCGTCCGCCGCGAGCGACGCGCCGTTCATCGGCACCGTGCGCGGCGCCGAGGCTGCAGCGGGCAACATGCGCAGCAGCGCGTCGACGGCGGCCTTGCGTTCCGGTTCGGTCTCGCAAGCCGACACGACCGCCGGCATCACGGCGGAGACCATCCGCGCGCGGCGCACCTGATCGTCGGCCAGCTGTGCATTCGGCACGAGCAGCGCAGGTACAGCGGACTGAACCAGTTCGCAGCAGGTGTTGTAGCCCGCCGCGCCAACGAATGCATCGAACGCACGCAGATAGCGCGCCAGCGGGTAGACCGAAACCGGTAACACGCCGGGCGGCAGTTCGACGTCGCGCACCGAAATGGGTGCACGCGCCCAGACCACCTGGAAGCCGGCCGCCTCGAACGCGGCGATCAGCCCGTGTCCGATGCCAGCGACGTCCTTCAGGTTGCCCGGGCCGAGCGAAAAGAGAACGAAGCGGGCCGCCTGCTGCAGGCCGAGCGCGTCTCGCGCCGCCGCGCGGTCGAGCAACTCGTCGTCCTCCAGCAGGCAGACCGGCGGGACCGTCAGCCGCGCACCACCGTTCGCGAGCGACGAGCGCGCTTCGGTCGCGCCCAGTTCACCGGGCTGGATCACGAGATCGAACAACGCTTCGTCGACCGGCACCGTCTTGGTATCAGCCTTGAGCAGCCCGCGATTGGACCATACGAGCACGGGCGATCCATACGTTTCGCATGCCGTCAGCAAGCCCTTGAACGGCCACGTTCCGTCGAATACGACCGCATCCGGGCGGACCCGCTCGAGCATCAGACCCAACCGGACGGCCAGTTCGCTGTTCCAGCCGAACGTCGAACTCGAGGACCAGTAGTGAGAAACGAAGTAGTCCGCTTCGAATCCCATCTCTTCGATGATCTCGATCGCCGACGCCAGCGAAAAGAAGAACGGACGCGCACGGCCCCGCAGCCGACGCGCGTACGCAAGGCAACGGTTCAGATGGCCCATGCCCGAGCCATTCACGTTGAAGAACAGGATGCGCGGCAGCGTGCTTGCCACGCGCGCGTCGCGACCGGACTTCGGGTCGATCATGCGTCCCCGCCGAACAGGTCGCGCGTGTAAACCTTGTCTGCGACGTCGGTCAGATCGTGGGTCAGACGGTTCGCGACGATCACGTTGGCGCTGCGCTTGAATTCGGCCAGGTCGTGCACCACCGTCGAGTTGAAGAACGTCGATTCGCGCAATGCCGGCTCGTAGACGACGACCTCGACGCCCTTGGCCTTGATGCGCTTCATCACGCCCTGGATGCTTGACGCGCGGAAATTGTCGGAGCCCGCCTTCATCACCAGCCGGTAAATGCCAACGACCTTCGGCTTGCGCTTGAGGATGCTCTCGGCGATGAAGTCCTTGCGCGTGCTGTTCGATTCGACGATCGCGCGGATCAGGTTCTGCGGCACGTCGCGATAGTTGGCAAGAAGCTGCTTCGTGTCCTTCGGCAGGCAGTAGCCGCCGTAACCGAAGCTCGGGTTGTTGTAATGCGCGCCGATGCGTGGATCGAGACATACGCCGTCGACAATCTGGTGCGTATCAAGACCGTGCTGCGCGGCGTAGGTGTCGAGCTCGTTGAAATAGGCGACGCGCATCGCGAGATACGTATTCGCGAAGAGCTTGATCGCTTCGGCTTCCGTGCTGCCCGTGAACAGCGTCGGAATGTCCTGCTTGATCGCCCCCTGCTTCAGCAACTCGGCGAACGCCTGGGCTCGCTCGGAACGCTCGCCGATCACGATCCGCGACGGATGCAGGTTGTCGTACAGCGCGCGGCCCTCGCGAAGGAATTCCGGCGAGAAGATCAGGTTGTCGGTGCCGAGTGCCGCGCGCGTGCGCTCGGTGTAGCCGACCGGAATGGTCGACTTGATCACCATCACCGCATTCGGGTTGATCGCCATCACGTCGCGGATGACGATCTCGATCGAGCGGGTGTTGAAGTAGTTCGTATCCGGGTCGTAGTCGGTCGGCGTGGCGATCACCACGTAGTCGGCTCCGGCGTATGCGTCTTCCTTGTCCAGCGTTGCGCGGAAATTCAGATCCTTGTGGCGCAGGTAGTCCTCGATCTCGGCATCCTCGATCGGCGACGCCTTGCGGTTGAGCATCGCCACCTTCTCGGGGACGATGTCCAGAGCCACGACTTCATTGTGCTGTGATAGCAGGACGGCGTTGGACAGGCCGACGTAGCCTGTGCCGGCGATAGCGATTTTCATGCAAACATCTCTCAGACAGATAGGGAAATCCGCTGCCTTCCTTCCGGCCAAGACAAGCGCCCGCAGGCGATCCGTGTCAGGAAAAGCAACTTCATTCCATTGCAGACATTCCGCAACGGCCGAGCCCGACGAGCCGTCGTCCGGGGAAGTCTGTTCAAATTCAGCGGTGCCCGACATTGCGTTTGAATGCCGCGCTTTCAGAGCCAGTCTCCCGTGCCAACAGGATCAAACCAACCACATCGACACACTCAACTGCGAAGCGGGAACCCGCGATATGCGGCAACGCACCCGCTTCTCGCGACATGATCCCCAACCTCCACAATCCGTGGTCGCTTCACCCCCTAGTTCGAGGCGTCATGCAACGTCCGAATCGGTTTCAGCACCAGATCGGAGACGAAATTACACGGCACCGCAGACTTGCAGTCCCTCGGACGATCTCGATTGTTCGCAGGTAAACTGAACCACGAAATCGCATAATGGGCGTTGGCGCTATCAGGTGCCGAATCTCCAATGGCAACTGGACGAACATTCAACTCCGCGCCCTTCGGGGCCTGACGATCCTTGACGGCAATCGTCGGCGCCCAGACGCTTGCACCCAGCACCTGTCGAGCCTTGAGCGAATCGCCATCGTACACAAACGTCTTCGTACCAATATCCCGTTGATGAACCTGTTCGATCAGGCGCCCGTTTCTCATTTTCACGCCCGAGAAATTGATCTCACTCGGGATCGTCCCACCGCCTCTCGGGTCCCACCGATAGGTCCATTGGGTCGCTGGCACTGACTTCCACTCGTTGTCCTCTCGTCTGGCGTGGAACAACTGAGTAGCACCGGTCGAATCGAATTTCAGGTATGAGATGACCGGCCGCCCCGTTGCGTCGAACCCGATCCTGACGTTGTTGATCAGTCCGCTACCCTTCGGAATGGCGTCCACAACTTCAGCCGTAGCTGGCGTGATAGGTAATGGCACAACCTCTCCTCGACTATTCCTCCAGGTGCGTAGATCAGAACTCTTCGCATAATTGACGTTGAAGTTGGTTTCGACTCGGTAGGTCTCTCGCCAAACCCAAGCTACGTGGAAGAAACCGTCCGGCCCTAACTGGTAATCGGAATGATACGCGTTGACCGTGCTCTTTCCCGAGTTCGGAGCAAAGATCGGTTGGTTTGTCCAGCGGACCCACCGCGAACCTTCCAGCCGGTTGATCAATTCAATACCGTCACCACTCCGGCCAGATCGGTATGAATATCCGAGCGCGCCATCAGCGAAGTGAAAAAAGTACGGATAGGTCGTTCGAGTTTCATCCGCTCCCGTCATCGGTCGTAGCGCATCAAGTCCAGCCAATCGATCCGGGCCGTCCGTTCGGGCATAAATCAATGGAGACACATGCATATTCCCCGAAACATGTAGCCGGTTCTTGTCGTCCAGCACGAGCGAAATATAGTTGTGCTCGTCCCACCCCTCGAAGCGAGACGGAACCCTGATTTTCTCCTTTTCACCAGTACATTTATTGATTTGCGCGACCGTGAGCCACCGATCAGCGTCATAGTAGGCGATGTAGACGAATTTCTTGCTCTCGAGAGAAGCTAACTCGACATGCGCACTCCCCCAGACCTGATCGATCGGCAGGTCTGGCGGCAGAGCCTTGCAGGAATCAAGGTCGCTGCCCGCAAACGACGAAGTGGAAAAAGCCATCGCCCCCATAACAGCAAGACATCCGATCAAATATCTTGGCATCTCAACCCCTCTTTTGAGCAAAGCCACTTTCCCCATCGTTCAAGGACTCTTCAAACTGCCGCTATAAATTTCGCAAGAATTTCACTCACCGCAAACGCCTACGACTTGCCTTCACCGATCCTTGCGCTTCCTGCATTCAACCGAGCTCCGCGGCTCTCAGATCGTGTTCACGAACCGCCGCCTGAACAGCGCTATGCAGATCCTTGATTGCCGAAGACGAGAATGCCTCCCGAACTCGCCCCGGATAGTCGGGATGCAATTTTTCGAGCGCGGCATTTCCCTCGGCAACCAGCTTGGCCTTCTCACCCTTGAAGCTGGCAGTTCGCACGTGGAATACGAACGACCACGGAGACAGAAGATTTTTGTAACCTGCTTTCAGTCCACGCATGCAGAAATCATTTTCCTCTCCGTAGCCACGCGGAAATGCTTCCTCATCAAATGCACCAATTTTGTCGACAAGCTCCCGCTTGATGTACATACAGAAGCCATTGCCGGTCGGAAGTTCGATCGGATCTTTAGGGCTACTCCCCGATAGAACCACGGATGCATATTCGTCAAACGACATGCTGTCCGGTTTCGGATTCGCTCTGCCTGGGACAGGAAACGAAAATGCGCCTGCATTGTCACTCATGGCAGTCACCGTGCCGACCGAGTCGGGCCCATACGCTGCGATTCTCAGTCCAAGTAGCCAATTCGACGTCACCACGGTATCGCTGTTCAACAGAACGACGTCATCCGTCCCGGCAAGCTTCAGCCCTCGATTGACCGTTTTCGTATAGCCAATATTTCGCTCGTTACGAATGACGGTCACATTGCCCGCACCGTCGTATTTCGAGAGCGCAGGATATACGTACTGATCCGGGCTTCCGTCGTCGATGACGAGCAAGCGCGTATGTTGCGGGTCCGTATTCGCGATAACGCTTTCGATGCAGGCTATCGACTCGTTCAGTGCGTTATATACAGGAACGACCACCGTGACATCTCGATTAACTGCGTGCGACGGGAAACGCCCATATTTTTCCGTCGCGAGCTTGAGCATCTGCTTGGCCTGGTCCGTAGCCTGCGATACTTCGCGCACATTCGGATCTCGTTCGAGAATTTTCGAGAACGCCTTGCCGAGGTTGCCCTGAAGCGTTGCAGGTGTGTATTTCTCGAGGACAAATTGCCGACCTGCCTCGCCGAACGTGTCTATCAGTGCCGGGTTTGCACAGAACTCCCTGACCTTCTGCGCGACCTGAGCGACATCTCGATACGGAACCAAGAATCCCGTTTTCCCGGATTGGACGAGTTCGCCCAATGCACCCCAGTCGTACGCAATAACGGGGCGTCCTGCCGATAGCGCTTCGGCTACCGTTCGTCCGAACGATTCCGCAAACAACGACAGGTTGAGGACCACATTGACACCCGCTAGCGCTTCACGAGGCGTTTGCTTGTAACCAGCAAAAACCACATTGCGTGGAACCCGTCCACTCTCCTGCAGCGCCATGAGCTCGCTTATTTCCTTTCGCTCGGGACCAACCAACCAGAATCTCGCCCCCGGGGCGATCCTTTCGCAAATTCGAGCCACCTCGACGAGGTCGTAGATCCCCTTTTTCTGGATATTGCTGCTGATCAGCGCGAATGTGATCTCCCCCGGATAAATGCGGTTGGGCACGTCGAGGCACGTCAGATCGACCACGTTTGGTGCTACGAACGTGCGATCCGGATGTCCCAGCGCCTCAGCGGTCGTTCTCGAGTTCGCCACGACGTAGTCGGCGCTCGCATACACGTGGCGCGCGATGTCGTCGGGCGACATCCCGATCGCCTTCGAAAGATGCTCGTCGCTCGAGATCATTTCCCGCACGTGAACGACGCTGGGCACGCCACACTCCCGAGCCGCCAGCAACGGCTCCCGGACAACGATCGTGTTGACGTATACAGCGTCGATCGAATGCTTTTTAACGATGGCAGAGAATCGTTCCACGGCAGATCGCGACATCGGTACTTCTTTTTGCCAGTGGTGGTACTCGAAAACATAGAGTACATGGACGTACTGTAGAACCTCTGCCAAATACTCCTCATTGCCGAAACCTGGGAAGGTTGCAACGACGTTGAAACCGCATCCGTTCAACGCTACGAGCATGTCCAGGAAGCTTCGTTCACCTCCGAACAATTGCGTTCCGGCCGCGTGTGCGCAAAGGAGTAACCACGGCGCACCTGGCCGGATTGCCTGCTTGCCGCCGACAAATGTGTCTCGTTTAGGCACTACGGCGTCACCCGATACATCCGCGATAGGCCAGGACGCAGCTTGCTCCCGGTCAAGGGTAGCCCGAGTTTCGGCACGAGCGACCGCAGGACGATAGACGGCAATGCCCCTCTCAAGATTTCTTTCCGAATCGACTCGCCACTCCTTCACGACGTATCCATCCTCCGCATAGTAGGAGAAGTCGTCAGGCATGTGCTTTTCCGACCATCGAGCAATAAATCTCGCTCGATTGTGTGCAATATATTTTCCGCGGCCGGGCGTCTTACCTTCATAGTGAATCACCGTGGCGTCTGCGGCGTACCAACAATGTCCACGAAAGCGCTCTCTGAGCCTGAGGCACAGATCGATGTCTTCTTGCCCGTTGATGAATACAGGATCGAATCCGCCGATTTCCGCAAAATCCTCGCTGCGCAGCGCGATGCAGGCAGCCGTAATGGCCTGGAACGGCCGGCTCTTGTTGATGCACTCGGCATCCCCCGGGAATTCCACGTATATCGGATAGCCGAGGGCACTCCATCGCGAAAACACCACCCCGCCACATTGCAGCGTTCCGTCCGGGAACAGGAGCCTGGGCTGGACGGCCATGACCTTTTCATCCGCAAGAGGCTGTACCAGTTTTTCCAGCCATCCTTTCGTGACCGTTGTGTCGTTATTCAGGAATACGACCGACTTCCCGCTTGCGTGCGCAAAACCGACATTGCAGCCGAGGGCAAAATTCAGGTTCTCCCAATTTCGTACGACTTTGACCCGCGCACCGCTCTTGAGCTTGTCAACCTGCGCCGCCGTGACTGGGTCGCTGCCATTGTCGACGAGAATGACTTCCCATGACAGCGTGGAATCCACGTTCAATATCGACTGCACGCATTTCACGGTGAGCTCGGGTTGGCCGTACACCGGAATCACGATTGACACGTCGAGCGTGCGAGGCTTCCGAGATTCCGCGACGAGCCGATCCCAGTCGATCAGCGTCCGGTTCAGTACTTCGAACCGAAACTGCGGCTCCTTCTCCGGCTCGCTGAACAGCAACCTGCCCTCCCGCGCACCGCTGGACAAATAATGGAACAACGGCTCGACCCGGTGTCGCCTGACATCCTGATTCTGAGACAGGTACTGGGTCGGACTGAACGACTTGACCGGACGCTTTCCGCTGAAGCAGCCGATCAGAATGTAATGCATCAACGCATCGACATCCATCGGCAGTTCTTCGGAATACTGAAATCTGTAAAGCGCTTCGTCAAAGATCCCCGCCTTCCGGATTGCGTCCACATATCGCGCAAGACCTGCTCGATGCGCAAGAACGGCGCCTACGTCGGCCTTGCCGACGAAGGCGGGATTGTTCGTCAACTGAAGCGTGCAATTTCCTTCGCCG
>Ga0157367_1001158_pt1 | contig 11785 bp, 11 predicted proteins | sample AttbisABBM2_FD_113142 | JGI IMG/M metagenome (GOLD analysis project Ga0157367, IMG submission 113142) | Fungus gardens microbial communities from leaf cutter ant in Botucatu, State of São Paulo, Brazil - Atta bisphaerica ABBM2 | ecosystem: Host-associated > Fungi > Mycelium > Unclassified ...
GCCTTTGATCTTTTTATCAATCAGCGCGCGTCCACCTTCATCACCGCTGCCCGCCTGCATCAGCTCTTTCATGCTGACCTGGCTGAAGGCGACAACCTGAATAGCATCGTTAAACGCGGCGCGCTTATCCTCTGCAAGTGACTCCCGAACTTTTTGAAGCGATGTCTGAAAAGCCTCTTCGGAAGAACCATCGATCTTAGGCTCTCCACATCCAGTGAGGACGAATGCTAACAAAACGACTGCGATTGCTTTTTTCATATGGGTTTTATCCTAAAAAAATCCTTATCAATCGTAAGTTTTTGTAGCAGTTTAATAAAGCTTTTTTTATTAACACTTACTGACTGATTACTACCTAAACGCCGCTATACGTTTGTTACGTTGAGTTTTCAGATAAACGACAAAAGAGGGTAACGTGTAGATTCGTCGATGGATAAAAGGGGAAGATGCCAGGTCCACCGGCTGCCAGTCAAAACTGTTCATGCAAGTTTACTGAGTATTAAACATGTCTGAAGACAGCTTAAGACCTGTCCGAAGTATGCCAGACATTGCAATACATGAATGAAAACAGTTAACGAAGTCATCGGCACATTTTCTGATTTTGAATTAATACATTTTTTTGGGCGCATTGAGTAATACCTTTCTTTCCGGCCACAGGAAACCTTGCCCGTACTGCGCATGTGTAAGCAGAATACGTTGTCTTTCTTGCTGCGTTTCAATACCTTCAACCAGAATCTGTGGGTAAATTACAGAAGCTTTTGAGATGAGGGCAACGATTCTGCCTGAATCTTTAATTTCATTTCGGTCAATTTTTATCCCATTTACTTGTAAAGGCATCCTGCTGATTAAAGGGATAAGCGTAGAAGTGACATCATCCAACCAGATACGCCATCCTGCCTGTCTGAGAACATCAACGCCTTTTTTAAAAGCGGTAAGCTCATCCCAGGAAAGGTGGGGCAGGTTTTCGGGATCCTGAACCTCCAAAATAATACGATTATCATGATTTATGTTTACAAGTTGCTTAATCTTATGGGTATTACAAAATATCTTCACGGGTAAATTAAGCCAGTACTCACCAGGAAATTTTGCTAAATATTCCATCTGCCATAGAAATAAAGAAAAAACCTTACCAGAAGACAGTTGTGAGAACCATTTTTCAGGGTTACTGTTTTTGATGCTTGACAATACTTCACAAGCAATAATCTCTCCAGTTTTGAGAGCAACAAGAGGTTGGAATCTGATTCCCTCAACATCACTAAGCATTTAAGGCCCATAGTTTTTGATAAATTAATTATGAAAGAGATTTTTTCATTTCCCACCCGAATGATCACAAATAAATCTTTTATCTTTCGGCCAGCGTCCATGAGCCTCATTACAGAGATAACGGTACTGCGAAGGCTGCTGAAGAAGCGCTATTCTAATCATGCTGTTATAAATATTTGGATCATTATGAGTTTTTAAGAAATCGTCTGCCCATTTTTGAAAAGCATACAGCACTGTGAGATCGCGATCTTTATTAAATCTTAAAAGCAGAGCCACATGATAATCAAAATCAACGCGTGCTCGCTGGCTATAGCGATTTGGAAAGGCCGACATCGTTTTTTCGGGCTCTACCACAAATGCCTGCAGGCCATTTTTTTCAATTTGTGTCAACTTTTGCTGCGTTATCAAACCGGTGAACGAAAAATAAATCATAAAAAGGGACACTGATCCCCAAAAGATTCTTGCCCGTAAAAATCTCGGTTTTATTTGCACTCCATTCTTCATTATTTCTTCTTTAACAGGTGATGCAGCCACGCCAGCAGCGAGCAGTAATAGCACTATTACCAGAGCATAAGCTGCCGACTGATAAAGAGGATATTCCAGATTCATATGTACTGCTACAGGCAATAAAAACGCCACACCATACCACTTTAGTGCCCCTCGTTCCCATAGTTGCCTGATGACACCAGCAACGATTAGCACTCCCCCACACAGAGCGATGACTCCACCTTCTACCCAGGCAAAAAGTAATTCGTTGTGAGGATGCGTTACCGTAGCGGCTTCAAGACCGGGCCAGACAGTCGAGGCCAGTTGACCAAAAACCGCCTCAAAGCTGCCATAACCCTGCCCTGTAATAGGTGACTGCATGATTAATTCTGTTGTCAACCGCATCATATAAAAACGGGCGCTATTCGATGAGGTTTTAACGATAACGGGCAGAAGCGGGCCAGGGAAAAAAATGGGTAAAACATACAGGATGAAAAGCCCGCATCCAGTGCCTGTCAGCAACAGTATAAGAGCAGTATAAGATCTGGTACGTTTTTCTGTGAACCCCTTCCACAGAACAATACCTGCACCGCCAATGACACCAATAAAAGCGGCTCGGGATTGAAGCACGACGATTATGCCCGCCAGTAATGCGATACTAAAACCATAATAATAACGTAATATCGTTTTCTGTTCTGTTTTATTCCTGTTAAAAACGAATAACAGACATACCAGACCTGTTGCCAAAAAAGAAGAAAGCACATTAACTTGCTGAAAACTTCCGTAAGGCCTTTCACCCGGCGAAAAAATCAATTGTAGAATGACGTAACCAGCCTGGAGTAAACACGCATTCACAATGACATGCAAAAATAAGTAACGAGATTTTAATCGGTAGGATAACGTGTGGTTAAGGGTAAAATAGAGAAAAATTAATACAATCAGAGCAACAACTCGTGGTAAAGCATTTTGAAACCAATCAAGATCTCGGGTAAGAAAAAGGGGGAAACACCATAAAATCACGCCCAATAAAATCACTCTCTCTCCGCCTGAAAGCGAGGATATTTTGACCCCTTCAAATTGTTTAGAAAAAGCACAAAACAATAAAACAAGAGCGATAACAAGCCATGTCAATAAATTTTGCGGCAGTGAAAGTCCTGAGCCGCCGCTATTAGGCAAAACATATAAGAATCCACCACACAACCAACACATGATAACACCTGATATATACATATGTATTTTAGGCATCATCTTTTTATTAGTTAAAACTTTCATAGTATTTATCGCAGGATGCGTTCTTATAAGAAAAATAAATTTATAAAATCAATCTTCTGACATAACAACCACAGAACTGGCACTAAAAGCACCTAATCGAATATCCTTGACCTTTACGTCTGGATTGCGGAAAAGATAAAACCTCACGGTTTTTTCATGAATACCATTTTGATAAACAGTACTTATGCTCTGTGCGTCCTCCTGCGCAAAGTGTCCATCAATATAAGGAACAATTTCGACGCCGCTGGAGGATGTATAGATAGTACGATATTTCCCTACCATTGAATTATGCAGAACCTCCATTTTTAAAGAGATACCCGCGTCACGCGTACAGGTAACAGGGATATTAATCTCTTTATAAATTGCGGCAGGATCTTCTGGGCTGGTAGTTAGATCTGTTCTTGTAACATTCCCGAAACGAACATGAATATCTCTGCCCCGGTTAATGTAACAGGTCGCTGCTTCGACCGGTAGTGGTACACCGTCACTGCATGAATAAGATTCATTGGGATCGACATAATAAGCATTATCCGTGCCATCCATATTTTGCAACGCAACACAAAATGATGCTGATGGCTGATTTTGTAATGCACTGGCAGCCCCACCAAAGTTAGGCTTCGATTTGGATATCGTTTTAGTTGTATTGAGAGTGTTAGTTGTCCGTGTATGCAATTGAAAATTAGCTGTTGAAATTGTACATTTTACTGCCTTTTTGCTCTGACAAAAAAACAACACTGCACTATAGTTTCCACTATACTGTGGATAAACTTTGTAGCCGTCTAATTCAGTGACATGGTTAGTCCCTGTGGGCATAGACCATCCTTCACCTATCAAAAATCCGGATTCAAGCCCTTCCTGAGTTGGATGGCAGTCGCCAAAACCCAGCAAACCATCCGTCATATGTTTTGATCCCTTAGGACAACTTTTGGGTAAAGGAATGCCTTTAACATTCGCCAGGGAAGTAACAGGAAGCCCAATGAGTAAAAGAAAAATTATTCCTGAAAGGTATTTTAAATAGTAATGCTTAATCATATACCACCGTCATGCTGGCAGAACCGGAAAAGTCATCGCCTTCCAGTGTTTTGGTTAACTGTTTAACTAATATTACTTCGAGTTGAGGCGGTGAAGCCAAATTAACCCTTTTTTTCTCATGAATCGTCATTGGTGCACCGTCCATCAGAATTTGCATTCCTAAGCCATTAATGCTGGTTTCAATCGTTTTTTCATCATCGAATCCGGCAGCTTTATTACCTTCTAATTTAAAAAAAACGTTATAGCCCGGCGTAGCATCCGAGCAAATAAATTCATACTGCAACGATTTTTTATATTTCCCGGATGAGATTTTATTGGGATCTACCGCATCAAATACAACATCAATAGATTCGTTGTTATTAATGATGCACCAGGGAGAAGTATCGAGTCTGGTCTGCATTAATACAAATGTGGAAAAACCACAAGATCCCGTTACTTCACCATTATCATCTACCTCGCTCTGACAACCATCATTACTACCGTCGTAAAAGGCTAACGCAAAATGAGAGGATATGCATACTATGAGTATGGCAATTGAAAAGAATATCCTGTTTTTTTTCATATTATTGAACACATTAATTAGGTTGGACAATCACATTGACGACGGCAAATAATGACATATTATCCTCTAAGTCAGCACCATACGGATCCAACTGAATTAACTGAAACGCCATACCTGTATTTTTTCCTACACGCATCCAATGAGGCCGCTGAGTGGTCACAGGATTTCCATTAAACAAAAGTTGTAAACCTAAAGATTTTACATACTTGAATAGAGGGAGAGACAGTAGACTCATTACACTGTTTTTTTGTCCCTTGACGGTACCGTAGACAGGATACACCTGAACCAGCATGTAACTTTCCAGTGCCAGTTCGCCAGTGCAGGTAAATTCGACGTTGAAATTTTTACGATATTTTCTGTCTAATATATAGCGGCCATTGTATGATCTAAATACCACTTCACCAAAATTATAATTATAGACGTTATCATTTTCGACAAGACCGCTTAGTGCATCACCAGGTCCGGGATTAAGTCCTTCAACGTTAAAATAGCACATGCCGGGATCGGTAACGATATTGCCATCAAAATAAATATTAGTTTTAAACGTTTCACCAGCAATAGCATCAAAAGCATAAAAAAAGACACATAACGCAGCCATCATCAAAGTCGAATTCATTTTCTTTAGAGAGGTGTTTAACATCATTCATACCTCAAAGTGAAGTTTGCTGTTGCTGTGAAATCACCAAGCATTACAGTTTTATTTTTTACCGCCTGAGGTTCACCTTGTATATAAGCACCCAATACGAAAAAAACATCATCATTATTGACAGAGCCCCGAACAGGCGAATGACTGTTAATTAAAACGGGGGAACCATTAACACCTCCGGACTTTAAACCTATTGCAATGCCTTCGGCCTGCCCGGATATATGAAGAAAACCAGGAAGTGTTTCACTTTCTACTCCACTGAAATCTATGGTCAATTCATTCCCCGGCTGGCAATTTTTCGCAGTGATAGTAAATTCCTTCGCTAAATCAGGCGAGTATGAATAAATGTCTTTTACGTTCACCTCTGAAAAATCAACCAGATGATCTTCACTAGCATCAATAACTTCACAGGTCGATATAACAAGTTTTCCTGAAACATTGATATTATCAATGTCAACAAATTCATCACTTGCAGAAGTCTTTACAGATAATAAAAAACCCGCAGTAAAAAGAATGATAATTGCAATAATTTTTAAGTGACGATAAATAAACATGTTATTCATAATCGACCTTGAAATTGGCTACCGCCCAAAAATCACCAAATAAAACTTGTGATTTCGTTTTAACGACCGATACAAAAAAAACAAACCGCTCTGTTTTATGAGAGATAAAGTACTTACCGCCCCGCTGATTTAATGAGACCATATTCATATCTTTGTCGCTTATTTTTAACGCAATCCCTTTGGCCCCCTGTACTTTCAGCAACGAAGTGAAGTCGTCATCAGCTAATCCTGAAAATGTAATCGTGGCTAATGGTTCTATATATGAAAACAGATTTTTTTTCCCAGGCATCTCTGATTGATCTTTAAATGAACGATAACAATCAGTCAGCCGGATACTAAACCTTACTGGTGTCGTCTCACTTCCTGGCTTTTCAAGCTCAGCCACATTTAATACACCTAAATCAATTTGTTGTAAAACCGAATTAAGATCCAGACGGCACGCGCCTTCGCTTAGTAAACCGTTCACAACAATTTGGCCATGCTCTCCCTCCACCTGCCAGGTATCATCTACTTTCGATGTGGCACTTACAAAAAATGAAGAAAGAATAAGACAACCAGCATAACACCCGGGTACTAGTCTACTTTTTAGATGTCTCAGGAGAACGTTGAACAAAATATTTAACCTGCTTTCTGCTCGGTGACCTTACAAGCATTACCTGAGCAACTAAAAATTAATTTTGGTCTTCCCCCCCAGTCGTTTATGTAAGTCAATACGGGTTGGGCTCCTAATTTTGCCGCACTCATTTCAACTATTTCGCTACTTTTCGGTGCAATCATTACCGATTTAAAATCATTGTTACTGGCAGCGTTATTAGCACTCATGTTGACTATCGTAATATAGTATCCCGTTGGATTGATAATACGGTAACGGTCGCCTTCACGACGCAATGTTAATGCTGTCTGAGGTACATCTCCACTTGCTAACTTAAATGCCTCTGGTCGGTAAAACATTTTTATACGTGTTTGCAATGCAATCTGCAGCGTATTCGGTTTTTTGCTTTTAGGAGGGATTTCCCGGACATTAAAATAGTAAAGTGACTCTCTGTCTTGAGGATGTGAACTTCCCGCCATGGTCTGTACTTTGATTTGACCTTTTGAATTGGGTTCAATACGTTGCAAAGGGGGGAGCGCAATAAACTCGTTTTCAAGTTTTTTGCCCGAATCATCTTCAACCCATGACTGTGCCAGATAAGGGGCTTCTTTATTGTGATTAGTAATCGTTAATGTCTCAGATTTTTTATCGCCGTTAATAATCAGACGCGTGCGATCGAGTCCTACAGCAGCATTTGCTGCAGGAATAGTCATCACCATAATTGACGTTATAAAACGCAATAGAAACTTTCTGTTGTTCGTAAGCATATAAACCTCTAATTTAGCAATTCACAGGAAGTAATGTTTAAAGGCGTTTAAAAATAGTGGTTTTGCGTTAACGCAAGCCAATAATAAACATTACTCATTAATACAAGGCAGTAATAAGCTAGCAGTCTTTTCGTCTAGTTTTTCAGGAAGAATAAAGATACATCGTTCTTTGCCGTTCCAGCTTACATCCATTTTTCCACCCGGTTTCATACCAGATAGCCAGACTCTTCCGTTTTCAGCAATGATACCCGTCTGGATTTTATCTTCATTTTTTACCATCGCACCAAAAGGCGGAACAGAACCATCTTCGAGTTTGACGATAGCCATTCCTTTTTGTCCGGCTAAAATACCAAATTTGCGATAGCCGATAGCGCCCTTAGTCAGGGTATCTTCAACAACAGAACGCGTCGCTTCAACATCATCTGGTAATTCATCCAGATCGATATTAACGTTGCTGCGATAGTAACTATTTATGTCTGTTACCACGGCCTTACCAAAGTAATTGGTTTTGACATCGTTTCCGCCCCCGGAGACAGCAACATCACTGATCCCTGCCGTATCTACCATCAGTCGGGTGCCATCAACACCGGATGAGCGGTGGAGTGCTGCGCCTTGTGCTGTTGCTGTCATTCCCCCTTCTACAGACAGACCCAGTGTACGATATCCATTATTTTCAAATCCGGCGGAGGCAGTCATTTCAGCTATACTGCCCGTGTAGTCGAGATAGCCATTAATCGAATGTTCACCATCCGAAGACGTGCCAATATCGACGTTGTAATCACTGTTATCGCCAAGGTTGTCACGCCAACCCACGTTTTGGCTTTGCGTCCCGCCTGAAGTTTGACCACTGTAGGACAAGGTACCTTCGCCAAAAGGCAGAGACAGACTTAAATAAACACCATCGTCATTAGTGTGATCATATTGTGTTCGATAGCCGGTGAGACTCAGACTGGCATTTTTGAAGCGACCCATATCAAAATTGCTGGAAAGTGAAAGATTCCATGTATCACTCGCAGCACGCTCCCAATAAGTTTGGTGGTTATAACTCAGGTATATTCCTGCATTAAGCTTTCTGAGTTGTTTTGCAATGGTAATGGTATATAACTCTTTACCCTTTCCCGGATTACTGTAAGCCGACGTTCTTGAGCTTAAAAACTGTGACATCGTCATATAGTTGCGGTCAGAAAACCGATAGCCTGCAAAGGTAATTTGACTATCATAATCATCAAACCGTTTGGAATAACTTAAACGGTAAGAGTTTCCTTTTCGGGTAACATGCTCATTTAATTTAGCCCGCGCTGAGGTGACATCCAGAGAAAGGGCGCCTAATGCTAATAAGTCTCGTCCCATACCTGCCGCAACGGTCAGGTAATCATTGGCAAAAAGCCCACCACCATAGACTGACCAGCCATTTGAGATCCCCCACGACAGTTCACCCGTAGCAAAATGAATATTTTGTGTGTGGTGTTCGTAATCCGATGGCTTACCTATTGCCAGTTTATAACGCACACTCCCTGGCCTGGTCAGGTAGGGAATCGTCGCAGTATCGACCTGAAATGTACGTCTGGTGCCATCCTGTTCCTGAATAGTGACATCCAGTTTGCCCATTACCGCATTATTGAGATCCTGAATGCGGAATGGCCCGGATGCTACTGTCGTTTCATAAATAACGCTGCCCTGCTGACTTACTGTTACTTTAGCGTTGCTTTTGGCCACGCCCACAACTTCTGGCGCATAGCCCCGTAAGTTTGGAGCAAGTTGCGCATCATCCGACGTTAAACTGGCACCTGTAAAACGAAATGAGTCAAATATCGTTGAGGGTAAATAAGATTCCCCTACTGTCAGTTCAGACTTGAGCGATTTGATGGCGCGAAAAATATAAAACCGGTCCCATTTGAAATTTTTCCTTAAAGTACCATCTTTACCAGATTCACGTTCATAATCGCCCTGCCAGTTTGCGCGTAAGCGCCAGGGGCCTATGTTAAATCCTGCCACCCCATTACCGCTTAATGACTGTGCATCCGAACTAGATTTCGACTGAGTGTGTCTCGCATTCAAGTAGTAATCCAGAATAAATCCCGGTATGCCGTCATCCCAGCGAGAAGGTGGCTCCCAGTTTTCAGAGGTATATTCCAGCAAAGACTGCGGTATATTAATTTTTAATATACCCGACCCCAAATCAGGCGTGACTGTCATGCCCGGCAATGAATTTACATCCAGACACTGGCCATCCTGCCACCAGCCTGCTTTTCTTATTTCATTTTCTTTAAAACCAAAGCGGCTGACTAAATCAGGAGAAAGGCACGCTAAAGAATCATCAGGTTTATCTTGAGGGGATAAGTAGCTAACTTTTTCCTCTGGAAATTCAGATTTATTAACAACAACATTGAATAGATTTTCACCCGGCATCAAATAACCCGCGCGTGAGAATCGATTAATATCGACTTCATTACGTTCTTTAACGTCGAGCACGTCAATATTAAATTCCACCTCATCGCTGGCCGCGATAACACTTTCAGACATAAAACATGCGATGAATACGGCAAAGGCGACAGGACAAATGGATAACGTGAGATTGCGATTTTTATAATTCTGATTTCTCATAATATATTATGTCAGGGAAAAAATTAGTAATAATCAACTTTGAAACGCACAACAGCACGGAATTTCCCCGAATGCATATGGTGCGCATCTCCAACAATCCTCATTTGATAATCGAGTGTTTGTCTGCCTTGCGTGAGCTGACCAAATGGCATCGGTTTACCTGGAAAAGCATAATTACCAGCCATGTCTTTAATTTCGATGCCTATACCGCTGGCACCACTGACACCAAATAATTTTCCATCGGGGATTCCATCAAAAGTCACCTGGAAGTGGGTTTTATCTCCGCCAGTGGTATTGGAATCAAAAAGCGAGCAATGAATAAGATGAATAGAAAAATTTCTGGTGAAGCCTGCGCCATCATGAATGAGTTCACCTGTCGTTAACGCTGGTATGTCAATAAGCTGCTCTCTGTCATTGACTTCTATGGCACAGGGAGCATCAAGAATGCTGCCTTGCATACCGACAACACCCTGTCCATGTTCCTGCGAGTGGCAAATTCCAGATTCAGGCACGCATAATGTCAGTATGAAAGGCAGCATCCATAAAAATTTTTTCAATATTATTTCCATAAAAGATGCCTTTCCTGAAAAGGCATGAGCAGATCACGCTGCTCATGCAATCGAAGGCTAATGTATAATATTAACGTTCGCTTTCTGTCTTATTTATAAGCCAGAGTAAAGTTTGCTACAGAGGTGAAATCACCTGGGACAATAGTTGCGGAAGCACCGTCGCCCTGCAGGTATGCAGAAAATGCCAGGGTGTTAGTCCCATCCTGAATATCATGTGCAGGTGAAGCCTCACCCAGTTTGATGATCTGACCGGCACCATTGGTGATAGCAATTGATGCACCACTTGCCGTACCTGTAATACCTAACAGATCTTTATTACCTGCAGAAGCTGCACCGGTAAATGTTGCCGTTACGCTGTTAGAGGTTGCTGTATCGCACTGTTCAAGCTTGATGCTAAATGCTTTAGGTGCTGATTTTCCGCCATTTTTCAGCGCAGCATTGGTCACTTCACCTAAATCCACAGTCTGATTTGCAGACTCTGCAGTGATCGAACAAGGTGCATCAACAATTGAACCTTTGAAGTTGATTTCGCCATGACCCTGGTCAGCTGCAGTAGCGCCAAATGCAACCATCATTGCACACAGTCCGATTGATTTAACCGCTTTATTCAATTTCATTACAACAATCCCTTAAACTTAGATTTTTTATAATGCGAAATACGCATTCATCGCTCATACGCTTAATGAAAAGCATGGTTGCAGAAGAGAACCTATGTGCTTCTGAACGGAATAAATAATAATACCGACCTGAATTAATCAGCCAGAAAAAATCATGCAAACTATAACAACGAGATATTTACTCATCTTGCTCCACACCCAAATTAAACATAAAGATAATAAAACCAAAAAAAAGCATATAAGAAGTACAAAATATCGCACATGGTTACATTAATAGCGTTTTATTAAGTTAAAAACCTTTTAAAATAGCTCAAAAAACCAATCAAAGACAATCGCGGCATAGTTATCGACTTATTTATTAGTGAAAAAATACAAAAGAGACGGAACCCACTTTTTCTTTAAAACTTACACAAACTCCCGGCAAAGGGTAATTTCATGCACCCATTAATTTATTATTAAAATAATGCCTTATGCAACTGCATCTCAACACTTAAGCACGCTATAAAAACTTTAATGTTATTGCGAGAGGTAATATCAATGGCATTGATGAGATAAATAATAGTTATTAATAACAGTAATAAAACACAGGATTGTTAATTACGGTAAAAGACAGGAAAAAAAGCCAGCGTTAGCCTGTAACGCTGGCTTTTTTGATGCTGAGGATAAATCGTCAATTACACAAGTGCTAGCGCCCCAAATCCCGCAACTTCTCACCCGCCATCAAATTCTTCTCAATCCGCTCCAGCGTGACATTCTTGGTTTCCGGCACCAGATAAACCGTTATTACGATAAACACCAGATTAAAGCCGGTATAA
>Ga0157367_1001161_pt1 | contig 11773 bp, 11 predicted proteins | sample AttbisABBM2_FD_113142 | JGI IMG/M metagenome (GOLD analysis project Ga0157367, IMG submission 113142) | Fungus gardens microbial communities from leaf cutter ant in Botucatu, State of São Paulo, Brazil - Atta bisphaerica ABBM2 | ecosystem: Host-associated > Fungi > Mycelium > Unclassified ...
AGTAGTATTTAATATTGCAAAAAAAATTTCTTCCTTAAATTATAGTATGTTTACTTCAATTCTTAGACACTTTAACTTTGCAGAATACATAGTTAACTTCTTTTCTGACTATCTTATAAATAAATCAACTCAGTACTCCTAGAACTTTGTTCTGATACTTGTGATACAAATGTAGGTATAGAGCAAGATTATATATTATCTCCTATTCTTTCAGTATTCTATATTATATTTTTCATTTACATTTTTGAAATTAAAGCTCAAGTATCAGACTTATGAAGTTTGAATCCAAGTTTCTTTTAATTTTCTTTTTCAATTTTATTTTATTTTCAATTTTATTTTTTAAGGCTAGGGTTATGTTATGACCTTAAGCTAGAGCTCAGGTTGTACTTAGGCAAAGACTTGAGAAGAGATTAAGGAATAAGATTCAAGTGGTAAAGCGTAAGAATACAGGAGAGTATCTATGCTATATATACTAAGAAAAAGGAGTAAAATAAGGAAACCATATACAGTACATGAGGCATATGTAATGAGGAAATCGTCAGAATAAAGCAAGATTATAGCACCTACTACATGAGGCGCTGACTGAGACTACTACAGCACAGCCAATCATATCATCATACCCTTTGCCCTTCTCCATGCTGCATTCTGGAGGCATCGATCATAACAATACCACCATTTCAGTGTTCATGTCCCTATGAATCAGATCAAGACTTCTAGCTCTTCTACCACATGTGTAGCCACTATCTTTTTGCTAGGGCTGATGATTATTTGATTCCGGTTATTAATTGCTATGAAGTAGGGTTCATGCAGTGGACCTCCTTGAAACATTTGGATTTGATATCTATTCCTTGCTGTATCAGTATTATGTTTCCAGTTCACGAATGCCATTGCAACTTCTTTCCAGAATAAAAGATCTTGTTCACCTCTGAATTTGAGGAATTGGTAGTATGGCGGTGGTTTGAATAGTCTTGTTTGTGTCAGACTTCGCACAAACTTCATGTACTTGAAGAGATTCTCGACTTCATCTGTTATAAAACTTGTCTATGAGGATGAGGATGTCATTGTAGAGACCTCGTATGGTTTTATTAGTATTACTTCATTGTTCTCCACCTTTCCTTTTTCCTTTTTCATTTCTTTATCCATATAAAGCTCTTGGATTTTTTAAATGTTGTCGTCCATGTATCTGTTGTCTCTTCCTTTGTAGTAATGATCTAATTTGTTAGCTAGCATCCTTTGAATTTGGAATGCTCATTTGTCCATGTTGCTTTGCACCAAATATCAAAAATCTTCAGATATCTGTATGATGTTCATGGTATTGACTGTCCAATTGTTGATACTAGCTATCAGAATTGTTTCCTCCATCTCCATAATTGTCATATTCATTTCTTCTGCCATCTTCTTCATATCTTTCACTATCCTCTGTACATTGATCATCGCTTCTATCCTCTTTAATGTCTTGTGGTATAATCTCAACCAATCTTCTCTCTCCTTCTTCATTACCTGTGCTTGATCCATATTGTTTAATTTTCTTGAGATGTAAGGACTGGAGGAAGCGGGAGCCATTGCGTAGTTGTTATTGTTGGAAAGTTGAGAAAACATGTTCATTGTAGGCTTGCTGTAGTAGTTCGAGTGACTGCTTTGCTGTCAAAATGGGATTTTACCCCCCCTCTTTATAGGTTTCAACTCGAACACCTTGTCCAGTAGTCTTCTATTGCCTCCCTTGTATGAGTCAACCCTGTTTCAGCTATCAATTGGTCATGTTCATCTCCATAACCCTTCCAATGCACCAGGTATCATGTTCTTCTTCTATGTTTCCTATACCTCCTGACTTCTTCTACCTCATATTCCTCTTCTTTATTAATAATCATTGACGGAGGTGCTGGTTTCTCATGTTGTCCTTTGAACTTTGGTTCTACACATCATATCAGCAAGTCCTCATTGAAGACATTATGAATCATCCATCCTTCTGGAAGCTCTAGTTGAAATGCTCTCAAGCCAATGTCCTTTGAAATCCTAAAAGGCCTGTATCTTTTATTATCTAGCTTTTTTGAGAGTTGATTCAAATGAATGTTCTTATTTTCCAGCCATACATTGTCACCGACCTTCAATCCTTGAGGATTCCTTCTTCTCTTGTCAAATTGTCTTTTCATCATTTTTTGTACTTCTTCCATAGTCTTAGTCACCTGTTTCCAACTCTTTTGTAATCCGATAAGGAATTCCTCTACTCATGAAATCTCCATTTGAACCATAAGATCTCCTTTCCAAGAATGCCTCCCAAAGTTTAATTCAAATGGAGTCCTTTCTGTCGCTGCATGTTTTTTGTCATTGCACTGGAATTCTGCAGCAGCCAGCCAATCTGTCCAGTTGTCCTGTTGATAATTCACATAGTATTACAGGAACATTCCTATCTCCTGGTTGATCCTTTCTATTTAACCATCTGTTTGAGAGTGGTATGCTATCAATAGTTGTCTCTTTGTCCCTAGTGCTTTTGTGAATTCTTCCATGAATTTTGATGCAAATTGTGGTCCTCTGTTGCTTAGAATCTTCCTAGGTACTCCATGTAACTTCCAGATGTCATCCCTATAGATCTTTGCTATTCCTTCTGATGAGATATTCCTTATTGTTGTCCTCAGATGAATCATTTTCATAAATCGGTCAATGATAACCACTATAGTGTCCATTCCGTTCAACTTTGGTAAAGGTCTGATGATATCTATGCCGATCTCTTGCCATGGTCCTTGAGGTATTTCCAATGGATGTAGTTCTTCTGCCTTCTTTTGGTGTTGAACTTTATTCTGTTGGCATTTAAAACATCCCTGTACATACCTCTTGATGTCCTCTTTTAGTCCTGGCCACTAGTAAGTCCTTTTGAGAAGTTCCAGCATCCTGTGTTGTCCTGGATGTCCTACATCTACTGAGTCATGGTTTTCCTTTAAAATTTCTTCTCATATCTTCTTGTTATTCAGAATGTATATCCTTTCTTCCATATAAACCACTCTGTCTTCTTTCCAAGCTAGACCATCTTCTTTCTTCAATACTTGAATTACTTCCTTCTCTCTTGTAGTGTTTCTCTTAATCTCCTTGAGTATATTGCTTTCTTCTACCGTTGTCTTCCTTTTTATCATTGTGATCTCTGCTGTTGTCCTTCATTGCTATAATTCTTCCTTCAGGAGTTGAACGTCCTTATTGTCCTCTTTGGTATTCACTTGTTCTTTCCTTGAAAGAATGTCTGCCTTTGTATTCATCTTTCCCAGTATATGTTTCAGTGTAAAGTTGTAGTCCTGTAACTTTAAATACCACTGAGCTTGTTGTCCATTTAACTTGTGAGGTTCTCAAAAGTATTTCAAGTTTTCATGGTCTGTCCATATTTCGAAAGGTTCCATTGCATCCAACAGGTATTGTTTCCACTTGGATAGAGCCTCTACTATTACCAGTAGCTCCTTGTCGTAGATCTCGTAGTTTCTTTCTGCTGGTTGCATTGTCCTTGATAAAAATACAATTGGTTTCCATTTTCCATTTTGTTCTTGGGATAGTACTCTCTCTATAGCATATCCTAATGCATCCGTTTCTACCCTGAATTTTCCCTCTTTTCTTGGTAAAGAAAGGACTGGTTGACTTGTTATCTTTTCCTTGAGTTCTTCAAACACCTTTTGATGTTCCTCCTCCCATTTCCATTTCTTCTTGCCCTTTAACTCATTCAATGGCTTTGCTGTATGACTGAAGTTGTGAATGAATTGTCAGTAGAAATTGGCAAATCCAAGGAAACTCTCAATATCCTTGACTCTTGTTGGTGTTTTCCATTCTTTCACCACCTTTATCTTCTCTTGTTCCATCTTGACTTGTCCCTTTCCCACTATTACTTTTAGAATAGGAATTTACTCCATATTGAAATCACATTTTGATTGTTTAAAATACAGGTTGTGTTTTTCTGCTATCTTCAGGAACCTAATTGTCCTTTCTTCCAGTTCTTCCATTGTCTTTGCTGGTATCACAAAATCATCCATGTAATTTGCCAATATGCCTTCATGAAGTAATTCTTGGAAAATACTGTTCATCATCCTTTGGAATGTCCCTGGCAAGTTGCATAATCCGAAGTACATAACTTGAGGTTCGAATAGTTCTTTGTTGGTCAAAAACACAGCTTTCCATTCATCCCCTTCCTTGATTCATACATTGTTATATCCCTAGATTAGGTCTAATTTGTTGAAATATCTTGCTTCTTTGAGTTTGTCAATTACCTCTCTAATCAGAGGCAATAGTGTCTTGTTCTTTATTGTGATCTGATTGAGCTTCCTGTAGTCCTGAACCAGCTGTAATGAACCATCTTTCTTCAGAATATAAAATCAGGGTGCTGCATATCTTGACTTTGATTCTACAATTAATCCTACTTTTAGTTGTTCATCCAACCATTGGTTTAAAGCCTCTTCTTCTTTTAATGTTATTGCATATGCTTTGGCATTTAACTCCTTTGGTGCTTCTTCCATTAGATTTATTTCATGGTCCCATTCATGTCTTTCTGGTAGCTTTTTGAATTTCTTTTTGTTGAATAGATGTGTGAAAGGTCGAATGTAATCTGGTAGGTCTTCTGGATTTGTCCTGTCTGGTTCTTTGCTAATTTTGCTGTTGTCCTGTTCCATATTATCCATGGCCTTTGTCCTCCTAGTTTTAAATCTAATATCTTCATGTTTTATTGTGTATTGTCCTGGACATCTTGTAAACCTGATTGTGCCATTTTTTCAATTGACTTCTGGGTTGTGTTTGACTAGCCAGTCATAACCCAAAAATATGTCTGTCCCATCTAAGTCTGTTACAGCTGCTTCTAGCTGTTCCTTGTGGCCATTGATTTCAATTTCCAGAGATGTCACCCTAGTCACCTCTCCATTCTTCATTCCATCTGCATTAAAAACTTCAAATGAGAAGTTTATTGGCTTTATTTTGTCCTTGACCAGTTGTTTGTCAATTCCTATGTGTGTACACCTGGAATCCACTAGTGCCTTGACTTTTAGTTTCCTGCTGTTCTTTGTCTTCATGTCTGCTTGCATGTTCAATTCCTGTTTGCCTTCGCTGCTTTGGCAATTTGGAATAATGTATTTATTCCGGGAATTTACATGGGAGATTTCTTGCACCATGCCTACTCGAGATCTTTGCCAAAACCCTCCTATTTCTTCTTGTCTTTATTGTCTGATTCTTTCTGGACCTTTTGTTTTTTCATCATTTGCTTCCCTTTGCAGTCTTTTGCAATATACCCTTCTTTTTTGCATTTGAAACACTTCCTAGTTTCGTGTTCTTTGTTCTTCAATCTGCATTCCTTGGCCATGTGTCCATACTTGTTGTAGTTGAAGCACTTAGGCTTCTTGTCTTTGAAGTTGTCATTGGACTTTCCAATGTCCATGGGTTGATCCTGCCCTCCATATGTTGTTCCAGTGCTTGTTTTATAATTGTGGTATCCTTCCATGGATTTGTATCCTTGTCCAACTGATGTTATTACCACTTTCCATTCTTTGAGTGACTCTGGCATGGCTATTGGTGGATACCCTAGTATTGTTTTAATGATATCCTGTCATATGTTCTTCTTCAGCAGAAAGATGACATGCAGCTCATCTGTGTCAGCCTTCATGGCTAATGTGTCAAACTTGGTCATGAAGTCCGCTGTGTTCTTCTTTCCTCGCTTGAACGTCTCTATCTTCCATTTGGCATCTGCTGCCTTCATCTTGTTACTGAACATGGTCTTGATTTCTTGTATGAAGTCTTCCCAATCTTGGGTTCTGGTTTCTTCATCTAGCTCATCAAGCTTCCTTTGTACATAAATGCCTGCTATACCTTCTCTGAGGTGAGCTAGGATTGCCATGATCCTGTTGCTTTTGAGGAACAATCTCATCCCTCTCCACTAGTCTTCGAATTTTGTTCGGTCACTGTTAAACCACTCTGGGTCTGGTACCATATTCTTCAGCATTCCTGCCTGTCTGTTCTCATTAACTGTTACTGCTGGTGCTGGTGTTGTTGATATTTCTTTGGTAGTTGTTTGTTTGTACTCATTTAAGGCTTCCTCTGTGATCTGCAAGGATCCTAGTTGTTCTGACAACACCTCGATATCGTTCGTTCTTCTAGAACTCATCTTGGTTTTTCTTTATAGTTTAAACTACATGTGTTTCATTCCCAACAGGTAACTCTGTCTAGTTTCATCCATATACACCTCTCTTGCAAGGTGAGCTCGTCAACGCTTTACCAAATGTTATGACCTTAAGCTAGAGCTCAGGTTGCACTTAGGCAAAGACTTGAGAAGAGATTAAGGAATAGGATTCAAGTGGTAAAGCGTAAGGATACAGAAGAGTATCTATGTTATATATACTAAGAAAAAGGAGTAAAACAAGAAAACTATATACAGTACATGAGGTATATGTAATGAGGAGATCATCAGGATAAAACAAGATTGTAGCACCTACTACATGAGGCACTGACTGAGACTACTATGGTGCAGCTGATTGTGTCATCATACCCTTTGCCCTTCTCCATGCTACATTCTGGAGGCATCAATCATAACAGGTTAGGATCTAGTATAATATTATGATTACACTGTCACACATCAGTCACATCAGATGACATGGTCACAGTAATAGTCACACAATCACATGGTCATATAGAATATGATGGAAGGTTCAAGAAATAATAATATTATACAATATGTATAACACATGTTAACCTTATGGCTAACATATGGTCTTTAGAGTAGACTAAATGTAGTAGAGCACAGACCATCACTAGTTAGTATATATAGGTAGATATATTGTACTAAGAACTCTATTAAGTTCTCTTGTGTTAACCCTAATACAAGATTCCTTTCTTTGATCAACTCTAAGGTTATTGAATTGTAACATCAAGCTCTCAACTTAAGTACTTTTATTCTCTTATTTGTGAATAATAGTCTTTTAATCTCTTAGGGAAAAATATATAATATAACACTACCAGAGCTTTATAGTAGCTATAAAGTAGTTATAAACTTGATGGTATTATTTGGCTTGGTCATGGAGTATAACAAGTTAGAAATTTTTTGAAAGTATACAATAACTCTAATCCAAAGCTAGATCTCTTAGTAGTTGGTACTTTTATTCTTAGGCTTAAGACATATTAGAGATACTTGGGCTTTTATTTTGATTGGCATCTATTCTATAAGAAATATGTTTGTTACTACTTACCAAGACATTATTTATAGTCAAAGTAATGAGTATGCTTGGAAATTTGAATAAAGATCTTTTTCCACTTCAGAAATGATTTTTATATTGCTTATATATTGTTCTAATTACTATCTATGGTTTTTAACTTTAGTTTCTTGCTAGAGTACCTACTAAGACATAGATATCATATTTAGTAGTTATACAATACAAAGCTACTCTTTGGATTCTTGATACTTTACCAACTGATAAAATTGAGACTTTGGTAGATCTCATTTCCATTTATCTTTATCTCAAAGAGCTAGTTAAGTAGTTTTGTTTCAAGACTACTACTCTTTTCTCTCAGTATATACTAATATTTCTACTAAGTGCTAGAAACTCAAAAAGTGCTTACCCTCACCTACAATTACTTTATCTTTTAAATAACAACCAATGTGTTTGTTTGAAGTACTCTTTTTTGATATTAAAGCATTACTTCTCAATCTCACTGAATGCTTCAATTTCTTTGATGCTAAGACTACCCCAAATATAGATTACTTGACAACTTCTCTAATTGCATCTCTTTCTGCTCTTGTAATTACATAAGTCTTAGTAGTTGTAAATTCTATCTAGAGTCTTTTAACTATCTGTATCTTAAAACTTCTTTTTCTTTTTTCACTCTTATTGTTGTTACTGATACAAGTGCTATACTCCCCAGATATCAGAGTTGAAAATTATAGACTGAGTTTATTTTATTTTTCTCGCTTATTTTTATTTTTATTTTATTTTTAGAATTAGATTTTATTGTGAAGTCACAACTGTCACACATCAGTCACAGGTCATATGATCACATGACATAGATATATTATGAAAGGTTCTGAAATAAGGGATATTACATAAGATAGACTAGCTTGTATTAGAAACTTGATTAGTTTTCTTATGTTACTTAATATAAAAGTGTGTTTTTTATCTAACTTTAAGACTCAAGTTATAATATTACGAATAATACATAGTCTTTAAAATAGATTAGTATTAGTCTCATACAAACTAACTAGTTAGCATATATAAGGTAGATATTTTACACTGAGAACTCAATTGAGTTCTCTTGTGTAAATCTTATACAGTTATAATTGAAAACTCAAAGTGTTAAGTTAATAAAGAAATCTTGTATTAAGATTAATACAAGAGAACTCAATAGAGTTCCAAGTACAAAGTATTTATCTTATATACACTAGTTATTTGGTCTGTACAAGATCTTATCTAATCTATTCTAAGAACTATGTATAATTTATAAGGTTAATATATGGTAAACATGTTGTATAATGTTATTGTTTTGAAATTTTTTATATATGATACAGTGTTACATATTTGCCACATGTCATAGTCACAAGTCACACAATTATATGTCACACAAAAATATAATATTATACTAATCACTAATCCTAAGTCTAAAAATTAAAAAATAAATAGAAAATAAAATAGAAATAAAAAATAAATAAAAATAAATAAAGTCTACCATTTTCAACTCTAACTCATAAGATCACAAGAAAACTCAATAAAGAGCTTCTAATATATTGTTATTTTATTTATATCATATATATATTATGAGATAAACATGTTATAGACATATATCTTAATATTATTCTTCTAGCTTCTTTTTCTATGTTCCCAAGTCTATAATGTTATGTGACACATCATGTGACTATGATTATATGCCTTTTTATTATCTAAGAAAAAAGAGAAATCAAATCAAAGAAAATAGATTAAAATAAAATGAAAATATAAAAGTTTAAGCATATTATACTATGACAATATAAAGTTCTTTTTTTTGACTATTTACTAAGTTTTAACTTATAACATAATAAGTATAAATCAGCCTTAATAATTTTATAGATACTATCTTATTTATTTATTTATTTTTAAGTCAACAATTTATTACACAGGGTGTGATGGCAGTCTGTGCCTACAGGAGGAATTATGTATGAAGTATCAATACCCTAACCTTTTTTATGCAGTTACCCAACACCAAGGACTACTAAGAAATTGAACCCATAACCTCAAGTAGGTTTGAGGTAGGCATAATACATATGGATGGGGGTTTCTTCCACTATGCCATCTCTCCCCCCTAGATACTATCTTAGATAGAGTATATTAGTATATAAGTTAGATAATTATATTATAAATCTCTATTCTGAAAATCTAAAATCAGCACTATCTTCTAGTATTAGTTGTTATATACTAATCCAAACATATCTAAACTATCTGGCTTATATCATAGATAATACTTATATAATATCTGCTTTGCTTAAAACATCTATAGAAGTAGATATTTCTCTTTTGATCTATATACTTTTCTTCAGTATAGATTAATCCAACTTTATTTACTAGCCAATTACTCCATAACCAATCATATGATATTTTGATAATCTCTATGAAACTTCAAACTACATTCAAAAATTTTAGATAAATCTGAGTAATTACATAACTTCTCTAATTCTCAAATATTATCTTAGTTACTGAGTATTAGTATTTAAGCTATATAGTGTTATAATTACAAAATCTTTAGAGTAAATCAAGTAAAAGAATCTTGTATTAGTGTAAACACAAGAGAACTCAATAGAGTTTCTAGTATAAACTTATCTACCTTATATATGCTAGACTACTAGTTCATGCTATAGTACCATTAACCTATCCTAAAGGCTATATATTATCTATAAGATCAATATATGCTAAATATATTATAATGATATTATTTCTTTTTAGAATCTTCTACTATATTCCATTATAACAGTGTGACAGTGACTAATGTGTGATTATTTGTGACTGTGACATGTGACATTATGCTAACTCTAACCTTAAGTTCTAAAAATAAAAATAAAAATAAGAAAAAAAAGTAAAGTCTATCATTTGTAATTCTGAGCTTGAAAATTAACCAGAGTTGATACTTCTCTTAGTTGCTCATTCTTAACCTCTTGATTTCTCTTATGTTCTACTTTCCTCTAATTATCTTTCTCAAATTATAATTATCATACTAAGGTTATCTCAGATAAAGTTCCTATATTTCATTTGTAATTTTCTCACAGATCAATTTCTCTTTTAGATATAATTAATACTCTAATATTAGCAATATATCTTACTATTTTTAGGTAGTATTAAACATAATTATCACTTCAAGTAAATATCCATATAGAAAATGGATTGAATCAAGTTAGGAACTTGATTAGAAGTAGATGTAGTTATTCATAAGTGTGAATAAAGTTATTGTTTGTAGTTTAGTTACAAGTCCACAAGTAAGTATTTTAACTTAATTCACAACCTAGTACTTTTATCCTTAACTTATATATTAAAGTTATATTATTTCTTTTTTATATTATTTTCTTATTTTAGACTTAGGAAATAGAGTAGAATGATTATGTATGTTACAATTACAAGTCATATGATCATATAACATAAAGAAAGTTATAGAAGATTCTAAAATCAATAATAATATAATATAGCAACAGTATATCAACCCAAATATATTTGATTTATTTAATTTTCATCACAGATAACATATATATGTTAGATATAGTTTATATCTTGTTATTTAAGACCTGTTAGTGAGTTTTTAAAAGTCTAATTGGCAAATATGTTAGAGTTGAAGATAGTAAACTTTAATCATTTTTATTTTCATTTCTATATATTTTTTTATTTTTGGACTTAGAATTAGGGGTTAGTACAATATTACATGTGACTGTCACAAACTTTCACACAATGTGACATGGTGTCACACATTGGTCACAAGTCACAAAAAGTCATAGATATTACAAACTTAAGATCTTAGAGTTAGTTAAAAGAAAGAATCTTGTATTAGAGTTAACACAAGAAAACTCAATAGAGAATTCTGTACAAGATAGTCTACCTTAAATACTAAATTCACATGGTCTGTGCTAGCTACTTCTAACCTATCCTAAACAGCTATGTGTTAGCCTTAAGGTCAACATATGTTATATATATTGTATGACATCATCTTTCTAGAACCTTCTATATCCTTTTATGAATCATGTGACTTGTGACCATTACTGTGACCATGTCATCTGATGTGACTGCATGATCTCATCACTCTAATCCTAACCCTAAGTTCTAAAAATTGAAAAATGAAAAATAATCAAAGGAAAATGAAAATAGAAATTAAATTAAATTAAATTAAGTCCACTACTTTGACAATAGAAGGTTTTAAAATGATAATGTCATACCATATGCCAATGGCATGTAGTATACATGTTCTTTAGGATAGGCTAGATTTAGTATAACATGAACCATTAGCCAAATGTATATAAGGTAGACACTCTGTAACTGGAACTCTATCAAGTTCTCTTGTATAATTCCCATACAAGGTTCTTTTCTTGTCTTAACACTTTGAAACTTGAATTGTAACAAAACATGTATTATCTAGATATATAGAATATAAATGTTGAAATAACCTTTGACTTCAGCTTATATACTGCATCTTTACTAGTCACACTAGTTGTATATTTTGGAAGAGGTACTTAAAATGTCTAGTAAACAAGACCACTAGAAGATAGAGAGGTGTGTTGTTACTAATACCAGAAGATAGTGCTAGTTTTAGTCAATTTTCAAGATAA
>Ga0157367_1001164_pt1 | contig 11739 bp, 10 predicted proteins | sample AttbisABBM2_FD_113142 | JGI IMG/M metagenome (GOLD analysis project Ga0157367, IMG submission 113142) | Fungus gardens microbial communities from leaf cutter ant in Botucatu, State of São Paulo, Brazil - Atta bisphaerica ABBM2 | ecosystem: Host-associated > Fungi > Mycelium > Unclassified ...
ATTTCTCTGAAGATAAGTTATGTATATAGTATTTCTAAACAATATATTTTAGGATTTCTCTAGAGTTGTAAATTCTGCTATAATCCCAGTCTTCACTCAGTTGTCTTAACAAGTTGGGTTTAGGTTTTTCAAAGAATAAAGGAGTTAGGAATTTCTTGAAGGGACAAGAGTTCCTTCATAAGTTTGGTTGGAAAGTAATAAACTTAGTAGCCCAGTCAATTGACAGATTGTATTGTATAAGCCAGTTGTATCCAAGCACCAATAAACAAGAGAAATCAAGTAAGATGATATATCCTTTCAAGATTATCCAGTTACTAGATGGAAAGATGATAAACAGTGATACAGTCTTGAAAATGATATTGTTTGATAATCTGTCAAACAATTTGAGTTTCATAGGTAGTGTTGGGATAGTGAGGATATTGTGCTTATATACAAATATAGTGTTAATAAAACAGTATATAGATCCAGAGTTAACAAGAGCATAGAAGAGAAAGTTTTGATTATAACCTGTTCTACAAACTAATGGTGATATAAGAGTTAGGATGAGTAAGTTTGGATCAGAGAGAGCAGTAATGTTGAGGTGGATTGGATTCATAGTTGTATAGATGAGATCAACATGGCCTACATTCTGTACAGAGTCTGTGAAGCCATGCTTTAGTTTTCTGACTGTCTAGCTGGGATTAATTTTAACACAAAAGAGGTAGCTTCTACATATCTAGCTTGGAACCTTGCAACATTTGAAGAATAGAGAGAATAGGCCTTGACTTTATAGCTCTTCTTGCCATAATATATGCACAAATTGTTTTTAAAATGTCTCTTCTACTTATCAAGGATTAGCTTGCCATCACTTCTCAGTCTTCCAGATATGTCAATTTAAAGGGGAAAGTTCAAAGGTTTTCTACTTAAGGTTAATTTGGTAAAGAGTACAAATATAGGAGTTTAGGGCAAAGAGACAAATGAGAAATTTTGAGCGTAGATATATTCCCTTTCTCTTTTCTAGTATCAATAACCATGGCTAGAGAGTATATTACTTGAAAGAAAATAAGCTTCTCTTTTCTCTTATACAAATGTGATCTTAGATCTGATTAGAAAATTCTTAATAATACTAGTGGCATAGAACATTATCTTTCCAGTTAGCTAAGATGCATATCTCATGAATTTAATGTTGTAAGTAGTAATCTTCTCACTAGACTTCATTTGCAGATTGTTAAATGTAATAGTAGCATCTCTAATTGAATTGAATAATTCAAAATGATAGTGTAGCTCTTTTATAAATTACAACCAGTTTTAGAGCTAATTCTGGTAGATTCCTTATTCTTCTTAGTCTAACCCAATTTTAAACCAATATTGTATAACTTCTATTAGATAAGTCATTACAAAATTTTTTCTTATAATAGCTATAGTAAATTATATAGGATTTGTATAAAAATAGAGTCAACACTAAAACAAAAAGCTATTTAGCTTTTTTAAATCTATACTATTAAAGATGTTAGATATCTAAATTCTTGTTGCAAAAGGTATAAGGTTTATTATGGAAGTTAGGTTGGCTGTAAGTTTTCTAAGAGCTTTAGCTAGGAAGTCTATTGATTAGAAAAGTTGTTAGGCTACAGCAGGTACTGAGAGAGGTAGAGATTTTTCTGTTTTTAGTACATTAATTTAGTTAGAATTGTTGTTAGCTGAAAAAATTTTGAATAATTTCAAAGTACTTTTTGAAATTCTTCAAGGAAAAAAAATAGGCTGGGATCAACCTTATTACTTGTCTAAAATAATAGGATAAGATAGTTATGTTGGCAAATTACTTACTTAGATACTAAGTAGTTAGAATTCTAGAGAGAGGTACAGAGCTTTGGTAGGAAAATACTATGGGATTAGATAGTAGATTAGGAAGAGTAGAAGTACTAGTGTAGCTATATAGTCTGATAATACTGTTAGGAGTAATTCACACTCACTGGGAAATTTACAGATTGTTATGACTTAAGTTTCTAAGTAAAAATAAAGAATAACTTTTATATCAAGTAACACAAAAAAAACTCAATAGAGTTCCAAGTATAAGATAGTCTATCTTATATACTACAGACTATGGTCTGTGTGCACACTACAACTAACATACCCTAAAGTACATATGTTTTTCATAAGATCAATATATTGTTGCCATACTATATAATATCATCTATTCTAAAACCTTTTATATTCTTTTCTGTGTCACACAATCATGTGATAGTGACATGTGTGACCATTACATCTTTTGTAAGTCTAAAATAAAGAAAAGTAAAATGAAACCAAAAATAAAAATAAAAGAAAATAAGAAGAAGAAAATAAAAACAAAGGAAGATAAAATGAAACCAAGTCCATTGTTCACAATTCTAACAAAAATGTAGTATAAATGATGATCTTAGCTTCAATGAAAAAATGTTATGCCTAGCTTAACTTTGTTATGTAGTTGTAATTTAGAAAGAAGATATTTAGATGAGAACTTGAGACAAGCATGGTACTTAATCCAAGTTGATTATCAGACTAAGAAATATATATAATCAATATAGTTCTTAAATATAAGAAGAGATATTCTAATGAAAAGGTACTGCACATACTCTGGATTTGTTGGTCACCACAGAAGTTGTTGATTGGAACTCAATGAAATTTGTTGTGAAATAAAGAGACTCTTATCCACAGATTGATAGGAGATTGAAATAGAGTATGATCTATTTTGGAAGAGGATGTGTAAGTACAGATGAGGTTGGTGTTATCTGGGATGGATAACAGATGCAGTCAGGTTAGTATATGACAAGATGGAATAACCTTCTCCAACCTTCCCAAGTACATTCTCTGAAATATATCTCAGATAAGTATACCACTTATCCACCTTCAGAGTCTGCTATGGATCTCAGTTGCTAAGGTGTGAACTATACCTAACAATGTTAGACAATGATCCCAGAATGAATGTGGGCTCAAATTTTGCAACCATCATTGTAATTTGCTTATCTATTGTCCTGTTTGCTCTCTTTGTAAGACTGTTTTGTTGAGGTCTATTTTGAGTTGAATGCTGTCTTTGAATACCGTGTTGGGTAGTGAACTGAAGGAATTTATCTGACATGTATTCTTCTCCCTTGTCATTTTGAAGTTCAAGTATCTTTGGTATTGTTTGAAGGCATCAAATGCTTATGATGTTTTAGGTAAATAGACTACTTGGAAATGTATTGCACCATCTATGAACATGATCCAGTACTTGTATCCTTTATGGGTAGTAATTGGAAGAGGTCCATGAAATCAGAGTGTATTAGAGCAGGTGGTGAGTGATAGTGGTTGGTGGAAGGTGGAAAAGGATTTGCTGGTATTTTTCCTGCTATGCAGTGTTCACAGATTAGGTCAGGTTTCTTATCTGAGTCTAAGATAAGGCCAGTAACCAATCCTTTCTTTCTTTATCATCTTCTTTACATCAGGATGATTGTAATGCACAAATTATTGGCACCAGAGGGATATATCATTGGGTAGTATATATGTTTATCACTTATTCATACTTATACTGCATTTCCGGTTTGTGCCGTGTTGTTGTGTCTCCAAGGAGCTTTGTGTAACTGGGTCAAGACTGGGCTTCCATTCTTTTTGCATAATCAACAGAGGATCTGGAGAGGGCTGACTCGTTGGAGACGCTTCGGCCAGATGCTACAGAACTGCCTCGTGAGACTGGTCGGCCTCTCGCGCCTTCGCCAGGATTCATGACAGAAGGCATCTAGCTACTGTGGGGAGGATGTTCGATGTGTTTGGGGGATTTTCAGAGGAAAAAGTGAATGTATTCGCAATTTTTCCGTTAGGCGCTACCATACAAGATGGTGATACAGGGGAAAGAAGCGATGTGGATATTCAACAACGTATAAGTTGTACAAAATGAATTCCGATCTCCATAACGAACATCCCTGAGACAAACAAACACCTTGGTAAATACGAGTATCAGCCAGAGTGGATCTTATAAACTTTCAATCCTGATTATGAAGTCTGTGATAAACTAATCCTAATCCTACCAGATTACGACTGGTGATCCAAAGTTTCATTCACCAAGATATACAATAGATGAAGCTTCAGGAATCGAATCTAGCTAACCGAGCCTGCCTAATTTTATCCAAGCTTAGATGCGTGCCTGGTTCTGCAGTTGATAAACCCATATTTCCCGAAGAACTGGAGCCTTCAAACTCGGAATGCCAAGCTTCATTCTCATCCTCATCTACATCCATGTTTTTTGCGGTTCTCTTGTTACTAATCACTGGGGCGCATTGAGTCATTGATTCTAGAAGCTTTGGTTGCAGAGACTGAGGAATTTGCTGTTGTCGTCCCGGAGAAACATTCTCCAGTGAGGCTCGGAGGGCGGCCTGTAATTCTGCGTCTTCATCGTCGTGGTAACGATATTCTGACAGAGAATAATCAGCCGAAGGCACCGGTGTATCGTCATTTCTCTCGGCAGATGTAAGGTTTTGAATTTGCGCCCGTTGGGAATTATCCTTTTGACGTTCATCCCACTGTCGAGCCATGACTTCACTTTCCGCAACTGCTTTCCTAAACTGTTCAGCTTCTTCCTCTTCTTGTCTCAATCGTGCTTGTCTCTGTGCGTCCTGTGTGGCTTGTTGTTCAGGATCAAGTCTATTGACTGGCCATAGTTCCCTCTGAGCAAATTCCTGTTGTTCCCGCATACGTTGTAATAGCACTCGATTTCGTTCCATGCTTGCTGCTACTGGATCTGGACCAGCGGAATCGTGCTCATGATGCTGCCTGGAAGGACGACTATTGGTATCGTTCAAGATGGAACTACTCGGTATATTGGAATAAGATGAGCCGTAGCCTTCTTGACTTGTCAAGGAGGCCTGAAGTGCGGCCTGGAGCTCATAATCCTCGTCTTCAACCCTCTCTGTATAATCATTGTCTTCTGACCTTTCCAGCTGACTTCCGCTCCCTGATGCCCTCACTGTCGACCGGGATGAAGCTTCATCGTGTCTTGTTCCAAAAATATCAGGCAAGGTGGTTGACTGTGGCTCTGGTAGTGTAGCCGCAATCTCGTCCGCTTCTGTGCGAGAAAGGGCAAGAGGTTGAGATGTGTTTGACTGTTTGACCACAAAAACCGAGTAACCTTCAAGCAGAAATAAGTGTTATCGATACAGACATTGTTGGAACACACCTTCTGTCTCCGCTTGCTGTAACACCATTCCTAGATACAGCTTTCCAACCCACTCCGGCGCAGACAAAAAAGAATTGAGATTAAACCAATGTCCCTTGCCAATGTCATTATCTATATTTGCCAAAGCAGGCCCGAAACGTCGTAAAGTGAACCAATGTTCTCCCATATTAAGAATGAAAGCAAGTTGAGTGCTGCGGAGACTCTTAACGCCCGTCAGTTCGGTATTATGAAGCAAAGACCTACTGTGGATGGTCCTGGTAAGGGCGCATGACATTGCTGCGCCATCGTATAAGACTGAGAATAACATGGAGATGTGGATGTTGTTAGCATAAAAAAATGCTGAGCACCTACTTGAGCCCCCAAACTTGTAAGGCTTCTTCGATGACTTGAACGGAGAAGAAGCCTAGTGACTATTAGAAATAACAAGTGACATATCAGTGTGTTGCAAATACCTGTATCGTCCATGTTCTTGCTACCACCTCGTCGGTCGTCTGTGTTATATTGCTCCTCCAGCCAGTCTAGTTTTCGCGCGATCTCCGAAAGATCTAATTCTGTGAACTGATAACAGGAGAAAGAGAGATTGAGTTGGATAGAGTATAATAATTCTCCGTACACGACATACGTATGGTCCCTCTAGAAATCAGAGTCACTGCGGACTGAGACTCAGGGATAAAGCAAGACGTACGAAGGAGGGAATTAAGGGCATGTTGTGCGCAAAGCATTGAACCGTCCTGCTGCTTTTCATGGTAGATAGCTGAAGCAAGTCCTTCAAGTCCAGCCATGGTTATGTGAGAACGCAAGAGGAGACTCGAATTTGTCACACATTTGTTTGATCTGTCCCCATTTAGAACTCCAGGGTCCCACCTATAATATTCAAAAGGAATTTCTTGGGCAGATGACTGTGATCAGCTCTTATCACCATGTTTTGGATGTCAATTTGGATGTCAATTGTAAGCCTGGAGCTCACTGATAGCACTCACAAGAGCTCTACAAGTAGATCATTGATAAGATGTTAGTATTATATTCTATATTGTCACCGACCATGTTTGATTGCACCCTGAATATGCCAGCCTCCCATCAACCTTGAGGCAAACCCTGATCCCAAATGACTAACTTGCATTGAACAATTATCACCAATTGCCAGAATCTGCAAATCTGATTGCTCTGTAAATTGACTGAAATCACCTCGGAGATATATGATCCCACCGCTGAGGACCAACATACTGCGTAATTTCTCACAACTTCCGGATAGACTCAATGATTACCATGAAGAAGCTGTTCTCCTGCTGGCTGGGCTCAAAGCCATGTGTATCTTGAAAAGAATTTAAAGCTATGCGCATCTTCTGTCGCGACTGCATCCTAACATAGAACTGTATGACCAGGATATCGATCTGCTTTCGTTGACACTAAAAAGTGGTTTGGACATCACTGGACAAGGAAAGAAGGTATGGGAGGCAGCGATTATTTTTGACATAATTACATGACTTATGATCAAAATGATTGAAATGCGTTAATGAAGCAGATTTGAGACTGGCCGAGTACTGCGTAAAGGGGGTATCCTAATGATTAAAGCATCTGCATAGAAAGACGCTTCGAGCGCTACGTACGCTAATGCGCAACAGCTGACGAAGGTTTCTGACACCCTAGCCACTGGACGTCCCGTCCATCCGGGGTATTGGGTTCTGATGAGTCGTCTGACTGAAGATAGAAGAAAAGATTTCAAAGCTGAGAAATTTTGCTTATTATATGCCTGGATCTGCACTCTCGAGACCATGTGATGATTGAGTTCCCTTCGAGAAGGGGGTACGAGAGAGATAGATAAGCCACCATGTTGTGCTTGAGAGTTCCCGAGAATGCTCGCTTCACTGGTAGCTTTGCCTTTCATCGCATTACAGGCGTTCGCAATAGCTCCGAAAGGTCCATGGGACCAGTTCAACTTTGCACCAAAGAGCAGGATTAGTCGGCCAATTAGCATCCACTCTATACAAGGAAACATTCAGAATGCACAAGCTCTCGTTGGATCCGGGACGGCGACATTGATCGGCAATGGTAGTTTCGTCGTCGTCGACTTTGGTCAAGAGGTAACGTAGCATTATGCAGTAAAAGAGTGTTTGATTTACAAAAAGGGCAGGTTGGAGGACAGGTTCTCCTACACGTCGACGATTCAACTGCAGGTTCCAGGGTCTCCCTTTCATTTACCGAATCTGCAGAATTCATCAGTCCCAATAACTCGGACGACTCTTGCCGTAGCGTCTCCTCAATGGACGGAGATGGGGTCCAGTCTCTCCCAATGCCCCTTTCACAAGGCCAATTTCAACAGACCATTAGCCAACAGCGTGGCGGTTTCCGGTTTCTAACTATTGTCAGTAATTCTGAGGCTCCTGTCAGCATTTCAAATGTTGGAGTACATAACACGTTCATGCCGCATTGGGATGACTTGACAGCCTATACTGGTTACTTCTTTACACGAGATCCCGACTTTCATGATCCCGACTTTTTGACCAAATTGTGGTACGCCGGGGCGTATACGGTTCAGACGAACACAATTGATGTACACCAGGGTCGACAGCAGCCTTGTCCGCGTCCAAAGGGTGAGAATCCTTTTGCAGTATGTATCAAAGCTCAATGTGGAAAACTTCAGGATGGGCTAATAATGCCACTGGAGGTCCAGTCGAGGGGCCTATCTTGGTCGACGGTGCGAAGCGTGACCGGTAAGGTGTTCCGAGATTCTTATATGCAGAAATGTTGATAAGAATACCTATAGAAATGTCTGGCCAGGTTTGTTGTTCAGTATGAAGTTGGGACTTCTCTCATACCTATCTACATAGGTGATATGGGAATCTCGAGCCATACGGAACTAGTTGCTCTGAATGATGTACTGCCAAGTAAGAATGCGCTCCTCGTGATGTTCTCGACCCAAGACCCTGCGACTGGAGCTCTCCAGTACTCTGGCCCTCCAATTAATGCCAGAGGTAGCGATACCTACATCTCTTGGTCTCTGATCGGAGCGCATAATGTTTGGTTGTATACCGGAGATCTGGATTTTGTGCAAACGGTTTGGACAAACTACACTAAAGCTCTAGCGTTTCTGGAAGCCCAAGTCGACGAGACGGGGTTGATGAACGTCCCACAATCATTCTCCAACGACTGGGGAAGGGATGGGGGACAAGGACATAACATTGCAGCGAATGTGCTGCTTTACAGGGTATATAATTGCGAGACTTCTTCAGCAGCCAGTGTTAACTTTTGACAGTCTCTGATTGTAGCGTCCGAGCTCGCAGGTCATGTCGGAGATGAGGATATGTCTACCACATATGCAGCCAACGCAATGCTGCTGAAAAAGGCGATTAATGATGTATTGTGGGATGATGAAGCAAGGATGTATCGTGATAACGAGTTCAGTTCCCTACATCCGCAGGATGGAAACTCGATGGCTATTTTATTCAACGTCACCCAGTCACAGGAGCAGAATAAGGCGGTCAGCAAGGGCTTGACACAGTTCTGGACAGATATCGGATCCTTAAGCCCTGAGCTGAACGACACGATCATTCCTTTCGTGGGCGGATTTGAAGTAGCTTGCTCGTACCTTTACTCGGTCATAATGACTGATTTCCATTCAGGTTCAGGCACATTTCATCGCAGGAGAAGGCAAGCGCGCGATTGACCTACTTCACAGAGGTGAGCTGGAACAACGTTGGCAGTGTCAAGATACTGACCAGTTGGCATATCTCAACTAGAAGTGAGAGTTTTCCTTATAATGTGACCAAAAGCTCATGTTTGCATCAAGTGGGGATATATGCTCTACACCAACTTGTCTGTTCAATCGACTCTTCTGGAGGGTTTCACGGCCAACGGTTCGCTTGGGTGAGTTTGCCCAAGTATAAGCCATTTCTTACCACTGGGAACTAAATATAAAGTTCCAGGTATCGCTCTGCGGCAGGTTACAACTTGGATCACTCATACACCAGCCATAGTCATGGATGGTCCACCGGTCCAACGCCAGCCCTGACGTTCCACGTCTTGGGGATCGGAATTACGTCGCCTAGAGGACAGAATTGGACCATAACACCTGTTTTGAGTGGACTAGAGTCTGCAGAAGGGGGCTTGGAAACTGGGCTCGGTTGGTTTGGAGTAAAGTGGAATGTCAAGAAGGATGTTTTGACGGTTCAGATTTCGACGCCGAGAGGAACATCAGGAACAGTGACACTTCCAGGTACGGGTCAGATAGTATTGGATGATAGATTGGAGTCCGGCGGAGCCATAGAGCTGAGAGGAGGAGACCATGTTTTAACCAGACACTTGTGACGCTTGTGTTAAGACTTGAATGATTTGTGTGTGCCACGTGGTGTGACAATTGCTCTGTACTCCCCTCTTTTCTTCCCAATGGTTTCCTGGATTGCTTCCGTCACTCTGTTTTGCCTACTCTCTCTTTCGGTTCTGATTCTTGCAGATGAGCAGAAGCCTTTTGACTGTCACGTTGTTGTGTCTGGTGCAGAGTTCGATTTAACCAAACTTGCGCATGAGTACAATCTCAATCGAACAAGAGAAATGCCACCGACGACAATGATTGATCAGCTCAGATTCAATCTTTGTGCAGATCTCAAACATGTGGAGGGTGTAGAAGACCGGGACCAGGTCAGCATCCTCAATCACCTCAAAACCACACCTGTTGTTCATGTCACATCCAGTGCCGCAAAGGCACTCGTGCTTGTCTTACAACGGTGAATCAGAAGCTAGGAGAACCCGATCGTGTAATTTCAGTCGTCACCCTCGTTGATTCGGTATCGACCTACAAAGTGATAGCGAGTCTGTCGGGTAGGTTTCCCACTTTCCGATCGTAGTCTAGTGCGTATACGCTGAAATGCCTTTCTCATCGTAGATCCTGAGTCTCTGACCATTGTATTCGAAGGTCCGAGATATCCGAACCCAGTTGATTCCACATCTGCTACCCAGAAGCTCAATCTTACAATCCATTGCGATCCGAGTTCTGCCTCTGGTCCGCAACTCCTCTCTTACGATGACTCAATGTTGAATCTCGAGTGGTCCACACCTGATGGTTGCCCTAAAACCATCAATTCCGAACCTCCCAAAGATGATGAGGGAAATAAAGGCGACAGTGACAGTGGCTCTAAGGAGGAAAGGAATATCGGTAGTGGGCTCGGATGGTTCTTCCTCGTGTAAGCACGAAAGCTCTAACATAGCACTCATTTACCGAGTTCATATCTTTGGACAACAGAATATTACTGGCCTTTGCCGCCTATCTCGGCTTGGGAGCCTATTACAACTATTCAATGTATGGTGCAAGAGGCATCGACCTAGTTCCGTGAGTAGTGTGTCAGCTGTGCATCTTTTTTGATACTTTTTTGAACTACTTCCAGGCACCGAGATTTTTGGCAGGAAATTCCGTACATGCTCAAAGATGTCATCTCCCACTTATGTTCCTCCACCCATCCACGACGATCCTCGAGAGGTGGTTATGTTGCAGTATGAGTATAGTGTTATTTCTCATGGTGATACTTCGTGGACCTATCAAACGACGAATATGCGATACCTCGAGAATGCCTGCCCATGCTTAGGCTTTTCTTATTTAGACCTTACGATAGCTTGTAGATAATATATAATACTTTTGCACTTCGCTGGGCCACACTCGGGGTAAGGAGTCAGGATCACAGCTCAGTGCTGTGTTGTTACGAAATTTTATTCAGTGTTTGAGGAAGATGTAATTTACTATTGGTAACTTCAGGAGGGGTTAAAGCAAGGTGACTAAATACAAAGAACTGGTGAGGTAAATTACCCTCTTCCCAAGTCTTTACAATAGTTCTTAGTTGCAGTTGAGGTATCTGGAGTATAGGCACTTAAGGGGCATCTAGTGTTCCTATGGAAGTCCTTCATATCCTCAAGGCTCCCTTCACCACTTCTTCCATCTATATTGCCTCTTCTATTGATTGTTCTTTCCATTTTACAATCTGCCCCCTTGTCAAGAAGTAGTGTTGCTTCAGCTTAAGTTAGTACATTTCAGAAAATGTGTACATCAGCTCAGAAAAATTCCAGATTTATTTGAGAAGTTATATTAGCCCAGAAGTTATGTGGAGTTACTTTGTCAGAATCTCACCTCTATGTGTGCTTGTTGGAAGAAACAAGACAGTAATCATGGCAACAGTGTGAACAGTTGGTAGCTACTTGTCAGAATTCTCAAGAGTGGACTTGGTCTTTTTCTTGTCTCTTTTCTTTTATAGTTTAGTCTTTTCTCTTTTTCAGATTTAGCTAAGAGACATGATGTGATATCACATGTGATAGTCACAAAGCATGACATATGTCACAACTTTGGATCACACTGTCATATGACTATATAAAACTGTCAGGGCTCTATTTATTTTCATTTTATTTATTTTCTTGTTTTCAGACTTAGGGTTAGGGTTTAGTGTGATGTCACAAACTGTTACACATTTGGTCACATGTCACATAAATGCTGTCACAAGTCATAGTCACACAATCATATGTTACAGAAGAATATAGAAGGTTCTAGAATGATGACATCAACCTATATGTTAATGGTATGTAGTACACATGACCATTAG
>Ga0157367_1001166_pt1 | contig 11730 bp, 7 predicted proteins | sample AttbisABBM2_FD_113142 | JGI IMG/M metagenome (GOLD analysis project Ga0157367, IMG submission 113142) | Fungus gardens microbial communities from leaf cutter ant in Botucatu, State of São Paulo, Brazil - Atta bisphaerica ABBM2 | ecosystem: Host-associated > Fungi > Mycelium > Unclassified ...
ACCTGCGCGAGCTGATGCTGATCTGCGACCGGATCGGCGTGATGTCGGCCGGCCGCATGACCGCCGTGTTCGAGCGCGGCAACTGGACCCAGGATGCGCTGCTGGCCGCGGCGTTCGCCGGCTTCGGCCGCGACGGGGCCGCGCGCGATCCGGCTGCCGGGCGCGCGCAGGGCGCCGCACCCGGCGATGAGAAGACGACAGGACGATCGAGATGACCCAGCCTCCCGCCACTCCGACCGATACGCCCGCCCAGCCGGCGGCCGAACGCCGCGCGCGCACGCTGTCCGGCACGCGGCTCGGCGTGTCGAACTACCTCGGGCTCGCCGGCGCGCTGGTCGCGATGATCGCGCTGTTCTCGGCGCTGAGCTCCCATTTCCTGACCTACGACACGTTCAGCACGATCGCGAACCAGATTCCCGATCTCGTCGTGATGTCGGTCGGGATGACTTTCGTGCTGATCATCGCGGGCATCGACCTGTCGGTCGGCTCGGTGCTCGCGCTCGCCGCGTCGATGGTGAGCGTCGCCGCGCTCAAGTGGCAGTGGGGGCCGCTGCCGGCCGCGCTGATCGGCATCGCGGCCGCGACCGCGACGGGCACGCTGACGGGCGCGGTCACGGTCGGCTGGCGGATTCCGTCGTTCATCGTGTCGCTCGGCGTGCTGGAAGGCGCGCGCGGGCTCGCGTACCAGCTGACGAATTCGCGCACCGCGTATATCGGCGACGCGTTCGACTTCCTGTCGAACCCGATCGCGGTCGGCATTTCGCCGGCATTCCTGATCGCCGTGCTGGTGATGATCGTCGCGCAATTCGTGCTGACGCGCACCGTGTTCGGCCGCTACCTCGTCGGCATCGGCACGAACGAGGAAGCCGTCCGGCTTGCCGGGGTTAACCCGAGGCCGTATAAAATCCTCGTATTCGCGCTGATGGGCGCGCTGGCCGGGCTGGCATCGCTGTTCCAGATCTCGCGCCTCGAGGCGGCGGATCCGAACGCCGGCAGCGGGCTCGAGCTGCAGGTGATCGCGGCGGTCGTGATCGGCGGCACGAGCCTGATGGGCGGGCGCGGCTCGGTGATCAGCACGTTCTTCGGCGTATTGATCATCTCCGTGCTGGCCGCGGGGCTCGCGCAGATCGGCGCGAACGAGCCGACCAAGCGGATCATTACCGGCGCGGTGATCGTCGTGGCGGTCGTGCTCGATACGTATCGCAGCCGGCGCGCACGCGCACGGTAAGAACAACAGAACAGACCAGAGAGAAACGGGAAATGGCGACGATCAAGGATGTTGCAGCCATGGCGGGCGTGTCGTTTACGACGGTATCGCACGTCGTGAACAATTCGCGGCCGGTGTCCGCGGACGTACGCGCCAAGGTCGAAGGGGCGATTCGCGAGCTGAACTACGTGCCGTCGGCCGTGGCGCGCTCGCTGAAGGCGCGCGCGACGGCCACCATCGGGCTCGTCGTGCCGAACAGCACGAATCCGTACTTCGCCGAGCTCGCGCGCGGCATCGAGGATCAGTGCGCGGCGAACGGCTATTGCGTGTTCTTCTGCAACTCGGACGACGATCCGGTCAAGCAGCGCAACTATCTGCGCGTGCTGCAGGAAAAGCGCATCGACGGGCTGATCGTCGCGTCGGCGGGCGACGACGCGGTGCTCGCGCAGACGCTCGCCGACGCGCATGCGCCGCTCGTCGTCGTCGACCGCAACATCGAGGGGCTGGCGGCCGATCTCGTGCAGATCGACCACGAGCGCGGCGCCTACCTGGCGACCCGCCACCTGCTCGAACTGGGCCACGCGAAGATCGGCTGCATCACCGGGCCGACGGACACGGCCGTCAGCGCGATGCGCGTGCACGGCTTCATCCGCGCGATGGCGGAACGCACGATCGACATCGTGCCGGGCGCAATCGCGGAAAGCGATTTCTCGTGCCTCGGCGGCTATCACGCGGCGTCGCGGCTGTTCGAGACGGTGCGCCCGAGCGCGATCTTCGCCGGCAACGACCTGATGGGCGTCGGCGCGCTGCGCGCGGCGGCCGAGCGCGGCATCCGCGTGCCGGACGACTGCTCGATCATCGGCTTCGACGACATCGAATTCTCGCGCTATACCTATCCGGCGCTGTCGACGGTCGGCCAGTCGGTGCGTGCGCTCGGCGAGATGGCCGCGCAAACGCTGATCGAGCGGATCGGCGGCGGGTCGAGTGCTGCGCCGAGCGCCGCGCCGAGCCGCCGGCGCGTCGTGTCGCCGCGCCTCGTGCTGCGCGAATCGACCGCCGTCTATCGCGAGCCGGCGCCGGCCGGCAGCCGCGCATGACGGCGCGCGCCACGGGCGGGGCGCCGCGCGCCGGCCGCGTGACCGTCGTCGGCAGCCTCAACATGGATCTCGTCGTGCGTGCGCCGCGCCTGCCGCTGCCGGGCGAGACGCTCGCCGGCCACGCGTTCGCGCAGGCCGCGGGCGGCAAGGGCGGCAACCAGGCGGTCGCCGCCGCGCGGCTCGGCGCGCAGGTCGCGATGATCGGCTGTGTCGGCGCGGATGCGCACGGCGCCGCGCTGCGCGCGGGCCTCGAAGCCGAAGGGATCGACTGCGCGGGCCTTGCGACCAGCGCGGCCGCGTCGACGGGCGTCGCGCTGATCGTCGTCGACGACGCGAGCCAGAACGCGATCGTGATCGTCGCGGGCGGCAACGGCGAGGTGACGCCGGACACGATTGCCCGCCACGACGCAGCCATCGCCGCGGCCGACGTGCTGATCTGCCAGCTCGAGACGCCGGCGGACGCAGTGTTCGCGGCGCTCGCCGCCGGGCGGCGGCTCGGCCGCACGGTCGTGCTCAATCCGGCGCCGGCTGTCGCGCCGCTGCCGGCGGGCTGGCTGCCGCTCGTCGATTACCTGATTCCGAACGAGGTCGAGGCGGCCGCGCTGACGGGCCTGCCGATCCGCGACCCGGCCGACGCCGAGGCCGCCGCGCGCGCGCTGCAGGCGGGCGGCGCGCGCAACGTGCTGGTCACGCTCGGCGCACGCGGCGTGCTGGCGCTGACGGCGGACAACGCGGCGCGCCACTATCCGGCGCCCGCGGTGCAGGCAGTCGATACGACGGCCGCCGGCGACACCTTCATCGGCGGCTTCGCCGCGCAGCTCGCGGCCGGCGCCGACGTCGATGCCGCGATCCGCTTCGCACAACGCGCGGCGGCGCTTTCCGTGACGCGCGCCGGCGCGCAGCCGTCGATCCCGACGCTCGCCGAGCTCGCGGACTGACCATTCGTCTCAAAAAATGCGGCGGTAACGCGCGAATTATTGCGCCGCATGCAATCAGCAGACGAATTGTGCGTAATTTTGCGTAAAACACCATCAAGTCGAGCCGATTGTTGTCGTAAATCCTGTGTGTGAAGCGAACGCTTCTGGGGCGACGGGCCCGGCCCGTCAACGACGACGCAAGACAGGAAAAGCGATGGTGTTGAGAGACCTGACGATTCGTGCCCGCATCGGGCTGGCGATGGCGATTCTGGCGGGGCTGCTGTGCACGCTCGGCGTGTTGGGGCTGATCGGCATGGGCCGCGCGAACGACGCGACCCAGGACATATTCACGAACCAGATGCCGAGCGCGGTCAACGTCGCGGTTGCGGAACTGTACGCCGCGCGCGAGCGTCTCGCGCTCGACCGCGCCGCGCTGCTGGTCGGCACGCCCGATTCGGCCGAGGCGGTCGCGCGCAGCCGCAAGATGCGCGAGCAGTCGGACGTGTGGTGGCAGAAGTACATGAACCTGCCGCGCGACGCCGACGAGGACAAGCTCGCACAGGACGTGGTCGCGAAGCGCCAGGTGCTGCAGCGGGGATTCGACACGTTCGCGGCGGTGGTCGCGTCGAACGATCACGAGCGGATCGGCGAAGGCGCGAAGCAGCTGCAGGTGCTGTTCAACGATCTCGCGGTGTCGGACGAGACGTTGCGCAACTTTCAGTTCACCACCGGGCAGGCCGGCTTCGCTCACGCGCAGTCGGTCTACTCGATCTCCCGCATCGTGACGATCATCGCGCTCGTGGTCGGGCTGGGCCTCGCACTGACGGCCTACATCGCGCTGAGCCGCGCGATCACCCGGCCGCTCGCCGACGCACTCGCGCATTTCGATGCGATCGCGTCGGGCGACCTGCGCCGCCGGATCGTCGCGCACAGCCGCAACGAAATGGGGCAACTGCTGGAAGGGCTTGCGCAGATGCAGCGCGGGCTCGTCGAGACCGTCGGCACGGTGCGCAGCAGCAGCGAATCGATCGCGACCGCGGCGAAGCAGATCGCGGCCGGCAACATCGACCTGTCGTCGCGTACCGAGGAACAGGCGTCGGCGCTGCAGGAAACCGCGTCGAGCATGGAACAGCTCACCGGCACCGTGAAACAGAACGCGGACAATGCACGCCAGGCGAGCGCGCTCGCCGCGAACGCGTCGGAGATTGCAAACAAGGGCAATTCGGTCGTCGGGCAGGTGGTCGGCACGATGGGCGAGATCAACCAGAGTTCGGCAAAGATCGCGGACATCATCGCGATCATCGAAGGGATCGCGTTCCAGACCAACATTCTCGCGCTGAATGCGGCGGTCGAGGCCGCGCGCGCCGGCGAGGAGGGCCGCGGCTTCGCGGTGGTCGCGGGCGAGGTGCGCAGCCTCGCGCAGCGCTCGTCGGCGGCCGCGAAGGAGATCAAGATGCTGATCGACGCGTCGGTCGAACGCATCCGTTCCGGCTCGACGCTCGTCGACGAGGCAGGCAGCACGATGACGGAAGTGATCGCCGCCGTGCAGCGCGTGACCGACATCATGGGCGAGATCGCCGCCGCATCCGAGGAACAGAGCGGCGGCATCGACCAGGTCGCGCGCGCGGTCACGCAGATGGACGAGGTCACGCAGCAGAACGCGGCGCTCGTCGAGGAAGCTGCCGCGGCTGCGCAGTCGCTCGACGAGCAGGCTGCGCGCCTGCGTGTGACGATGTCGGTGTTCCAGATCGAGGAGGGCGCGGCGCAGCGTCGTGCGGCCGAACCGGTTGCCGTGCGTGCGGCGGTGCGCGCACAGCCCGCGCCGGCGGCCGCCGTGCGCGACAGCCACGACGCACCCGCGCCGCGCGCGAGCGCCGCGCCGCCGGCCCGCAAGCCGGCCGCCGCGCCGCAGCCGGCTGCGCCGGCACCGGCGCTGGCCGCCTCCGGCAACGACGACTGGGAAACGTTCTGATTCGCCGCGACGGCGACGATCCGCGCGCCGCGCATCCCTCCCCATTTGCATGACCATGAACGCCCGCATCCAGCGGGCGTTTTTGCATCCGCGGCCGGCTCGCGACGCGGTGCCGACGATGCCGCGCGGACGCATTCACACATCCGTCATACGGGTATCTCCGTAAGGGTCATGCGAGAAAAAATTTTGTAACGGCGGGTTCCGGCTGTCGTCCGAAACGCAGGCTCGCGCGTATAGGGATGAAGGGGAGGTGGCGAGAGATTCGCGAAGGCCGGCGCGTCCAACACACAAGACGTTCCGGTGCTCGACGAGACAGGGCGGATGCTGTTTCGGCGAGTCGGGGCATTGATTGTAAAGCGACGAAAAAAGTTGTCCAAGTCGTGTGGTGCCCGACGCGAAGCTCAGACAATGAGTTCGTGAAAAAAAATAAGAAAGGGTTTAGGATGAATTCGAACGCGCTTGCTTCTGCGCAGTCACACGAAGGCAGGCACGTCTTCAGACTAAGGCGAGGGAGGTAGCATGGATATTTATAGCAGCTTCGCGAACCGCTTCGAAAAAACGCGAGAGGAGGAACTCTCGCTGGAGGAGTATCTCGCGCTCTGCAAGAACGATCCATCCGCGTATGCTACGGCCGGCGAACGCATGCTGGCTGCGATCGGGGAACCAGAACAAATCGATACCCGCAACGAACCGCGCCTGTCGCGGATCTTTGCGAACAAGGTCATCAAGGTCTATCCCGCGTTCCGTGAGTTCTACGGAATGGAGGACGTGATCGAGCAGGTGGTCGCGTATTTCCGCCACGCCGCGCAAGGGCTCGAAGAGAAGAAGCAGATCCTCTATCTGCTTGGCCCGGTGGGCGGCGGCAAGTCGTCGATCGCCGAGCGCCTCAAGCAGCTGATGGAACGCGTGCCGTTCTATTCGCTGAAGGGTTCGCCCGTCAACGAATCGCCGCTCGGGCTGTTCGACTACGACGAGGACGGGCCGATACTCGAAGAACAGTACGGCATCCCGCGCCGCTACCTGAAGACGATCCTCAGCCCGTGGGCCGTCAAGCGCCTGCACGAATTCAACGGCGACATCCGGCAGTTCCGCGTCGTGCGCCGCTATCCGTCGATCCTGCGGCAGGTCGGCATCGCGAAGACCGAGCCGGGCGACGAGAACAACCAGGACATCTCGTCGCTGGTCGGCAAGGTCGACATCCGCAAGCTCGAGCAGTACGCGCAGGACGATGCCGATGCATACAGCTATTCCGGCGGCCTGTGCCTCGCGAACCAGGGCCTGCTCGAGTTCGTCGAAATGTTCAAGGCGCCGATCAAGGTGCTGCACCCGCTGCTGACGGCCACGCAGGAAGGCAACTTCAAGGGCACCGAGGGCTTCGGCGCGATTCCGTTCGACGGGATCATCCTCGCGCACTCGAACGAGTCGGAGTGGAAGGCGTTCAAGAACAACCGCAACAACGAAGCACTGCTCGACCGGATCTTCGTCGTGAAGGTGCCGTACTGCCTGCGCGTGTCGGAAGAGATCAAGATCTACGAGAAGCTGATCCGCAACTCGTCGCTGGCCGAAGCCGTGTGCGCGCCGGGCACGCTGAAGATGATGTCGCAGTTCTCGGTGCTGTCGCGGCTGCACGAGCCGGAAAACTCGAGCCTGTTCTCGAAGATGCAGGTGTACGACGGCGAGAACCTGAAGGATACCGACCCGAAGGCGAAGTCGTACCAGGAATATCGCGACTACGCGGGCGTCGACGAGGGCATGACGGGCGTGTCGACGCGCTTCGCGTTCAAGATCCTGTCGCGCGTGTTCAACTTCGATTCGACCGAAGTGGCGGCGAACCCGGTGCACCTGATGTACGTGCTCGAACAGCAGATCGAGCGCGAGCAGTTCCCGCCGGAAACCGAGCAGAAGTACCTGTCGTTCGTGAAGGACGTGCTCGCGTCGCGCTACGCGGAATTCATCGGCAAGGAGATCCAGACGGCCTACCTCGAGTCGTATTCGGAATACGGCCAGAACATCTTCGATCGCTACGTCACGTACGCGGACTTCTGGATCCAGGACCAGGAATTCCGCGATCACGATACGGGCGAGAGCTTCGACCGCGCCGCGCTGAACGCGGAGCTGGAGAAGATCGAGAAGCCGGCGGGGATCAGCAATCCGAAGGATTTCCGCAACGAGATCGTGAACTTCGTGTTGCGGGCGCGGGCCGCGAATGCCGGCAAGAATCCGGTGTGGACGAGCTACGAGAAGCTGCGCGTCGTGATCGAGAAGAAGATGTTCTCGAACACCGAGGAACTGCTGCCGGTCATTTCGTTCAACGCGAAGGGCTCGGCGGAAGAGCAGCGCAAGCATGAGGACTTTGTGAACCGGATGGTCGCGAAGGGCTATACGCCGAAGCAGGTGCGGCTGCTTTGCGACTGGTACCTGCGCGTGCGCAAGTCGTCATGACCTGCGTTGCGCAGCGCCCGTGCGGCCTGGCCGCACGGGCAACTTCAGAGACGCCGCCCGCATGACGGGAGACGGCATGCGGCGAGCGTCCCGGCATATCGACTTACGAGCGGGAGACCGGGCGTGCTTCATCAAATCATCGACCGCAGGCTAGCCGGCAAGAACAAGAGCATTGCCAACCGCGAACGCTTTCTGCGTCGCGTCAAGAACTACATTCGTCGCGCCGTGTCCGATGCGGTGCGCGACCGTAGCATCAAGGACATCCAGAGCACGCAGAGCATCACGATCCCGCGCAAGGACATCGCCGAGCCGACGTTCCGGCACGGGCCGGGCGGGCGCCGCGAGCACGTGCATCCGGGCAACGAGGATTACGTGCGCGGCGACAAGATCCCGCGGCCGCAAGGCGGCTCGGGCGGCGGCGGCAGCCAGGCCAGCAACGAGGGCGAAGGGCAGGACGACTTCGTGTTCGAGCTGTCCCGCGACGAGTTCATGCAGTACTTTTTCGACGATCTCGAACTGCCGCGCCTCGTGAAGACGCACCTGCTGACGGTGCCGAGCTGGAAGAACGTGCGCGCGGGCTGGTCGGCGGAAGGCACGCCGAACAACATCGACGTCGTGCGTTCGCTGAGGAGTGCGCTCGGCCGCCGCATCGCCCTCGGCTCGCCGCTCGTCAACGAGCTGCACGAGCTCGAGGCGCAGCTCGAAGCGCTCAAGCGCGACCCCGAGGATCGCCGTGCGGAGATCGCCGCGCTCGAGGACCAGATCCATCACCTGAAAGGGCGCATCTGGCGCATCCCGTTCATCGACCCGTTCGACCTGCGCTACATCAACCGCGTGAAGCAGCCGCAGCCGTCGAGCCAGGCGGTGATGTTCTGCCTGATGGACGTGTCCGGCTCGATGGACGAGCAGCGCAAGGATCTCGCGAAGCGCTTCTTCATCCTGCTGTACCTGTTCCTGAAGCGTAACTACGAGCGCATCGAGGTGGTGTTCATCCGCCACCACACGCGCGCGGAGGAGGTCGACGAGGACACCTTCTTCCACTCGACCGAAAGCGGCGGCACGGTGGTGTCGAGCGCGCTCGAGCTGATGCGCAAGGTGCAGAGCGAGCGCTACTCGCCGACCGAGTGGAACATCTACGGCGCGCAGGCGTCGGACGGCGACAACTGGACGGACGATTCGCCGAAGTGTCGGAAAATCCTGGAAGAGGATATCCTCACGAAGACGCGTTACTTCGCGTACATCCAGGTGGCGCCGGAAGAGCAGAATCTCTGGCTGGAGTACGCGCAGTTGATGCAGTCGCAACCGCATCTCGCGATGAAAAAAGTGGAATCGGCTGCCGACATTTACCCGGTGTTTCGTGAATTGTTCGAAAAGCAGGTGGAAATGTCATGACATCCCGCCATCTGCACAGCGAATCGCGCGGCTACCAGCCGCGCCGATCCGGCGACGACACCGCAGGCCATGACGCAACGCAGCAACGCGATCGGGCCGAACCGTCGACGCCGCCCGCCGACTTGCCCGGTGCCGGGCAGAAGGAAGCGCGTATGAACGTTGCTGATCGCAGGCCGCTGCCGTGCCCGTCCGACTGGACCTTCGAGCTGCTCGAGGAATACGACACGCATATCGCGCAGGTTGCCGAGCAGTATGAGCTCGACATCTACCCGATCCAGCTCGAGCTGATCAGCGCCGAGCAGATGATGGACGCGTACGCGTCGGTCGGGATGCCGGTCAACTACCGGCACTGGTCGTTCGGCAAGCATTTCCTGTCGACCGAGAAGAGCTATCGCCGCGGCCAGATGGGGCTCGCCTACGAGATCGTCATCAATTCGAACCCGTGCATCGCGTATCTGATGGAAGAGAACACGATGACGATGCAGGCGCTCGTCATCGCGCACGCGGCGTACGGGCACAACTCGTTCTTCAAGGGCAACTACCTGTTCCGGTTGTGGACCGATGCGCACGCGATCATCGACTACCTCGTCTACGCGAAGAACTACGTCGCCGAATGCGAGGAGCGCTTCGGCCTCGACCGCGTCGAGGAGCTGCTCGACTCGTGCCACGCGCTGATGAACTACGGCGTCGACCGCTACAAACGGCCGCAGAAGCCGTCGCTGTCGAAGGAAGCGGCGCTGCGCCGCGAGCGCGAGGCGTACATGCAGTCGCAGATCAACGAGCTGTGGCGCACGCTGCCGAACCGCAAGCCGGAGCTCGCGGAGGAGCAGGAAGAACGCTATCCGCCGGAGCCGCAGGAAAACCTGCTGTATTTCGCGGAGAAGAACGCGCCGCTGCTCGAGCCATGGGAGCGGGAAGTGATCCGCATCGTGCGCAAGATCGGCCAGTACTTCTATCCGCAGCGGCAGACGCAGGTGATGAACGAAGGCTGGGCGACGTTCTGGCATTACACGCTGCTCAACACGCTGTACAACCAGGGCAAGCTGGAAGACGGCTTCATGATGGAGTTCCTCCATTCGCACAGCAACGTGATCTACCAGCCGCCCGTCACGAAACCGTACTACAGCGGGATCAACCCGTATGCGCTCGGCTTCTCGATGATGAGCGACATCCGGCGGATCTGCGAAGCGCCGACGGACGAGGACTACAAGTGGTTCCCCGAGCTCGCGGGCAGCCCGTGGCTGCCGGCCATGCATTACGCGATGCGCAACTTCAAGGACGAGAGCTTCATCGCGCAATACCTGTCGCCGCACCTGATCCGCGAGATGCGGCTGTTCTCGGTGCTCGACGACGACATGCGCGATTCGCTCGAGGTGTCGGCGATCCACGACGACTCCGGCTACCAGTACGTGCGGCAGGCGCTGTCGCGGCAGTACGACATCCATCATCGCGAGCCGAACATCCAGGTGTGGGCGGTCAACACGCGCGGCGATCGCAGCCTCACGCTGCGCCACTTCATGACCGACAACCGGCACCTGTCGAACGACAGCGACGAGGTGCTCAAGCACATGGCGCGGCTGTGGCAGTTCGACGTGTACCTGGAAAGCGTCGACGAGGCGGGCACCGTGCGCAAGCGCTACGAGTGCCGCTATACGCCGCCCGAAGTGCGCGTGTGAGCGGCATGCGCCGGTGCGCCTGATGTCGTTCGACGCCAGCCCGCGGGCTGGCGTTTTCATATGACGACGGGATGTCCGGAGAAAAATCTTCTCCATCCGGGCGAATCCGGACAGCTCTTTTCATCGCGTTTCGCTAAAATCCGGTGGCGCCATGCGCCAGAACCGGTGCCACGCGCTTCCGCACGCGGCGGTGTCGCAGCCGTCACGCCCAAAAGCACTACAAAGGAACAGACCAACCCATGGACGTCCAGACCGACCAAGCCGTGCCGTCCGCGCACGACACCCGGCGGCGCGTGTTCGCCATCGTCGGCGCCTCGTCGGGCAACCTCGTCGAGTGGTTCGACTTCTACATCTACTCGTTCTGCGCGCTGTACTTCGCGCCCGCGTTCTTCCCGAGCGGCAACACGACGACGCAGCTGCTGAACACCGCCGGCGTGTTCGCGGCCGGCTTCCTGATGCGCCCGATCGGCGGCTGGCTGTTCGGCCGCATCGCCGACCGTCACGGCCGCCGCGCCGCGATGATGATCTCGGTGCTGATGATGTGCGGCGGCTCGCTCGTGATCGCGGTGCTGCCGACCTATGCGCAGATCGGCGCATTCGCGCCGCTGCTGCTGCTGATCGCGCGGCTGTTCCAGGGGCTGTCGGTGGGCGGCGAGTACGGCACGAGCGCGACCTACATGAGTGAAGTCGCGCTGAAGGGGCGCCGCGGCTTCTTCGCGTCGTTCCAGTACGTGACGCTGATCGGCGGCCAGCTGTGCGCGCTGCTCGTGCTCGTGATCCTGCAGCAGACGCTGTCGACCGCGGAGCTGAAGGCGTGGGGCTGGCGCATTCCGTTCGTGGTCGGCGCGGCGGCCGCGCTGGTCTCGCTGTACCTGCGCAAGTCGCTCGACGAGACGTCGACCAGCGCGTCGCGCGACAAGAAGGATGCCGGCACGATCCGCGGCGTGTGGCAGCACAAGGGCGCGTTCTTCACGGTGGTCGGCTTCACGGCCGGCGGCTCGCTGATCTTCTACACGTTCACGACGTA
>Ga0157367_1001168_pt1 | contig 11709 bp, 8 predicted proteins | sample AttbisABBM2_FD_113142 | JGI IMG/M metagenome (GOLD analysis project Ga0157367, IMG submission 113142) | Fungus gardens microbial communities from leaf cutter ant in Botucatu, State of São Paulo, Brazil - Atta bisphaerica ABBM2 | ecosystem: Host-associated > Fungi > Mycelium > Unclassified ...
AAGGAGACGAAGGACTCGAACATCTACGCGCAGGATTGATGAGGTCGGGCAGGCGGGGGACACCCCGCCTGCAACCCGGGCCGATAGGCGTCGCCGGCAACTTTTTTCGGGGAAGATGAAAAAAGGTATTGACAGCTCGGCGGCACATCTGCATAATTCAATTCTTCGGCGAATTAGCTCAGTCGGTTAGAGCGACGGAATCATAATCCGCAGGTCCGGGGTTCGAATCCCTGATTCGCCACCAAATGCAAAAAGGCCGCTGCTCCGCAAGGACAGCGGCCTTTCGCTTTTCCGAGAGCCTTGATTTATAAGGCTTTCAGGGCTGCTGGCCTAAAGATTTTCGCTTGCCGACCGTAACACTGGACCGTAGCAATTTCCGTACGGCTCCGTTCGTTAAGGTCAACCTGTGAGCGATAAATTGCAGCAATACATGTACAAGCGGCCGGACAGCGAGCGGTGGCAATTCCGACGCCCCGTTCCCAAACATCTGCAGGCCTCCATTGGCAAACCGACCATCACGGCGTCCCTGCGCACAACCAACCACAAGGAAGCCGCCAAACTGGCGCGCGCGCTAGCCGCCGAGACCGATACACTCTTCGCAGAGCACGAAGCTAGACTGAGCGCCATGGAGGACAGGCTTGGCGCGAACACCCCCGAAGCGCGCATCCAAGCCACGGCTCCCGGCCGACCGACACGCCTTGAGCGCTGGATGGTGCCTCAGCTTCTTGAGCGCTACAAGGCGGCCATGCTCGCGCTGCCCGAAACCGACCGCCCGAAAACGGTCGCCGCCCTTCGGGCCGAGCGCGTCGAAATCGAGGGAGAGCGCCAGGAACTCGAGGACGCGTGCGCGCTGCAGGACATCGCGTATGCAGAAGATAACGTCAGGAACGTTCTCACTACCGAGGGCTTCGACCTAGAGCAGGTCACCCCGGAACTGCGGCACTACTTCACGCTGCAACTGATGCAGACCGACCTCGCGGTTATCAAAGACCAGCTCGCACGACTGAATGGCATCGCGGTGCTGGAGCCCGAGATGCCGGCCGCCCCGGGCGAAAATGACAGCTGGAGCCACTACCTAGATTATTGGGTGGCAGAACGTACGCCCGAGGCGAAGTCCGCTGACGAGACGCGGTCGCAGGTCAAGCGGCTGCGCGAGTTTTCCGGCGACAAAGCCCCCGTTGAGCTGACCGCCGCAGACCTGCGTGACTTTGCCATTTACCTCGAGAAAGATGAGGGTCTCTCGAAAAGCCGCGTCAAGACGATTTTCGCGCTGTTGCGCACGGTTCTCCAGACGAACCTGGAAAGCGGCCTGACGGCTTTGCGGTCCAATCCCTTCAGGGAAGTCAAAATCACTGTCCCATCGAAGCAAAGGGAGGAGCGTCAGCCATTTGAACTGCGGCACCTCCGCCTCCTATTCGAAACCGAAGTGTTTACGTCTGGCAAGCGACCGGCCAAAGGCGGTCGCGATGCCGCGTTCTGGCTGCCGCTGCTCGCAGCCTTTGGTGGCGAACGCGAGGAAGAGCTCGGCCAGTTGATGGTCTGTGACGTGGAAACGTGGAACGACCGCATGTTTTTGCGCATCACCGACCTAGACGACGCACAGGGCATCAAGAATTCGGTCTCGAAGCGGCACGTTCCCGTCCACGGCGAACTGCTGAAAATCGGCTTTGGTCGCTACGTCGACGCTGTCCGTTCGTCTGGCAAGGACCGGCTCTTTCCAGACCTCAAGCCCAACAAATACGGCGTGTTCACGGCGCAGTTCTCGACCTGGTTCAACGAGTACCCGAAGCGAGGCAAACGCTGGAAGCGGGCCAGGTTGTATCTTTCGCAACCACCTTCTTTGGAAAATTCGCGAGGGTGTACAGGGACTGGGGTGGCTTTCAATTCACCGTTTGGGGATGAATGATGTTGTTGCGCCGTATCGAAATCGAAAATTATCGCGGCATTAAGCATCTTGCACTCGACCTAGACGAGACGACGGTTCTAGTCGGCGAGAATAACAGCGGAAAAACAACAGTTCTGCATGCGCTGCGCACCTGCCTTAGTGCGATGAGGTCCGGCGGTCGTGTTTCGCCATTTGACGACTTTGACCTTCATTTCGACGGAGCGTCAGCCGACCCAACGACCGCTCCTGCGCTTTCAATCACCCTTACCTTCGAAGAAGATGCCGCCGGTGAGTGGTCCGACGAAATTGAGCAAACTCTGGGTGGAGACGGTGGCATCGTCGTGCTCATCCCCCCGGATGACCGTAGTCGCGTGCAGCTGCGCGTGACTGCTCAATATTCGCCCGTCACGCAGGAAATTGAACACACCTACGATTTCCTCGATGCCGCAGGAAATGCGCTACCCGCAAAGAACAGGGGGAAGCTCGCGTCCCTCCAGCTTATCCGACCGCTGTTCTACCTTTCCGCGCTCCGCGACGCAGCACGTGAGTTTTCCAGGACCTCGCAGTTTTGGGCACCATTTGTCAAAAATTCGCAGATTGCGCCGGAAAGAAAAGCGGAGATTGAGAAGCAACTTCAAGCAGTGAACAGCGAGATAATCGAGGCGCACGGGACGTTCAAAGGTGTACAGGACTATCTCGCGAAAATGCAGGATTTAGTGAGCGTCGGAAAGAACGACGTCGTCAGCGTTGACGCAGTTCCCGCGCGTGTCTTCGACATGCTGAATCGTACTCAGGTCAGCATCGCATCGGCGACGGGCGCGCGTCTGCCGATAAACCGGCATGGAGAGGGTACGCAGAGCCTCGCCGTCCTTATGCTTTTCGATGCATTCCTCAAGTCGGAGCTTTCTCGCAAGCAGGGCGTCAAGGGAACCCAAGCGATTGTGGCCCTTGAGGAACCTGAAGCTCACCTGCACCCAAGCGCAGTAAGAGCATTGTGGCAAACAATAAAGGGCATCGACGGCCAGAAGCTTGTTGCGACCCACTCCGGCGACCTTCTGTCAGAAGTCGAAATGACGTCCGTGCGTCGATTGTACCGCTCTGGCGGAGTCGTTAAGGTTGGCCGTATACCGCCTGACCTGTTCCGCGACAGAGAGCGTCAAAAGTTCGACTTTCTTGTACGTAGAACCAGAGGCGAGTTGTTTTTCGCGCGGTGCTGGCTCTTGGGGGAAGGAGAGACTGAGGCTATCCTGTTTGCGGGCGCTGCAGAGGTACTTGGAGTGAACCTTGAGCAGGCTGGCGTCCGGTGCGTCGAGTATCGCCAGGGAGACATCGCATATTTCCTCGACGCGGCCAATGCCCTCGGCATCCCGTGGCACTGTTTCACCGACGGAGACGACCAAGGCATGGGCGACGTGGAAAAAGCGAAAAACAAGTTACCGGTTGGTGCCAAGTCGCACAGGCATATTACGACTATGCGAAACGCTCCATCTGTGGAGCCGTATATGGGTGAAAACGGCTTTCTTGATGTGTATGAAGGACTCGCTAGCCCCCAAAAGCTGGAGAAGATGACAGCCAAGCCGGGCGATGCAGACTACGTGCTGCAGGTTACAAAATGCCTTCCGAACAACAGTAAGCCTGCGGCCGCTCATGCGGTCGTCGATGCAATGAGACTTCGCGGTCGAACGTCAGTTCCGAAGGCACTTAGACTCGCAATCTATAAAGCGACCGCACTCGCAAGGCAGGGCAAATGATGGACTTTCTCGATAGACTGAACTCTAGCCAGCGGAAGGCGGCCCTATGGGACGAGGGCCCGCTGCTCGTTCTCGCCGGTCCCGGCTCGGGCAAGACGGCTACATTGACGACACGCGTAGCCAGGCTTGTGCGCAACAGTGAAAACGAGTCGTTTCGCATCCTTTGTTTGACCTTCACGCGCAAAGCTGCTGCCGAAATGAGGGAGCGCTTGCTGTCCTTGTGCCCGACCTCGAGCGGCCGCGTACAATTGACCACTTTCCACTCTTTTGGGACAGATATCCTAAGACAGCATGGAAGCCATTTCGGCCTAAGTCCCAACTTTGAAATCATCGAGGACCCTGAGCGTGTTCGCGCGGTACGCGACATTCTTGCGGCCGACACGTCTTTCTACTCGAAAATCCTGTCAGCCGAGAAAGCGTTGGCCGCGCTGGACCACTTGTTCCAGCGAGCCATTGAGGATGCGGAGATTCCGAAGCTAATGCGTGACCCGGACGCTGCAGCACAACTTCAACGCTTGTTCGCCGACTACAAGCAATTCTTGAAGACGGAGAATTGTGTCGACTACGGAGCCATTCTCTATTTTTGCGAAGAATTGTTGCGCTCGCGTCCGCGCTTGGCTAAGCAACTCCGGACGGTCTATAAATACGTATGCGTAGATGAATTCCAAGATACCAATCTGGTGCAATTTCGCCTACTTCGCGCATTAGCTCCGGAGCGAGATGCGAACCTGTTTATCGTTGGCGACGACGACCAGGTTATTTATCAATGGAATGGCGCAAGCCCGTCGCGCATCAACGAACTCGCCAACCACTACGACCTGACTAGTATTCAACTTCCCGAGAACTATCGTTGTCCGCCCGACGTCGTCGAACTAGCAAATTCGCTCATTCAGCACAACAGCGACCGCTCCCCTGGCAAACAGCCACTCATGTCGATGAAACCTCCGACGACCCAAGGGGGCGTTATTAACGTCATTGCGGCGTCCACCGAGGAAGACGAGGCTCAGACAGTAGCACGGCACATCGCAACACGGTTACAAACAGGAAGCACCCCACGAGATATCGCCGTCCTTGCAAGGAACTCGAAGCTCCTTGTGCAAGTTCAAGGCGCTCTCACCGCTGGTGGCGTCAAGGCACACGTTCAGCAACGCAAGTCGCAGTTCGAGAGCGGGCCAATGCGCTTCATCGTCAGTTGCCTGAAGCTTGCGGCGGTGCGCTCAGACGAGGAGCTGGTCTCAAACGTCGCTAAAGCACTTTCTGACTCCATCGATACGGAAATCGGTACTGGAGAAGTGATTGCACTTGCAAGCCAAGCAAATGGCGACCACCTACTTGCGCTATCTACATTAGTGAATGAAAATTCCGGGCGTTTTCCCGTTGAACTATGTGACGCGATTGGTAGTCTGGCAGCAGGAAGTTTCGAAGGATTTCTCCGGAGAGGTTTCGAATATTTTGACGACCGAGAACAAGGAAGCCCGAACGGCACCGAGCAGTTCGCGGAATATCCTTCAGAAAGGCAGGTCTGGCGCGCAGTGGTTAATGAGTTAGGGGGTGAATCAGAGGCATACGCAATGACTCTCGGTCAATTCCTGCAGGAATTGACCTTAGCCAACAAGACCCCTGAACCGCCCTCCGACGCCGTCCGCTGTCTCACTGTCCATGCGTCCAAAGGCATGGAGTTTGGGCATGTATATCTGGTCGGACTAGCTGAAGACCAACTACCATCTTTCCAAGCAATAAAGGCAGGCGACAGCAGTAGGGAAATGCAGGAGGAACGTCGAAACTGCTTCGTCGCAATAACGCGCACGTTGCAAACTTTGACGATGAGCTACGCGACCAAGTACAACGGATGGTCAAAGAGGCCGTCGCGCTTCTTAGTCGAAATGGGACTTGACTTGACGTAGCCTGCAGACGCCGAAGGCGGGTGCGTTTTAGGCTTTGATGACGGCTTCGCAGCAACCGCAAGATGCGGCGTTGAACGAATTACGCAGCTCGCCGAGCTACCTCAACGTCCCGTGATGCCGGCAGCGACTCAGCAATGGATGAGCGTGCCGCCATTTTTCATACCTCCTTCTACGAGCAATCAGAACAGCAATGCCCATCCTCCAGTGCGTCGACAGACATGGCAATCAGCAGGATTTCGAATACATGGTTGCCCCTAACGGCGACAAGGTGACGTTTATTGTCACCAACATTCCGCCGCTTCCAACAGGGGATTTCTTTCAGTTGACAGTGGAGCACATCAACGCCGTGCACGTGCGTATCGTGATGCTGAACCACTACTTCGTGCCTGCCTACGTGAGCAAGGGCATTCCTGATGCTTTACTTCCCATCGCCAGTCAAGTGCTTGGCAAGACCGTTCAATCGAGCCCCACGTCGGGCGCAGGCGCAGTCTATCGCACCCCTGCCGCAACAAAAATGTGGAAGCGTCTTGAAGCTAAGGGTATGGCAACGTATGACCCGCAGACCGACATTTACACGTTGATTTAGTCCTCGCGCAATCGACGCATGAACGAAGCCCCCATATCGCTCGGCGACGTCGCGTCTCACACCTGCCATTGCCTGCAAGAACCCAAGAAATCCGTGAGGACACGGTGCAAGTTTGTGTCGCGAGTCTGGCAATCCCATACTATCAGCACTCTCCAGCCAATTGCTTCGAGCAACTCAACCGCGCGCGCGTCCCGCTCAACATTGCGTCGAAGCTTCGGGTGCCAGTACTCGGTATTCGACTTCGGAAGCTTCGAATCTGCGCAGCCGTAGTGTTGATGCCAAAAGCAGCCATGCACGAAAATAACTTTCTTTCGGCCCCAGAACACAATGTCGGGTTTCCCTGGCAAACGTTTGTCGTGTAGGCGATAGCGATATCCAAGGTGCCAAAGCATCCTGCGCACAAGCAACTCAGGCGAGGTATCGACGCTTTTTATACGGCGCATCGTCTCGCTCCGGCTCAGGGGACGACGAGCAGGCTTTGGAGTCTTTCTCATCGCCTACCCCCGGGGCCGCTTAGCCTATTGGACACTGCACTGGCACATTTGCTCCGTCGGCGTCGAGGTTTCACTCAGTGCCGAACGCAAAAAGGCGCTTAACATCGAGCGGTCCTCTCCAGAGACAAAGGCTACTTCGGGCGGAGTGGGGTGTTGAAGATAGCCCGTATGGTCCGGAACGAATAAAACGACGCGTGGATTCGGCTGCGTCGGGTGCCAGAGTTCTTGGAAGTCGTAGAGATAGGCAAAAGCTTTGTAAATGCTTTCAGCCAAATACACGTTTGAGCGAGAGTTCTTGACTTCCAGAAACATGACGCTCTGACCGCCCGTTGGCGAATGCTTGACGATGGTGATATCTGGTCGATGGGCGCTACCCGTGATACCTCGATGAGCTCTTACAATAGCGGGAAACCGGCCTTCTGCCCCAAGCGAAATCTTCGGAGCCTGGTCGAAATACACGCGAATTCGGGCACCGTTCTTCTCGAAGCTGGCAACGTGTGCTCGGTCCCGCGCAACCAGGCTGTATTCAACCGGTGCCCCATAGCCCAAGTCAACATTGAGGACATCCAGGCAAAGCGCTAGCGCGTACAGTTCGAACAAGTCATCGCTTTCTATTGGCTCAAGCCATCCCGCTGTCATGAGCGACAAAATGGATTTCCACCGCCCATGCGATACCTCAGCTTCTAGCTCTGACCGTCGGAATGCAAGTTCAGCCGCTTTCCTATATTCCGGACGGCGATGACGCCGCCCGGCCGTCACCATCTCAAAATCGAGTCTCGTCGGAGTCGGGACGGCCGACAGCCAATGATGCCTCGCAATCTCTTCGCATTTCGAAAAGAGACTTCGCAATGCTGGGTGCAAACGTTCGGCCCCGATTTTTTTGCCCAGGAAGTGGATTGACTTGAGTAAGTTATCCAAAAGCCATTTGAGCAAAAGATTCTCTGGCCGTTCGAACGAGCGATGGGACGTACGACTGTAGTATCGTCCGGCACCCAACTGGCCCGACATCCGGCCTAATACAGTGCGGTCCCACCTGGGATTCCCTCGTAATGCGGGTCCGACGATTTCGTCCATTCTGACGATTTCATTGGAGAGGTGGTCGAGGAGGCGGCTTCCGTCTCGAACCAGATACTCCAAATAGTCGCAACGCAGCAAATCGATAGCGTTTGCCAGTAGACGCACATCGTTAATCCCGCCCCTCAATCGACGCAGGAACTCAGCGATATCGAGGTCGTCTACTGCCAACTGTTCGGACCACATCACAGCAGAACCAATACTCGAGAGATAGCGCGCCCCGGAATCCGACGAATATATGAACTGCCGCCATCGTTGCTTAATGGCGTCGTCCATTAGCTATCGTACCCCGTCCAAATCCCGAGCGAGCGTGCAACTGAGGCAGAGACAGCCGAATTCGCTATCGCCATCTCAACCAGCTTCACGCATTCTTCATGCTTGTCGGCACGACCCTGAAACTGTGGCGCGACATACAATTCAAACCCAGAAGCCAAAATTGCCTCGCTTGTTCGAGACGGGTCCAATATCGCTTCATGAACCGCCTGCTTCAATATTGCCAGTGGAATAGCGGGTCCGAAAGGCATACCAATCTCGCCGAACCCGGATTTACCATTGGAAAACAATTCAACGCACATCGCCAGAACGCGAGTTAACGTTGGTTCAGTCGACGCAGTGGGCGCAAACGAATTTAGCCTCGACTTTAAGAGCTCAGCGTAGTCCGTTGGCGACGGTATCGTAACAGGTACAAACGCGAAGCGTCGGACAAACGCAAGAGATAATCGCTTCAGGCTTGCCTTGTCGGCGTCATTCATAGCGCCAATCATTCTCCACCAAGGAGGGAGCGGAAGAATATCGATGTCCTCTTCAACGGGCGCATCATCAATCTGCAGGCGAACGCGAAGAAAACCATCAGGTCCTCTCCGCCTATACGGCAGCGTGACCGAGTTGCCGGCCAATAGTGTAAAGAGTTCCCCAAACGCCTTATCAATGTCGGCTCTGTTAATCTCGTCGACAATCAAACACTTGCCACGTGCGATTGAGTCGACGACCGCGCCTGGGAGGAAATCGAGTCGGTCGGACGTAGAGGCTGCGGGGGACGATTCGTCATCGAGTGGCACCGGGAAATAACCGCCGATGGTTTCGAATGTTGTCCATTGGTCCGTTGCCGGTACCGTCCATGACGGGAAACCGGCCTTTTCGCAGATACGTTCTGCGAGTTGTGTTTTACCGGTTCCAGGAGGGCCGGTAAAAATAACGTGCATGCCAGACTTGAGAGCTGCGAGAGCGCGAACCGAAGCCTCGTCCATTCCAACCAATCCGCCCAAGTCCTTTAGCGCCTCAACAGGAATATTCCAGTTTCCTTGTGCCTGGTGCGTCGCACCGAGCACTTGGCTACCCCCTTGCTCGCCGGTAGCTGCAGCATAGCTACCGGCAAAGGAAGAAGCCACGTCTGCGATGGGCGGATAGATTTCACTGGCTTGAGCTGTAAAGCCAGGATGATATTCTTCAATCACGGCAAACAGGCCCGCAAGACTTTGCGCGGGCTTGTCCGGGTCAATCTTTTGGACTACCTGGCTACTGTAATTATTCCCACCGACGACAGGCAGATTGAATAATTCTTTGTAGGGAACAGTATCGGAACTAACAAAATCAAATTTTCCCACCGATTCCGGCAGCACCAACCCAGCAGAAAGAGAAACCGTTCTTGTTGCTTTGTAGTCGCCGGTAGTCACGCCGGTGACCGTAGCGAGTGCGCGAACGCCCTGTTTCCAGGGTGTCGGGCCGCCCTTAGGGTTATTTGTGCCAAGGTAGATAAATGCGTAATCACCCGGCGCTAACGCCACCGGGACTTGCGCGCAGCTTACATCCAGGCTCAGAGGGGTTTCAATCCCTGGCGTATCGATTCTCTCAATTTCCGAAACGCTATTCGGCCCGAGTCGTACAAAATAAAACGCTGGCAACCAAACCTCCCCGAGATTTGACGGTTTATGCGGCCACGGCCTCTACTTCCATCGGCTTGCCGGAGTACTCCCCTGTCTGAGCTAATTCGCGCAAACTGCGGTCCAATGGAGCAAATAGACGTCGTCCCATCTTGTCCACTCGCCTAATTATTCCTTGCGCGGCGTTGGAACTTAGATAATATTTTTCGGAGACAGAGTTGCGCTCGATTACCTCGGAGAAGTAGGAGGCGACAGGAGTGCAAGGTGCCGTCGATGCTGGGGCGTCTACGATTGCTTCCTTATACGCTACGCCCCCGCTACGCCATTTCACCGCATCCAACCTCTTAGGCTCGCTGAAAAGTCGTGCAGCCGGAGACGCAAACTCCCCCGCACAGGCGCGCAGACTTTCGGCAGTGGAATACGCCTTCCTCCGACCACTATTTCCGGATTCAAGCATTAGCATAATTCGATTGGCAATCCATTCCACGACAGGCACGCAGACAGCATTTCCGACCGCGTGATATCGCTCAGTATCTATGCCACGCGCGGGTACCCGATAGCTTTCTCCAGGCACTGTCCAGTCGTCGGGAAATCCTTGGAGTCGCTCGCATTCACGCGGAGTTAGGCGTCTTACGGACCTCGGGTACGTTACGTAAGAGCGTGCCCAATCGAGGCCGGTGTGCCGCCCTGAGGTTGCTGAGATGCAAAAAGACACGCGAGGGACCACCGCACCCGTGACAGTTGGCCTGCAGGCGGAAACGAATCCTTCTCGCTCCCCTCCTGGTTGCTCCGCAATTTCATCCTCGAATAGCGCTCGTGCAGCATTCGCTGGGTTCTTGAGCCAAGCGCAAATAAAGACGCGTGGCCGCGATTGTGCTGCTCCGAAGTAACGTGCATTTAGGACGCGCCACGACACGCCGTACCCTAGCTCAGCCAGGGAACTCAAGAGTATTTTGAAATCTTGACCACCATGCGAATTCAAGAGACCAACGACGTTCTCAATCAGGACGACTTCGGGCCGATGCGCCGCCATCAGGTCACGGAGTTCAAAAAACAAACTCGACTGCTGGCCTTTGAGCCCGCTTCGTCCGTGCGGCGTTCGAGCCATCGACAGGTCTTGGCAAGGGAAGCCTGCTGTCCATACCTGCGCGCGGGGGATGTCCTTCGGGTCAAGCGTGGTGATGTCAGGCGCGCACGGCGTGTTAGGCCAGTGACGCTCTAAGATGCTGCGACAAAATTTATCTTTCTCGCAGTGAAACGAAACTTGGAAACCTGCCCTTTCAAAAGCGACTTCGAAGCCTCCGATACCGGAGAAGAATGAGTTTAACTTCAGTTCATCCTTGAGTAGGGGCATGTTCTTGTGAGATGGCAAGTTAAACGCTCAGTTCGCACCGCCAGACAGTACTCGACCGTCGAGCGCAGGCTAGCGGCGCTTTTTGCGATAGTAACAGGCTGCGGCGGGCGATGGCATCCAAATGACGTCGCGGACCAGCCGAAGCGTCCTTGGGCATTCGAGGCCCGCCTTGCATGTGCATGGCGTGCTGCCTCCGAGTGAGTGTAGCGGGATTAAACACCAATACTGTGTTTTTGTACAGGGGACTTCACTACGGCGAGACGTCGGCACGCCAGAGGCAGCGCGTGGTAACAGGTCTCGCGGCCGCCAGCGCATTCGTTGCATGTAGCTTGCGCGCGACAGGCGGCAGCGGGGAGCGCATTCGGGCGCCCCCTACTTTGCCGCGCGTTCTCTATTGGCGGTTGCTGAAACCGTCACAATCCACCCCCTAGAAACCGTACGAATTCACCCGTATAATTTGTTAGACGCGGTCGGCTTTCAACAAACAAGCCCATCAAATCAAGGACTTACGGAGGTACGGAAGCGCGAGTAATCCGGCCCTTTTTCGAATCCCTGATTCGCCACCAAATGCGAAAAGCCGCTGTTCCGCAAGGAACAGCGGCTTTTTTCATTGCTTCATCCGGAACACACGGTGTCGCGCACCGCCCGTCCTTCAGGCCACGCGCGCGGGCGCTACGCCACCACCGATCCGCGCTCCTCGACAGAATCCGCACGCACCTTCCCGCGCCAGTTCTCGCCGCCCTCCAGCGCGGGCGTCGACTCGAACAGCTCCGCGAGCCAG
>Ga0157367_1001171_pt1 | contig 11700 bp, 8 predicted proteins | sample AttbisABBM2_FD_113142 | JGI IMG/M metagenome (GOLD analysis project Ga0157367, IMG submission 113142) | Fungus gardens microbial communities from leaf cutter ant in Botucatu, State of São Paulo, Brazil - Atta bisphaerica ABBM2 | ecosystem: Host-associated > Fungi > Mycelium > Unclassified ...
AATCTGTGCCTATAGAGTTCATTGCAACATCAAAACTCCCGACCGCTTTTGGTGAATTCAATATTTCTGTGTTTCAAGATCCGGCAACTGGTGAAGAACATGTGGCACTTTCTAAGGGGTTAGAAAATCCACCCACAGGCCCTGTTTTAGTCCGTGTACATTCTGAATGTTTAACAGGTGATGCTTTTGCGTCATTGAAATGTGACTGTGGCCCTCAATTACAAGCGACACAAAAACTCATCAATGAAGCAGGACAAGGTGTAATTTTATATTTACGCCAAGAAGGCCGTGGCATTGGTTTAACCAATAAAATTCGTGCTTATGCCCTACAAGATCAGGGACACGATACTGTAGATGCCAACTTGCTACTCAATTTACCTGCCGATGCACGTCGTTATGATATGTGTAGCATTATGCTCGACCACTTAAAAGTAAAAGAAGTTAAGTTAATTACCAATAATCCTTTGAAAATTCAGGCACTCAAAGATCAAGGTATTAACGTCGTAGACCGCGTACCTTTAACCGTAGGTCGTAATCCGTTTAATGAACAATATTTAAAAACTAAACGCGAAAGAATGGATCACCTTTATCAAAAAGATGATTTTTAATTCCGAGTCTAAAATTTTAAAACGAATACTTAAGGGATTTTTTCAAGATTTAGAAAAAATCCCTTACTTTTTCTATGGTTTTATGTTTTGATGTATTTAATTTATATCAATCATCTTTGAGGGTCATTATGCAACATCCGACTTCCACAGATATTCAACGTGTCCGCGAATTTCTCCTCGATTTACAAGCCCGTATTTGCGCTGGTTTAGAACAACAAGAAAAAGCTGGCGGTGGTACGGCAGAGTTTATTATTGATGATTGGGAACGCCCTGAAGGCGGTGGTGGACGCTCACGTGTACTGCAAAATGGCACAGTGATCGAAAAAGGTGGTGTGATGTTTTCTCACATCAACATTAGCAAACTCCCTGCCTCTGCGACAGAACGTCATCCTCAAATTGCAGGTGCTAAAGCTCAAGCACTTGGCGTGTCTTTAGTTATTCACCCTAAAAATCCCAATATTCCAACCTCTCATGCCAATGTTCGTTTATTTGTGGCAGAACGTGAAGGACAAGATCCGATTTGGTGGTTTGGTGGTGGCTTTGACTTAACGCCTTTTTATCCAGATGAACAAGATGTTTTAGCTTGGCATCAAGCTGCTCATGATTTGTGTAAACCTTTTGGCGACAACGTTTATGCCGAACACAAACAATGGTGTGATGACTATTTTTATTTAAAACATCGCGATGAACAGCGCGGTGTCGGTGGTTTATTTTTTGATGATTTAAATTGCTGGGATTTCGAAACTTGCTTTAAATATATTCAAGCTGTGGGTAATGGTTATTTAAATGCCATTTTGCCTATTTTCGAAAAACACCGTGAACAGCCTTATACCGAAGCTCAACGAGAGTTTCAGCTTTATCGCCGCGGCAGATATGTTGAATATAACCTGGTGTATGACCGTGGTACTTTATTTGGTCTGCAAACAGGCGGCCGTATTGAGTCTATTTTAGTGAGCTTGCCTAACTTAGCTGCATGGTCGTATCGTCCTGAATGGGATGAAGACTCTCCAGAGAAACGTTTAACAGACTACTATTTAAAACCACGTGATTGGTTAGGTCTAAAAGAAAAAGTCGCTTAATTTTTTGTTTTGGAGATTCTTTGGCTTCCACCCTAAAGAGTCTCCTTTTTTGATTTCAACTTTTCTAACACCCTCCAAATATTTTTTCTTGTGCTAATTTGTCTTATAGTGAGGTCTGCTGAATATTCAGTATAGGCTTTATCTGCTTCATGCCATTTTAAAATTTTGGATACAAGAATGACCAAACAGTTTGCAGTAATTGGCAACCCCATCGAACAATCACGCTCTCCTGAATTGCATCATGCTTTCGCTGAAAAAACAGGTGTTGACCTGAACTATCAAAAACGTCTCGCCCCTCTCGATGGTTTTGAATCAAGCATGCGCAGCTTCTTTGCAGAAGGTGGAAGTGGGATGAACGTTACGGTTCCGTTTAAAGAGCAGGCTTTTGCTTTATGTGATGTATTAACCGAGCGTGCTCAAATTGCTAAAGCTGTAAATACGCTATGGATGAAAAATGGCAAATTGCATGGTGACAATACTGACGGTCAAGGCTTAGTTGCCGCAATTCAAGCATTAGAGTGGAACATTGAGAATACAACTATTTTAATTTTAGGAGCTGGTGGTGCAACTCGTGGTGTCATTTACCCACTTGTACAAGCTGGCGCTAAAAAGATTGTGATTGCAAACCGGACTTTGGCTCGTGCAGAGCAACTGGTAAACGACTTAAAAACAGCAGTTCCACAAGCCCAATTACAAGCAATTTCTCTAAATGATTTAGAAGGAAATTTTGATATTGTCATTAATGCGACTTCTGCAAGTCTTTCAGGTGATGCTCTACAATTACCTGAAAAATTACAATTCAAACATGCTTACGAAATGGCTTATGGCAAGCCTTCTAGTTTTCTAGATCAGGCGAAACAACGTAATGTGCCTTATGCAGAAGGTTTTGGCATGCTAGTTGGTCAAGCGATTGAAGCTTTTTATATTTGGAATGGTGTAAGACCCGACTTAAAAGATTTCCTATAAACAAAAAAAAGAACCTACATAGAGTAGGTTCTTTTTTATCTTATTTACTATTTTTTAGTAGCAACCATTTGCTTATAAACATCTCGGAAAATTTCATAATCAATAAATTCATTATGTTCAGGTTTTAAGTTCTGAATTGTTTTTTCCGTGAGCTGTTGTTTACGAGCGGCCACATAAACGTTCCCTAAAATATCAGCCGTTTCTGATAACAAATGCTTTTCTTCAGCAGAAACACCATTTTGTTTTTCAAATTCTAACTGATACTGTTTTGAGAACAATTGAGCTGGCTGTTTATATTGCTTCTGTAGCTTCTGCCAAGCTTCACGACCTGTTTTACCTTGTATGGTCGTGATGACAACATGATCGACCGCGCGGCCTAATTCATGGTCAAACTGTTCATCTTGCTCAAGATGATGTTTTTTCTGTAAGGCTGTAATACGCTCTAAAGCTTTACCTTGAGGATTATAGGTATCTTCATCTGAGAACCAATAAGCATAAACCTCAGCAATTTCTTGTAACTGTTGAACCGAGTAATACTTAATATACGACGGTTTTTCCGCAGTCAATTTGGCAATGAATACGGCTTTATAAGTTTTGTCATAAGCATGCGTTGCATCATAGGTTTTATCTGCAAGTACAGCCAAATTGGTATCTAGATCTTGTACATCACTATGCGTACCCACTGGATGTTCTAAAACATCACCTTGACCCAGTTTGTCTCCAAAGCCTTTGATAAAGTTTTCCAGCATAGAACCTTTACTTGCTTCAGCTACAGACTTGGCTTGTTTAAGCTGCTGTTGATCAATTGAGGTTGCTTTACCGTAGTTTAAAATTTGCATATCAGCTTTAATATTAAAGCTGTGTTTAAACTCAGCTGGCGTATAAGCAACATCATAAGTCATGTTGACTGCACGACCTTTGTCATCTAAAGCCACATCAATCGTGATTGGATTTCTTTGCTTCGGTAAAGCTTGTTCAATCTCGGTCTTATGTTTTAACCATAAAGCTTTGAATGCTTCATCATTGATAAACTGGTTTTGGTTATAAGCTTCAAATGTTTGCTTTAAAGCGTCTCGGCGAGACTTGGTTTGAACTTTTTCAGCACTTGCAGCGCTCTGATCAAGCACATCTATACCGTAGACTTGGCAATAATCAATATCACCTAAAGCAACTGGTTTTTTCAGTGACTTTAACTCAATACATTGATCTTCGGTGAGGGTTACAGCATCTTCACCTTGCGCATCTTGTACACCATCTGCAGCAACTTCATCACTGGCACTATCTTCATCTGTTGAAGCAGAGGCAGCAGCCACGGCTTCTTTTGCAGTAGGAGTATAAGTATCCTCTTCATCGCCATATTCTGAAGATGATGTATGACCAAAGTGAGCATTAACCAGTGAATAAAGTTGTTGGCTCACAGCAGCGGCATCATCAGAAGAAACCTTTTGTTCTTCTTTATTAGGAGCACCTTTTTTTGCCTCAGAAGCAGCCAGCTCGTTTGCTACCTTTTCAGCCATCTTTTGGTTGTCGAAACCTAACACACTTTTTTGCAAATATTTATCATTGACCTGACCATACAGCTCAACTTCTAAAAGCAACTCTTCAATGGTGGTTTTCAAACGAATTTTATCAACGGCTCCAGCCTTACGATCAGTATCTGTCAAAGATACACGTTGTAAGTTTTGCGGGTCAGCCAAACGATAAGAGACCGCACTAGATGATTTAACATATTCAATAAACTTCTTCATATCGACATTTTTAAAGAAGTCTTTGTACTTTGAAAAATCGATATAAGCTAAATTATTTTGATTCTCTTTGTTGACTAAATACGGCATCAAACCAAAATAATTTACATAAAACTTATAATTTTCTAGATCAAGCACCATTGGCAATTTTGCCTGAACCAAAAGTGTCGGTTTTTCATATTTCGCAGTCAGGTTAAATGAACCCATTTTTTGACGATAATGAATTGAGCCGTCATAACTAAACTGAAGATCATTTAATAAGTTAAATAATACGGTATCAACTTTTTCTGAACGTGCTGATGAAGTAAGCCCCAAACTGCCTTGTTCATTCGCAATTGCTGCGTATAAGGTCTGTTTCTGCGCTTTATTTAAAGTAACTTTTTGCTCACGTAAATATTGATCTACTTTCTTTTGTAATTCAGCATCAAGTTTAGGTTTGTTCTCGGCTTTTACATTTTGTTTTGTTTGTGACGGGTCAACCGTGATTTTAAAGTTTCCGCGATAATCATAACTTGGGTATTCATACATCGCATTAACACTTTGTATGGCTTTTTGCTCTAAATTCGCAGATGCCACTTGTGGACGTACGCCATGCTGTGCACATGCCGTCAAACCCAAACTAAACAAACATAAACTGAGATATTTTAAATGCATAACTTTTTTTAAAACCTTATCGCTTTATCTTTTCAGCAAAACTTGCTAAAAATAAAAAATTAGTTGTTTTTTCACATAAAAGTATAAGATCTGACTTTATCAGAAAATATAATTTCCAGTGTATTTATTTTCGACAAAATTCGCTTTTCTGACACTCTTTTCGAGTGTGATTAACATTGTATTTTTATCATGCGAGTGAATAATCAAATCATCGATTCAGATAATCCCACAATGATTCAAAATTAGGATTAAAGCCATGCCAGCATATAAAGCTCCCCTACACGATATCCGCTTCTTAATGAATGAAGTACTAGATTACCCTGCTCACTACAAAACTTTATCAAACGGTGAAAATGCAGATCCAGATACAGTAGATATGATTCTTGAAGGTGCGGCAGATTATTGTGAAAACGTATTGTCACCTCTTAACCAGTCTGGTGATGAAGAAGGTTGCCATTTTGACAACGGCGAAGTTAAAACACCAAAAGGGTTTAAAGAAGCTTATGACCAATTTGTAATGGGTGGTTGGCAAGGACTTTCTTATCCAGAAGAATTTGGTGGTCAAGGCCTCCCAATGTCTTTAAACCTCATTAAATCAGAGATGATGGGTACTGCAAACTGGTCATTTACCATGTACCCAGGTTTAAGCTCAGGTTGTATGAACACTATTTTGCAATTCGGTACAGATGAGCAAAAGCAAACATATATGCCTAAACTTGTTGAAGGTACATGGAGCGGCACAATGTGCTTAACCGAACCTCAATGTGGTACAGACTTAGGTCAGGTTAAAACCAAAGCCGAACCTCAAGCTGACGGTACTTACAAAATCACGGGTACAAAAATCTTTATCTCTGCCGGTGAACACGATTTAACTGAAAACATCATTCACATCGTGCTTGCTCGCCTTCCAGATGCACCTGCGGGTACTCGTGGTATCTCATTATTCATCGTACCAAAATTTATGCCTACAGCTGATGGCGGTGTTGGTGAACGTAATACAGTAACTTGTGGTTCAATCGAACACAAAATGGGTATTCGTGCTTCAGCAACTGCTGTGTTGAATTTTGATAATGCAACAGGTTACCTAATTGGTGAAGTAAACAAAGGTTTACATGCCATGTTTACCTTCATGAATACAGCACGTATTGGTACGGCTGTTCAAGGTATTGCACATGCTGAGTTATCTTTCCAAGGTGCTCTACCGTATGCTAAAGACCGTATGTCTATGCGTGCGCTTTCTGGTAAGAAAGATCCAGACAAAGTTGCGGATGCAATCATTCACCATGCAGACGTACGTCGTATGCTCTTAACTCAAAAAGCAATCGCTGAAGGCGGTCGTTCAATGATTTACTACGCTGCTCAAATCGCTGACAAAATGACAGACGCTTTAACACGTGGTGATCAAGCTGCTTTTGAAGACTACGATGACAAACTTGGCTTCTATACACCGATCTTAAAAGGTTTCTTAACTGAACTTGGTTTAGAAGCTGCGAATCACGGCATGCAAGTTTACGGCGGCCATGGTTATATTAAAGAATGGGGTATGGAACAAATCGCACGTGATGCACGTATTGCGACCCTATACGAAGGCACAACAGGCGTTCAGGCACTCGATTTGATTGGTCGTAAAGTGTTGTTAAGTTCAAAAGGTAAAGTGGTTCGTGAATATACTGCTGAAATCTTAAAATTCTGTGCTACACATGCTCGTAATAAATACTTACGTCGTTTCGCTTGGGATTTAACAAAGCTTTGTGCGCAGTGGAATACCTTAACAGTTCGTATCATGCTTGCTGCACGTAAAGACCGCGACATCGTATCTTCTGCTTCTGTCGATTTCTTGATGTTCTCAGGCTATGTCATGATGGCTTACTTCTGGGCTCAACAGGCAGTTGTCGCTTCTGAGAAATTAGAAGCTGGTAATGGTCAAGAAACTCCTGAATTCTATAAAGCAAAAATTAAAGTTGCTGATTTCTACTTCGACCGTTTATTACCACGTGCTCAAGGTCATGCAGAATCAATGGTGACCACATCTCGTACACTCACTTCATTACCTGTTGAACACTTTAGTTTCGACTACTAATGACTTGTAAATACTGAAATTAAAAGAGCGCAATTTATATTGCGCTCTTTTTTATTATATTAAAATTAACTCTATTCTTTTTTAAGGATATAAGCTTTTGTCGGAACAAAATAATTTTGTTCTAGAAACTCACGATTTTTACCATAATCACTATAAAAGAGTTTTTCTACATTCACAGATAATAGTCGTGCTGAATCAATATTAAAGTAAAAATTTACATCAGATGTTGGACAATGAATAATTAGATCATGTTCTATGTCATCTACCTTCCACGTTAAAGTAGGACACAACTGATTTACAGCAGCACTTTTAGAACCATCTTTAGTACCTATACGCCCGTAATGAATTACGTTCCAATAAGCAGAGCCGTCCGCTAATAAATTTAAAATATATTCAGCTTCACCGCTCTCACAATCGGCAAAAGTATCTGCACAAGATATTCGTGTATGGTAGCGACCAACGTATTGTAAGGATGTCCCTGACAATTTCTGTATTTGGTCTTGTGAATTATTCGGTAGAAAAGTCCGCCCTGCGACATCATCTAAAGTTTTTACTGCCGAATTATTTTTTATTGAATTATTTTCATGCTTAGAAGCCGTCGTAGATACAGGGGAATGATCTTTCGATTCTGTATGGTTTACATCACAGGCACTTAACCCTATACCTAGGATAATCATCAAACCTAAATGCTTTATTACAAAACCAGACTGCTTCAAAGATATATACATCATTTAAGTACGACAGCAATGTTACAAGTTTATCTTTAATCCAAGACGTATTTACTCATTTTAAAGAGTTTTAGCCCTGAAAAAGTGCATTTTAGTTGATGTTTCTTACATTCCTTTAAATCGTTTACATATTTTAACTATTTTTAGTTTGAGTAAGGTTTAATTCATTAATTTTGACTCCATATTTCTATTAACCAAGTGAATAAATGATTCGTTGTAACTTATATATATTTTAGGAGAAATAAATGGCCAATTCTGGTTTATATCGCTCGAACCGACAAAGCATGATCGCCGGTGTAATGGGCGGTATTGCTGAACGTTTTGGTTGGAACGCAAATTTATTACGCATTATTTTCGTGTTGGTTTCGGTAATGAGTGCGGCTTTCCCAGGAATTTTAGTGTACTTGGTTTTATGGTTAGTGATTCCAAAAAGACAACCTGAACAAGTCCAAGGTTATCAACAACCTGTTCGTACTGTACGAGAAGAACAAATCCATTAAGTAACTTAGTTTATTTTGGTCGCTACGGTTGCATCCCCTAATCAACCGTAGCTTTTTTTATTCTGAAAATCACAACTTACGATTTAACTGTTGCTGTAAAGCCGCAATCATATCTGCACGACTAATTATTCCAATCAGTTTACTTTCCTCGACCACAGGAATGTAGTTAAACGACTTTTCAACAAAATATGGCACAAGATCTTGGATAGGTTGGGTTGGTAATACAGTGACCACTCGACGGCTCATAATCTGCTTTACATAATGCTGCCAAGAGTTTCTTGGATCAGCTGCGCCTTTAAACCATTCTACAACTTCATATAAAGCCAAGGTCCCTACCAAATGATTGTCTGCATTCACTACAGGCAAACTCATCAGATTTTCATGCTTAAATTTATCTAATGCTTGATGAATATCGTCATCTTCATGCAACTTAATCACATCACGGCTCATAATATCTTGACAGATATATTGGTTCACCATGCGTTCATTGGCATGTTCTTGCGCTTCTAAAATGATTCTTTCTAAGTCGTACTGGCTGATATCTAATAGTTCAGTGTGATGCTCTAATGCGTATTCAATATCTTTTGGTTGAATCGATACCTTTTGGGTAGGTGTTGGATCTTTAGTACGTTCATTTAAATGCGCAGTCACTGGATAATGCCGCCCAATGAGTTTATTAAAGAAAATAGCAAAACCAAGTAGAAGTAACGAGTTGAGTAAAACTGGATAAAAAACGAAATAAAAACCTAACTTATGGATGGCTGCACCACCCAGCACAGCCGTAATCGCAACCGCTCCACTTGGTGGATGTAACGAGTCGGTGGTCATCATTAAGAATATGGCAAGCCCTACCGCCACACTAAAAGCCGTAGTTAAATCAGGAATCCACTGTGCACAAGCAACGCCAATAATCCCTGCTAGCGTATTACCAACAATGATATTCCACGGTTGAGCCAATGGACTGTTCGGCACAGCAAACAACAAAACAGATGAAGCGCCCATTGGTGCAATGTACCAAGCATTAATTCCGCCAAGAACATACCAACTAATTAAGGAAGAAATTGCTAAACCAAATAGAGCTCCCACACCACAAAGCAACCGTTCTTTTAGTGGTAAAACCTTAAAATTTGGCTTTAAAATCTGTAACCATTCTGGCTGTATAACACTCACAGTACACCTTTGGGGATATGCCGTTATTTATAACGGGCAAAAGTATACGCCCAAAGCCACATAAAGTGCATTTAAATTATATCTTTTAATGTTCAGAGAATTTGCTGAAGCTATTTTTACTATTTTAAGGTTTTAATATTCCATCATTTTTTCGTTTAAGTAGCGCCAGTAACGTTTTGGCAAATACTGCACGTGAAGTTTTATATTCTGGCGTTCTGTAATATTAACGCTATCAAAATAATCTTTCCAAAGCTGATCATATAAGACTTCTTGCTCATCTAGCTCAAGCTGAAAGCTTTGACTCATTCCATTTTTTAAATTACGGTCAACTTTCGAAGCTTCGAGTGAAACTTCATGTACTTCTCTTAAGTCATAATAAATACCAAACTTACGTTGCTCATCATAAATCAGCCAGCGTTGGTCTTGATATCGCCGTTTAAAATGCGGTTGAATAAGGGGTAAAACATTAAAATCAGGACGAACCAGACTTAAAAAAAGCTCATCTTTAGTTTTCTTAAAACGAATAAAAGCCTCCATCCGATGCTTCTCTCGCCCGACCTTTTTCGTCCACTGTGCAATCGCTAAAACACTAGGATTTGAATAATCTTTTTCTACAGACGAATGGCTAGTAAACACATAAATACAGTAGTTAAATAAATGTTGATAGGCATCTAGAGATTCAGACAAATAGGCAAAATAAAATTGTCTTAAAGAAGAAGATGAAAGCTTTTTTTGTAGCGCAGACCAAACACGCTCAGCATGTTGCTCATTATTTGAGACTTCAATTTTATCGGTAAATAAGCCATGTTGAGCCGCATCATTTAAACAGAGTCTGACTTTCAATTCTTTAAATTGAAATGCACGAAACACACAGCTCAGTAGCCCCACCATTGAACCATCAAAATAGTAAGCGACTTCCTCATTAAACATAGCTAAAACCCAAGACTTAATTGTGGCGAGAGTTGCTGCACATATTTAGAAGATCCCTGCGTTAGAATCTGCTGTCGAATGTATCCTGAAGATAACTCTTTTTGGAATTTTGGACTGTCTTCACAGCGAATAAAGTATTTGGCACGCTGGTAAGCCACACCAAGTTTTTTAAGTAAATCGATATGGATTTTGCCAAAACGACGAGCCTGCACAATTTTCTTGGCCGATTTCACCCCAATGCCTGGTACACGCAAAATCATTTGATAATCCGCACGGTTTAAATCTACCGGAAACTGTTCGGGATGCCTTAAAGCCCAGCTTAATTTTGGGTCTACATCCAAGTCTAAATTTGGGTGTTTTTCATTGACGATTTCATTGACCTGAAAACCATAAAAACGCATGAGCCAATCACTTTGATAAAGTCTGTTTTCCCGCAGTAAAGGCGGTGCAGAGCCCACTGCCGGTAAGTAATTATTTTCGGTATTAATTGGGATATAACCCGAAAAATAGACGCGCTTGAGTTTAAATTCTTTATAGTGCTTGTCTGCCATAAATAAGACATCTTGGTCTGACTCTTGATGAGCACCAACTACCATTTGGGTGGTCTGCCCTGCTGGTACATATTTTGGTACATGCTTAATGATTTGACGTTCATCTTTAAGCTGAATGAGTCTGTCCCGCACAAGCCCTAAATCTTTTTGTACTTCTTGATGTGATTTTTCTGGTGCAAAAGTCTTTAGCCCAATCTCTGTCGGCATCTCTAAATTAATACTCATACGGTCAGCATATAAACCTGCTTCATGAATTAGTTCAGGCGATGCACCCGGTATGGTTTTTAAATGAATATAACCATTAAAGTTTTCTTCAAGGCGCAACTTTTTCACGACTTGAAGCATACGCTCCATCGTATGATCCGCCGATTTAAAAATGCCTGAGCTTAAAAATAAGCCTTCAATATAATTACGGCGATAAAAATTAATGGTTAAGTCTACGACCTCTTGCACCGTAAATGCCGCACGCTGAACGTCATTAGAACGGCGTGAAACACAGTAGGCGCAGTCAAAAATACACACATTACTAAATAGAATTTTTAAAAGAGATACACAGCGGCCATCTTCAGTATAGCTATGGCAAATCCCCGAATGACTAGCATCCCCCAGACCTTTATCTTTGTTTTTACGGTCGCTGCCACTTGATGAACAAGACACATCATATTTAGCAGCATCAGCAAGAATCTGTA
>Ga0157367_1001172_pt1 | contig 11696 bp, 7 predicted proteins | sample AttbisABBM2_FD_113142 | JGI IMG/M metagenome (GOLD analysis project Ga0157367, IMG submission 113142) | Fungus gardens microbial communities from leaf cutter ant in Botucatu, State of São Paulo, Brazil - Atta bisphaerica ABBM2 | ecosystem: Host-associated > Fungi > Mycelium > Unclassified ...
AGATTCACGCGGCCAACGGCTACCTGCCGCACCAGTTCCTGTCGTCGACGCTGAACCGCCGCGACGACCGCTACGGCGGCTCGGTCGCGAACCGCGCGCGCTTTCTCGAGGAAATCATCGACGCGGTCGGCGGCGTGATGCCGCTCGACCGGGTGGGCGTCCGCATCTCGCCGTACGCGAAGTACAACAACGTGCGCGACGCGGATCCGGACGCGACGTATGCGTACGTCGGCCGCATGCTCGACGAAGCGGGCGTCGCCTATCTGCACGCGGCGGACACCAACGGCTGGAGCGGCGAGCCGGACCTGCCGCGGATCGTCGCGAACGCGCGCAACGCGTACCAGGGCACGCTGATCGTCAACGGCGGCATCGCGCCGGACGCCGCGCATGCGCTGATCAACGCGGGCGATGCCGATCTCGTCGCGTTCGCGCGCGCGTACATCGCGAACCCCGATCTCGTCGAGCGCATCGCGGCGAATGCGCCGCTCGCCGCGCCGAAGACGGTCGGCTGGTATGGCGGCGATCGCGCGGGCTACGTCGACTATGCGCGTCACGAAGCGGCGGGCGCGAACGCTTGAACGCCTGGGCGCTTGGGCGCCTGAACGCCCGAGCGCCTGAGCGCCTGAGCGTCTGGACACCTGAGCACCTGAGCACCTGAGCACCTGAGCACCTGAGCACCTGAGCACCTGAGCACCTGAGCACCTGAGCACCTGAGCACCTGAGCACCTGAGCACCTGAGCACCTGAGCGCCCGGGCGCCGCAGCGGCTAAGCTGCCGCCGCGGCAAGCTCGCGCCGCCGGCTCCGGAACGACGCCGTCAGACCTCGTTCCAGCGCGCGCCCAGCACGCGCCCGCAGAAATTCGGCCGCTGAAAATCCGGGTCGACACGCTCGAGCACATCGGCGCTCCACGTGCCGAACGTCGACGCCGGCCGGTGCGCGACGCCGCGTGCGACCGCATCGAGGAACGCGTCGCCGAACCCTTCTCCGCGCGGGTACACGGCGAGCAGCGCCCGACGCTCGTCCGCCGAATACGCATCGAAGCCGCTGGCCATCAGGTCCGCCGCTACGGCCTCGGCCAGCGCGCGCGCCAGCGGCGAGACGCGCGCGGCGACACCGGGCGTCGTATGCAGCGCGATCGCGCGCCACACGTCGTCGCACTGACGCTGCGACGTGTGATGCCGCAGCAGGAACGCCTGCGCGGCATCGGCGCTGTCGACCTCGTAGCGCGCGGTCGAGCGGCAATAGGCGGGGCTCAGTCCCATGTTCGCGTACATCGCGGCCACGTACAGCGCATCGGCATCGAGCGTCGCGCCGGCACGGCGCGCGGCAAGCGACGCCAGAACGAACACCCGGCACGCGTGACCGGTCAGCACCGGCGGCAACGATGCGCACGCCGCTTCGGCCGCTTCGATCGCCATCGGCGTCCGTGGAATGCGAACGCCGGCGACCTCGTCATCGGCGGGTGCGCACGTCGGCGCAACACTCATCTCGTCTCCTTCTGCCCCGCGCCGGGGCGGAAAATTGTCTGTCCATCGGGCGGCGCGCGCCGGCCCGCCGCCTACAAGGCAACGCCGGGATAACCGACTGCTTCGCACTGCTCGACGACCTCCAGCGCGGCCGCCTGCAGGCGCCGCGCAAAACGCGCCGCGGGACCACGCACGGCACCGGCATCCGCGCGGGCGGCATCGGCGCTGCCGCCGGCCGCCGCGCGCAGCGACGCCGCCGCGGCGGGACGACGCCGGCCGAATCCGCCGAATTCGACCACGGGCGACCACGCGGGGCTGACCGGCAACGGCGGCGGCGCCAGCGGCGCGAACTCGTCGTCCGCATGCACGACCTTGCCGCCGACGACCGTCAGCACCGAGGAGAGCGCCTTGATCTGCGCCTCGTCGATCGTGAAGTAGTCGTCCGTCAGCACGGCGAAATCCGCGTACTGACCGGGCACCAGCGCGCCCTTGCGATCGTCTTCGTTCGAAAACCACGCGCTGCCGACCGTGTAGCGGCGCAGCGCTTCCATCCGGCCGAGCCGGTTCCATTCGGGGTAAAGCGCCGTGCCGCCGACGGTGCGCCCGGACACCATCCAGTACAGCGACAGGAACGGGTTGTAGCTCGCGATGCGTGTCGCATCGGTACCCGCGCCGACCGGCAGCCCGGCCGCCAGCATCGCGCGGATCGGCGGCGTGCGCGCGGCGGCTTCCGCGCCGTAGCGCGCGATGAAGTACTCGCCCTGGAACGCCATCCGGTGCTGGACCGTCACGCCGCCGCCGAGCGCGGCGATGCGCGCGATGTTCGCATCCGAAATCGTCTCGCAATGATCGAAGAACCAGCGCAGCCCGTCGAACGGCACCTCGCGGTTCACGGCTTCCAGCACGTTCAGGAAGCGGCCGATCGATTCGTCGTAGGTCGCGTGCAGCCGGAACGGCCAGCGATGCCGCACCAGTAGCCGGACCACGACGGCCAGTTCCGCCTCGAGCGCGTCGGGCAGGTCGGGGCGCGGTTCGAGAAAATTGCCGAAATCGGCCGCGGAATACACCAGCAGTTCGCCGGCGCCGTTCATCCGCAGGAACGCGTCGCCGTCGCCGGGCTTGGCCAGCGTCACCCATCGCGTGTAGTCGTCGAGCTCGCGCCCGGCATGCTGCACGAACAGGCTGTATGCGATGCGCACCGTCAGTTCGCCGCGCTTCGCGAGCGCCATGATCGCCGCGTAGTCGTCCGGATAGGCCTGGAAATCGCCGCCCGCGTCGATCGCGCTCGTCACGCCGAAACGGTTCAGTTCGCGCATGAAATGCCGCGTCGAATTGATCTGGTCGTCGTGGCCGAGCTTCGGCGCGCGTTCGAGCGCCGCATGCAGGATGCCCATGTCCGGGCGCGCGATCAGCATGCCGGTGGGCCGGCCGAGGCGATCGCGCTCGATCTCGCCGCCGGGCGGATCGGACGTGTCGCGGCCGTAGCCGATCGCGCGCAGCGCAGCCGCGTTCAGCAGCGCGCTGTCGCCCAGGTGCAGGATGAAAACCGGCGTGTCGGGCGCGATCGCGTTGAGCTCGGCCACCGTCGGCCCGCGCTTTTCCGCGAACTGGAACTCGGTCCAGCCGCCGACCACGCGCACCCAGTGCGGCGCGGGCGTGCGCAGCACCTGGCGACGCAGCATGCCAAGCGCGTCGGCCAGCGTCGGCACGCCGTCCCAGCGCAGCTCCAGGTTGAAGTTCAAGCCGCCGCGGATCATGTGCAGGTGCGAATCGTTCAACCCCGGGATCACGGTGCGGCCGTTCAGATCGATGCGCGGCGTGCCGTCGCGCGCATGGCGCATCACGTCGCGGCCGCTGCCGCTCGCGAGGATCCGGCCGTCCTTCACCGCGAGCGCGGTCACGAACGATTGCCGCGCGTCCTGCGTCGCGATCTTGCCGTTGTAGACGATGAGGTCCGCCGCTTCGGCGAATGCCGTCGTGTCGAGCACCGTCAGCCTCCCCTGCTCGCGCCGAACGCCGGCGTGCGGCCGCACGCGGCATGCATCCGGTTTGACGATACACCGACCATCCCTTCCCCCTTGAACATTGCACGATCAGGCCGCCGCGCCGCGGCGCGCGGACGCGACGGTGCCCGGCGCGGGCCCGCCACGCCGTTACGCCACCGACTGCATCGCATCCGTCGCCTCGCGTCGCTTGCGCGTCAGGCCGGTCGACGCAGTCGTCTCCGGGCGAACGAAGTTCTGCAGGCGCGCCAGGCGGCGCACGTCGAACGCCCGCGATTGCGGGTCGACATGCGCCGACAGGTCGGCCACCAGCGACGACGCCTGCGCAGTGCGCCCGCGCTCGATCAGGTGATCGGCCAGATCCAGCGTGGCGCGCAGCGCCCACATCGCGGCACCCTGGCCGTTCGCCGCATGAATCGCCATCAGCAGGTGACGGTGCCCGTCGGCGTCGCACGCGATCGCGCGATCCGGGTCGGCGCCGCGGGCCTGTTCGAGCATCGCCAGCCCCCTCGCGCGCAGCAGTTCCGGCACGAACAGATGCTCGCCTTGCGCGCGGCAGCGCGCGAGCGTCGCGTCGAGCTTCGCGCAGGCGTCGGCCGCGCGGCCCGTGCGCGTCAACCCTTCCGCGTAGGCGACGACCAGCGGCGCGAGCAGGCGCCGGAAGCCGCTCGCTTCGATGCGCCGCAGCGCGGGCTCGAGCCGCGCGAGCCCGGCGCCGGGGTGGCCGGCCTGCATGTCGAACTGCCCGGCGAGGCATTCGGCATGGCTGCGCCAGATGTCGAACCCGTTCGCATCGGCGGTCGAGCGCAGCGTCGCCAGATAATCGGAAATCGCGTCGTGATCGCCGTAGCGCAACGCCATCGGCACGGCCGCGGCGCCGAGCACGACGCACAATGCCGGCGCCGAGCCGCTGCGGCGCGCGCATTCGACCGCCTGCGCGGCGAGCCGCATCGCATATTCCGCATCGCCCTGCAACCAGACGAGCCGCGTCAGCATCGTCCGGCCGAGCGTCGCGACGTCGATGCCCAGTGCCGCTTCCGCACAGGGCGGCTCGCCGGCGACGGCCAGCTCGGCCGTCGCCGCCTCCAGCCGCTCGCGCGCCTGCGCATGCTCGCCGAAGTAATGCAGCGAGGTCGCGACCATCGCGTTCGCCAGCAGCCGCTGCGGCCGGTCGCCGCGGCGCTCCGCGGCCCGCTCGAAGCGCGTCGCGTAACGCAGCGATTCGTGAATGTCGGAGCGCGTCAGCATCGTGTTCCACAGCCCGACCAGCGCGCGCGCGTCGAACGCCTCGTCGCCGATCCGGCCCGCGAGGCCGAGCGTCCTGTCCCACATCGCGGCGGCCGTGTGCGTATCGCCGTCGGTCAGCAGCAGCGCCGCCGCGTAGGCCGCGCGCAGGCGCATCTCGCGTGCCGGGTCGACGGCGCCGTCGGCGCCGGCATCGAGCGCATCGAGCGCGCGTCTCGCCGGGATCGCGCTTTCGCGCATGCGCGCCGGCTCGAGCAGCGCATACGCCAGCGCGTCGATTTCCGCGGCCGGCGGCCCGGCCGCCGCGAGTTCGCGCAGCGGCGCGATGCCCGTGCCGGCGCGCCGGCTGGCCGCATGCGCGGCCTGCGCCTGGGCCAGCATCGCGGCATCCGCCTGCTCGCGTTCGTAGCGCGCATGACGTGCGGCGACGGTGTCGAACTCGCCTTCGTTGCGCAGTTTCTCGAGCGCGTACGCGCGGGTCGATTCGGTCAGCCGGTAGCGCGCCTGCGCGCCGTTGAACTCGACGGCCACCAGCGACTTCGCGACCAGTTCGCCGAGCAGCGCGATCATCTCGGCAGACGGCATGCCCGGGTCCATCGCGACGTCGCGCGCGGCATCGAACGTAAACGGGCCGACGAAGCAGGCCATCCGGCGAAACAGCGATCGCGCGGCCGCATCCAGCAGCACGTAGCTCCAGTCGAACGTGGCGCGCAGCGTCTGGTGGCGCGGCAACGCCGAGCGCAGCCCGCCCGTCAGCAGGTTCAGCCGGTCGTCGAGACGCGCCGCGACGACCTCGAGCCCGAGCGTCGCGACCCGCGCGGCGGCCAGCTCGATCGCGAGCGGCAGCCCGTCGAGGCGCCGGCAGATGTCGCCGATCAGCCGCATGCCGGCCGCATCGACCGCGCAATCGGGCGTGGCGGCGCGAACCCGCGCCAGGAACAGCTCGACGGCCGAATGGCGCTCGATCTCGTCGACGCCGGCACCGGCGTCCGGCACCGCCAGCGGACTCACGCGAAACACGGCCTCGACCGAAATATGCAGCGGCTCGCGGCTCGTCACGAGCACGCGCAGCGGCGCGGTGTTCGACGTCAGCGTTTCGACGAGGTCGGCCGCCAGGTCGACGACGTGCTCGGCGTTGTCGAGCACGAGCAGGCCGCGCGACACGGCGAAAGCCTCGCCGATCCGTTCGACGGCCGGCACGCCGTCCGCGTCGAGCCCGAGTTCCGCGGCGATCGCGCGCAGCACGTCGTCGCGCGTCGCCGCACGCGCCAGTTCCACGAACAGCACGCGCTCGCCGGCACGGCCGCGCAGTTCATGCGCGACGCGCTCGGCCAGGCTCGTCTTGCCGATGCCGCCGGCGCCGACCAGCGTGACGACCGGCGCCCGCTCGAGCATGTCGACGATCTGCCCGATCTCGGTCTGACGCCCGACGAGCGGCACCGGATGGGGTGCCGCGGCCGCCTCGGGCGGCACCTCGGCCGTGCGCGGCGCCACCGCGTGCGCGACCGGCGGATGCGCGATCAGCAGGTAGCCGCGGCCCGGCACCGTCTTGATCAGATCGCGGTTCGGGCCCAGCGCCTTGCGCAACGTCGCGACGTGCACCTGCAGCCGGTTCTCCTCGACGATCAGTCCCGGCCACACCGCGTCCATGATGTCGTCCTTCGAGACGAGGGAGCCGTTCGCGCGATGCAATACTTCCAGTATGTCGAGCGCACGTGCGCCGATACGCAACGACGCGCCGTGATCGCGTATGTCGCGCTGCTCGAAATCCACCGACAAATTCCCGATCTGGATCATGGCCGCCTCCAGGTTCCCCACGATGACCGCCATGTGAACACGCGGTTCACCGGGGCGGGCGTCCGCGCCCGGCCGGCACGGCGGGCGCAAAGTCTCAAAAAGTGGCCCGAGTCTAAACGCCGTATCAATAAAAATCTTGAACGAAAATGCACTGGCGCCCGCCGCCACGGCCCGTGGCGAATACGCGGGCCGCGCGGACCTAAATGGGGCGACATCGTTCGACCTGCCGCTTCCGCCAGCGGGTCGAGCGCCGGCGGCGGCAATCGGCCGGACGGCGATTTTTTCGTCAGCAAGCGGACATTTATTCAAGTTAACCTGGGCCGGACGCGTGTGCCGTATACACTTGCACGTAAAACTGCTCGTATGCCGTACCCCATTGAAGGACGTTCCGTCATGTCAGATCCTCTCGCCGCGGCACCCGCGGCGCCGCCGAAAGATACGCTCGGATGCCTGTCAAGCCTGTTGTCCAAGGATATCGAACGGTCGGTCGGCGGCCTGACGCTCCACCGCAAATGCATGCGCGACGAACAATTCGAGCGCATCGAGATGGCCGCCAGCGATCGCGGCTTCCTGATCGGCGTGTCGCTGAACGCCGGCCACCGGCGCACGATCTATGGCGGCACCGGCAAATCCGAGCGGCGGTTCCAGCACGACTCGATCTACATTCGCGACTTTTCCCGGCGTTACCGCGCCGACCTGTACGGCAAGTTCGATTTCGTGCTGATCGAGTTGTCGCACAGCTATCTCGACCGCCTCGGCCGCGAACACGACGGCACGACGATCGGCGGCCTGACCTGCGCGCCCGACGTGCAGGACCCGGTGCTCGGCCATCTCGCGCATGCGGTCGCCGACAGCCTCGACGTGCCGGGCGCGCTGAACACGCTGTTCGTCGAGCAGATGGGGGTCGCGATCGGCGCGCATCTCGCCAGCCGCTACGGCAATGCGCAGGCGCGCGACCTGCAGCACAAGGGCCTGCTGTCGCCGGCCAAGACGGCGCTCGCGAAGGAACTGCTGATGGAAAAGGCGAACCTCGGCGTATCGATCGAGGAAGTCGCGAGTGAATGCGATCTGTCGCGCGGCTATTTCATCCGCGCGTTCTCGCGCACGACGGGGCGCACGCCGCATCAATGGCTGCTCGAGCAGCGCGTGATCCGCGCCCGCCAGCTGATCGAGACGACCGACATGACGCTCGCGGAAATCGCGGCCGTCTGCGGTTTCGCCGACCAGAGCCACCTGAACCGCATCTTCGCGCGCATCGTCGGCCATCCGCCCGGCGCATGGCGGCGCGGCATGACGCGCTGACGCCGCCGCACGCGTCATCCGCCGGTTCAGAGAGTTCACGTCCGATCCCCCGGTTGCGTATCGACGTCGCGCGACGCTTGCCGGTCCGACGATCGGCCGGCCTGGTACGCGCGACATCGAGCCTACCGGCCGCTTGCGCCCTTGTCCTGAGCCGGACATGAAACGTTCTGAAGCCGGGCCGGAACGGCGCCGGCCCGGCTTCAGGGCACCGCTTCAGGCTGCCGCGTCATGCGCGCGCTGCGCGGCCAGCAACGCGCCGCGAAACACGGCGGCCGGCTGCGCGCCGCTGACGACCGCCGCCCCGATGCGCGTCGACGGCACCGACGCGATCCCGTCGCGCACCGCGTCGGCTTCGAGCGCGATCACCGCGTCGAGCCCTGCGCCGGATGCGAGAAACGCCCGCACCGTATCGCCCGGCAAACCGGCGCCGGCCGCGATCTCGACGAGCACGTCCGCGTCGCCGATATCGCGGCCGTCGCGGAAATACGCGGCGAACAGTGCGTCGACGAGCGCGACCGCGCTGCCGCGTTGCTGCGCGAACCACACGAGCCGGTGCGCGAGCCGGGTGTTCGGCGTACGCGCGATGCGCGCGTGATCGAACACGAGGCCCGCCGCGCGGCCGGCATCGGCCACATGCGCGTCGAGCGCCTGCGAGCGCGCCCAGCTGCCGAACTTCGCGCTGCGGTATGCCTTGCGGTCCATGCCGCCGGCCGGCATCGTCGGGTTCAGTTCGAACGGCACGAACCGGACACGCACGTTGCCGGCCGGCCCGACTTCGTCGATCGCCTCCGCGAGCCTGCGCTCGGCGATCCAGCACCACGGGCAGATGAGATCGTAGGTGATCGTGACTTCGACGGAATGCATGGCGCTCTCCTGTTGATTGCAGTCCGGAAGATAGCGCTTGCCGGCCGGAGATAGAATGCGAGCGGCACGCAACGCAGCGTTGCGGCACGCACAACGACACCGACGCACAAGGGCAACGACATGGACAAATTCTCCGCGCTGCGCGCGTTCGTGGAAGTGGCGGAAGCCGGCGGCTTCTCGAGCGCGGGACGGCGTCTCGATCTCGCGGCCTCGTCGGTGGTGCGCGCGGTGGATGCGCTCGAGGCATCGCTCGGCACCGCGCTGCTGAACCGCACGACGCGCCAGGTCACGCTGTCGGATGCCGGCTCGCTCTACTACGCGCGCGCGAAGCGGCTGCTCGAGGAACTCGCGGAAGCCGACGCGCTCGTTGCCGATCGCGGCGACGAGCCGTCCGGGCCGCTGCGCGTGTCGGTGCCGGTCGCGTACGGCGTGCGCCGCATCGCGCCGCATGTCGCGACCTTCCTCGCGCGTCATCCGAAACTCGACCTCGACCTGCAGCTCACCGACGAACGGGTCGATCTCGTCGCCGGCCGGATCGACGTCGCGATCCGGCTCGGCGAAGCGGCACCTTCCGCGGAGGTCGTCGCACGGCAGCTCGCGACGTTCCAGCGCTATGTCGTCGCGAGCCACGACTATCTCGACGCGCACGGCACGCCGGCGACGCCGGGCGAACTGCTCGATCACGCGTGCGTGCGCTTTCACTTCGGCGGCGATCAGCAGGCGTGGTCGTTCGCCGATGCGCACGGCACGACGCGGGTGCTCGTCGCCGGGCGACTGAAATCGAATCACAGCGAAGTGTTGCGCGAGGCCGTGCTCGACGGCGCCGGCATCGCGCTGCTGCCCGACTGGCTCGTCGATGCCGATGTCCAGTCGGGCCGCCTGCGCAGGCTGTTCGAAGCGTACGACGTCACGCCCGATGCGGCGCGCTCGGTCGTGACCGCGCTGTACCTGCCGAATCAGCGCGGCTCGAAGCGCGTCACCGCGTTCATCGATTTCGTCGAGGCGCTGGCCCGCGCCCAGCCGTGAGCCGCGCGGCTTGCCGCGTTACCAGCCGAACTTCGCCTCCATGCCGACGTAGTCGGCATTGCGCGCGCCCAGCGCGCGAATCGAATCGGCGACCTGGAAATGCACGGCCTCGACCGCCAGCGCCACGTTCGCATTGACGAGCCAGTCGACGCGCGCCTGCGCATACATGCCCGTGCGCGCGCCGCCCTTGCCGGCCGTGCCGGGCACCGGCTGCATCCCCTGCCCGTAGATCGCGTCGGCGGTCGTCTGGCGCCACTGGAAACCGACCGCGGTCAGCACCGTCACGTTGCCGGCCGGCTTGAACGTCAGCGACGGCTTCACGTGAATCAGGTTGCTGTAGCCGGTGTAGCCGGCGAGCGTGAAGTAATAGCCGTTCGGGAACAGCGGGTTGAACGTGCCCATGCGCCCGTCGCCGGGATGCTTGTCGCCCGACGCGCCATCGACCTGGATGCCGATGCGCGGCGTGCCCGGCGCGTTCGCGAACGTGTAGCCGCCGAGCGCGCCGAATGCCCATGCGCCGATCGTGTCCTGGCCGATGTGGCCGGTCTGCAGCATCGCTTCGGCGTCCCAGTCGAAGCCGCCGGATTTGCCCGCGTAGCGCATGTCGAACACGTCGCGCCGCTCGGTGCCGGCGCCGGCGAGATAGCGCGCGTTGTCGCGCGTATAACGCGACCAGTAGGCCGACAGGTCGCCAGGCCCCACGCCGCTGCGCTCGACGCGCACGCCGTCGAATCTCAGGTGCCGGTTCGACACGTCGTCGAACACCGCGTCGTTGCGATATTGCACCGGACGCGTCACATAGCCGATCAACCGCCACTTGCCGATTTCGTAATCGGCCCACAGCGCGTCGAATGCCTGACGCACGTTCGGGCCGTCGCGCACCGACACGAACCGCTGCAGGTCGAACGCCATCTCCTGCCGGCCGACGCGCGCCTTGAACGTGCCGCCGCCCAGCTGATCGACATACGCGACGAACGCCTGCTCGATGTCGAGCTGATCCTTGTCCACCGTGCCGACCGTGTCCTTGCCGAACGGCCGCGCATCGACGAACTGCACGAACGCCTGGACGTGGCCGGCATAGCGCAGGTCCGCATGCACCGTCGCGCGCTGGATCACGTAGTTGTCGTCGTGCGCGGCGCCGAGCCCGAACAGCGGCGCGTTGTTCAGCTCGAAACGCTCGCGCAGGTTCGCGCCGAGCGACAGGTAGGTCGACGGGTCGCCGCCGAGCGGAATGTACTTCAGCCCGTCGAGCGGCTTGCGCGGCACGCACGGATTCGCCAGCACCGACCAGTCTTCCTGCCAGCGGTTGAACAGCAGCGTGGGCCGCTTCGCGGTACACGTCGTGCCGGCGGCCGACGCCGGCGCCGGTGCCGCGGCTTCCTCGGCGCCGGCCGCCGTCCCGGCGTACGTCGCGACACCGCCCGCCAACACGGCGGCCGGCAGCACGCCCCGCCACACTCGCCTCATCGCCCGACGCGCCATTATTTCGACCGCGCGTGGATCTCGGCGACGTAGCCGCCCGGGAACTGCACGAGCGCCGCATCGCGCCCGTCCGACGTGAAGCTCGGCACCAGCACGGTCACGCCTGCGGCCTTGGCCTTCTCCAGCGTCGCGGCGAGGTCCGGCACTTCGTAGCCCGTCATCTCGCGTCCGAACGGATAAGGCAGACGGCCGTCCGTCGCCAGCACCGTCATCTTGCCGAAGCCCGACTCGATGCGGATGCGGCGATACGTGTCGTTCGGCCGGCCGATCTCGATGCCCGGTGCGCGGCGCACGTCGGACACGACCTTGCCGCGCGAGAACGCGACGAAGTCGTGCACCAGCTTGCTCGCGCTTTCCGGCGACACGTACACGCGGTTTTCCGGCACCGTCTGCAGCGGGTCGTAGTGCGGCGCCTGGGTGTGCCAGTACAGCTGCATGTTCACGCCGCCCGGCCAGCGGATGATCGCGTCGCGGCCGATCGGATCGGGGAACGTGTCGACGACCACGTCC
>Ga0157367_1001173_pt1 | contig 11690 bp, 12 predicted proteins | sample AttbisABBM2_FD_113142 | JGI IMG/M metagenome (GOLD analysis project Ga0157367, IMG submission 113142) | Fungus gardens microbial communities from leaf cutter ant in Botucatu, State of São Paulo, Brazil - Atta bisphaerica ABBM2 | ecosystem: Host-associated > Fungi > Mycelium > Unclassified ...
ATTTCCGCGATCACGCCGTTCAACCATCCGATGAACCAGGTCGCGCACAAGGTCGTGCCGTCGGTCGCGACCAACAATCGGATCGTCGTGAAGCCGGCGGAGAAGGTGCCGCTGTCGTGCTACCTGTTCGCGGACATCCTGTACGAGGCGGGCCTGCCGCCGCAGATGCTGCAGGTGATCACCGGCGACCCGAGGCACATCGCCGACGAGCTGATCACGCACCCCGCGATCGACCTGATCACGTTCACCGGCGGCGTGTCGATCGGCAAGTCGATCGCCGCGCGGATGGGCTACCGGCGCGCGGTGCTCGAACTGGGCGGCAACGATCCGATCATCGTGATGGAGGATGCGGACCTCGACGAGGCGAGCACGCTCGCGGTGTCGGGCTCGTACAAGAATTCGGGGCAGCGCTGCACCGCGATCAAGCGGATGCTCGTGCACGAGGCGGTGGCCGATCGCTTCACCGAGCTCGTGGTGGAGAAAACGCGCGCGTGGTCGTACGGCGATCCGGCCGACCCGTCGGTCGACATGGGCACGGTGATCGACGAGGCGGCCGCACGGTTCTGCGAACAGCAGGTGAACGACGCGATCGCGCGCGGCGCGCGCCTGCTGGCCGGCAACGTGCGCGACGGCGCGCTGTATGCGCCGACCGTCGTCGATCGGGTGACGCCCGACATGCCGCTCGTGAAGCACGAGACGTTCGGGCCCGTGTCGCCGATCATGCGCTTTCGCGACATCGACGAGGCGATCCGGATGTCGAACAGCACCGATTACGCGCTGTCGTCGTCGATCTGCACGAACCGCTTCGACTACATCACGCGCTTCATCACCGAGCTGGAAGTGGGCAGCGTGAACGTGCGCGAGGTGCCCGGCTACCGGCTCGAACTGACGCCGTTCGGCGGCGTGAAGGATTCGGGGCTCGGCTACAAGGAAGGCGTGCAGGAAGCGATGAAGAGCTTCACCAATACGAAGACGTATTCGTTGCCGTGGTGAGCGGCGCATGATGCGCACGCGCCGGCTCGGAAGCCGGCGCGCGCATTGAACGGATTCCCCGGCGGGACGCGTCCGCGGCGGTCGTCAGGCGGCGCTCAATCGTCGTCGTGATGGTGGTGATGACGCCAGCCGCGATGCCAGCCGTTGTCGTGGCGGTAGTAGCGGTAACGGTAATCGCCGTAGTACGGGCCGTAATACACGGGTGCCGGCTCATAAATGACGGGCGGAGGCGGCGCGTAGTACACAGGCGGCGGCGCCTCGATCACGGGCCCCGGCGCGCCGAAATACACGCCGATGTCGGTACGCGCGAACGAGCTTGCCGGCAGGCAGGCGGCCGCGATGCCGAGCGTGCAGGACACCAGGATGTGTTTCATTTGCCGTCCACTCCGTTCGCGGGCAGCGGGGCCCGCGAGCAATCGGTTCACGATGTCTTCATGGTACGTAGCGCGCGCCGCACGGGTGATACCGCAGTGTCGCTTCTGTAACCGCCGGTAACGAATCGTCGGACGATAGCCGCGCCGCATTGCGACGGGTTTCATCAGCGGAATGCGCGAGAGGCCGGCCGGCGCGTTATTCGACGCGCTCATATCGTTAGCGGATTTGCGTTTTTGCCGGGCATCGGCGCGTCGGTAGAATTCGCGGACCTCTCGCGCGGCCGCTCGGGCCGGCGGGTTTAATCCCTTCCATCGTTCGGGGTCCGCACCATGAAAATCATCCGCTCCATTCTGCTCGTCGCGCTGCTGCAGGCCGTCGCGGCCACGAGCGCATTCGCTGCCGACGATCTCGCGCAGATCAAGTCGTCCGGCGTGTTCCGGGTCGGCACCGAAGGCACCTACGCGCCGTTCACGTATCACGACGAGACGGGCAAGCTGACGGGCTTCGACGTCGACATCGCGGCCGCGATCTCGCAGCGCCTCGGCGTGAAGCCGCAGTTCGTCGAAGGCAAGTGGGACGGGCTGATCGCGGGCCTCGACGTGAACCGCTACGACGCGGTCGTCAACGAAGTGTCGATCACCGACGCGCGCAAGCAGAAATACGATTTCTCGACGCCGTACATCACGTCGCGCGCCGTGCTGATCGTGCGCGCCGACAACGCGACGATCCGCTCGTTCGACGACCTGAAGGGGCGCAAATCGGCGAACACGCTGACCAGCAACTTCGGCAAGCTCGCGGCCGCGCATGGCGCGGACGTCGTGCCCGTGCAGGGCTTCAACGAATCGATCGACCTGCTGACGTCGGGCCGCGTCGACGCGACGATCAACGATTCGCTGTCGTACCTCGACTTCCGCAAGCACAAGCCCGACGCGAAGCTGAAGATCGCGGCGACCGACACGTCCGGCGCGGGCGACCAGTCGGGCGTGCTGATCCGCAAGGGCAGCCCCGAGCTGCGCGCGGCGATCGACAAGGCGCTCGCCGACATCCGGGCGGACGGCACCTACGCGAAGATCTCGCAGAAGTACTTCGGCCGCGACGTGTCGCAGCAGTGACGCGAGGCTGAACGATGCCGGCATGGCTTCACCTGATGACGCAGTCGCTGTGGCCGCTGCTGTACGCGGGGCTCGTGTTCACGGTGCCGCTGACGCTGGCGTCGTTCGCGATCGGGCTGCTGCTCGCGTTCGCCGCCGCGCTCGCGCGCCTGTTCGGGCCGCGCTGGGCGCAGGCGGCCGTGCGTTTCTACATCTGGCTGTTTCGTGGCTCGCCGCTGCTCGTGCAGCTGTTCGTGATCTTCTACGGGCTGCCGAACGTCGGGATCGTGCTCGAGCCGCTGACGGCGGCCGTGATCGGCTTCTCGCTGAACGTCGGCGCGTACAACGCCGAGGTGATCCGCGGCGTGATCGAATCGATTCCGAAAGGGCAGTGGGAAGCCGCGTACTCGATGGCGATGACGCGCGCGCAGGCGCTGCGCCGCGCGATCCTGCCGCAGGCGGCGCGCGTCGCGCTGCCCGCGCTGTCGAACTCGTTCATCTCGCTCGTGAAGGACACGTCGCTCGCGGCCGTGCTGACCGTGCCCGAGATCTTCCAGGCCGCGCAGCGCATCGCGGCGGTCACGTACGAGCCGCTGATTCTCTATACCGAGGCCGCATTGATCTATCTGCTGTTCAGCTCGGTGCTGTCCACCGCGCAGCGCCGGCTCGAAGCGCATTTCGGCCGGCATGCGCTGTTCCAGGCGGAGCTGCGATGATCCGGCTCGAACGCATCGGCAAGTCGTTCGGCGCGCATCGCGTGCTCGCCGACATCGATCTCGCGCTGCAGCCCGGCAGCGTCACCGCGCTGATCGGCCCGTCCGGCAGCGGCAAGAGCACGCTGCTGCGCTGCGTGAACCTGCTCGAGGTGCCCGAATCGGGCGCGCTCGCGGTCGGCGACGCGCGCGTCGTGTTCTCGGCGGGCCGCAAGCCGTCGCGCGACGACGTGTTCGCGGTGCGCCGGCAGACGGGGATGGTGTTCCAGAACTTCCAGCTGTTTCCGCACCTGAGCGTCGTGCAGAACGTGATGGAAGGGCTCGTGACCGTGCAGAAGTGGCCGCGCGAACGCGCGCGCGAGCGGGCGCTCGCGCTGCTCGCGAAGGTCGGCATCGCGGACAAGGCCGATGCGTGGCCGTCGACGCTGTCGGGCGGCCAGCAGCAGCGCGTCGCGATCGCGCGCGCGCTCGCGCCGTCGCCGCAGGTGCTGTTGTGCGACGAGCCGACGTCGGCGCTCGATCCCGAGCTGTCGGTCGAGGTGGTCGAGGTGCTGCGGCAGCTCGCGCTCGAAGGCACGACGATGCTGATGGCGACACACGATCTCAGGCTCGCCGCGTCGATCGCCAACGATGCGGTGTTTCTCGCCGACGGACGGGTGGTGGAGGCGGGGGCGTCGCGCGAGCTGTTTGCGCGGCCGCGCGATCCGCGTACCGCGCGCTTCGTGTCGACGTTGGCGCAGGGTGTGCCTGTGTTCTGAGCGATGCGGCTCGGCTTGGCTCGGCTTGGCTTGGCTTGGCTTGGCTTGGCTTGGCTTGGCTTGGCTCGGCTTGGCTTGGCTCGGCTTGGCTTGGCTCGGCTCAGCTCAGCTCAGCTCAGCTCAGCTCAGTCGGCCGCCAACGCCTGCCGGTCGAGGTTGGCCAGCAATTCCAGGCGCAGTTGCGCTAGCAGTGGATCGTGCCGCTCGCGCGGGCGCGGCCGGTCGACGCGGATTTCGCGGTCGATGCGTCCCGGATCGGCGGCGAGCAGCAGCACGCGATCGCTGAGATAAAGCGCTTCGTCCAGATCGTGCGTGACGACGAGCGCGCTCGTGCCGTGCGTCGCGACGAGCGCCAGCAGCAGCGCCTGCAGCCGCATGCGCGTCATCGCGTCGACCGCACTGAACGGCTCGTCGAGCAACAGCAGCGCCGGCTGCGAGAACAGGCCGCGGGCGAGCGCCGCGCGCTGCGCCATGCCGCCCGACAAGGCCGACGGCAGCGCGTGCGCGAATGCGGCGAGGCCGACCTCGTCGAGCAGCGGCGCAACACGCGGATCGCGCCCGCCGTGGCGGCCGGCCGCGAAGCCGACGTTGTCGGCCACGCTCAGCCACGGCAGCAGCCGAGGCTCCTGGAAGATCACGCCGATGTGCGGCGACGGTTCGTGCTGCGCGACGCCGTCGAGCCGGACTTCTCCGCGATACGCGCGGTCGAGCCCCGCGACGATGCGCAGCAACGTGCTCTTGCCGCAACCGCTCGGCCCGACGAGGCTCACGATCTCGCCGCGTCCGATTTGCAGCGCGACGCGGGCGAGCACCGTGCGCGCCGCGTATTGCTTGTGCTCGACGCGCACGTCGAGCAGCGGTGCTGGATGAGGCGCGTGGTTCATGCGCCGTCTCCCGCGTGCGTTGCCGAATGTGTCGTGCCGAGCGTGTCGCGCCAGGCGAGCAGCCGGTGTTCGAGCCAGCGCATCGCGCCGTCGGTCAGCTTGCCGAACACCGCGAGCAGCAGGATCGCACCGAACACGAGATCGGGGCGGCCAGTCTCGCGGCCGTCGGTCAGCATGAAGCCGAGGCCGCGCGTCGCGGCGATCAGCTCGGCCGCGACCATGAACATCCACGCGAGATTGAGGCCAGTGCGCAGCCCGGTGAAGATCTGCGGCAGTGCGGCGGGCAGCAGGATCCGCGCGAACAGCGCGGGCGCGCGCAGCCGATAGACGGCGCCGAGTTCGACGAGCTTGCGGTCCACGCCGCGGATGCCCGCGACGACCGCGAGATGCACGGGAAAGAATGCGCCGATCGCGACCAGCGTGATCTTCGGCGCTTCGTCGATGCCCATCCACAGCAGCAGCAGCGGCACCCATGCAAGCGACGGGATCGCGCGCAGCGCCTGGAACGACGGTTCGAGCAACGCGTCGATGCGCCGGCTCAGGCCCATCGCCGCGCCCACCAGCAGCGCGAGCGCCGCGCCGATGCCGAAGCCCGCGAACACGCGCAGCGTGCTCGCGCCGATGTGGCGCGCGAGCCGGGCCGCGCCCATCTGCACGAGCGTGTCGAGTATGTCGGTCGGCGCGGGCAGCAGATGGCGCGGCACGATCTGCGCGCGCACCAGCGCCTCGACGAGCACGAGCAGCGCGACCGGCAGCAGCACGCCCGCGATGTGCCAGCGCCGCAGCGGCTTCGGTGCGGCGGCGCGCGCATGCGGCGCGGCGCGTGGCGCGCGTGCGTCGAGCGTCAGCGTGTCGTCGGTCGCCACGATGCGGGTCACGGCTTGTTCGCGGCCGTCGCGGCGGGTTGTGCGAATTGCGGATCGATCAGCGTATCCACGATCTTCGGCAGGTCGGTGTTCGGCTTCACGAGCTGCTCGCTGACGAGGATCGGCGCGGCGGCCTTCAGCGCGGCGCTTTGCTGCGCGCCCGGCACGGGCTGGGTGAAATCGGTGCGCTGAAGTTGCAGCTTCGCGACCGGCAGCGACACCTTCGATTCCTCGGCGACGATCTTCGCGGTGTCGTCCGGATGCGCGACGATCCACACGCGCGCCTTCTCGTAGACCTTCAGCACGCGTGCGACCGCTTGCGGATACTGCGCGATGAACGCTTCGCGCGCATTCAGGAAGCCGTAGGTGTTGAACGCGACGTTGCGATAGACGAGCCGCGCGCCGTCCTCGATCTGCGCGGCGGCCATGTGCGGATCGAGGCCGGCCCACGCGTCGACCTGGCCGTTCGCCAGCGCGGTGCGGCCGTCCGGGTGCTGAAGGTTCACGAGTTCGACGTCGTCGCGCGTGAGGCCGGCGGTATGCAGCGCGCGCAGCGTGAAGAGGAACGGATCGGTGCCGCGCGTTGCCGCGATCTTCTTGCCCTTCAGATCGGCGAGCGTCGTGATCGGCGAATCCTTGCGCACGACGAGCGCGGTCCATTCGGGGCGCGAGAACACGTAGACGGCGCGGATCGGGTTGCCGTTCGCGCGCGCGAGCACGGCCGCGAGGCCCGCCGTCGAACCGAAATCGACCGCGCCGCTGTTCAGGTATTCGAGCGCGCGGTTGCTGCCGAGGCTCAACACCCACTTGATCGGCGTGCGATCGGCGCGGAATTCGTCTTCGAGCCAGCCGAAGCGCTTGATCACGAGGCTTTCCGGCGAGTAGTACGCGTAGTCGACGCGAATCTCGGGCGGCGTGGCTGCGTGGGCGGTGGCGGCGGTCGCAAGCACGGCGGCGAACAGCGCGACGCCGCGCAGCGCGCGATTCCAGAACGGCTTCATCGAAGGTCTCCCGGCGAGGGGGCGAATGGGGATGGACCGTCAAATGTAATGAACGGACGCCGGCGGACGAACCAACGAAAGGTCACAAGGAAATCGGCGCGGGCGATATCGGCGGCGATCATGGGTTGCCGCATGCGACGCCGGAAAAGGAAAAGGCCGGTCAGCTTGCGCTGACCGGCCTTTGAAATTCCTGGTGGGGCGTGAGTGACTCGAACACTCGACCTACGGATTAAGAGAACGTAAGGCAAAAATAAGGGGTAGATTAAAGCAAGGAAATATAGGGGCCGGAGGTTCGCGCTGTATAAATATACAGTCAATCGACGCCGAAAAGGTGCTCGCTTCGTCACCGGTCGGCGTCGATCAGCCCAAGGTGTGACGCTGCCGCGTACATGTGGGTCCGTCGTTGTTCAGGGGAGGGAGGGTATGGCCAAGCGAAAGATCTGGACGAGGCGGCGAAAAGGCCGCGCTGAATGTGATTAAGATGCAGTTAGGGGGAGGAGCATATATACTCGTTCTCCACACCACCGCAACTTGATGTTGAATAAATTCAAGGCAATCCTCAAAATGTGGAGATAATATCGCCTTGCCGGGGAGAGGTGTTAGCGATTGCCGAAGTTTATGGGGTTGGAAAGGGCTAATTGAAAATTAATTAGAAAGGCTATAGAGAAAAATGAGATTTAGATCAACGGTGTCATTTGCAAACTTTATTTGCAAATTCGGAGAGCAAAAGGTCCTCCTCGATTTGGCCGAAGATGTAGTGATCCCGGCTTTCGTCGATACCACACTGGAGCGCACCTACGGCGGGACGTCCTATTTTTTTCTCGATACAAAAGTAGTGCCAATTTCCCATAACGGGGAGCAGCTATTGGCGATTGGCGGTCGCTTTGTAAAAAATACGGCAGTTAGTCGTGATCAGATTTTCGACGAGAAAAAAGGGTTGGTGCGCGACCATCGCACTCTCCGTTCGGCTCCGTCGGCCATATTTGCCCTGATTCTAAATAATCATAAATTGATATATCACCCCGAGGTCGCAGGTGCGCCTAACCTTTCAGAATTTCGGACGACGTGCGCCTCTTTCATAAAAGATAAGCATATTTCTCATATAAATGAGCTCTATCAAAAGAACAAGGAAATGCGGTTGCCGGATGGTAAAAAAATCACAAAGCGGTATCTATTTGGGGAGTTTCCTATCCCTTCGCTTGAGATCGTCGCATTGCCGAGTGGGGCCTCTCTCCGAGAGTTCTTGGGGAAATATAAGAAATTGACAAAAGTTTCAATCCGGATTCTTGATACGAACCATGAGCTCGATTTTGATGGTTTTTTTGATAGCGTTCGTGAAACCAAAAGTATCTTCGCGGCCGATCGCGCAGAATTGACCTATACGGCTTCCGAAGGTATTGACAAGGATCAAGCTGTTGGTCCACTTGAAGTGCTGACTCAAGCAGGCAACGCAGACGTTACGCTTACTGGCAATGATGTTAATGGCGATAAGCTGAAAGGTAATGCTGACGAATTTAAGGTAACAGTCCCCGTGGACGATATGCCTGGCGATATTCCCGCTGCCACGCGAAAACTGGTGGGTGTGTTTAATAAAATGGTTGCGCAGGGTGTCGTAACCGTGGCAAAGATCGCGCATGCGGACGCAGTTGCTCGCCACATGGGGAAGCTCTTTCGTAAGGCGCAAGATGGAAAATTTTGATGCTGGAAGAGATCTGGGAAAGGAGAAGAGCCTTTGGCAGCTTTACAGGCTGGCGAAGAATATTCCAAGATCTAAGTCGGAAGTCACTGTCATGCTTTCGGCGGGTATCCTCATGCTCGCCTATGTGCTGTCGACATACTTCGAATATCCTGATTTATTGAATCAGGTTCGGTCTATTGTTTCGGATGGGTTGAATTTCGTCGCATCGGTACTTGGTTTTCTGGTGGCTGGATTCACGATATTCGTCACTATTACAAAGACCGAAGTCTTTGTCGCAATGGCAAAGAGGAAACATTCGACGTTTGGGGAGTTGACGTGGTTCAAATACAGTATGGCCGTATTTATGTACGTTTTTGCGCACTATTTTGCGTTTATTGTTGTTGCGTACATTGTAAAGGTTAGCATTGCAGTAGGCGGGCCAGCCCATGTTGCGCGGCTACTGTTGCTTAAGTATTGGATTCATGCGGATCGTTTGGTATGGGGTGTTATCGGCTTCTCTTTGCTTTCGCTTTCCTTGTGGCTGCTGCACTTGGTTTTGCTGCTCAAGGGGTTTATTTTTAATATTTATGCCGTCGTCACCACGGTAGTGCGTTGGGAGCTTGAGCAGGAAAAGAAAAAAGCAAGCGGAGGCTAATATTTCAGCGATGGACGCCATGGGCCGATGATCGGAATCGGACGTCAAGGCCGTGGAAGTGCTGACGTTCAGCGACAGATGCCAGCGGATCTTTAAAATGTAACGTTAAATTCCGCTGGACTGACTTTCTCTTGCATTATTTTTAATTGGATCCGTATTTAATCTCACAGATCGAGCAGTAGGCTTGGCCTGAGTGCGTAAATTCCGTGCATCCTGGCGCTCCGCATTTCTCGACAAGAGACTCCTCAATATACTTGTCGTATACATGCTGCTGTTTAGCGCTCAAGGGAGTCTCATTCGCAAGAATCTGCCGGATAATTCCGGCTTCCGGTTCCGCTGCATACTCCAGTCGGTCTTTTAGTGCTGCCTGTCTTGCTTCATCGTCAAGGCGTTGTGCAGCATTTCGCCATTCACTCATCTCAATTTACCTCCCCAAGTCATCTGCCGACAAAGAGCGTTCGTTGACCACCGCCCAACATTTGGGCCTTTCACCATTGTTGAATCCAGTCTGCAATTACACCGCCAATGTACTACAAGATCGGCACGGAACTGGAGCTCTAAGCAAGCGAAGTGACCTTCTGTTGGCATCGAATCTCGACGCACTGTTGCCTCGGATGGTGGCTTGAAGCGTCCACGGGGGAGCTATAGCGGGCGGTCGATCGCATTTTGATCCGCAGCACGCAAGTCTTCGGGAGGGGGGGCGCTGTAGAGGAGGAGTCGATGAGGAAATCGCGCTAGATGTCGGTTGATGCCCATCGACGCTCAGGTCACAAACAATCGACTTGTCCTTGCGGACCTTGACCGGAAATGCCCCGGGCGCAGCGGGCAGAAAGCAAAAAGCCCGGTCAGCTTTCGCTAACCGGGCTTCGTAATGCTTGGTGGGGCGTGAGTGACTCGAACACTCGACCTACGGATTAAGAGTCCGCTGCTCTACCAACTGAGCTAACGCCCCCAACAGAAGAAAGATTATGCACGGCTTTTCTCAGGCTTGCAAGCCATTTCTGCGAATTTCCCGAAAATATTTCGTCACGGCCGGCGGGGCGAGTCCGGGTAACAACGAGAGATCGCAGTTGGCGCGCTCCCGGTATGATGATGCCCACACCTGTTGCGCGGCGGTCGCGCAACATTTCCTGGACATTCGAAGATGGACGAAAACGCAGTCCGCGAATTGCTCGACCGGTTGCTGGCGCCGTGGGTCCGCTCGCTCGGTCTGGTCCCCGTATCGATCTCCGACGACAGCGTCACGCTGCGCCTGCCGTTTTCCGGCGAGTTCCGCCATTCCGGCGGCATGATCTGCGGCCAGGTGTTCACGGCCGCCGCCGATACCGCGATGGTGGTGGCGATCTCGAGCGCGCTCGGCGAATTCCAGCCGATGACCACCGTGTCGCTGAATACGAACTTCATGCGTCCGGTCCGCAAGGGCGACGTGCTCGTCACCGCGCGCGTGCTGCGGATGGGGCGCAACCTGGTGTTCGGCGAGGTCGAGCTGTTCGACGAGGACGGCAAGATGGCCGTCCACGCGACGTCGACCTACGCGCTCGTCAGCTGAGCGCCGCGCGATGTTCGACCAGATCGTGTTCGCGGGCGGCGGCAACCGCTGCTGGTGGCAGGCCGGCTTCTGGGACGTCGCGCAGCCCGCGCTCGCGCTGCGGCCGCGCGTGATCGCCGGCATCTCGGCGGGCGCCGCGACGGCCTGCATGCTGTACACGCGCGACGCGGCCTGGGTGATGCGCTATTACGAGCAGGCATTGCGCCACAACCGGAAGAACGCGTACTGGGGCAACCTGTTCGGCCGCGAACCGGTGTTTCCGCACTACCGGATCTACCGGCAGGCGCTGCTCGACATCTACGGCGAGCCGTTCGCGAAGCTGGCCGACGCACCGGAGATCCGCATCGGCGTGTCGCACGTGCCGCGCTGGCTCGGCGCGCGCAGCGCAGTCGCCGCGGGCCTCGTCGCGTACAACATCGAGAAATACCTGCGCAAGACGCTGCATCCGACGCTCGGCCGGACGCTCGGCTTCCGGCCCGAATTCGTGCGCGCGCAGGCTTGCGCGGGCGTCGAGGAACTCGCCGACCTGATCCTGCAGTCGTCGTGCACGCCGCCGTTCACGCCGGTGCTGCGCCGCAATGGCCGGCCGGTGCTCGACGGCGGGATGGTGGACAACGTGCCGGTGGGCGCGCTCGACGCGTCGCCGGGCCACGTGCTGGTGCTCGTCACCCGGCTGTATCCGCGGCCGCAGATGTTCACGGTCGCGCACGGCGACCAGCAGCGCCTCTACGTGCAGCCGTCGAGCAAGGTGCCGATTTCGAGCTGGGACTACACGAACCCGTCGCAGATGCGGCACGCCTACGATCTCGGCCGGCGCGACGGCGAGCATTTCCTGACCCGCGTCGACGCGATGACGGGCGGCCGCGCCGTCGCCTGACGATGATTCAGCGGCGGGCGCGCCCGGGGGCGGTCAGCGCTTGCGGATCGGCGTCAGCGCGTCCGTGTTGACGACGCTCGACGTGTCGCCCTGGTCGAACGCGAGGATGTTCCTGAACGCCGCGCTGAAATACAGCTCGTAGCTCTCGCGCTCGACATAGCCGATGTGCGGCGTGCAGATCACGTTCTCCATCCGCAGCAGGCTGTAGCCCTGCAGGATCGGCTCGCTTTCGAACACGTCGATCGCGACC
>Ga0157367_1001174_pt1 | contig 11686 bp, 14 predicted proteins | sample AttbisABBM2_FD_113142 | JGI IMG/M metagenome (GOLD analysis project Ga0157367, IMG submission 113142) | Fungus gardens microbial communities from leaf cutter ant in Botucatu, State of São Paulo, Brazil - Atta bisphaerica ABBM2 | ecosystem: Host-associated > Fungi > Mycelium > Unclassified ...
TAATGCCGTTCAGTTAAGCAACTGAACGGCATTTTTATTTTGGGGAAGGAGTGGTTGTAAACACTGCGCTGAGGTGTTAACTTTTCGGCGCGATGCTGACCGACCACCTGACCTTCATGCTCAATGCCGGACCAACCGATCTGAGTCGGCTGGCGGAGCATCTTCCTCAGGCGTGGATCGAGCAGGCCGTCGAGGCGACCGGCACGGCAAGCATTCGTCGCCGTCGTTTGCCCGCCGAACAAGTGGTCTGGCTGGTGATTGCGCTGGCGATCTATCGTCATTGGTCAGTCAGCGAAGTGGTGGACAGTCTGGAACTGGTGCTGCCCAACGAGGCCACCTTCGTCAGCAAGAGCGCGGTCACCCAGGCCCGCCAGCGCTTGGGCCAAGCCCCGATAGCGTGGCTATTCGAGCAAACCGCGCAGGCGTGGTGCAAGCAGGACGCGGTTCGTCATGGCTTCAAAGGCCTCAGTCTATGGGCCATGGATGGCACCACGCTACGCACGCCGGACAGTGCCGCGAATCGGGAACATTTTGGGGCCCAAAGCTACGCGAGCGGCAAGGTGGCCAGCTACCCGCAGGTGCGTGCCGTCACGTTGACCTCGATCCCGACGCATCTCGTGGCCAACATCGCGTTTGGTCGCTACGACACCAACGAGATGATCTACGCCAAGAATCTGCTCGCGCAGATTCCCGACCATTCGCTCACGGTCTTCGACAAAGGCTTCCTGGCCGCCGAAATCCTGTGCGGCCTGAGTTCCGGTGAGCGCAATCGCCACTTCCTGATTCCGGCAAAGTCCAATACGCGTTGGGAGGTACTGTCGGGCAAACCGGACGATGCATTGGTGCGCATGCGCGTCTCGCCTCAGGCTCGGCAGAAATGCCCGGATCTGCCAGAGTGGTGGACCGCGCGTGCAGTGCGCATTCAAGATGCACAGGGGCGCGAGCGAGTACTGCTGACGTCTTTGACAGACCGGCGCCGCTTCAAGTTAGCCGATCTGGTTACTTGTTACGAGCGGCGCTGGCAGATCGAGACCAGCTACCGCGAACTGAAGCAGTCCATGCTCGGTAGCGCACTGACTCTCCGTAGCCGAACCGTCGACGGTATCTACCAGGAGATCTGGGGTGCGCTGATCGCCTACAACCTGATTCGCCGCGAAATGGCCTGCGCCGCCTTCGAGGCCAAGTGCGAACCGACCGAACTGAGCTTCGTTCGCTCGTTCCATCTCATTCAGCACGAGATGATGTGGGCTGCACGCACGCCTGCCTTCGCCAAGCTGCCCGCCGTCCTCAAGCGACTTCGCGAACACCTCAAGCTGCTCATCAATGTAAAACGGCCCGACCGCAAATGCGATCGGGCCGTCAAGTCCCGTCCTGCTCGCTATGCCGTCCGGTTCCTCAGAAAGAACCTTAACTGAACGGCATTAGCCCAAAAGGGCGCTTTTCTCATTCTCGATGATGGAAATTAACCGACGACGTCGCCTGTCGTGAAGCTGAAGCTGCGCGAGAACGCGGTCCCGTTCACCGTCCCTGAGATAGAGACGTTATAGGTCGTATTCGGAGCAAGCGGCGACGTGGGATATGCGACGCCCTGATATTTTCCAAGCAGCTTATTCGGATCGTTGTCCGAGTTAAGGATCTGGACCGCCACAGCTCCTGATGGCCCAGTTACTGCGGCAGACTGAAGCACAATCGTGTCTGTGAAGTTGCTCATCACGACGATCGGTGTACCCCAACCGGCCGAACCCACCCCAGGCGGCGTCGGGACTTCGCCAAGCGAGCGGTAAGGGACACCCGTTACGCCTTGGCAAGGGAAGGTGAGCGGAGCACCGCTGAGCGTTTGCGTAGCGGTATTCAAGAGACTCATGCTCCCCCACGCTTGCGTCCAGTTATTTCCGCCAGACGTCATCTGGGTTTCGGATTCGCCGATTCCGACCGTATTGACCGGGAACATCACGGCGCCGGAGTGGTACACGCCCGCCAGGAGGGAGTAGACCATTTGATTTCCGGCCCCAGTACCGCTGAAACTCGTCGACAGGGCGGCGGAGCCGCCACCGACGCCCCAACCAACCGCTCCACTCGGAAATCCAAAATGTGCAGCTCGGTCGACGTAGGTGACGCCGGTAAAGCCTTGGCTCCCGGCCGTCTCATTGTCCGACAGCGCATTATTCAGTCCCTCGTACTTTGCATGCGCATCCGCCGCCTGATCGAGGACGGTGTTTTCTTTTAGTGCCGGGAAACCACATTGCGTGCGGTACTGGTTCAGCAGATTGAACACGGCGAGCTGTGCGCTGCCTTGCGCATACTGCGGCGAGTCGAGTGTCCCCGTAACTGCGACCGGCGTCGATCCGCCGCCCGATGAGCCGGAACCGCTGCCGGTCGAGCCCGTGGAGCTGCCGCCGCCGTCACCGCCACCGCCACAGGCTGCGAGCGCCAGAAGTGCCGCGATCGAAACGGCCGAAAGGGAGGTGGTCTTGAGTTTCTTCATTTCTGTTCCTCGTTTGTTGGGCGCGCCCGTTGCACACCCTTAATTTCATCTTATCGACCGCCCGACGAAGTCAAGTCTGCGCCGCCGATCGTCGATTCTTGGTGCGGCCGGGTCGAGCCAAAAGGTCGCCAATTCCTGATATCGGCCATTTTGGGATAGGACTTGAATAGCGTACGGCGGGACTGCTGGCGGGCACCGTGGAATCCAGTGGCCCGCCCTGCAGCGGGATGCGGTCACATCTTCGTGAGTTCGATCGGCCCGAGCATAAATGCCATCATGTACCCGGTCGACGTCTTGAAGTCGCCGGCGGTGAAACCCGGTTGGACTTTCGCGAACATCGCCATATTTGTCTGGAGTCCATCGAACGGGCCCTGGAGCTTTGCTCCCATGATCTGCTCGAATTCCTCCCGCTTCAGGGGGCGCGCGACTTCAGTGCCGGTACGCCACTTGCCGGCCTGATAGTCGTCGAAGACGTACCCCTTGTCGGTCTTCTCCACCTTGATCAACGGAACGATCTTGCCGTTTTCGGCCACGCCGTATTCGCCTTCAAGCGAATCGACGGATGCCTGTTTGCAGCCGGACAGCGCTGCAAACAGGCAGACTGCTAATGCTAAGTACGAGCGTTTTCGATTCAATTTATTGGTCTCCACGGGTTCAGTAGAACTTCGCCTGTCATGGTATCGCCAGACGCTCGAACCAGCATGCCTGTCTTGGCGGAACCCCTTTCGGGGTGCGTTCAGACCGGGTCGGCGCCAAAGCAGTATTCAAGAAAAAGCCCGCCACAAGGGCGGGCGTCAGTCGGGGCGGTCACCTTCGTTTGCGCTGTCGCCAGTGGAATATCCGAAGACCGACAAAGGTCGCGCCGAGAAGTACGCAGCTGGCGCGCGGTGCCTGTCCCGCCATCATCGGAACGAACTGGGCGGCCATGTACACGCAGAAGAACGCGACGAACACTTTACCGACCACTGGCTTCGCCAATAGCGCGAGCAGACGCGGAGGCTGGCGACGGACCCATGCGACATACTCCTCGTTGGTTCGCTCGAGATCGAACCCGCCGGCGCTTGCGCCGCACTGCGTGCGATAGAACTGCTCGTAGCGCTCGAAGCGGCCGTCACCTCGCCCGGAAAGCCATGCGGCATTGCTTTCGGCGACCAGATAAGCGTAATCGTCCATCGCATCGCTCCCTTCAGTGCGCGCGGTCGGCTGCCCAGGGCACCGCGGCGACCGCATCCCGGATCACCTCGCCGGTCGCCTCGGACCAGTACTGCTCCGTTTCCGGGTTCAACCAACCGAACTGGACACGGCCGTCCGCACTGAACACGACGAGGCCCGCGGGCGGCGTCTGTTCCTGATCATGGCTTTCCATGGCCGACCCGCGCGCGTGCGTGACGCTTCTTCTCGCCCAGTTGCCGGTTGCAGGCCGGGCAGTCGAAGCTCTGGTGCATCTCGATCTTGGCGTCGTTGTTGCTGACCACATAATGTGTCCGGCACGAGCGGCACGGGGCAATCGTGAGGCGCGAATCGGCCGCCATCGAACGAGTCAGGTTGCAGCCGCGATCTGCAGAAATTTCCGGCTTGCCGCCGAACAGTTGCTGGTAAATATCGTTTGTCGCGATCAGCGCCTCCGGCGCGTTCCCACCCGCGGCGAGCCCCGCGCGGTACAGCCACGTGTAGAACGTGGCATGCAGCCGGTTTTGCGGCGTTTCGACGAACCACGTCAACGACGTCGGCACGTTCCCGCAAGGGGAGCTGACGCCGTGCATCTCGAAGTAGCGCTGGCGCATGGCGTTCTGGTTCAGGCGGAACAGGGCCGCAGCCGTCGACGCCCGGCAGCGGTAGGCCATCATCGCGTATGCATAGGTTTCGTTGCGTTCACGCGGCAGGCGCAGCTCGCTCCAACCCGCCTTGCTGGGCAGTTCCCCGACGCGAATCGGCGAGGTCTCCATGATCAGGTGCGCGACCATTTCGTCGGTCAACGTGCTCCCCGTGAACTGGTACCAGAAGGTCGGCGCATTGAAACGCCAGCGGAAGAGCGGCAAACCACGCATACGCCCGAGTGCAAGGCGCAGCTTGTAAGTCGGCACCGACACGAGATAGGCGGCCAGCTCGGTCGTAATGCCGAGCAGAGGAGCCGCGAGTACGCTCATGTGGATGACGCTCGTGACGAGGTCCAGGAACATGCGGTTGTGCTGTTGTACCGAGTACGTCGACAGCGCATCCAGCTCCGGCAGTTTGCGGCGCAACTCGTCAACCGCGACGGTCGTCGCGGTCTCATCGATGAAGCAGCGCCAGTCCTCCACCGTTTGCAGCGTCGGCGCGACCATCAGGAACGGCGTGTGGAGCAAGTTGCGCAGCGAAGACTCATTGTGCTTGAAGTGCTCGATTTCCTTGCGCTCGACCGTGAGGATCTCGTTAAACCGACCATCCTTCTGGAGCAGCCACTTCATGTGGTCGACCAGATCGAAATTCGTGACCTGGATCCGTTCCGTCAGCCATTGAGGCACGTAAAGGCGTTCGACGGACCGGTAGGTCTCCCGGGCATTCTTCTTTTCCATTTGTAGTTCTCTAGATTCCCTGCAATTCGGGAGCGGCCGCTCCCGAACCATCATGCTGCGCGTGTCGCAGCCATCACTTCCCCATGAAACTTCCCGATCAGGTCGCCGAGCGCCACAAACAGCGGCTGGAAGCGCGCGGGACGGCAATCCGCGGTCGCCAGCAACTTCGCGCTGTGATAGTCCTGGGCGAATGCGCCGAACTTCTCGATCAGCGCACGGATCTTTTTTTCCAGAGCTTCACCAGCCTCAAGCGCCGCTTTTTGCTGCTGAAGTTCGCCTTCGAGCGCCGCCTTTTCCGCCTGAATGGATTCGAGGCTGGCGCGCGCTTCCTTCACTTCAGCGAGCTTGGTTGCGAGCGCATCTTCGAGGTTCGTGAATTCCTCAGGAACCGTGGGGACCGGGACCTGTTCCTTCAGCGGGTTGGCCTTCAGGTGCGCGAGGTCGTGTGTGATCTGCTTGACTTCGTGCTCCCGCTTCGCCAGTTCGTGCTGCAGCGTGCTGACCTGCTTGCTCACGTTCGCCAACTCGACGGAGGTGGCTTGCGAGCTCTCTCGTTCGCGAGCCTGCTCTTGCCGCGTTCGATCAAGTTCCGCCGCAAGGCGATCGATTTCCGCCTGGGCATCATCAAGCCGGCCGACGGTATTCGCCAAATCGGTCGTGACCATTTCCACCTGGTTGGCCTTCTCGGCGAGCTTGTCCTGGTAGTTCGCGATGAGCTGCTCGACTTGCCGCTTGCTCAGGTTCGGGTTCTCGCTTTTGGCGTCGATGACCATGTCGACCACCTCGTTGCCAATGTCGTTACCGACCAGCAGCGCCATGTCGCTGTGCGAGAGGATCTCGACGGCGCGCATGTTGTTCGCGAACTTCTCGTAACAGCGGATGTAAAGCCGAACCGACGACTTCGACTTGCGAAACACCTTCGTCAGGTAGTCGTAAACGAGTTCCTTCGCGCGATTGCGCACGGCGACAGTGTCACCTTTGTGCGTCACCTCATGGCCCACAACACCCGTGAGAATGTGCACGAAGTTGCCGCCGATCCGCATGTGCTCGAGCAGAATCTTGCGGGTCGAGTGCGCGACTTCCTCGCTTTCCTCGATGATCGTGCGGATCAGCGAGTCGGGCAGGCCGGCGAACATTTCGCGTGCAGCGGTGCCGAGCTCGAGCTGGGTCGGGATGTGAGCGAAGTTCGCTGTCAGATCGGCACTCGGTTCGACGTCGTCGGCAGGAGTGCGGCCGCCGTCAGGAACGGTCGGGTTGAAGTCGTCGTCAGACTGGATAGGTTTGGGCAGATTCTTGGACACGTTTCCTCTCCGAAATGTCCGGTTGGAGCCATTGCCGGCGCAGGTCGGATTCCTCGACTGCGCGTCAATGGAGGCAGGTAGTTTGGACGGGTGGCGAACCCAGCATACGCCGCGTTTTCACTTGGTATCGGCGAAAAGCTGCACGAAACCACCCCGCTTTAAAGCAGGGAAAGATTGTTACGGAAAATTAACATTTCGGCAGAATTGACCGAAACATTAGGAGCACTGCCTCAAACAGGTAAAGATTGCTGAATTTTGCGGCGATGGATTTCGAGGGCGGCGCCCGTCGGATCGTCAACGCAGAGTCGGCGAATCGCGTCCTTCGCAACCTGGACTTTGATCGAAGGCCGGCCCGAGAGCGTATGGCGATTCTTTTTTTCCCGCAGCCAGTGACCCAGATCCGCAGCGCGAATGAGATCGATGGGCAGCGCCGGCGACAGCGTGCAGACGTCGCTGGAAAACACGCCGACACCGTGAACGTCCCACATAGCGGGCAGCATGCTGCGCAGGAATGCAACCTTCGAGCGGTTCTGACTCAGCGGCGAGCGCCGCTCCTCGAGCCTGCCGCCGGGCAGATGGCACAACAACTTGGTTGCGTCGCTGCCCGGTGCGATGCGAGCGGACCAGTGTTTAGTTTCGACAACGAAAATCCCGAAAGGCGCGATGACAAGATGGTCCACCTCGGCGGTGGGAAAGTCCGTACCCGGCGCGTGATTCAGCAGCAAGGCCGTGGGATGCACGTAGTAATCGTCGCCGCAGAGCCACGAGAGGACGCGTTCGAGTTCGGTGCGCACGCGCGCTTCGCCGGCGTCGCCCGATGCGTGGCTGCGCGACACGGGCGCCTTGCTCGGTTGAGTGAGGGGCCGCTTGCGAAACGCCATGTAGAGCGAGCCGCCGATGAACGCGAAGATCAGAATGGAAGACATGATGAGCGCCTTGAGGTGACGTGACGCTTTCAGTCTGCCGCGCGATTTGCGAAGTCAAGTTCTCCGAACCGGCAAAAGCTATACGATTTTCTGGAGCTTTCCGGGTTAAGCCCGTCAACCGGTTGAACTGGACGTGGTTCGCCAAAGCTGTACGCGATTGCCAAGCATTCGGGCGACCCGCCGCGTACGAACCCGATACGCTAGGCCTATTACGCGTTTCCCCAACGCATCGACCTCCCGGACCTACCGGTCCCGCCTCTTGCGGCCTGCCCGCATCCTTTCCTGACCGATGCCGAGCATTTTCGTGCGCGAGCCTCGCGGCCGCGGACGAAAGCGCTTCGCGCCGATTTCCTTGCTCGTCTCGAGCATCGAAACCGCCGGACGATGTCCGGACATCCTTCTGTATATGACTTTTCTGGAGAGAGATGTTGACGCTACTGTTCAAGAGCGCGTTCAAATCGCCGTTCAAGTTGCTCGCGCTTTGCCTGGTGCTGTATATCGCGACCACGTCGTTTTTCGTTGCCGGCATCGTGATGCTGGCAGCTGCCCACTGGGTGAAGACGGAATTCGACAAACGTCGCCGGGCAGCTGGAACGCCCGAAGCTGCCGAGCGTCCGGCTGGGTCGGACGCGGCTCAACAGTTGCATCGCGCCGCAAAAGTACCTGCGGCGAACGACGCAACCGAACCGACACCGAAGCGGCAGTACGCGAAATCGGCTGTTGTCATACCCATCAAGACGGGCACCAAGTAAGCAGGCGCCTGCCATTCCGTTGACCGTGCGAAGCCATTCGCGCGGTCAACGCCTCACCCCCGCCGGGAACCCCGTTCCCGGTTTCCGGAGATGAGGTTGCCCGGCACGACCGGAGCATTCTCATGGAACCGCATGTGGCTGCCTGGCAGCTCGACATGTTCGGCGACGCATCGCCGATCGTTATCCCCCCACCGAAACCCGATCCGCTTCCCGACCCATCCCAGTGGGCGCCTCACATTCGCGAGCAGCTGGCCGAAGCGGTGTTCTTCCTCGCCGTCGACAGCCGCCGCGGTGACAGCGTGCCCGAAGCACTGATGGATTGCGCGGAAATCCTCCGGGATCGACTGTGCAATCGCCCGGTCGATAAGGCCGACTACTACGCGACGCTCGGATGGATCATGGAGCTCTGGTCCGGTGCGATCCCGTATCCGCTCGTCTGTTCGCTCGGCCGGATTCGGTCGCGTTCGATGCAGGACGTGATCCGAGACAACCCGTTGCTCAACTTCGACTACATGCGGCTTTACCGCTGGTGTAGCGGGCAACTGTCCCTGGAGGCGCAATGGCAAGCGTAGCGATGTTCATCACGCGCGTGCTCGCAAATGCGTTCCCTGGTGAAGGGCGCAAGTCGACCGCGCCGTCGTCTTCAGGTGCGTGCCCACCGGATCGCGAGCGCGTGATCGGAAAGGGTGCGGCGAACGAGACCCACGTCACGATCGACGGCATTCCCCACCTGTTCGTTGACGAGGGCGACTGTATCGTCGAATTCGAACCGGCTTTCGACGATCACGCCGGCGACACGATGTTCGGGCTCAAGATCCTGCCGGACCTTGAGCCGCACTGGGCGATGCGTGCTGAGCACCGGTCCGTGCTGAAGGATGCAATCGCAACCGCCATTCGGCGTGCGGCCGGCGTCCAAATGCCGACCGCCTCCAATGTGTCGTCAGCCGAGGCGGCGCCGATGGAAGTGGCACCGGCCGATGAGCTCGAGCGCCCGGGGGACTCGTCCCGACGTCCGGCGCGATCGCGCCGCGACGAATCCGCCAAGTCTGCGGCCGTGGTCGGTCGCATCACCTGGTGGGGCGAGGACGAATTCCCCGACCGTCGTTCGAACGGCTCGCGCTTCTACAAGTCCTTCGCGATCCGTCTCGACACGTCGTATGGCGAACGCACGCTGCAAGGCGAAGGCTTGAAAGAGGCCATTTCGGAATGTGGTTGTCGGCTTGGCGACACCGTGAGCGTCAAGCGTCTCAGGAAGATCAAGGTGCCGGCCATGCGCGCGGATGGTTCACCCAAGATCGTGAATGGCCAGCAAGTCATGTGGGACAAATGGCTCTGGTCGATTACTCAATAAAGGAGTTGTACATGGCATCTGTCAACAAGGTCATCCTCGTCGGCAATCTCGGCGCCGACCCGGAAGTCCGTTACCTGCCGAGCGGCGACGCCGTGGCGAATATCCGTCTCGCGACGACCAATCGCTACAAGGACAAGGCGAGTGGCGATTACAAAGAAATGACCGAGTGGCACCGCGTCGCGTTCTTTGGCCGTCTGGCCGAAATCGTCAGCGAATACCTGAAGAAGGGATCGTCGGTCTTTATCGAAGGCCGCATCCGCACGCGCAAGTGGCAGGGCCAGGACGGTCAGGATCGCTACTCGACCGAGATCGTCGCCGACCAGATGCAGATGCTCGGCGGCCGCACTGGCAACGCACGGCGTGATGGCGACGACGAGGGATTCGAGCAGGGCGGACGCCGAGAGGCTCCGGCCAATGCGGCGCGCGCGCCGGCTCGCACGAGTGGTTCGAGCCCGCGGCCTGCGGCTCCCCCGCCGGATCAGACGAGGTCGTACGGTGGTGGTGGCGGCTTCGATGAGATGGACGACGATATCCCGTTCGGCCCTTATTTGCCGCGCGCAGCGTGGGCCGCGATCTGATCCCGGAAACACTCACCGATCGTCTTCGCGTCTCCCGTTTCTTCTCACCTTCGCGTGTGATGTGCCTTGTGGCACATCACACGCGGACCTTCTCCTCCCCTCTGTTCATCCCACGACGTTGCTGAACCAAGCCGACGCGCTCGCGCGGCTTGGTTGAGCAAGCGTTTCCACGCCTGTCTCAGGCATCGACCAAAACCGCAATCCAAACAGGAGAGCAACTGATGAATGTGAAGTGGTTTCACCTTTCGCGCAGCGCAGTGCTCTCCATGTCACGTCGAGTCGACGCGACTGCGGGGAGCGTGAAAAGCGAGAGGGCGTTTGATCCACCGGTGCTGGCTACCACATCGATCGATGGGGCAGCTGCTTCTTACGTTTTTGCCAAAGCGCAAAAGGAGGCTGAATCATGCGAGAGCTGAAGAAGCTGGTTCTCGAGGACCTGAACTGGTCAAACATCTTTCCGCATTACCTCGACAGTCGCTATCTGGGGGACGCCAAGAAGCGTTGGTGGGCGTGCCCGCTGTGTGATGGCGAGGAGACGTTTCGGCTCTATTCGCCCGAGAAGGATCCGAAGGGCGGCTGGTACTGCGCCCGCTGTGCGAAGGGCGGCACGGGGGTGCAGCTCATCCATGAGGTGACGGGCAAGCCGTATCGCGAGATCTACTACGAGCTCGAGACCGGCAACTATAACGGTGGCATTCCCGTCGAGGTGGCGCGCAAGGTGAAACCTGTCCCGGTCCGGCCTGAGAAAAGCGACGAGCAGAAGTGTCGCGAGATGCAGGTCGCATGGGATGGCGCCGGGCCGGTCACGGAAGAGTCGCCGGTATGGACGTATCTGTCGACGCGGATCCCGGGGCTGCAGATCGAATGGATCGGGAAGGATGTGCGCTACCACCCCGGTATGGAGTACGTCGATGCATGGGGAAAGAAGCAAGGAAAGTTTCCCGTCATGCTGCTGCGTGCGCGTTCGCCGGCCGGAAAGCCGCGTCGCCTTCATCGAACCTACCTCACGGCTGATGGCACGAAGGTTCCCTTCCTGACGAAGAAGGGGAAGCCGCGAGCCAAGTTGGAGATGAGCGCGCCGGACGGAAGTTTTGGTTCGTCGGTGCTGCTCAACACGACACGGTCGCGGACCCTCGCACTGGTCGAGGGCTCGGAGACGGGGTTCGCGGTGGTGGCGCGGTATCGGAATCGTATCGAGGTTCGCAGCCTGCTGAACTGCGGCGGCCTCGAGCGTGCCGACATCCGTTGGGACGATTACGACCACGTGATCATCTACGCTGACCGTGACCGGATCGATGCCCGCCACGGGTATCGGCCCGGCGAGCATCACGCCCATATCCTGGCCGATCGCCTTCGTAGCCTAGGAAAGCGCGTCTCGATCGTCCGTTCGGTGGTCGAGGGCGTGGATTTCTGCGACGTGTGGGCTCAGCAGTACAAGCGTAGGACGCAACGTTACGAGCTGGCGCGCGCGAAACGGGCGATGCGCGATGAAGCGCGCCGGCGGAATCTCGCGCTCGCGCGTGGCAGTAGAGCGAGCCGTGTAGTTTGACTTGAATGCCGGCGATCGCCGGCATTGCCTTGTTTGCCCGGTGGGGATACGTCCCCGCCGGGCCGTATTGCGCCGGGCCTCATTCGGAGACTGATGATGGCCTTTCGTATGTTGCTGGGAGAGTTCGAGATCGTCGCAACCACGGGTGCGGCGAATGGCGGGCAGCCGACGGTGTTGTCGAAAGCGCAA
>Ga0157367_1001176_pt1 | contig 11668 bp, 14 predicted proteins | sample AttbisABBM2_FD_113142 | JGI IMG/M metagenome (GOLD analysis project Ga0157367, IMG submission 113142) | Fungus gardens microbial communities from leaf cutter ant in Botucatu, State of São Paulo, Brazil - Atta bisphaerica ABBM2 | ecosystem: Host-associated > Fungi > Mycelium > Unclassified ...
GATGAACGCCGCGCTGATGGAGCTGTACAAGACCGAGAAGGTCAATCCGTTCGGCGGCTGCCTGCCGGTCGTGATCCAGATCCCGGTGTTCATCTCGCTGTACTGGGTGCTGCTCGCGTCGGTGGAAATGCGCGGCGCGCCGTGGATTCTGTGGATCCACGACCTGTCGCAGCGCGATCCGTACTTCATCCTGCCGGTGCTGATGGCCGTCTCGATGTTCGTGCAGACCAAGCTGAACCCGACGCCGCCGGACCCGGTGCAGGCGAAGATGATGATGTTCATGCCGATCGCGTTCTCGGTCATGTTCTTCTTCTTCCCGGCGGGCCTCGTGCTGTACTACGTCGTGAACAACGTGCTGTCGATCGCGCAGCAGTACTACATCACCCGCACGATCGGGGCCGCGAAGAAAACCGCCTGACGGCGGGCCGGCGCGGGGGCGGCAACGCTCCGCCCGCGCAGCCGGCCGCGAAGATGCAAAAAAGCCGCATGGCCTTCGGGTCATGCGGCTTTTTGTTTGGCGCGACGGTGCTCAGCGTTTCGGCGAATCGCCGTAGAACTGCTCGATCAGTTCCTGAACCAGGTAGCGATGGTGCGGCGACAGCGCCTCGATCTTCGACGCGAGTTCGATCGTCTCGGGTGTCGGCGGATAGCGCTCGTCGCGCGGCAGCGGTTGGGGCGTCGAGCGCGCCGCGGCGTTCGGCGACGGGCCGTAGTGCAGCCAGTGGAGTTCGACGCGCAGCCATTCCGCGAGCGTGCGCAGCTTGTCCTGTGTCGGAATGGTGCGCCCCGTCAGCCACTTGTGCGCCGTCTGCGGCGACACCTGATGCTCGCCGCGATGGCGAAGGTTGAACTGGTTGGCGAGCTCCGTCGCACCCGTGATCTTGTGCGGGCTGCGCTGCAAGGCGAATTTCAGGCGCTCGGAGAACGCCTTTTTCTCTTCGGATGTCGGCATGGGGGAGATTGTGCATTTCGACTAACGGCTCTCAGACAACCAATCAGGATAAACGTAGCTTAGTCAGACGAATCCCAAGCTAATCCCGCAGCGATGGCCGGCCGCAAGGAGCGGGCGCAGGTCGCCCCGATTGGCCATACTTGTCCGAAACGGACCAGGTGTATTCGGGTTCGACTAGTATTTATCTTATCTCTTTCGAGATAAATTGAGGGGAGTCCGAAGCGTCGTGCGGCGGCGGTGACGGGCGTGCCGGCACGCTACAATGCCGGCGTCCCGATGCCCGCGCGCCGATGCCGCACGGGCTGGCCGTTCCACCGCTGAACCTCCGATTGCCATGCTTGCTACCGATTCCGATCCGATCGTCGCCATTGCCACCGCCGCCGGCCGGGGCGGCATCGGCGTCGTCCGCGTGTCGTTCGGGCGGGGCGGCGAGGCGGCGGCGCTGCCGCTGATCGACGCGCTGTGCGGGCAAGGCCTCGCGCCGCGTCATGCGAGCTACGTGCCGTTCCTCGACGCGCACGGCGCGCCGCTCGACCGCGGCATCGCGCTGTATTTCCCGGCGCCCCATTCGTACACGGGCGAGCATGTGCTCGAGCTGCAGGGGCACGGCGGGCCGATCGTGATGCAGCTGCTGCTGCAGCGCTGCCTGGACGCCGGGCGCGGGATCGGGCTGCGGCTCGCGGAGCCGGGCGAATTCACGCGGCGCGCGTTCCTGAACGACAAGCTGGATCTTGCGCAGGCCGAAGCGGTGGCCGACCTGATCGAGGCGAGCACCGAGGCGGCGGCGCGCTCGGCCGGGCGTTCGCTCGATGGTGCGTTCTCGCGGCAGATCCACGCGCTCGTCGACGACGTGATCACGCTGCGGATGCTGGTCGAGGCGACGCTGGATTTCCCGGAAGAGGAGATCGACTTTCTCGAGGCGGCGGACGCGCGCGGCAAGCTCGCGGGCATCCGCGAGCAGCTCGCGCACGTGCTCGGCGATGCGCGGCAGGGCGCGCTGCTGCGCGAAGGCCTGTCGGTCGTGCTCGCGGGGCAGCCGAACGTCGGCAAGTCGTCGCTGCTGAACGCGCTGGCCGGCGCGGAGCTCGCGATCGTCACGCCGATCGCCGGCACGACGCGCGACAAGGTCGCGCAGACGATCCAGGTCGAGGGCATTCCGCTGCACATCATCGATACGGCGGGGCTGCGCGAGACGGAGGACGAAGTCGAGCGGATCGGCATCGCGCGCACGTGGAGCGAGATCGAGCGCGCGGACGTCGTGCTGCATCTGCTCGATTCGCGCAGCGGGATGACGGCGGACGACGCGGCGATCGCCGCGCGCTTCCCGGCGGGTGTGCCGGTCGTGCGCGTGCTCAACAAGACGGACCTGACCGGCGCGCCGGCGTCGGTCGCGCATCCGGCGGCGGAGGGGGATCTCACCGAGGTGCATCTGTCGGCGAAGCGCGGTGACGGGATCGATATGCTGCGCGGTGAGCTGCTGCGGATCGCGGGGTGGCAGGCGGGTGCGGAAGGGGTGTATCTCGCGCGCGAGCGGCATCTGATTGCGCTGCGTTCGGCGCAGGAACATCTTGCGCAGGCGGCCGATCATGCGGAGCAGCGCGCGCAGTCGCTCGATTTGTTCGCGGAGGAGTTGAGGCTCGCGCAGGAGCAGCTCAACGCGATTACCGGGGAGTTCACTTCGGATGACCTGCTGGGGGTGATTTTCAGCAGGTTCTGTATCGGGAAGTGAACGGCATTCCAAGCGAACGCCGAGATGAATGCCCTCCCGATGGCCGATGCCGTGCCGCGCGGCATGGACAAGGAAAAAGTCGCGTCCCTGGCGCGCCGGAAATTCGCCGGGTCGCTGGCCAACGACACCAAGTGGAACGAACTGATTGTCTTCGTGCGCGGCCTGAATGGCTGGCGGCCGTCGTATCGGTCAAAGTGGGTCAACGGCCATGTGTCGGGATGGGATGTCGAGTGGTTCTACCATCTGCCATTCCCGTTCGTGGGCGTCGAGTGGTTCGACATCGGGCTGCATGAACAAGCCTCGCCGAGGCATGACGTGATTGATCACTCAGCGCTGGTGTCGGGCAAGCTCGCCGAGATTGGCTTCGAGTTCGAGGCCAGGGGTGATGTGGTCAGAATCTGGGGCTACGCCCCGAAGTCCTATGAGGACTTTCCGCCCGGGTAGGTTCTGTATCGAAGCGAGCGGCAGACAGAATTCACCGAGAAGCAACCGACAGCCGATTGCGGATCGGATTCGGGCCGCCGGCCGTGCGGGCGATTCCCCGCAGCATCAGGCGACCCGAACATTCGCTTCATCGGATGCGCGCGAAACGATCTCGCGCGGTTCGGCTAGCGTCGCGTTCAATCCCAATGACGATGATGGTGGTAATACCCGCCACCACCGTAATACCCGCCGTCAGGCACCACGACGCAGCCGCTCAGCAGCACGGCGACACCGGCAATCAGTAAAAGGATTTTCTTCATGACGCTCACCTGCTCGGGTTCAATGTGGAACCCAGCATAGCGAGCGCCCGCAACACCGGATGTAAGCGTTCGTATCCCCGTGCCGTAATCCGTAACGGTGGATTATTCCGGTCAAAATGACCATAACAATTGCCCCGCACAGCAGACGGTTTCAGGCGACGAGAACCCGATTCCGCCCGGCATCCTTCGCACGATACAGCGCGGCATCGGCCGCTTCGATCAGCGCATCCGGCATCGACAATTCATCGGGCGACACGGTCGCGCAACCGACGCTGACGGACACGCGCCCCGCCGGCGTATGCGTCGACAGATTGAGCCGCAGCACGGCTTCGCGCGCTTCTTCCGCGACGAGCCGCGCGCCGCGCACGCCGGTGTTCGGCAGCACGATCGCGAATTCCTCGCCGCCATAGCGCGCGACGAGATCCGCGGGCCGGCGCACGACGCCCGTCAGCGCATTCGCGACGGCGATCAGGCAGGCATCGCCCTTCACGTGGCCGAACGCGTCGTTGTATGCCTTGAAGTGATCGACGTCGACCATCAGCAGCGACAGCGGCTCGGCTTGCCGCCGCGCCTGCAGGAACAGCAGGTGGAAATGATCGTTGAAGTGGCTGCGGTTGTAGACGCCCGTCAGCCCGTCGCGCGCGGACGAGCGCATCAGCGTCGCGTGCGCCTCGAAAAGCCGCTGGTACATCATCGTCACCTCCCACGCGAGCACGCAGACGAGCACGCCGGGCGTGAACATGCTGAACACGCGCGCCACGTACCAGCCGACCGTGAAGCGGTTCGTGCTCAGCAGGTTCAGCGTGGTGTCGGTGGTGCACGCGAGCATCGCGATCGCGAGCCACAGGTCGAGCGTCGTGCGCAGCCGGCCGGTGAGCAGCACGACGGCGAGCGCGCTCACGTTGAGCGTCCAGACGACGAGCGCGACCGGATTGACCGGCATCACGGCCATGTCGCCGGGCGGACGGAAGGCGGGCGGCAGCGGCGCGTTCAGCGCCAGCACGCACAGCAGCGCGGCCGCGAGCGCGGGGCCGCCGATCAGCGCGATCGTCCACCGGCGGGTGCGCTGCGCGCTGATCGGCGAGCGCACCATGCGTTCGCGTGCGATCAGCGCCAGCATTACGAAGCACGGAAAGCCGCCGTGCCAGAAGATCCACATCCACGCGGCGCTTTGCGGCCGCGCGCCGAACAGGCCGTGCGGCGCGAATACGCCGGGGAACGTCAGCAGCTGCAGCGCGACGGCGAGCGCGGTGAACGCGTAGGCGCCGCCGAGCGCACCGAGCACGGGCTGTCGCGACACGGCGAACTGCGCGCCGAGGAAGAACGCGGCGATGCAGGCGGTGGAGAACACGGTCAGCGCGCACATCGGCATGAACGGTTCGACCGCGGGCAGCGCGACGTTCGCATGCGGCGCGGCGACGCCGAGCGCGAGCAGGATGACGAGCGCGGACAGCGCGCCGAACCAGAACTGCCGCCGCGTGGTGTGCTGGATCAGGATGCCTTCCATGAGGTCTCCGACGCGCTCGCGCGCAAGCGTCCGGCCGGTGCGCCGGGCGTGTGCGTCCCGGCCGCCGCGCGACCGGTGCGGCCCGATCCTAGCGCGTTATCGGCGCGCGCTCAAATCCCCAGACCAGGCCCGTAGTTGCCGGCGACCCAGCGGGTGACCGCGTCGATGTCCGCGTAGTCCTGTTCGGGCAGCCCGTCGAGCATCGTCAGCACTTCGTTGCTGGCGCCCGCATCGCGCGCGGCGTCGACGATCGCGTCCTTGTTGGCGGGATAGGTGATGCCGGCCAGCACGTCGGCGATCTGCAGGTCGATCGTTTCGTGCGGGATGTCCGGCTTCCGGGAAGATGGCCTGTCGTTCACGTCAGCGCCTCGCAATCGGATCGAAACGGGCCGCACGCCGGCAGCGGGACAGCGGGTGCATGCGCACCCGGCTCGCCCGCGTTCGACGGCGCACGCAGGCTTCACGCCCGCATGGCGGCGGGTGCGGAAGGTCGGCATCCGGCTGGCGCGCAACCGTCAATGCCCGCGCCGCACGCGGCGCCACGGATGCTTCCAGTCGATGTGCGGTGCATCCTCGTCGCGCGGATGCTGGCGCCGGTGTTCCTGCCAGAGTTCATCGGAAAACAGCACGGCCACGATCACGAGCGGCAGCACCAGAAACACACCGAGTATCACTTGCTCGATCACGATAGCCTCCATGACGGTGGCAGGAACCCTTTTTCCATTCTAGGCTCTGTACTTCGGCCTACCTTCATTTTCTTACTGTGCTTCCGGGTGGCAATCGGGACTGGGCCCGACAGGGTCCTCCCGCGCCCCGGTGCACCCCACGACGATTCCTACGATGCAAATACAGAACGACACCCGCACGCTGGCGCTGCGGCCGCTCGAACGCCAGGACCTGCGCTTCGTGCACGAACTGAACAACAACGCGAAGATCATGCGCTACTGGTTCGAGGAACCGTATGAAACCTTCGCGGAACTCTCGCAGCTCTACGATCGCCACGTGCACGACCAGCGCGAGCGCCGTTTCGTCGCGGTCGATCCGCAAGGCGAGCTGGTCGGCCTCGTCGAGCTGATCGAGCTCGACTACATCCACCGACGCGGCGAATTCCAGATCATCATCGCGCCGCAGTGCCAGGGCCGCGGCTATGCGGGCCAGGCCACGCGCCTCGCGGTCGAATACGCGTTCAAGGTGCTGAACCTGCGCAAGCTGTACCTGATCGTCGATACGTCGAACGCGGCGGCGATCCACGTTTATGAAAAATGCGGGTTCCAGCGCGAAGCGGAATTGATCGAGGAATTCTTCGGCAACGGCGCGTATCACAACGCTTACCGGATGTGTCTGTTTCAGCGCGATTATTTCGAACGGCAAAACATTGCGTGACACATGCCCGCTCGCCGGCGCGCGATTCCGCAGTGCCGCATGCGGGCGGGAAATACGGGTAAATGCCAGTATTCGCCGATCTGGCATTTTTCTTGTATGCGATAAATCGCATGGCGCACTGCAGTAATGCGCCTGTGTTTTCGCCTGACTTTATGTGCGGCGCATCAAAATGATCCGGATATCGAACTGGATTATCCAGGCCGTTCAAACGATGCGATGACAATTCGATGAACGCATTGCCGGGCAAGGCTTTGCGCTCTGGCGCCATGTGCGCCCCAATCGTCGATACGTTTGAATGGCGACCCGGTGGGCACGAAAAACATGCGGCGCGCGGGGTGCGACAATTCGCCGCTACTGCGAGTGCACAACAAATGTGCTTGCTATCGCTTGCCGGTCTTCTAAGCTCAAAAACGCGGGTTCACCATCACCTTTAAACACATAGCTAACCGCAGCCTGACGCCCGCGAGCATGGGAGACTGAACATGATGAAGCGAACCGCTGTTTTTGTTGCGCTTGTCGGTGCATTTGCCGTGGTGTCGATCGCCCAGGCGGGCGATACCGGCGTGAAGCCGAAGCAGGAAATCCAGCTGACGAAGAACGCGTGGGGCTGCCTGTCGAAAGACAATCTGGATTCCGTACTGAATCACGAGCGTGACGGCAAGTCGCAGGCGAAGCAGCAGTACTTCGACGACTTCCGCTGCCTGTCCGTGCCGGAAGGCCAGCGCTTCCGCGTGGTGGCGGTGGATCAGGGCGACGTGCAGTTCGTCAGCGCCGACAACAGCGACCAGCAGGGCCTCTGGGCCGATTCGCGTTTCATCAAGCAATAACGTCAAGCCACCGCGCGCCGGCAACGGGCCGGCGGCGCGATCCCGAACACGGCCCGGCCGCCTGCCGGGCCGTCGTGCTGTGGGCGACATGGGGCCGACGCCGGGCTTTCGGTATCATCACGACCCGAACTGAACCGATGCCCGCCCGGGCACTTCCCGCATGGCGCTCAAATCCACGATCTACAAAGCCGAACTGCAAATTGCCGACATGGATCGGCATTACTACGGCGACCACGCGTTGACGGTGGCCCGCCATCCGTCCGAAACCGACGACCGGATGATGGTGCGCATCGCCGCATTCGCGCTGTTCGCGCACGAGCGGCTCGAATTCTGCAAGGGGCTGTCCGACACCGACGAGCCCGATCTCTGGCAGAAGGACCTGACGGGCGCGATCGACGTGTGGATCGACGTCGGCCAGCCCGACGAGCGGCGCATCTCGAAGGCAGCCGGCCGCGCCGGGCAGGTGACGGTGATCGCGTACGGTGGCAAGACCTCGGACATCTGGTGGCAGGGCGTGCGCAGCAAGGTCGAGCGGCTGCGCAACGTGCAGGTGCTGTCGCTGGCCGACGGCGTCGCGGCCGCGCTCGGGCGGCTCGCCGAGCGGACGATGCGCCTGCAATGCACGGTGCAGGACGGCGCCGCGTGGATCTCGAGCGCGGACCACGATCCGGTTGCCGTCGAATGGACGTTCCTCAAGGCGCGCGCCGACGCATGACGCGGTGACGCGCGGGCCGGCCGCACTCACGCGATGGCGGCGGGCGGCCCCTTGAGTTCCAGCATGTTGCCTTCGGGATCGAACAGGTAGATCGACGGGCCGTAGCCATCGGCGCCGTAGCGTTCCTGGACGGCGCCCGGCTGCGCGCCGTGCGCGGCGAAATGGGCGGCGAGCGCTTGCGGATCGAACGGTTCGACGCGCAGGCACAGATGATCGAGGTTGCGTCCGGCGCCGGGCGGCCCGTTGTCGGGCCGGTCGATCTTCGCGCCGACGGCGAGCAGGTCGATCAGCGAGGCGCCGGCGCGCAACTGCACGAGGCCGAGATCCGGCTGTTCCTTTTCCACGTGGCAGCCGACGGCGTCGCAGTAGAAGCGCGTCATCGCGGCCATGTCGGTCACGCGAAGCACGATGTGATCGATTCCGCGGAGGGTGGGTTTCATGGATGAACGCTCCTTTGAGGGCAGGGTTCATCGAGTGTAGCCCAACGCATCGGCGGCGCCCGCGCGAACGCGTGCAGAATCGACGGACGAAAAAAAGCCCGCTCACGAGGAACGGGCTTAATCCATATCAGGAGGAGACATGGAGGAGACAGTTCCAACTATACACATGCCGATGGTGCGACGCAATATTGTTTGTGTCAAAAAACGTCAGGACGGCGATTTGCCGCAGCCGCACTGCAACATGGCGATGGTTTTTGGAGCGTGTCCCCAATTCCATGTGGCGAATCACAGAGCAAGATTCAGGGCGCGACGGTGTGCGCGGCTGGCTAGAGTAGGCACCGTCTACACTGAGAGTGCGAGGTTCCGATGAAAACCGCCTATCCGACCGACGACGCCCGCTGGGATGCCGTGACCGCCCGCGATCCGCATGCGGACGGCGCGTTTTTCTATGCGGTGCGCACCACCGGCGTGTTCTGCCGCCCGACCTGCGCGTCGCGGCTGCCGCGGCGCGAGCATGTCGCTTTCTTCGACGATCCGGCCGCCGCGCGTGCCGCCGGGTTCCGGCCCTGCAAGCGCTGCCAGCCCGAGGGGCTGCCGCGCGAGCTCGAGATCGTCAATCGCGCGTGCGCGGTGCTCGACGCGCACCCCGAGCGGCTCACGCTCCAGCAGCTGAGCGATGCCGTGCACGTGAGCCCGTTCCATCTGCAGCGGCTGTTCAAGCGCGTGGTGGGCGTGTCGCCGCGCCAGTACCAGGCCGCGCAGCGCGGCGCGGCGTTGCGGCAGGCGCTGCAAAGCGGCCAGCCGGTCACGCAGGCCGCGGTCGACGCCGGATTCAATTCGCCGTCGCGGCTGTATGCGTCGGTGCCGCGCGAGCTGGGGATGGCGCCGTCGGCGTTCCGCCGGCAGGGCGCCGGGCTGCGGATCGACTATGCGACCGCGCCGACGTCGCTCGGCACGGTGCTCGTCGCCGCGACCGCGCAGGGCATCTGCCGGATCGCGTTCGGCGACGATCCCGCGCCGCTCGTCGCCGCGCTGAAGGACGCGTTCGCGCGCGCGGAGCTGGTCGAATCGCCGGCACGGCTCGCGCCGTTCGTCGCGCAGATCGGCGCGTATCTGGACGGCACGCGCCGTGCGTTCGACCTGCCGCTCGACATCGCACCGACCGCGTTCCAGCAGCGCGTGTGGGAAGCGCTGACCCGCATCCCGTACGGCGAGACGCGCAGCTACTCCGAGATCGCCGAAACGCTCGGCTCGCCGCGCGCGGTGCGGGCGGTGGCGTCCGCGTGCGCGTCGAACCCGGTCGCGCTCGCGATTCCATGCCATCGTGTCGTGCAGAAAGGCGGCGCGCTGGCCGGCTATCGCTGGGGCGTGCGCCGCAAGGCGACGCTGCTCGCGGACGAGGCGCGTCATTCACAAGAGGCGGCAGCCGATGCCGCGATGACGGAGGGCAGTGCAGCTTGAGCGTCGCGATCACCAGAACAACCACGAACGGCGGCGATGCGCTGCCGGCCGCGCAGCTCGAGCTGCGCTTCAAGGCGCCCTACGATTGGGCGCGCGTGCTGCGCTTCTTCAGCGGGCGCGCGATTCCGGGTGTCGAGCAGGTCGCGGACGGCGTTTACCGCCGGATCGTCGACCTGCACGGCGCGCCCGGCCGGCTCACCGTCGCGCGGCATCCGCGCAAGCATTGCCTCGTGGTGACAGTAGCAGGCGCGGCGGCGCGTCACGTCGACGACGCGTTCGCGGCACGCATCGCCGCGATGTTCGACCTGCGCGCCGATCCGGCCGCGATCGGCGGGGAGCTTGCGCGCGACCCATGGTTCGCACCGCTCGTCGCGGCCGCGCCGGGGCTGCGCGTGCCGGGCGCGTGGTCGGGATTCGAGCTCGCGGTGCGCGCGATCGTCGGCCAGCAGGTCAGCGTGAAGGCGGCGACGACGATCGTCGGCCGGCTCGTCGAACGCGCGGGCGAGCGCGTGGTGCACGACGACGGCGCGCCCGCGTGGCGTTTCCCGACACCGGACGCGCTTGCCGCGTGCGATCTCGCGCGGATCGGGATGCCCGGCAAGCGGGCCGCGGCGCTCTCGGGCATGGCGCGCGCGGTCGCGGCGGGCGACGTGCCGGTCGATCCCGCGCAGGCCGACCTGGCGGCGCTGCGGCAGGCGTGGCTCGACCTGCCCGGCATCGGCCCGTGGACCGTCGAATACATCGCGATGCGTGCGTGGCGCGACCCGGATGCGTGGCCCGCGTCCGACCTGGTGCTGATGCAGTCGATCGCCGCGCGCGATCCGTCGCTCGACCGGCTCGCGAGCCAGAAGCGCCGCACCGACGGCTGGCGTCCGTGGCGCGCGTATGCGGCGCTGCATCTGTGGAACGAGGTGGCCGATCGCGCGGGGGCGGCGCGCGGCGGTTGATCCGGCGAAGCGCGTGCCGGCCGCCGATCGCCTGATCGCGGCGCGTGTGCGCGGACCATCGCGCTTCGATACGCAATCGACGTGAACGCGCGCGAAGGTGCAACCTGCGCGCCGGTGCACGCTTGCCTTGGCAGCGGCACGCTGCAAGCCGGCGCACAGCGGCCATCGCATGGCCGCTTGCCGAGGCCGGCGGAGCAGCGCGCACCGGCCGATGTCCGATATCTGCAACCGGGTTGCACCGTCAGCCGGCATGCGATGCATGCCGTCATCGGGCAGATGAATGCGCATCACGCGTGCGGTCTCCGCGCCGCATTCTCGCGGCCGCCGCAACGGCCTGTCCGCCCCCTTCCCGAGCCCGTCCCGACCCGCCCGCCCGCGCCCGGAGCCACCTCAAGCGCGTGTTACGGCGAGATGTTAAAGTGCCCGCTACCAACGAAGCGACCAACAATCCTGCCGGCCGCGCGCGAGCGTTTCGCGCGCGGCCGTCCCGCACTTGCGCATTCATGTCGAACACCATGACCATCCGCCAGACCGATTTGCTGCTGGATCGCCTCGACGTGCTGAGCACCGGCCCGACGCGGCAGCACCTGCCCGACGGCCTGCGCGGCATCGAGAAGGAAAGCCTGCGCGTGACGCGCGACGGGATGATCGCGTTCACGCCGCATCCGCGCGCACTCGGTTCGGCGCTCACGCATCCGTCGCTGACGACCGACTATTCCGAAGCGCTGCTCGAACTGATCACCCCCGCCGAACCCGATGCGGCGCTCACGCTCGAACGCCTCGACGCGCTGCATCGCTACGTGTATGCGTCGCTCGGCGACGAGATGCTGTGGAACGAATCGATGCCCGGCCTGTTGCCGGCCGACGACGAAATCCCGATCGCCGACTACGGCACGTCGAACATCGGCCGCCTGAAGACGGTGTACCGCCGCGGCCTCGCGCATCGCTACGGCCGCACGATGCA
>Ga0157367_1001177_pt1 | contig 11665 bp, 12 predicted proteins | sample AttbisABBM2_FD_113142 | JGI IMG/M metagenome (GOLD analysis project Ga0157367, IMG submission 113142) | Fungus gardens microbial communities from leaf cutter ant in Botucatu, State of São Paulo, Brazil - Atta bisphaerica ABBM2 | ecosystem: Host-associated > Fungi > Mycelium > Unclassified ...
AAAAAAAACGAACCACAAAGTATGGGGCTACATAGGTCGATGAGCAGGTGGAGAGAAACGCGTATCGGACAATAATGAACGTACCTTGTCCCCCAGACCAGGTAAGTAAGACGGGTTGGCATTGTACAACATTGGGGCTGCAGACGTGTAAACCAAGGCCGAGCCACATCACATAAAGGATACTAACGGGGTATTAATGGTCAACTGCCCTTGAGCAAAAGTGCCAGCAACAAAAACGAGCGGGAGGAGGACAGCCTTCATGGTAATTGCGGGTTCCGGGAAGAGGAGGAGGAAGTGGGGAGCGTGGAAAATAGAGAAAAAAAGAGTGCCTGGCTATTTGTCTTACGTTGGATTGTTTATCTGGACAAATAAAGCGTGATTAGCCGATCAATTCTTTATTTGGCTCATCAAGACAGTTTTAGTTATTATTCTTTTTCATTCTTTTTGACACGAAAAACTGCTTGGAGCTTTCATCCAACCACATGGAGACTTGTTAAAAGACCATAATGGCCAGATACCCAATGATTTTCCTTCTCTGGGACTACAGCCATCAAACCCACGCCGATGCGCTGAGGTTCATCGACATTGTACCTTCGCTTCGGCACGTAGAGTATCTTATCTAGCCTGGCTGGTGGGTATTTCTTCTCTTCGTCTAAGCTTTGATATCCCCATGTGAATCCTTCCGGATCAGAACTTCCCCGTCGCCAGGCATCATCTAAGCCTAGGTTGTGTGCTAGGAAACAGTCGGTTTTTCCAATCGGATTCATATCTCCCGCAATTATACCTCCCTCGATGTCATCATCAAGTTTCAGCAGCTGCGCTAGTGCTTCCAGCTGCCTGGCTCTTTTACGTTCACCATTTGGGAGGGGCTCTAGATGTGTGTTGGCAATGCAAATGGTTCGTTTGTCTTCAATTTTCCCGGTTGGTGACATCTGCACGTACACCAGAAGACCTGTCCGTTGCGCATCTGTCATACAAAAATGAACGATCTGTGCTTTCACCACTTCCAAATCTCTGGACACCAAGGTGACGTTGCCGTAATAAGCTTGCCTCGGCCACTTGTCCTCTCGTAGAGGAACTATCGCGAACGTGCGGCGCACCCAGTCATCAATACGCAACAAATTAAGCATCATTGGTGTTATCTCCTGGAACAGGACGACAACTGCACCTCCTTTGTATCTCTCGTTCTCCTCTCTCTCATCATAGCTATCAATAACGCTCTGTAGGTGGCGCAGAATCCCATTAATTCGATCCTGCCATACGTTCTCGACATTATTAACGTTCCACGTAATGATGCGCACTGATGATGGGAACGGCCTAGCCCTCGGATCATTATCGGCACTCGAGGACTTCCTAGACGGAATGTGTTTCCAATCCCCACGTTTGGGTCGAAAACGATACATTTTAAGGGGATAAGATGGACTTGACTCATTATCGGCCTCGTTTGGGACTACCGGCTGATCATGTTCGTAAGGCAGCAGAGTTAATGGAGGAGGAACGAGAGAATGTGGAATTCCCGTCGGGACTGAGAGTCTGGAACTTGATTCTGATTCTTCCCCGGGGAGTGGTGGGATAAATGGTTCGATGACATTATCGTCAGTGAAAGGCAGCATGATGCAGGACGGACAGAAAACAAGCTATGATAATATCAAATTCCTCGGATTAATTACTCAATCAACTTGCCTGATTTAACTCAAAAAACTAGAGGTAAACGAAATCAATACCTCGAGCATGAGCCTATGGAGGGATGGCTTATGAAGAAGAGAGAGCTCGTAAAACAAGCTGCGCTGATATATCAACATCCCTCCATCCGTCGAGAACCCACCCACACCAAAGTGGTTACGTATCACACGGCCCCGTTTCCTTTTTTTAACGCCTCATCCACTTCTCTTATGTCATTGGATTTAGAACTGCAGGTAAAGACTGGGCGTCTGCCTGAAAGTTTCTTGTAGAGCCCTTTGCCCTCAATTAAGGACAGGTGGAGCCTGATTGATCTGCTTTCAAGGGATCTTTAGAAGAGAAGTGACGCAGAAATCATGGATTCTTCGCCCAGGTATCCAGAGACGACTCTGATCGGTTCCTCTCCTTCCTAGCATTCTTTTTCTGCCTCTGCAAATTGATTGGGAGGATGGAAAATAACACCGCACTCCAACTATTCCCCAAAGGGATTATCGAAAAGACGTTCCAAGTCAACATCCTTCTCAAGTTCAGAGCCGTAACAATACGACGAAGTTCAGCCTTAGTCGGGAGATACCCTAGTCAGAGTCTGAGAAGATTTAGGGATGTTACTGTCAGCTCCAGCTTCGTGATAGTTTGAGCCCTATCACATCGCTTGCCTCGGGGGCCAAAGATCTTGCCAGCATGATCACGATCTCGCCTGAATAATTATGTATCAAACCACAAGGCAAAGGATTTCTGTGAGTCATGGCCTTGAACCATCAAATTGATGCCATTCAAAGGCGACTTGTAGTCTACAAGTCCTGCTTAGATCTCCGGATTCGGTTTCGTCGTCAGGATCCCAATATATGAAATCCGACTGCAGGGGCGAAGGTGATAAGGACAACGGTCGAACAATAAACAATCAGTTGTCCTTGCCCTCGATTATCACGATATATGAAGCACACTGTCCTTCGACCGGCAACTTTATTGGACATATTCCAAAGTTCCAGGTACTTCCATCAATACAAAAGAAATCTATTAAATATGAACGATAAGTCTTAGATCTCGGGAACCAACGAAGCAAAACTTAGAGCTCCGCTTCTTCTCTCGCGACCTTGATTTCCTCTTCTGTCTTGGGTTCATCAAAAAACGCACGGAGAACATTGGCCTTGATCTGGAGCTCATCGAGTTTGACGGGCATCAATGTTTTCTTTTCAAGAATTGAGGTGAGGCTGTGACAGCCAACAATAGAGCATCAGCAATCAAATATTGCAATAATCAAGACGGCATGTTTGCTGACCGCTTGTGTTCCTTCTCGATGTAATCATGGCCTTTGTTGACAACTTTTTCCATGAACTTCAGGTATTGCTCGGCAGCTGGGAAGCTCGTTAACAATGTACGGGCCTCGTCAATGATGGCCTGCCGGGAGGCATGACCTGCACTCGTGAATCTGTGGGCAAGGCTATCCAATGATGATAGACGCCCAGCCTTTTGAAAAGCACAAGAATCAGCAATGAGTAAACAGAGAATACTAGTGTTCATGCTTACCCGATCGTTCAATCCCCCACCTACTTTCCTTTGAGTGCCGCACTTCTCATTCAGGTAGTTGACGAAATCAGCTTCAGACCTGCCGCCTTCATACGGGATACCATCCTTGTTGTCCATAGAAAAGAACTTGATCGTAGGGAAACTGCTAACGTCATATTTCCTGGCAATATCCTTGTTCTTCGCATCGTCAGCGTCCATGTTTGCTACAATACACTACCCTCATGTTAAATTCTCTGAGTAGAGGCGAGAGACAGATAACACACTTACGCTACTCTCCGGCTTGAATGCGTGGGCAACTTTATTGGTTTGATAACTGTGATGCTTGTGACTAAGTTCACGAACACTCACCTTTTTCGTAAGTGGGTTTGAGGTTCTTGCAGTGACCGCACCAAGGAGCCTAGGATAACACAAAATGTCTTCGGCACCACAAGAACGAGCAAAGACGCTTACAGTGAAAGAAACCAGAATGTTCTTGGATGGATCCTGAACCAAAAATTCGATATACAGAAAGCATTTTTGCAGAAATAGTGGCGCACCATGACGATTTCATCGAAATTATATACATCAAGAATAGTTGTCTCTGGAGGCGGAGGTGGTTTGATACTAGACTTGACACCAGATTTCTGGGTCACACTGGAAAAGAAGGAGGTAAGAGATCGCGCCCAACATCAGAAAAACGTACAAAGCCACAAGACTATCCAGGTCTCTACCGCTCTCATATTTTTCATGTTCTCCGGCAGCATCAAACCACTTCAAAGCTATTCGAAAATATTCATTAGGTGACCGCACAAAACTTGTTTCGAAAATGACAATGAACGAACTAGGGAATCCTTTGACATCGTATTTGTTGCCCAAGGGCTTTCCGACACCATCAGCGTCGACTTTTGCGATTACAACCTTGTCCTTTGCGTGTGAGAATGCATCTGCAAGCTGCTCATATATAGGCGCCAAGTTCTGAAATGAGATTTCATGAGTCTGCGAAACATGTTCGAACAGTGTTATGCTCACTTTGCAGTGTCCACTGAGCAGAATTCAGAATGTCAGGTGTATATTAGACTTGTGAACACATGTGGCGCACCACCATGGAGCGAAGCTTGAAATTGAAATGTCAATCAGCGCATGACAACGACATTCCCCACAAATTAGACGTACAATTCGACCAAAGCAGGTTTTCCTTGACCAATAATGTTGTCAAAGTTGTCAGGTGTCAGTTCAACGACATTAGAGGCAGTAACGATAGCTGTAAAGAACGACGAGACGACTACAAAAGAGAGCTTCATTGGTAGTTGGCAATGAAATTGTTTCTCAATTGTTTCTTATACCAAGGTCTGACGTGGAGATTGATTAGTTATGCTTGGTCATCCATCTCCCCTTTGTCATTTAATTTATGACGCGTTCTGGTATTGGAATTTGCCCTCCTACTTCCTGCCCGACAAACCAACCAGCTTCCTCAGTGGCCAACACGCCGAAACCACGTCTGTCAGAAAAACATGGCCACGTGGAAGAACATTACCCTGCCCGATATGGAAACATCTCTATGAGTTACTCAGCAAACATAAATTGATAGCTAGACGCAGCCCAGATCGAATATATCCCCCCCACTCATGACTTCGAACAACCAAAACCAAGACGTCGAAATTCACGAGCATATTCAAGAAGAAGGAGAGGCAGAGTTCATCACCGAAGACGATGTTCTTGAGGAATACCGCCTGGAAGGACACGATGGCGACGAACCGATGGATGAAGATGATGAAATAGGTGATCTCCCAGATATTGATGGTAATTCGTCTGCAAATACGGGAATAGTAGAAGACAACTCTGTTCAACACTTCAAAGAACACAAATCTTCTGTATTCACTGTATCTTGCCATCCCACAGAACCACTGGCTGCGTCTGGGGGTGAAGATGATATGGGATACATCTGGGATATTACCGACGGCGAAACTGTCGTCAAATTGACCGGACACACTGATAGCGTCACGTCAATAGCTTGGAGTCATGATGGAGAGATGATTTCTACAGGAGGAATGGATGGCAAGGTTCGAATCTGGCGCCGCGTAGGAAAAACAAAGGGAAAGGATGATCACCGCACTTGGGAATTTTTAACAGAGTTACAGGGACCTGATGAGGTCATGGTGCGTAGTCCTTTAGTTGGGTCCACAAGGTCTGATTCATCTATCACTCAGTTCCTCAGGTGGCATCCCAAAGGCAGTGTCCTTCTAGCAGGGTCCAACGACTCAACACTCTGGCTATGGCAATGCATGTCGCATTCTATCCGCAGTCTAAACGAATGCTCATTTCAATGCAGTACCTTCTGGAAATACAATGCAAGTATTCGCTGGACACACCGGTCCTGTCAACTGTGGCGAATTCACACCAGATGGTATGGTCTTATTAATTCTCCTCAATCCATTCCGTTTCAATTTCCTGTTCACAGGCAAACATATCATTTCAGCTGATGGCAATAACACCCTTATATTCTGGGACCCCCGTTCTTCAACTCCAATCTTCAAACTGACCTCGGACGATGGTCGATTTAATCTCGATGGTATCACCTCCCTTGCCGTCAACCCCTCCTCAACACTCGCCGTTATTGGTGGTGCAGCAGGTGGTGTTCGCGTCATATCTCTCTCTAAAGGGGAAATAGCCTCCACTCTCGGTGGTCACACAGAGAACGAAAGCATCGAGGCTGTCGTATTTGTCGATCTCATCAGTCTAGGTGGCAACAGTGAAGGTCCTGGTATAGTCGTCACAGGAGCTACGGATGGGAAGGCCTGTATATGGGATCTAAGCACGATGAGGCTGAGAACCACACTAGAGCATCAAGATGCCATCACAGCACTACTTTCGCATCCGCCTCCACATTCCCATCTGTTGGTTTCGGCATCTGCTGACGGGACCTTGAAAACATGGGATGCTAGGACTGGGAAATCATTGCAAACTCATACTGGTCATCGTGGACCTGTTCTGGAAGCGTCGCTTGGCCTGAATGGATCCGTAGTTGTCAGTGCAGGCGATGATGGTTTGTGTGCTGTATACACTACAGAATCGACGGAGGGGGATGATCTCGCGACTTAGAGGTTTGGCTAATTAATTTATCTTCAGCTCAGGAGGAAAAATAAATTATGAGTCACTAAAGTTTAGTGCCGGTAATCATAGCTCAGAAGAGATGACGTCAGTGCCGATCGTGGCGATCGGCTTACCCAATCCTGCAATTTTCCTGCTTCTGCACGACAAGGCCGAAATACGACTGAAATACAAGTAAATTGTCACCATAGGTGTAGTAGAGGAGTGCATATGTGCAAAATAAATTAGTTACTGAGGAAGGTAGATACAGGTTAAGGTTAGACGAAACGAAGCATACCAAGTCAAAGTAAATGAACTAGGTATGAACTATTTATTGTAAAACAGAACAACACAACACAGTGAAGGATGACAGAAAGGGGAAGAAGCAATATAATACAAGATAACAGGGAAAGAGAAAGTGTTTATGCGTCATTTACAAGTTACACACGATGAACAGCCAAGTGTCTTTTTGATCGCGTTTAAAACAGGCTCCGGTACAGATGAATGTGCCGGTAGTGGAAAACAGGGGCTAGGTGTGGACGTACAGTAAATCGTATAACTCTGAATACAAAAACAGGGTTAGTGAAACCCTTCGATCGAAGCAAATCAGAATATCAGACCGGGCCGAGACATATGCATGTAAACTGCAAGTGCACGGGTAGCAGTAGCGAGGATCTGGAAAAAATCAAATACAAATGCTGAGAAGCGCTTGTGATGTTGACCCGACGACTGCTTGTGTGCGACTCTAGATCTAGCCGAATTAGAGATGGAGGTGTTATGGTATGTCATACAACGACCCAGGGAGAAGTCAAAGTTCCTCGCGTGGCAGGGGAAGGGGAAGAGGAACGATCAGGTTGGCTGACAGCTGACCCTGAAAACGCCGCTGCGATAGCGGCTGCAGTGGCGCTGTGATCAACAATATCAGGCCATCTGCGTTGAGGCAACCTCGTCTTTGGCCGCGTTTGAGTAGGACATTGTCGGGTCAGGTACATAGGCCGTGAGTATGTTTCCAATGTGGTGTCCTCTTGACGACGGATCGGGTTTTCAACAGGGGTAACGATGAGACTTTGGTGAACATCCGCAGAAACACGTTCGTAGTCACACTCTTTGTGTCGTTTCGGTGCCCGGATATCGGTGGAGGTGGAGTTATGTGGAGGCCCTGTGGCCGCCTGAATACCGGATGAAATAACATCATTATTCGCATCCCGTCCGACCTGAATCCCAAGTGAATGGGCAGTTTTTGAGCTGGCGGGTGTATTCGAGGTATTATTTGTAAGACTCGCAGAGTGCGAACGGCTTGAAGCCGACCATTGCGACTCTGCTGCATCTCCGCCGAGATCGGCATACTTGCGTTTGTTCGTTCTGAAACGAACAATAAGCACAGGAAGCAAAGCGTGCGCAGCATACGCACATTGAGTGAGCATTGCCTTGCCTAAGGAGACGCAGCTCTTTTTCGAGTTCTTCTACGCGGACAACATACCGCCAGGACTGGATGCGAGAGTTGATGGCGTCATCACCATACTCCTGGTGCTTGGAAGCCAGACTGGCGTAGGAGCTACGAAGGACGCTGTGTTCAGCCTTTAGAGCCTGGTGAGCATCCGCGAGAATGCGATGTCGAGAAAGAAGGTCATGGTATACGAGAGAGAGGTGGTGGGATTTTGACCGGAGGTCATCGTAAGAAAGTGGATTCTGGGGGTGCTGGACAAGACTTTGGCCCCTGAAAACAATATTTGGGTCGTGGTCGTGGGTGAGAACGAGGGGAGGATCCAGAGGCATGGGAAGAAAAACAGAACCACGTCGTGTAGATGAAAGTTCTCTCATGGGTTATTTACGGTTATATATTTTATTTCTGCCTCACGTTCCCTCACTATCCTCGTCCCCATTGCCGTCCTCGTCGTCGCCCCAAAGTGCGTACTCAAGGCCAATAACCAGCCACTGGCACTGTCTGCAGCGTCGCTACCGTGTGAGCCGGCACCGTCGACTGCAGCCACTACATTTAACTATTCCAAAACAAAACCAAGGTCCGTGGTGTCAATTTGTGTATGGCTTCCCCTCGCTTGACGCCCTATCTCTGATGTTCCAAGAGGTGGATGGCCGGTCCTTGAAGTGCGTCCGGCTCTGTCCTACCTTGCCTCCACTGATCTGCTCTGCTCAAACAGCCGTGTATGCCTAGCATATTCGGGGCTACTGGGGACAACAAAATTGTCGATGAATTCACTCTCGGCCAGTTCATGGACATGGACGCTGCACAAAAACTGCCACAGTCTCACCGGGATTCCGTGCTTCCTCCAGCTCGCTGAACAATGAGCATTGTTTATTTATAGACCCTCAGTGGATCCGACTTTGTCGCCATCAGTGCTGCAGGCCTCGACCACGCCTGGTACACATATACACCTCGTCCTTGGAGTTTTTGAGTGACTAAAGCCTCGGCTCAGGATTCCAATAGGCTACTGGTCAGTACCCCTTCCACCTTCTTCTACCCTTCAATACCGGGGCATGGCCACACCTCCGAGCCCTCAACTGGGACAGAAAGTACTCCATTTATGTCATCCTGGACATACAGAATGGTTATGACAATTCTGGTGAACGAACATCTACTCTCCCCTTTGGGCTCTCAACGTGACACGTATACTTGACATCCACTAGCTCACGGAAAACATTGGTGGCATAGTAGACACAATTGAACTTATCAACCAAGCTACTGGGTTCTGCGGTCCATAATGGACAAATACAGTCAGCACCAATAACACCGGATAACATTAGAATACTAGGCGTAATGATAGGCGACGCATTTCTTAGTCTTCAATCCTGGGACGGTTTCCATACGCCACGGACACAACGTCCTCACTGACTTTCATACCTACCAAGTTATCAGCGACCCTGAATCGACCATTTTCCGACCATATTTCATACGCATTTTCCGCCCTTCCAAATATCTTCTCGTTTGTCGAATCCAATATCTGGACCGTCGTAGGTGAATGCTCACAGACTGCGCTGTGGCTCGATGGATGTAATATGGGCTCCAAGTGGGATAATTCGTGGCTAGGTGTCAGCAGTTCCTTTTACGGAAGCTGTATCGGGTGAACTGGAAGTTGGAATGGGACAGACGAAGGGTCAGGATTTTCAGAAGAGTACAAGAACCAGCTGAGACAATATAGGGAGGTACAGCTTGAGGCTGTTCAGGGATGGATTTATTGGATCCGGAAGGTGGGTAATCTCATGATCTTGTGGTTTTTGTACTTGTCAGTGTAGACTTTCTAGACCGGATACCCTGGGACCCTACAAATCGGAAATATTCCAACATGTGTGCATGAAAAGCTATGACTTTCATGGACACTCCTAGCAGCGAGGACATCAGAAAATCTCTCTTCTCATCTACACCTACAGTATTGTGCAGAAAATCTCATGACCCAAAAATCAACTTTATTCTCAACAAATACCCACTTCTCCGCATGTACACAAGTGGTTTTTGAATACGCGTATGAACGAGAAGCCACATGGTAAAGTATCCACTTAGCTGGTTGGGTGCGAGGGTCCATCAGAAAATGATAATGGTCTAAAATGGTATGATGACTTGTAATGGAGTCTAAATGACGCTGATGTGCTGGAATGTTGCCCGATGCTACGACAGCGAATGTGCCAAGGATGTGGGTATGATGCCAAGACTTATAAACACAACATTGTTTCTTCAGGCCAAGTTTATTAGTTGATTGTGGAGCCGGCAGGGTTTCGGCATAACTACTTTTCTAAGATTCAGTTGTCTTATACAGTTAAACCCTCTTACGTTATCACCCATGCCACCAATTTACATAACCTATGGTTACTCGGTTTGAATACCTGCAAGTTTTTGCTGGCGCTGCAAAAATAGTGGTTTGTCTCGTGAAAAGGTGCTGGGATATAATGCAAGCGCCCATTCATCACAAAATAACAGAGCCTTTTATTCTTCAACAGGTTTGTGGAGATGAGAGGTCTATTTTTCACTACCATCAGCATGTAAAAATTTCAAGAAGAAAAGTTTTAGAATGCAGATTTTTTTCCCTACTTAAATAATTTCCACTAGTCTCGGATAATGATAAATGAAGAGAGGATGTGGTCATGCTCTTACAGATTCTTTTGGTGAGACAACGATGTGGTGAAACAGAGAAAGGGAAGGAAAATAAAAATATAGAAATAGAAAAGTAGTTCGAGTGTCGACTTTTGATGACGTCTGTATTATAGTGTGGTGATGGCACAAGAGGAGTTGAGGTTGAGGGGAGAAGAGTGCTAGGAATATGCGCATTGCTTATTAAGGTCTTGTCATATGCTCTACTCAACTCAGCTCTCCATCTCCACTGCAGCTTTAAACAAAAATCATTGAAAATTCAGTAAAATTATTTAAGATAATAAGTTAGCTTCAAATCTATGGGGAGTTTATTTGAATGAATACTCTCTATGTTATTTGAGATATCTTATTTGTGAAACCAATGCCTTATTTACCACAATTTTATAGCCCCTTGGAAGGACTATCTTCTTCTGCTATATAGGAGAGGCAGAGGTTCCTAGGAGCCACGGTGCATTGGCTATTTGGCTGGGACAGTCAAGACTTCAAGCTGTTCTCTGGACAGCAGTTCAACTTGAGAGAGCTTCATGATGAAAATTTGCTATGGACAAGTACATGCTCAAAGCTGTTTGAATGTCTAGCGCTCAAGGACAAGAAATTCGATTGCTCTCACACAATAAACCTATGGCTCATGTCCTATAGATGGAGCCTTTTCGATACCAAAAGGGACAAGATTAGTATAGGGCTCACTTTTAGATGAGAGCTTCCAAGTTGAGGGGTTTGACCGTACTTGGGACCAACAATTGCTCTGTGAAAGGCGTTGTAGAGCCCGTCTTATTCTTATTTTTATATGAAACGTTAAGAACTGACCTGACTGAGTACAGCAGTTCCTGATACGATTGATTTGGTCGTTCCTCTGAAGCAGACCAGAGTAAGGGAAATTTGATGATACCGGCGTCACGTTGTTCACTCACTAAGAGCGGAGATAAATGCCTAAATTATGTGCAATGTGAACTCGGATCAATACGACAAAAATTGGTCGCACTTACATTGCTCATTGCGCCGACGGCAACACCATCTTGGAAGGTATCTACGCTGGTTTCTCCGTCCTTGCACGCAGACCACGAGATCTTATTTTGAAAAGAGCATGGTTCTCAGTCAAGATCTAATTAGACATAGCGGATCGATAACGTACGACATCTGCGCAGCTCGCCTTCTTTTGTATCCAATCTGATGCAATGTTGTTTTGCCGTAGTCCGTCGCATGTGAGCTATATTCTTCCATCACTATTGTTTTGATCAAAGCTGAAGATGCAAGACCTACAATATACGGAAGATCTGTTCATTGTTGTAG
>Ga0157367_1001179_pt1 | contig 11656 bp, 8 predicted proteins | sample AttbisABBM2_FD_113142 | JGI IMG/M metagenome (GOLD analysis project Ga0157367, IMG submission 113142) | Fungus gardens microbial communities from leaf cutter ant in Botucatu, State of São Paulo, Brazil - Atta bisphaerica ABBM2 | ecosystem: Host-associated > Fungi > Mycelium > Unclassified ...
CCCGCTGTGGCTCGGCAATGCGACGCTGTCCGACGGCGACTTCGTGCACCGCGCGATCGAGCATGCGGACTGCATCATCAACGTCGGCCACGACGTGATCGAGAAGCCGCCGTTCTTCATGCGCGCGGACGACAAGACCGTGATCCACGTGAACTTCCTCGGCGCGCAGGTCGACCCCGTCTATTTCCCGCAGATCGAGGTGGTGGGCGACATCGCGAACGCGGTATGGCAGATGAAGGAGGCGCTCGCGCCGCAGCCGCACTGGGATTTCGCGCGCTTCACGATGATCAAGGAGCATTTCGACGCGCACCTGCAGAAGGGGCAGAGCGACCCGCGCTTCCCGATGTATCCGGTGCGCATCGTCAACGACCTGTACCGCGCGCTGCCGGCCACGGGATCGTCTGTCTCGACAACGGGATGTACAAGATCTGGTTCGCCCGTTACTGGCGCGCACACGAGCCGAACTCGCTGCTGCTCGACAACGCGCTCGCGTCGATGGGCGCGGGGCTGCCGTCGGCGATCGCGACGAAGATCGTGCATCCGCAGCGCAAGGTGATCGCCGTGTGCGGCGACGGCGGCTTCATGATGAACTCGCAGGAGCTCGAGACGGCGGTGCGGCTGAAGCTCGACATCGTCGTGATGATCCTGCGCGACGACGCGTTCGGGATGATCCGCTGGAAGCAGGAGAACATGAATTTCCCCGATTTCGCGATGACGCTGCAGAACCCGGATTTCGTGTCGTATGCGCAGAGCTACGGTGCGCACGGCCACCGGGTCGAGTCGGCCGACGATCTCGAGCCGCTGTTGCGCGAGTGCTTCGCGGCGCCGGGCGTGCACGTGATCGACGTGCCGATCGACTACTCCGACAACGAACGCGTGCTGAACCGCGAGATCAAGCGCCTGTCGGCGCAGCTCTGACTTCACCGCTATTCCCCGTTTTCACCGTTTTCCGGAAGGAGACGTTCCATGCTGAAGGACACCTATCCGTACTACCTGGCCAACGAAGCCGTCTACGCGAACACCGATCTCGAAGTGACCAACAAGTACAGCGGCGCGGTCGCGACGCGCGTCGCGCTGGCCGATGCGAAGGCGATCGACGCGGCGATCGCCGCGGCGGTGGGGGCCGCGAAGCCGATGCGCGAGCTGCCCGCCTTCAGGCGCCAGGCGGTGCTCGATCACTGCGTCGCACGGTTTCGCGAACGCTTCGACGAGCTGGCCGAGGCGCTGTGCATCGAGGCCGGCAAGCCGATCAACGATTCGAAGGGCGAGGTGACGCGGCTGATCGACACGTTCCGCGTCGCGTCCGAGGAATCGGTGCGGATCGACGGCGAAGTGATCAACCTCGAGATCTCCGCGCGCGCGCAGGGCTACACGGGCTACACGAAGCGCGTGCCGATCGGCCCGTGCTCGTTCATCTCGCCGTTCAATTTCCCGCTGAACCTCGCCGCGCACAAGGTCGCGCCGGCGCTCGCGGCCGGCTGCCCGTTCGTGCTGAAGCCCGCGAGCCGCACGCCGATCGGCGCGCTGATCATCGGCGAGGTGCTCGCCGAAACCGACCTGCCGAAGGGCGCGTTCTCGGTGCTGCCCGCGCATCGCGACGGCGCGGACCTGTTCACGACGGACGAGCGCTTCAAGCTGCTGTCGTTCACGGGCTCGCCGGCGGTCGGCTGGGCGCTGAAGGAGAAGGCCGGCAAGAAGAAGGTCGTGCTGGAGCTCGGCGGCAACGCGGCCGCGATCGTCGATGCGGACCAGCGCGAGCGGCTCGACTACGTGGTCGAGCGGCTCGCGTTCGGCGCGTATTACCAGTCGGGGCAGAGCTGCATCGGCGTGCAGCGGATCCTCGTGCACGCCGATCTGTACGACGCGCTGCGCGAGAAGCTGATCGCGAAGACCGGCTCGCTGAAGATGGGCGACCCGAAGGATCCGGCGACGTTCGTCGGCCCGATGATCTCCGAATCCGAATCGCGCCGGCTCGCGGGCTGGATGGACGCGGCCGTGGCGGCCGGCGCGAAGATCGTCGCGGGCGGCAAGGTCGACGGCGCGATGTTCGAGGCGACGCTGCTGGAAAACGTCGGCCGCGAGCAGGACCTGTACCGCAAGGAGGCGTTCGGCCCGGTGGCGATCCTGGAGAAGTTCGACCGCTTCGACGATGCACTTGCACGCGTGAACGACAGCGACTTCGGCCTGCAGGCCGGCGTGTTCACCGATTCGCTCGCGCATGCGCAGCGCGCGTGGGACGAGCTCGAGGTCGGCGGCGTCGTGATCAACGACGTGCCGTCGTTCCGCGTCGACAACATGCCGTACGGCGGCGTGAAGGATTCGGGCCTTGGCCGCGAGGGCATCCGCTATGCGATCGAGGACATGACCGAGCTGCGCCTGATGATCGTGCGGCGCAGGTAGCGCGCGGCAGCGCGGCCGTGCCGCGACGGCACGCGGGCGGGCGATCGGGCCGGCCCGCGTGCCGTTTTCACGTCGGCGGGGGCCGCGCGGAGGATGCATGTGCGGCAACGGGCGGCGCGCGTCCACCGCGCGCCGGCGTGCCGAACGCCCTCGACTGCGGGCGCGGCATCGTGATGTAATCGCGCCAAACGGCCGACCGGGGTACGACTCCGGGAAGCCCGCGGATTCATTCTTCACGAGGTCGGTTCATGTCCCCCGTATCGGCATTCAAGCTGGTCCTGCTGTCTTTCCTCGCGATCGTCGCGCTCGAATGCATCGCGAAGCGGTTGCGGCTGCCGCCCGCCGCCGCGCTGCTGGTCGGCGGCGTCGGCATCGCGTTCATTCCCGGCCTGCCGCCGATCAACCTCGACCCCGACCTGGTGCTGGTGGTGTTCCTGCCGCCGCTGCTGATGGACGGCGCGTATTTCTCCGTGTGGGAGGAGTTCAAGCGCAACGTCGGCGGCATCCTGCTGCTCGCGATCGGCGCGGTGGTGTTCACGACGCTCGCGGTCGGGCTGGCCGTGCACTGGGCCGTGCCGTCGCTGCCGTGGGCCGCGTGCTTCACGCTCGGCGCGATCGTGTCGCCGCCCGACGCGGTCGCGGCGAAGGCCGTGCTCGAACGCGTCGCGCTGCCGCGCCGGCTGATGGTGCTGCTCGAAGGCGAAAGCCTGCTGAACGACGCGGCGGGCCTCGTGCTGTTCCGCTTCGCGGTGGCCGCCGCGCTGACCGGCGCGTTCAGCCTTCAGCACGCGGTGCTGCGTTTCGCGGAGCTCGGGCTCGGCGGCGTCGTGGTCGGTTTCATCGTCGGCCGGCTCGTCGTGTGGTTCCTGAAGAAGCTCGACGACGACTACCTCGTGGTGACCGTCGCGGTGCTCGCCGGGTGGATCGCGTACATCGCCGGCGAAATGCTGGAGGTGTCGGGCGTGATCGCGACGGTGACGGCCGGGATGATCTTCGGCTGGCACCAGCACGAAGTGTTCTCGGCGGCGGTGCGCACGCGCGCCACCGCGTTCTGGCAGGTGATCGTGTTCCTGCTCGAGGCGCTCGTGTTCGTGCTGATCGGGCTCTCGCTGCGCGGCGTGGTGCACCGGCTCGGCGGCTTCGAGCAGGTGCTCGGCACGATGATGCCGGCCGTGCTCGCGGTGCTGGCCGCGGTGGTCGTGTCGCGCTTCCTGTGGATCTACGCGGTCGAGGTGCTGAAATGGCCGACCCGCTGGTTCACGCGCAGCGCGTGCCGGCCGGACTGGAAGGCCGCGACGGTGATGAGCTGGGCCGGGATGCGCGGCGTCGTCACGCTCGCGGTCGCGCTGTCGCTGCCCGACACGATGCCGGGCCGCGACCTGATCCTGGTGGCCGCATTCGCGGTGATTCTCGTCACCGTGCTGCTGCAGGGCACGACGATCGGCCCGCTGATCCGGCTGCTGCGCCTGCCGCAGCAGCACGGGCACGCCGCGCATCATCTGAGCGAGCCGCAGGCGTGGGCGCGCGTCGAGGCGGCGCAGCTCGCCGCGATCCAGCCGCTCGTGCGCGACGAGAACGGCGTCGTGATCCATCCGCGCCTGCTCGAGCAGTACACGTACCGCGCGGAGCTGACCGCGCGCCTGCAGGACGAGCCCGCGTTTCCGGACAGCGCGCGCGCCGCGCACTACGACGTCGTGCTGGCCGCGATCGCGGCCGGCCGCGCGGAGCTGTTGCGCCTGCATCGTTCGGGCTGCATCCACGACGAGATGCTGCATGCGCTCGAACGCGATCTCGACCTGCAGGAAGTGTCCGCGCACCACGCGCGCGGATGAGCGGCGTCCGGGCGCCTCGCCCCGCTGTTTGCAGCACATGCAAACATTTGCGCGCATGTTGCACCGGCATGCGCGCTTTCGCGCCCCGGCAATGATCGGATTTATCGCACCCCGGATCAATTTGCTTATTTGGCAAAACTAAATGGGGCAGAGATGGATGCTTTTCTCCAATTTCATTTAGAATCGGCTGCCTATCTTTATTGAGAGAAGCCGCTCGATGCGCACGAGCGTCAATGGGAAAAATCGATTTCCGAAACCCCGTGCGGCAGCGCCGGCAAGCCGGTTCGGCGATTACAGGGGGATCGATCTTCTGTAAATATGAGATAGCGTTTAAATCGGATAAACAACTCTCGCGAAATAATCGAGTGGAGACTCCGCTTTTGAAACAGTGTTTATGAAAGAATCGATCGATGAAAATACGCCGGACTGTTTTGAATCCGGCTTATCGGTCCTGCTCGTCGACGATCAGGCGTTCGTCGGCGAAGTGATCCGCCGCGCGCTGCGCAGCGAACATGACATCGATCTGCATGTTTGCACCGACGCGCAGCAGGCGATGGCCGTCGCGCGCGACGTGAAGCCGACGGTGATCCTCCAGGATCTCGTGATGCCGGACATCGACGGCCTCGATCTCGTGCGCGCGTGGCGCGCGGACGCGGCCACCGCGCGCGTGCCGATCATCGTGCTCTCCGCGAAGGAGGAGCCGGTCGTCAAGCGCGAGGCGTTCGTCGCCGGCGCGAACGACTATCTCGTCAAGCTGCCCGATGCGATGGAGCTGACGGCGCGCATTCGCTACCATTCGAATTCCTACCTGATGTCCCGCCAGCGCGACGAAGCGCTCGATTTCCTGTCGCACGACATGCGTTCGCCGCAGACGTCGATCCTCGCGCTGCTGGACGTCTACCGCGCCGAGCACGGCGACATGCCGCCGATCATGGCGCGGATCGCGGGCCACGCGCGGCGCGCGCTCGCGCTCGCCGACGGCTTCATCCACCTGACCCGCGCGCAGTCGGAGCGCCGCGCGCACGAGGTCGTGAGCCTCAACGAGATCGTGCTCGACGCGGTCGACCAGCTGTGGGAAAAAGCGGCCGGGTTCGGCAGCCGGGTGGTCGCGCAGGTGCCGGCGGCCGAGTGCGTGACGATGGGCGACCGGATGATGCTGACGCGCGCGGTCGCCAACCTGATCGACAACGCGCTGAAGTACGGCCCGGCCGGCGCCGACGTGCACTGCACGCTGGCGGGCGAGGACGGCGCGTGGCTGATCGGCGTCGAGGACGCCGGCGGCGGAATCGCGCAGACGCAGCGCGCGACGGCGACGGAATCGTTCGTCCGGCTCGAGCCTGCGCACGGCGCGGCGCGCGGCGGCTTCGGCCTCGGGCTGGCGTTCGTGCGCGCGACGGCGGCGCGGCATCGCGGCCAGATCCTGATGCGCGATACCGAACGCGGCTTCATGGTCGCGCTGCGGCTGCCGGCCCAGCCCGCCCAGCCCGAACGCTGACGCCGCGCATCGCCCGGCAGGGCGGGCGGCACCCGGCGGCAACGCCGGTATCCCATGCGTCCCTGTCGCACCGCCACCCGCGGGCGCCGGCCGGCGCGAACCTTTTTTCAACGCAGACTCTGAAAGTCCATAACGAACATGGCCACCGTGACGCCCCGCGCGACCAATGAAAGCTTGCATCCGACGATCGGCGCCGCCCGGCTGACGCTCGGCAACCGCATCCTGCTCAGCTTCGGCGTGCTGTTCGTGCTGATGCTGCTGACGGCCGGGCTGTCGTACGAACGCCTGCGCGCGATCGACGCCGAGGCCGTCAGCATCGAGCGCGACTCGCTGCCGGGCGTGTATCTCGCGTCGTCGCTGCGCGCGTCGGTCAACGAATCGTTCATGCTGCTGCAGCAGGCGACCTTCGTCGAGACGGACCCGGAAGCGGCACGCCGCGAGCTCGCGCGGATCGCCGACGTGGTGAAGGACATCGACAAGCTGTCGGTCGACTACCAGAACTCGACGTTCCGCGAAGACGACCGCGCGCGCTTCACGACGTTCCGCGCCGCGTACGACCGCTATCTGCCGCTGCTCAACGACGCCGTGCAGAAGAGCCACGGGTCGCACGCCGAAGCGGTCGCCGCGTATGCGAACGTGCGGCCGCTGTGGACGGAGGTGGTGCGCAACGCGAACTCGCTGGTGCAGGAGAACCGCGCGTTCGCGGACCAGTCCGCGAAGCTGATCCGCGAATCCGTGCAGGGCACCGAGATCGTGGTGGCGGTTGCGCTGACCATCGTGCTGCTGGCCGCGCTCGGGCTCGGCTATGCGCTGTTCCGCGCGATCACGGTGCCGATGGCACGGCTCGTCGACGTGCACGACGTGATGCGCACCGGCAACCTGACGCAACGCCTCGCGCTGAACCGGCGGGACGAATTCGGCACGCTCGAGACAGGCTTCAACCGGATGGCCGACGAGCTGACCGAGCTCGTCGCGCGCGCGCAGCAGTCGTCGCTGCAGGTGACGACGTCGGTCGCCGAGATCGCGGCAACGTCGCGCGAGCAGCAGGCCACCGCGAACGAAACGGCGGCGACGACCACCGAAATTGGCGCGACGTCCCGCGAGATCTTCGCGACGTCGCGCGACCTGCTGCGCACGATGAACGAGGTGGCGGGCGTGGCCGAGCAGTCGGCGACGCTCGCCGGCGTGAGCCAGAGCGGGCTCACGCGGATGGGCGAGACGATGCGCAGCGTGATGGACGCGGCCGGCTCGGTGAACGCGAAGCTCGCGATCCTCAACGAAAAGGCGCTCAACATCAACCAGGTCGTCGCGACGATCACCAAGGTGGCCGACCAGACCAACCTGCTGTCGCTGAACGCGGCGATCGAGGCCGAGAAGGCCGGCGAATACGGCCGCGGCTTCGCGGTGGTCGCGACCGAGATCCGCCGGCTCGCCGACCAGACCGCCGTGGCGACCTACGACATCGAGCAGACGGTGAAGGAAATCCAGTCGGCCGTGTCGGCCGGCGTGATGGGCATGGACAAGTTCTCGGAGGAAGTGCGCCGCGGGATGCGCGACGTGCAGCAGGTGGGCGGCCAGCTGTCGCAGATCATCGCCGAGGTGCAGACGCTCGCGCCGCGCTTCCAGATGGTCAACGAAGGGATGCAGACGCAGGCGACCGGCGCGGAACAGATCACGCAGGCGCTGTCGCAATTGTCTGAGGCCGCGCAGCAGACGGCCGAATCGCTGCGCCAGTCGTCGCAGGCGATCGACGACCTGACGCTCGTCGCGAACCAGCTGCGCACCAGCGTGTCGCGCTTCAAGGTCGACGCGTGATTCGCGCGGACGCCCAGCACGGCGCGCACGCGCTGTTCCTGCTGTTCGAGCTGGACGGCGAACGCTATGCGCTCGACGCGGCCACGATCGATGCGGTGCTGCCGCTCGCGGCCGCGAAGGCGGTGCCCGGCGCGCCGCCGTGGGTCGCCGGGCTGCTGATGCGCGACGGCGTGCCGGTGCCGGTGATCGACGTGCCGATGCTCGCGCTCGGCCGGCCCGCGCACGCGCTGCGCTCGACGCGGCTCGTGATGGTCCGGCATCGCCCGGACGACGCGGCCGCACGCGAGCGCGTGTTCGGGCTGATCGTCGAGCGCGCGACGCAGACGATGCGGATCGACCGCGCCGCGTTTCGCGCGACCGGCGTCGCGACGCCGCGCACGCGCTGGCTCGGCCCGGTCGCCAACACGCCGGACGGCATCGTGCAGCAGGTGTCGGTGCGCGACATGATCGACGCGGTCGCGGGGCTGCATCTGTTCGACGAACCGTCCGCCCACGAGGGAGCGCCGGCATGAGTCATCCCGAGTGGCGTTTTCGTACGTGGCTGCTGCGCGAAACCGGCATCGATCCCGCTTCGCTCGGCAACGATTTCCTGATGCGCGCGCTGACCGAGCGCATTCACGCGGTGCGGGCGGCGCAGGGCGAACGGATGGCGCCGGTCGCCCGCGCGCCGGTGTCCGCGGACGCGCTCGACGCGTACTGGCAGCACCTGAACGCGAGCGCCGACGAACGGCGCGCGCTGATCGAGCTGTTCGTCGTGCCGGAAACCTGGTTCTTCCGCGACCGCGAGGCGTTCGCGACGCTGGCGCGGCTCGCGGTCGAGCGGCGCGCTGCGCGGCCCGCGCACGTCGTGCGGGTGCTGAGCGCGCCGTGCTCGAGCGGCGAGGAGCCGTTCTCGGCGGCGATGGCGCTGCTCGACGCGGGGCTCGATCCCGCGCATTTCACGATCGACGCGATCGACCTGAGCGACAAGGCGCTCGACCATGCGCGGCTCGGCCGCTACGGGCGCAACGCGTTCCGGGGCGCCGCGACGGGGTTTCGCGCGCGGCATTTCACGCCGGCGGCGGACGGCTGGCTGCTCGACGATCGCGTGCGCGCGTGCGTGCAGTTCCGGCGCGCGAACCTGATCGAGCCGCTGGGCGACCCGGGCGCGCGCTACGACTTCGTGTTCTGCCGCAACGTGCTGATCTACTTCGACCGCGACGCGCAGGATCGCGTGATCCGCTCGCTGGAACGCAGCCTGGCCGACGACGGGATGTTGTTCGTCGGCCCGGCGGAGACCGGCGTCGCGATGCGGCACGGGCTGCGTTCCGCGCGGATTCCGCTCGCGTTCGCGTTCCAGCGCGCGAGCGCCGCCGAACGGCTGGCCGATGGGCTCGCGACGGCGCTGCCGGCCGTGCCGCCGGTGCCGTCGGTGCCACGCTGGCGGTCCGACCGGGATGCTGCCGCGCGCGTCGCGGCGCCGCGGGCGACGCCCGCGTGGTTCGCCGACACCGCGCGGCCGATCGCGCCCGCCGCCGCGCCGTCGCGCCATGCGGAAGCGGGCATGGCGGAGGCCGGCCCGGACGCCTCCGGCGCCGCCGCGCCGACGCTCGAACACGCGCAGGCGCTCGCGAACGCGGGCGCGTTCGACGAAGCCGAGCGCGCGCTCGAACGATTCATCGCGCAGGCCGGGCCGCATGCGGACGCGTACTGCCTGCACGGGCTGATCGCCGATGCGCGGGGGCGAACCGCGGAAGCGAGCGACTTCTACCGCAAGGCGCTGTACCTGCGGCCGACGCACCACGAGGCGCTGACGCATCTCGCGACGCTGCTCGACGCGGGCGGCGACGGCGCCCGCGCGCAATGGCTGCTCGAGCGCGCGCGGCGCACGGCGGGAGAATTCGACGCGGGCGTCGCGCAGCACACACGCCTGCATGACACGAGGACAAGATGAGCGACGTCGCAGACCCCACCGACCTGACGATCGATGTCGACGATTGCTGGAACCGGATCGGCACGCGGGGCGACCGGACTTGCGAGCGGCTGAACGACTATCAGCGCTGCCTGAATTGCCCGGTCTACGCGCGTCACGCGGCGAAGCTGCTCGAGCGGCCGCTCGACGGCGCCGAGCTGGCCGACGCCGCGCGCCGCATGGGCGCGCGCGACGCGGCGCATGCGCGCGGCGAGGCCTGCGTCGACACGCGGCAGGCGGCGCTCGTGTTCCGCGTCGGCGACGAATGGCTCGCGCTGCCGATCGGCGTGCTGCACGAGATCGCCGATACGCGCCCGATCCATTCGCTGCCGCACCGTCGCCATCCGGCCGTGCGCGGCGTCGTCAATATCCGCGGCACGCTGCGCATTGCGATCTCGCTCGGCGCGCTGCTCGGCATCGGCACGGCGGGCGATGGCGCGGGCGGCGGCTTCACGCGGTTGCTGGTCGCCGCGCATCAGGGCGAGCCGGTCGTGTTCCCGGTCGACGAAGTGGAGGGCGTGCTGCGCTTCGGCGCGTCGGAGTGGGTGCCGGTGCCCGCGACGGTCGGGCGCGCGAGCGCCGGCCTGTCGCGCGGCGTGCTGGCGTGGCGCGGCAAGTCGATCGGCCTGCTCGACGACGACCGCCTGTTCGATGCCGTGACGCGGAGCATGCGATGAGCGTGGACGATGACCTGAGCCGCCTGTCGCTGCTCGAACTGTATCGCGAGGAGACGCGCACGCAGACCCACGCGCTGTCCGAACGGCTGCTCGCGCTCGAATCCGGCGCGCCCGACGCCGCGGCGCTCGAGGCCTGCATGCGCGCCGCGCACTCGCTGAAGGGCGCGGCGCGCATCGTCGGCGTGCCGCAAGGCGTCGACATCGCCGGGTGGATGGAGGAATGTTTCGTCGCCGTGCAGCGCGGCACGGCGGCGCTGACGGCCGCGCACGTCGATGCGCTGCTGGCCGGCGTCGATCTGCTCGTGCGGGTCGCCGATCCGCACGCGCAGCCGGTGTCGCCGGCCGAGATCGATGCGTTCGTCGCGGCGCTGGCAGGCGCGGGCGATCCGGGCGCGGTGCAGGCGGTGGCGCAAACGTTGGCGCCTGCGCCGGCCGATCCCGAGCCGCCCGCGCGCGACGTGGCGCAAGCGGATGACGCGATGCTCGCGCCGGGCGCCGCCGCCGCTGCCGCCGCCGCCGAACCGGCGCAGCCCGCGCGCGGCGCGGGCGCGATGCGCCGGGTGCGCGCGGACAGCCTGGACCGCCTGCTGAGCTTGTCCGGCGAATCGCTGGTCGAATCGCGCTGGCTCAAGCCGTTCGCCGAATCGATGCTGCGCGTGAAGCGCGCGCAGCGCGACGCCGCGCGTTCGCTCGACGGGCTGGTCGAGCGCTTCACCGACACGCTCGACACGGGCGCGCTCGCGTCGCTGAACGAAGTGCGGCACATGCTCAACGACCTGCAGCGCGCGTTCGCGGAACGGATGGACGAGCTCGACCGCTTCGAGCGGCGCAGCACGCATCTCGCCGGGCAGCTGTACGACGAGGCGCTGCAGTGCCGGATGCGGCCGTTCGGCGACGCGACGCGCGCCTACCCGCGCGTCGTCCGCGATCTCGCGCGCTCGCTCGGCAAGCAGGTGCGGTTCTCGATCGTCGGCGAGGCGACCCAGGTCGACCGCGACATCCTCGACCTGCTCGACGCGCCGCTCGGCCATCTGCTGCGCAACGCGATCGATCACGGCGTCGAGCCGCCCGACGTGCGGCGCGCGCGCGGCAAGCCGGCCGCCGCGAGCGTGACGCTCGAGGCGCGCCACAGCGCCGGGTCGCTGCTCGTCAGCGTCAGCGACGACGGGCCGGGCGCCGACTTCGATGCGCTGCGCGCGACGGTGGTGCGCCAGCGCCTGACCGACGACGAGACGGCCGCGCGGCTGTCCGACCAGGAGCTGCTCGAATTCCTGCTGCTGCCCGGCTTCTCGATGCGCGACGCGGTGACCGACGTATCGGGCCGGGGCGTCGGCCTCGATGCGGTGCAGGAGATGGTGCGCGGCGTGCGCGGCGCGGTGCGGATCTTCAACGAGCCGGGCGCGGGCATGCGCTTCGTGCTGCAGCTGCCGCTCACGCTGTCGGTGATCCGCAGCCTGCTGGTCGAGGTCGGCGGCGAGCCGTACGC
>Ga0157367_1001180_pt1 | contig 11648 bp, 6 predicted proteins | sample AttbisABBM2_FD_113142 | JGI IMG/M metagenome (GOLD analysis project Ga0157367, IMG submission 113142) | Fungus gardens microbial communities from leaf cutter ant in Botucatu, State of São Paulo, Brazil - Atta bisphaerica ABBM2 | ecosystem: Host-associated > Fungi > Mycelium > Unclassified ...
ACGGGAGATCGCCGCAACGACCGGTTGACGAAGGTCGTTGCGGCTTAGCGATCCGTGGACGGGCCGGCTCCCATGGAGGAATCCTTGCGGTGTGCGTTGACTGCGCAGTGTAGTCGGTTCGACAGACAACCACCAGACTTGCACGCACGGCCGGGTCATTGCGATCCGGCTGGCCAGCTCGTGCAGGGTGCCAACCGGCCGCGTGCGATACGGCGCCGCGCATTCCGGTGGAACGGGACGTGATCCACGAAATCCCGATCCGGTTCGCACGCGGCATTGCGGGCCTCGCCGCGATCGCCGCCGCGAATCGGCACATCCCCGGCGGAATCGCGGCCCCGGCTCGCGTCGCCGGGTTAATGCTTCAGACGCACAACGTACAGCCCGGTGAAGTTTGCAGCCGCCGACAAACTGAAGGTCGGCGGGGTCGAAATGATCGGTCCCGGAATGGTTGGCTTGTAGGTGACGGTCCCGCCCGAGACGTCGGCCATTTCGATGACCGCCGGGCTCGGATTGGGAATGATGTTGGAGGTGAAGTTCAGGGCCAGCGTGCGGTCGAACATATTGTCGAACCCGCCGTAGGACTTGATCTCGTAGACAAGGTCCGCGTTCACGCCTGCAGGCACCGGATCCGGTTTGCCCAGACAAATCAATCCGTCGCGAACCACACCACCCGGCGGGGTCTTGAAGGTCAACGTCGCGATGCCGTCGTCGGTGACCAGCGTCATCGTCGCATTCGCAACGGCACTCTTGGTGAGCTGGATCGACTTGTAGCCGTCCGGACACTTGAGCGTGACAGGCTGAGGATCCGGTGTGGTCGGCGAAGGGGTTGCCGTCGCGCTGTCGCTACTCGTCGCGTTGCTCCCGCCACCGTCACCGCCACCACCACCACCACATGCCGACAACAAGACGGTAGAACCCGCCAGGATCGCCAGAATAATATTGTTTTTCATCTTTCACTCTCTCTATTGATCAATATAACTAATAAAACGGATCACCCTCGTGATCGATTGCTGCCTACTGCTCGATGCCATTCCAGGCAGCGCCGGGAAAAGCTACCGTCCGGTATGTCCGGATCGATACGGATCCAGACGCACCTCATCCACTCAAAACTGCGCGGTGACCTGGAACCCGACCGTGACGCGCGCCGTCGGGAAGCCCGACGGCTTGTAGACAGGCGTCCCCGCAAAGAGGTCGTACGCGTAGGCGCCAAAGCGCGTGCCGACGCTGCCCTTCACACCGACGACTGCACCGGCCAGTTGCGTACCGACGAGCAGGATCGGCTGCGGCCCCCATACGCGTCCATAGTCCAGCCCCGCGTACAGCGCCTGCCCCGTCTGGCCAATCGGCATTTGCAGTTCGTTGCGCCAGTAGAGCCCGCGCGCCGCCGCCAGCATCGTTTCGCCGTCGAAGCCGCGCACGGTGTAGCGGCTGCCGATCGTCACGTCGTCAAGGTAGTTCAGCGTGTTGCCGGTGTACTGGCCGTGGAACGTTCCGACATAGCGAAACGGTTGCTTGCCGACCGCGAACGGCACCGACAGGTTTGCGTCGAGCACCGCCATCTTGAAGCGATAGGTCGGGCCGCCACCTGCAGCGAATGTGTCGTCCTGCGCGCCGAACCCGCCGACGCCCTGGCGATACGCGAGCGAGCCGTCGAACTGTGCGCCAGCGAAATAGTGGCGATCGGTCAGGCCGAGTTCGATGATCGTGTTGTTGCGGCGCTGCTGCGAAATCTCGGTGTCTTCGATGAAGCTCTGCCCGAATCGGCGCGATAGCCGGAAATATCCGCCGAACACGTCGTTCTGGCCGCGTGCCAGTACACGGGCCAGCTTGAAATCGACCGTCTTCGAATTGCCGCTCGCGACGAACGTCTGGTTCACACCCGCAATCTGCTGGTAGTAGGTATTCGTGTAGGCGGACAGCGTAGCCGTCCAGTAGCCCCACGGAATCGAATAGAAGCCGTTCCAGCCATGCGAACCGAGGCGCTTGTCGCCGAGTTCGAGATCCTGGCTGACGCCGATGTTGAAGATGTCGTTCAGGCCCAGCGGATTGTCGATGCCAAGCGACAGATTGCCCTGTAGCCGGCCGGTTGCGCGCGTGCCCGAGTTGTCGATCGACGCGATCACGGTCCAGGGCTTGCCGCGCTTCACGTCGAGCACGACGTCGCTCTCGCCCGGCACGTCGGCGGGGACGATCTGCATCGACACGTCCTGGCTCGATACGCGCTTCATCTGCTCGAGACCCTGCTCGAGGTCGCGCAGGTTCAGCAGTTCGCCATCGCGGGTGGGGAAGGCGGTTTTCCAGGTGCCGCGCAGTTTCTCGTCGGCGAAACGCACGTGGCGGATCACGCCGGGGATCAGGGAAAATTTCAGGGTGCCGGTCGACAGATCCTGTTCGGGCAACAGTACGCGTGTTGTGACATACCCGCGTGCCAGGATGGCTTGCGACAGGCCCTTGACGAGCACGTCGATGCCTTGCTTGCCGATGCACTGGCCGGCGTAGTGTGCGAGCCATTCGCGCGCGAATGCGAACCGATCCATCGGCAATGCCGACGCGCCTTGCGCCTTCAGGGAAGCAGGCAGCGCATCGGGTACTTCGAGTACGAAACGCTCGATCCGAAAGCAAGGCATTTCGGACTGCAGCGTCGGATACCCTGCGCTCGCCGTCACGCTCGAACGCACCCCGGGCGCGGTGACGATCCGTTCGCGCTCGCGCGCTTCCTCCTGCTGTCGGGCTTGCTGGTCGTTGCCCGGAACGGTCAGGCGCGGAGCTTCTTGTGCCGACACGCTCGTCGCGATAAACAGCAGTGCTGCAGCTGCGGAACTCCCCCGGCGAATAGTTCTCATATGTTTTTCTAGATATGCGATCGTAGACTATGACTCGTGCCTGTTATCAGCGCATCATTTTCGACTGATTTTCCTGCCACCAGCCGTCCAGTCCACGTCCACAGGTTCTATGCAATAGCCGATATTCACTTCACCGCTGGTTTGTTCGCACTTGTGTCGTTGACGCGAATCAACTCAAAGTCTGCTGAACCTCCATTTTTATAAGCAAGGTACAGGCGATACTCTCCGGGTTTGATTTCGAACGGCTTCTCCTTGAAGATGAGATTGCTGGACTGATAGATCATCGGAAAGTTGTCGAAGATGATGAACGGTTCACTCGACATCATCCCAGTTAGGCCACAACTCACATAAGTGCCAGTGCTGCCTTCAGGCTTCTTGCGGGTGCTCGAGGTTTCGCACACGCGTGGCGTAATCGCGTCGAACTGTTTGCCGTCATTCCTGTAGAGACGAAACAGGGGAAGGTTATTTCCGGCAGCGTCACCTCGAATGACGGATACCGTCGATACATTCCAGTTTCGACCTTTGATGTTCACCACGCGGTAGGTGCCATAGAACTGCTCCAGGCTTTCCGCAGCTTGACCTTTCAATCCCTGGTTTTCGTCCGCAAGATCCGGAGCAAGCAGAGAGCATGCGCTAACGAGTGGCAAGAGAAGTGCGGCAAGGTATCGAATTTTCATGGCGATTTTTATTTAATAAGCGCAAGCGCTTTTAATCTGAAATATCGTTAAAATAACGGGGCTTATGCTCAGGACTTGCCCGGTTCATCGTTCTTCACTTCGTAGCTCTTGCGTGCTTTTTTGTAGCCACTATCGAACGGCCTGATTTTAAGCAGTCTTGCCTGGCTAGTCATTCCACCAACTATCACCAGCCCAAAACCAAAACACACCATCAGAACGCTAACAATTGATGGAGGGCCGTACTTCAAGAAGCAAAACATTATTGCAACACCAATTAATACCACCGCAAAACTCAGAGGACGCGAAAAATTCCCATCGACAATAATCTTCATTTGGATTTACCCCCACCATTCAAACGATCCCACGATGAATTCACAAAATCTTGAATGACAGCACAAGCACCCCACTGTCACCACGAATCATTTTTCTCGCACAAAAGCCACTATCGCGAAAATGCAAAATACAAGCCAAAATAGTGTGCCGCCCACCAAAACTAATCTGGCCTCATTGCCCCCATAAGAAACCGTCACCATAAAAATAAGCCGCCAAGATCATTACAAATACTTTGACGAATGCAAAGCATAAAAATTACAGAAAAACCATAAATAAAAAATAATAAACCCAACATATTACAGCCCCCAACCAACTCCACATCCTGTGCGCACTGAAATTTCAGGATTGAATATCAGTTGATAAGCTACTCAACGCGCCTCGCTTGTACGCAGCAATTTCTGGCACTTAGAAATACTCGCAGCGTCGAAAACCATCGCTATTGAACCATTCCTGTCAGTTGCCGGAGCAGTTACTGATGCAAAAGCACCGCCCTTACAAAACGATCGTTCGCCAGCCTCGTTTTTTACTATCACCCATCCGCGCGCGAGCAACGTATTGCCGTAAATTCTCTGTAGATCAACGCTCCACGTTTTCCGCTCAATACTCAGCAGGAGATAAACTCTCGAAAACGTTGTTTTCCCATTATTATCATAACGAACAACGCGTCCGCCATCGTTAATAATCGCCTGCATATCGTCGCGCATCATCGCCAACTGATCGAATAACTGAGTCTGCGTAGGATCAGCTTGACAGGATCGAACAAGGCTGATCACTGCCACCACAAAAATTGCAATTATCGAAAATTGCAACCACATTTTAAATTTCACCAATGGGAACCCCCGACAGGCTTCGATACCGTAACACCAGTTGAAATTCCTGGTGTGCCGACACCAAACTCAATAGATGTTTGACCGCCGATCGAATGATTCAAGCCTATGCAAACGCCAAGCATACAACCACCGATCGGGACTGCAGCTCCATTAAGGAAATTATTTGTCTCAAGCATGGGAGAATCCCCGGGAAACAGCAGATATCCAAACATAATATTTCCAGAGGGTGAAAATGGATTTGCTTTCCCTCCACCAACATATATCTGACCATCATGCAAGTTCACAGATGTTCCGTAGGCGACACTCATACCGGACCCATTCGCGGACGAATAGTCCGGAGCCCGGAAGCCAGGGCCTGCCGGTTTTCCCGAGTTGCTCGACAAAGCAGCCTGCTCCTGCGTTGGCGAACCATCCTTATTTCCGAACATTAACGGATTATTGTAGTGCTGGTCCTTAGCAAACAGTCCACCACCGTTCTGATTAATATAAGCCACCGCTGTCGAATCACCGCCCGGCCCCTTGCTGGCTGCTGCATCGACCAAACGATATCCATTCACCAGCAACATGTTCTGCGCTTGGTCGATCGTGATGTCTTGCCCGGTTTTCTGCTTATAGAACGCCACAAAATCCTTCGCGCGATCTTGCGCCCACTTCCGCTCGTCCGGATGCAGCTGCCGATTGAACCGATCCACGTTGTACCCGGAGAACGCGCCAGATTCCCCACCCACCGCCGCCCCCGCCCCCGTCGCAAGCGCGTTCGCCACGATATTGCCCAGCGCCTGATTCATGTTGGCGTTGCCGGTCGGATCGCTGCCTGCAATTGCGCTACTCAGCTCGTTCAGCTTGCCTGACGCGATCGACGCAATCGCCGCACCGGCGGCACCCCCTACCGCGTTGCCACCCGCCAGTCCGGTCACCAACGCCGCGCCGGCACCTTGCATCAGTGCGCGGTTCGCTCCGCCTTCCTTCCAGGCGTCAACACCTGCCTGGTCGCCATTCTTCTGGGCTTGCCGTTTCATCTCGTCAGCATAGTCCCCAATCCGGCGCGACACGGCTTCGCCAGCCGCACTGGCCGCAGCCATCGTGTCCGACTGGTTGGCCAGCAGGTTCTGCATGTCCGGAAGCTTTGCGACCGTACCGTTCGTGTTCGTCGTATCGCGGTTCAAGCCGGCCACATCCTGCTTCTGGTTTGCCGAGTCCGTGAACTCGATACTCGCAACAACCTCCGAACGCACCGCGGGCGCGGAGACGGTTCGTTCTCGCTCGTGCGCTTCTTCTTGCTGTCTGGATTGTTGATCATTGCCTGTAAAGATCGGGCGCGGAGCTTCTTGAGCCGACACACAGGCCGCAATACGCAGCAGTGCTGCAGCAGAATTTCCCCGGCGAATATTTCTCATGCATTTTTCTAGGTATGTGATTGTGGACTACGGCTGAATCGCGCGCTATCGATGCGTCACTTTCGATCAACTGCCGGCCATCCCGCAAACGCAAAAATCCAAATTGCAGCAAGATTCACACCAGGAATTAACAACGCAAGTACCCACCACCCGGAATGACCGACTCGGCGTAAAATCCGAACATAGGGATAAAGAAACAGCCCATAAAAAATGGGTAACATCATTAGAGCTACTGGTCCCCAACTTGCAAACGACGTCATTACTTGATTCATTTCCGTACCTTCTATTGAAATTCAGGTCCGTCCAAACAAACGGGCGATCAGGCCACGCTTCTGCGTATTGACTGCCGGAGACGGCTGACGCGCGGCTCCTAGATCTGGCATTTCCTCACGACGGAGTCGTTCCAGCGCACCCTCCAAGACTGTATCTGTATAGATACGGTATTGCGGGTCGGAGCCGCGCATAGGCCGGCTGCATCAGCGGATGATCGATAACGGGATTCTCAAGTCCTCGAATCTCGCGAAGGCGCTGCCGGGCCAGCATCACCGCCGGAAAACGTGTGAGAAGATGGCTGTTGCTGAATTCATACCAATCTTTGCGTCTTGTTCGATGCGTGTAGTAGTCACACAGCCAGAGGATCTACTCTTGCATCGGCGAGAGATCACCGTCGCGCCAGTGGTCAAACAGTTCATTTAGCATCGACTCGCTCAAAGAATCAGGTTTTTCCTCATGGGAACGCCCCCATACGTCAAACGCGAGATTCCAGTGATCGAGGCAGATCCGTAGCAGCCAGTGATAGAGCGGATAATGTTCCGCGTCAAAGAACCGTTGCCTCTCGTAAAGCATCCTGATTTCCTCGGCTACCAACCGTGCCTGGTCAATCCAGCCAGCGCATAGGCAAGTCGACAGCGTCTCGACTGCTTGATTCAGCGATACTCTAATATCTGTATGGGTGGAATCGACCAGGCTGTAATGCTCAATCCGCGTAGCCCAATATTCATATACCCAGCATTTCGCCAATAACACCGCCCAATTTGATTGACAACAACTACCGAACATAGCGCGCAATGCGCGTGCACTCTCGTACTGAGAGCACCCCATAATCGAAGCACGAACCCTCGTAAAGAGCTGACGGGATTCACCTAGACCTAGAGTATCTGGATAAGGATTTTCTCCTCGTGCGTACTCCTCCAGATTTCTGCGATCCGAAAGCCATTTTCCATCTATCCAAGCGTTCCAAATATTATCAACTTGAGCCAGCAATTCTAGCTCTGTTTCCCAGCGAGGAAAAATGCCAAGTCGCCTCATAAGTTCAATCCTCACGGTGTCGGCGGCCAAGGACGAAGTCCCGCCGTATTGCTCACGCTAACGCCCGTGCTTCACACCCTACCCCCCTCATCCATAGGGTTTTCATCTATATATCTCTTAATATCAATTTCCGAGATTCCTGGCGCACCCAAGCTTAACCATCTATCAAATTCATCTGGATATGGGCCGTACACTTTCCCACCAGCCGATTGAACTGACTCGCCATTTCCAAATTCCACCAAAAATCGCAGGTGATGCACCACCATAATCCAAATTCGCTTGAGCTCAGGATCTTGTGGCACACCATCAGACGCATCGGAAAGATAAGGCGACTCACCCTCGACGAAGTCCAACATATCCTTCGCCCTTCCAACACTCAGCATTAGCCTTATGATTTCAACTTTTTCCATAACCGTTCACCGATAGAATTTAACGTTGTACCCATCAACCTCAACATTCTTAAACCCAAGAGAATTCATCGATTTCCCTAATGGAGTAGCCCAAACCGCTTGAACCGATGAGAGCCCGGAAGATGTCGCCGAATTGTAAACATCACGATTTGTATTGCCTAACTGAGCCGACACGGTTTTCACCTTATCTGCCCCTACGGATTCCATCGCCTTGGAAATCATATCTGTTCCAACACCTCGTCCAGACACCGTAGTTCCGTACCAGTCTATGCGGAAATTTCCGTCTGGAGAGTAACGACCAACCAAATCACTTTGTGCAAACCTGCTATCAACAACAGAGCCACTTTTATCAAATTTCTGTCTGGCGGATAGCTCGACATCTACATAACCACCATCCTTGACTTCAACTTTCGTGTCAAAATTCAATCCCTCCTTACCCGATGACGATGGTTCGTTCGAGTGAAGGATATAGTCAACGAGCCCCTTCGCCTGATCCGGGATGATCTCCGTGATCCAGTCACTGATCTTCTTGGCATCAGGTAGCGGCGAAATCAACGAACCCGGCTTGATACTCGGATCGAGTTCCGTCGCCGGATCAGCAATCACACCATCGCCCTTGCCCGCCGTCTCGCCCTTATAGCCCGGCAGCTTGAATCCAGCGAGCCAGCCTGGAACCGGCGCCATCGGTGAAATCTGATTGTTCTCTACTTCAATCTTGCCCGCACCAACCGCGGTCGCCACCTCCTGCCCCGACATCGCCGCGACGCCAGCGACAAGGCTAGTCACCAGATTGTCACGCGCCTCCCGTGCCGACGCGGACAGATTTGCCGACGGAGCAAGCAAACTACCGAGCACCGAACTGCTTGCCGCCCCCATCGCTCCCGCACCGCAATTCTGACTGCTCGCAGCAGCTCCTGCACAACCGACAATCGCGTGCAACGCAGCACGCGCTTCTTCGCTACCGAGGTTGTCTGCAATCTGCTTCACTTGGTTCGCACCAAGTTCTTGCAGATACGCCACCGTCGCGTTCTGCGCGAGTTGGCCCACGCCACTCGTTACGTTGCCGCCCGCTGCCACCGACAAAGCTGTTAGCACCTGACGATAGGTACCGCTCGGCCCCCAATTGGCGTTCAGTTCATCAGCTCGCTGCTGCGCCGCGGCGCGCTGTTCCGGAGTCAGGTTCGGGTTGTTCGCGGCCGCCTTTGCCGCGTCCGCTTCGGCCGCGCGATTCGCGACGAATGTCCCCGCCTGATTGATGAACTGACTCGTAATGTCGAAGCCGGCCTGAATCTTCTCCTTGTCGAAGATCGGGGCAAGCGCGCCCCCGGTATTCGACGTATCGCGATTGACGTCCGCCACAGTTTCAACTGAAGTCTGACCCGTCAGTTGCTGCTGCTTCGTGCCGTCGGTGATCGTGAGCATGCCACCGCTGATACCGCTCTTCGTCGTCGAACTCGCATCGCCCGACGCACCGAGCGCCGCGGGCGGTGCAACTTGCAGTCCGCCGTCACCCTTTGGCAGCGACGTTCCCGATACCGGATTCACGTTATCCGCCGTGCCTTTCTGGTCCTTGCCGATGGCGCCCCCATAGCCGCCCGAGAGTCCGATCGAGGAGGCATCGTACGAAGCATGGTTCTCGATGTCGCTATGGGTCAGCGTCGCGGTGGTCAGGCTGTTCAGGTTGTCCTGAACAGCCTTGTCACTGCTCGCGATCACACCGCCCTTGAGATCGGTGTTGCCCTTGACGTCAACCTGGAAACCGCCGTCGCCGGCCTTGATACCCGATTGTTCGGTCACGCTGGCGTAGTCGCTGTTCATCTTCGTCTGACCAACGCTGCCCGCCACGCTCGACGCACAGGGCGGCGGACAAACGCTTACCGACACCCCGGCGTTTTGTTGCTTCGAATCAAAATGATCCTTGTCCTGCAGACTCTCGATGTTCAAGTTTCCGCCGACATCGGCGACCACCTGCTTGCCCGACGCGACTGCGCCCTTCAAATTCGTATCACCGCCTGACTGGATCGTGAGCTGGTTGCCAGCCGCCACATGAGTATTCGTCCATGTCGACGAATCACCGTCCGCGTTACCGCGATTCCCGGCGACGCCCGCGGTGAGTGCGACACCGGTCTTCGCGCCGACAGTGAACGACACACCCACCGATGCGTTCGAACCACTGTTCGTACTGTGCTGACTACTGGTGCTTTCCGCGGCCTGCAGGTTCACATTGCCTTCCGCGGCCAACTTCGCGTTGTTGCCTGCAGAAATCGTGCTGCCGATCACGTCGATATTGCTGTCCTTGCCGGCGCCAGCAGCGGCGATCGTTACGTTGCGACCCGCTGACACAGTACTTCCCACCGCCGTGCTCGACTGTGCCTGCATCTGACTGTCGCTCTTGCTCGCGCCGACCGACACGTTGATCCCGACGCTTTTCGCCGCTGTCACCGGGTCCCCGCCCATCTGCTTCAGCGAGTCATAGGTGTTCTTTGCCGCGAGGCCCGTCGTGGCCGCGGCCAACGCAATCAAGCGCGGATCGCCACCCACGCTTTGCGCAGCGTTCGTCATCTGCCGGCCGGTCTGCACTGCCGCCACGACCGGATTCGTCACGCCCACCGTCACGCCGGCCTGACGGAACTGCTGCTGCTCCGCGAAGCTGGATGTATCCGTCGCGGCGTCGATCTTCACGGTCTTGCCGGCAAGATTCACGTCGTTGCCCGCGTGCAGGATGCTGCCGGTCGCGTGCAGATCGTTACCCGCACTCACCGTCAGATTGCCGTTCAGCGCACCGATCGCACTTCCATTGCTCGTGACCGATGAAGACTGCTGCTTGTCGGAGTTCGAACGAGAGCCGACCGATACTGACAGGCCACCGTTCGACATGAGCCCGGTTTCCTTCTTGTCGTAATAGGTCGACGATTGGATCGTGTCCTGCGAGGTCTTGATATTCACGTCCCGCGCAGCCGACAGCGACACATCGTTTGTACCGACGATATTGCTGCCCGTCACGTTGATGTCCCGGCCGCTCGTGACCTTCACGCCGTCCGCGGAAATCGTGCTGCCCTGGCTAAAAGTCGCTGTCTGGTCGATTCCGCTTGCGACCTTCGACCCGCTCACCACATTGCTGTGGCTATGTGTTTCATGCGAATTCAACTCGTGCGTTTCAGTTGCCGCGCCGACATTCACGTCACCGGCCGCCAGCAGGTTCGCGTTGCCCTTGTCGAGACTGATCGCGCTGCCGGAGAGCGTTATGTCCTTGCCCGACACGATATTCACCGTGTCGCCGCCTTTGAGTACCGTCCCGGTCAGTGCCTGATCCGATGTGTGCAGCGTTTCCGCATAGCTACCGTGACTGTCGCTGCCCGAACTGTTGCTGTTCACCGTCGACGTCGCACTCGCCGCGCCGAGCGTCACGTTGCCCTTGGCAGCAAGCGTTCCACCCTGGCCGAGGTCGATCTGTGCACCCTTCGCCGTCAGGTCGCCCCCCACGACGACATTTGATTGCCCACCGACCGTCACCGAGCTGCCGGTGACCTTGTTGATGTCGGTATTCGACACGCCATTGGCCCGCTGCACGATCTTGTGCTCGCCCGTCTGCACCGCACCGAGGTCCCAGTTACCGCCAACGTTCATCCCGAGATTGCCGCCGACCGACAGGTTCCCCGCGTTCTGCTGGAAGTTGCCGCCCGTCGTGATCGACGCATCGCCCGCCACGTCGAGTTTGGCGGTCGGACCGAGCGTGGTCACCACGCTCGTCGCACCGTCGCGGCTCACCCGCGTGTTCGTCTTCGTCGCCGTATCGAGAATCAGGTCTTTCCCGGCATCGACCTGCAAGCTGCCAGCCTTCACATTCGCC
>Ga0157367_1001181_pt1 | contig 11641 bp, 9 predicted proteins | sample AttbisABBM2_FD_113142 | JGI IMG/M metagenome (GOLD analysis project Ga0157367, IMG submission 113142) | Fungus gardens microbial communities from leaf cutter ant in Botucatu, State of São Paulo, Brazil - Atta bisphaerica ABBM2 | ecosystem: Host-associated > Fungi > Mycelium > Unclassified ...
AACAATATTTTGATATGTCATGTCCACTACATAAATTAAATGTACTTCATATTAATTGTACTTTTATCGGGAACCGCATTTATTACTATATTTGTCGTATGCGACTTGTATATCGCATGGGTTATTCCCACTCGATATCAATCATTCAATATTTTCTCGCATACGATATATCTATTACATTCTGAGAGGACGTAATAGATAAATCGTATGCTGAATTGAGGTAAGTTGTGGTATTGTAAGCGTTAGTTGCGGCGCTCGAGTCAATTTTTTTCTCGGTTTTCTTCTCTTTCTCTCTCTCTCTCTCTCTCTCTCTTTGGTGTTATGGCGTTCTGCGGATCCCTTGTAAGCCTCAGCGATAGATTTTAGTTAGCGCTCGGTAAGATTTATATAATCACCCTATGTTCACTGCGAGATCGCCATCGTTTACTGTTCATGACATTAGATAATTGTTCGCGTCGTCAGATAAATGCTTATGTTGTAAATTTTCTTAGTTTCTCGTAATGCGAGAAACGCATTCTAACCTTGTAATGCGATGCCATTATCCGAATCGTCATACACAATCACGTCTCTACTTTTGTAATCTGTTTGTTCTAATAATTGAGTTTGTATTAAACTACTTTATAGCAATATGAGTCAGAATCATTGAGTAACATATATTCGTAAACTTAACGATTTTCCGCCAATTGTCCTTTGTCGTTAATTAGTCATCTAGCCCAGACACGTTCGGCGCCACATTGGGCACAGCAGTCACAACGTGGTGGGCACGTAGCCCAAATTAGTGACCCTGACGTGATTGCGTAGCGTTCCATTTAATCTAACGCGCGCGTCCTAAGAAGCCGCAGATATGGCTCAGGCGATTCTCTCTCTGGCGATCAGGGCAGCGGTGTCATATATAGCTGAAGTGCTTGTACTTACGAATCGGAATCAGATCCACGCCGTTCTGGAAATCGAAGTCAGACCTATAGTTCATACAAATGGAAGCTCAATTCCTCACCGTAGGTATAACTATAGATGAGACGAAATACAATTATGTGATACAGTGCCTTGATGAAGATTCTTTGACCGATATCGTACTTAATTCGCCCGCGATGGATAGATACGCCGCGTTCAAAGATAGGTTAGTTAAGAGCTTCGCGGATAGCACCGAAAAGAAAGTGCGTAAATTATTAAATAAAGTTGATCTAGATGACTGTCATTCGTCGTAATTGCTTCGATGATTGATCTCGCGTAAAATGGCGTGTCAGAAGAAGTGCTTAAATCCTTGGCTGCAGCGCCTACCACAACAAGTGCAGGCTATATTAATAGCTACTAAGCATGAACTCGAAGAGCAACTAACAGATCGAATAAGATTGCAGATGTGCTATCCGCTGGCGTTAACGCTGTCGCAGCAGTTACATCGACAAAAGCTAATTCGGCAGATTTCCCAAATGTCCGCGCTTTTAGATCTAGAAACTCGTTTATCGCGTGACAAGTCACAGGCCTCGCGGAATTCTCATCGCAGAAACTGTTCAAGATCACAATCGGAGAGCAAGCTGTGCTGATATCATTGACATTTTGGTGGAAAAGTTACCAAGTGTATCGCAATCCTGCAGCTGAAAGCCAGCGGAATAGGAAAACTAGAGGCTGAATTATCCCTGGCGGCAGATAATTTAGCCGTGGCAGATCTCATACCATGTCATCGACATCAAATTTTTGTTTCGGACACCGGAGCGGATGTCTCTACCATTCCTGCTTCAAGACGCGATCGTACTCACATTAGCGATCGGGTACTCTACGCTGCAAACAGAACGATCATCCCTAAGTGTGACAAAAATTATATCAGCTTGATTTGGGATTCTGTCGTGTTTTTCAATGGCCTTTCATAATATGGCCTTTCACCGACGCTTTCATTGGCTCAGATTTTTTAACACGTTTGTTGCCTGACATACGGCACAAGCATTTAATTGACGGTAACACGTTTCTTAAAGTTTCTCAGCTTGTTAACAAAGTCATTCCTCGTTTAACAGTCCATACAAAGAAATCCTAAACAAGTTTTCGAAACAATTAGGACGTCGATCACGCACAAACAAACACGGAGTGAAACATGTAATTGAAACAACGGGTTCCCCATATCAAATAAAGCCAGACAACTCTATCCAGAAAAATTCAAAGCAGCTAAAGAGTTTGAGTATATAATGCAACAAGGCTTATATAGACCTTCCCTTGGGCTAATCCTCTACATCTCGTGCAAAAGAAGAATATATAGTGATTGACGTCCGAGATTACCGTAAACTCAATGAGGTAACCTTGTTAGATCGTTACTCAATTTCGTTCTTGCAAGACAGCACACATTTCCTGCGTGGCAAAACCGGTTCTCTACGGTAGTTCTAGTGCATCAACGCGTATCAACAGATTCCAGTCCGCAAATCGGATATTCGCGAAACCGCAATCATTACACCGTTCGGACTTTTCGAATTTCCTTATATGACATTCGGACTTCGTAACGCCGCACAAACTTTTCAAAGATTTATGGACCAGGTAATTGCAGGACTTGACTTCTGTTTTACTTATATTGATGACATTTTAATCGCTTCGCAGGAAACACAGCATAAGGAGTATCTAAAAATACTGTTCGACAGATTTCAATAGCATGGCATAGTAATAAATCCGAATAAATGTATTCGGACAGAAAAGGGTCAGCTTCCTGGGACATACGATCAGCACTAAAGGCATCAAACTTTTATTCGAAAAAATCCAAGTTATCACTGAATTTCAGGAACAGTCAAAGGACTTCGACGTTTCTTAGGAATGTTCAATTTCTATAACCGGTTTCTTAAAGATCTCGCAAGCATGCAAGTGCTGAATGCAATCTCGGGATGTAAACGCAACAATGCGCAAATAGAATAGACTCCTGAGCTCAAACAATCCTTTCAACGAGTTAAGGAACATCTCGCTCAAGTCTCGCTCGCATTTCCAGCAGCAAGACAACACTCTCGTTGTAAACAGACGCTTCAGATAAAGAAATTGGTGCAGTGTTTGCAACAGTACAACAACGGTTTTTATAATCACTCAGTTTCTTTTCAAGAAAGCACCTACAAAATATAGCAAACAAAGTATAGCGTAGGATAGAGAATTATTAACTATTTATATGGTCAAACATTTCCGATATATTTCATATATGCTAGAGAGTCGAAACTTTCACGTTATCGCGTATAAATCCCTACGTATTCAAGAGGAAATCGGATCAAATGTCGCCAAAACAAACCTGTCAATTATTCTTTATTTCAGAGGAAATAATCGACGTACGTCATGTTCCAGGCGTTGAAAACATTGTAGCAAATGTATTATCTCGCGTCGACACTATCGTGATGCTAACTAGTTTCGATATGCAAAAGATTGCAGAAGCTCAAGCCTCGGACAACGAATTGCAACAACTGAAGTAATCTACATCAACGTCTTTGAAGCTCAAAAATATTGGAAACAATATCCAATATTTACTGTGATACTTCAGAAGAAGAGATCAGACCATACATTCCTGGATCATTTCGAAGATGAGTTTTTGACATGTCTCATCAAAGCGGCACAGCAACTCACCGGCATATTGCGCAAAAATTTGTAGCTCTCCATGACAACAAAGAATCCGTACGTGTCTAGTCGGCAATCTAAAATTCATCGGCATAATCATACCTCGCCTATCAAAATATCAGTACCAGATACTATACGTACATATCGTCGGTCCTTTATCTCCACTCAAAGGTTTTAGGTATTTGTTAACAATGATTGACCGATTTACTTGTTGGCCGGAAGCTATTCCATTACATGATTGTATTGCAGACACGGTGGCGAAGATGTTTTACACTCACTGGGTAGCCAGATTTGGAGCGCCTGATCACGATTGATCAGGGGTCACAATTCGAAGCGCAATTGTTTGACGCGTTAACCAAACTGGTCGGTTCTAAATGCTGTCGAACAACTGCATACCATCCAGAATCTAATGGCATCATCGAACGATGGCATTGCTCTTTAAAAACTGCATTAATGTGCCACGATGAAACTCAATGGACTGATACACTGTCAGTATTACTCGGACTAAGAACTTGTTTCAAAAAGGATCTAGGCGCTTCTGTAGCGGAATTAATTTGCAGCACTACGTTCAAAGTACCGAGTGAGTTTTTCTCTTCTGAAGAAATGCCGAGCGAATTTTCATCGAAGATTTCCACGTAATTATGCAAAAATTACGGCCTAGACCAACTTCTCATCACATTAGATCTAAGTTATTTTTCCATAAAGATTTGTATAACTGTTCTCACGTCTTCCTCAGAATAGAAGATAACAGCGTTCACCGGACCAACCGTACACTGGACCGTAAAGTATTAAAGTACATTTCGGACAATGTCTTTGCTATAAAAGTTAATAGCAAATGTATCACTGTCGATAGACTTAAGCCCACTTATTTAATAATTCAAGATTTAGAAACTACTCCGTCTTCAACTAACATTCTAATGCAATGTGAACCAAAGATATATCTTGGTCCAGCAAAGCGAAAGACTGTTAGATTTAAGGATTAATTCGCGCGATATTTCATTAAGTGATTAATAAGCATAAGTTTCTATTTGTTTCATTTAATTTTATTTGCGTTCTGGCGAATTTAATCAATATTCTTTTCCTTAATACTGGGAAGGAAATACTACGGCGTTGCAAGCGTTAATTACGGCGCTCGAATCAGTTCTTTTTTCCGGCTTTCCTTTCTCTCTGTCTCTCTCTCTTTCATGGCGGATCTTTTGTAAGCCTCAGCGATAGATTTTAATTAGCGCTCGGTAAGATTAATAATCACCCTATATTCACTGCGACATCGACAATGGTTACTGCTCATGTATAGGTAATTGCTCGCATCGTCAGATAAATATATTGTAGATTACTTATATTGTAGATTTTTTAATTTCTCGTATTCTAACCTAGTAATGCGATACCGATATCCGAGCCGTCGTACGCAATCTCTACTTTTGTAATCTGTACATTCTAAACAATTAATGTAAGTCGGCTCCGTCCTGAAGACGGGAGGGGGGGGATGAACATGCCACCACATCCACAAAGGTATACGCGACAGATTACCATCTATCATCCAACGAAGCCGCCCCGAGAAGGGCGATGGAAAAACCAGCACCTATAGGGCGTTTTTGCAGGGGTGAGGAGATTCGCCGCGCCTCGAATTCTCGAGGCGTCTTGCGCTCACGGAGAGGCCTACTCATCTCTGTCTAGATGCACGCTCTGGAAGGATAAGGATAGGAATTAGGATTAGGAGTAATATTGGATATTGGCTTGCCCATAATGCTGAGACAATCAAGTAGATTGCCTCCTGCTCTATCCGAGCAAGTCAGCTCTATGTGGAGCGCCGGCAAACTCGAACTCGTAACAGTAGGTCACGAGTCGAACGCACAAGACGTCTGACCAACTGACGTCCAAATATCCTGGTATAGTATTCTAAACTTTGCGATAGCCATGGAGGGCAACGCAAGCGCATCAGCTCTCTCGTTGCCATATATTCCTTTGTGGCTAAGTGTCCATAATAGATGGACAAAATGGCCATGAAAGGCCAAGCGCGATAGATTAGATTTAATAAGATTTGCAGATGAGATAGTTGACATTCTTATGGCTAGAATGCGAAATGGCTCTAAGGATGCTCTGAGAGTCCGAGACGATAGGCTTCGTTACAATCGGCAGCATTGAACTCAAGGATGGCCATCAGAATGGGTTAAGAAGATCTCGGGGAACAATTTGTTCTGCTGGATACATAGGTTTAGCTATTGAAAAGCTATTGGCTCCCCACCAAGGCGCCATCCCCAGATTTTAAACCGTCCATAAATAAGAGAGGACCCAGCTCAAAGTATTTGTAAGATAATTCTATAAATTTGGCTTGAGCCTCGACGCTACTGCAGTCCTTAGCTAATATAGTCATTGTATCAGTAATACAATCCTGTGTAAAAGCTTTCGAGGCAGAGATTGCCGGACGGTAGGATCTGTGCATACGCTCCTTCGAATCTTTTTTAACATTTTAAATAGGGAACAGAAACGAGGGCTTCTCTTCTCTTAGCTGGCGTTTCCAAGCAATTAAGACTATTCAAGATTGGGGTTCTGCTTCTGCGACAGGCATCTGATTTTAAATCTAAAAAGAAGGAAGAAGGACCTCAGATCCAACGGTGCTTCCTTAGTTTCGACCATGAGTATGTTAATAGTAGTAGATTGTCTGAATCCGAGTGCTGTGCGCAGATTTTTTTTAACCAGGTGCTCGAATCGATTAAATTTGCGCTGATTGTCCTTAAGCCTGAATATATAAGTCATACTTTAGCTAATCGAAAAACAGTTCTATATAGGTTGAGTAAGAGTGAGTCTGGGGTGCGAGCCCCATTTAGTGCCTGCTAAGACGAAGATGATGTTAGTTATTAATTTACCTTTGCTTATCAGGTAATTGATGTGATCTTTCTCCTTAAATTTGGAGTCGAAATGCACACCGAGGAAGACAATTGAAAATGTCCTGGGAATAACAATCCCATTAATAGTAACAGCAAAATCCAGGAAGTCGGATCTCTTCCTGGTAAACAACATCCACCATGATTTAGGCAAGGACAGGATCAGGCCTTTGCACTCTAGATAATGGCAGATATTTTCCAATGAGACCTACACCGAATAAGTAATCATTTCAATATTTTTTTCGTTGAAAAGATCACAATATTGTCGGCGTACTGCAATGTGAGAGTATCCTCATGCAAGTAATCACCTAGAGCAGTAATTGAAGAGTAGAGGGCTAAAAGCAGAACCCTGAGGCTGTGTTTCTAAAGGAGTTAAACGGGTCCTGAACAGTACCATTATAAACAAATAAAATATCAAAAACGAGATTAATAAATTTTTTTGTCTTAGCCAAGAGACCGAGCCTGAGCAGATCGTTGTCCAAAATAGATGAACTCAATGGGTTTCTCTATGTCTAGAAAGACACATATGGTATTAGATCCTCAATGAATGATCCCACCTTGAATGTAGTTGGTGAGAGCGACCAGACTATCTGCACAGGAGCTGCTGGAGCAGAAGTCCAATTGAATGAAGGTCAAGAGCGTTCTCAACAAACTATTTGACTCTCGAGTATATGATATTTTCCAATACTTTGAGGAGACAGGATATCAGTAAGATGGACTTTTCCCGCCGGATTTAGGGATGAGAACAACTAGTGATGCATTCAGTCGTCTGAGAATACGCTTTTATTGAACAGCTGGTAAATGTTTAAAAGTTCCTCCAAATAGTGGAAAATGCTTGATCACAAAGTAGTCTATTTGGTCAAGCCCTGGGGCCGATTCTGCCCTAGCTGCTGCAATTGACTATTGCAACTCCTTCATGGAGATCGATTGGGCCGTCCAACAATTCGTATATTTATGATTTTGATCTGCAAATTGCATGCTTTCTAGGACGGTGGAGGACGCTCTCTGCACGAGGGGAAGCAGATTGAGTTGATAACCTTTTCCTGAGTCACGTAACTTTTTTCCCCGAGATAGTGAAGGGGGAGGAAAGGATACGCCAGTTTTTAAAAGCTTTGATTATAGCCCATAGCTGGGAGGTGGGCATCTTGCCCCACCAGGTTGAAGCTACCGCAAACTCGCGCCATTTGCTTCTCTTGACCTTCCTAACAGTTTTTCTACACTCCGCAACTCGTTTATATTCCAAGTAGTTTTCAGAGGAAGATTGCAAGTTGAATTACCGCATTGCAATCTTTTTTTAATCAGCTGCTACTTGGCATTCCTCCGTCTACCAAGGGAGAAGGATGCGCTTAATAGTGCTTTATTTAAAAGCAGAAATACGCGACTCAGCTGGGAAGAAAGAATAGGCAATGTTAAGAATATTGTTTTTGAAACATTCATAATGGCTCACTGCATCTGGGAGGGAGGGAGAGGGAGTTTCCCAGAGGGTTGATCTTCAGACTTACTGCAGGATTTTTAACTGCAAGTTAAGTTTGATCTTATATTTGAACTGCGTTTTAGACTTGATGGGCGCGCCCAGGCGAATAATAAGAGGAAAATGGTCACTCGAAAGGGTATCTGATGTAGCAAAGTAGAAACAGGTACAAATCCGGCGTGGTTATCACCAGATCACTGACGACCTGTTGCCTGTTGGCTGAAGGAGTGTCGGTTTGCTATGATTGTAAATCATTAGCTCGAAATCATCTAAAGATCAATGAAGCTATCTGCTAGTGAAGTCCGTGGCAAAACAATCTCAGTCGACGTGGTGCGCGTTAAAGTCACCCACCAATATAGCATATTCATACTGCCGCATCGAAGATGCGATCAAGAATTGTCACCAGATACTAGCGTGGCGGTACAGATTAATCAGAATACACGCAGAATTGTTTATTATGTACTTTGGACTCCAATAACTTCTATAGAGTGATATTGACCAAACGAAATGCTGAGTTCTTCAAAGTAAATGCTATTTCTAATTGGCGATTCCATTCTGCCCAAAGTACAATCGCTCCTGAGCATGCAGAAATTCTTCAGTATGAATTGATGATCGGTAGTTTAGTTTCTTGCAGACAGAATATATCGTATGAATCTGTAATTTTTTGAAGTTCAGAAGCTATTGTATCCTTGGGTGAAGAATATTGATAGGGGATCTGCCAAGAACCAGGACAAATAAGCCATTAAATACACAAAACTAGTATTTTAATAATTAGTTACTGCTTATAATGATAAATTTATACACTTTATTAGCATATGGATTTAGATTGTTATCACTTAATTGAACTAGATAATTTGACGTGTCGGCCCGATTTCGGTTTATAGATACGTTCGCATTGACTTTATAATTCGGTTGACATTATGATTTAATATGTGTGAGCTGTTGACGTACGGGTGTAGTCTTGGCTAATAGTAAGACTCTGTCAGTATGTCACGACGTTCGATAATACTTGCTCGAACTGCTGACTTGGCTTGCACTTTGGTCAGTTATTCGAGTTGATAGTTCTCTTTTTTAATGCGATCATTGCTGACAATCGCATCCTTTTTTACTTTGGCGAGTAATAGCTTCCGTCTTTTTTGCAATTTGCGAGAAACAGCTCGCAGGATTTGCGTGTTGCTTCCGCAAGATTGCATTTTCGCAATTGAAATACGAAATTGAAGTAGGCAATTGATACGCTGACTTTTCGGAAATCAATTATTTTCAGATCAATTGCGAAATGACTGAATTGCCTAATTATTGGTTGCTAAATGACTTACTTCATTTTTATTCTATTATATTGGTTATAGTTGTCATTATAACAAGCTTTATCTTCTATGCCTCTGCAGTCCAACTGATAATTGTAATACCTTGAGTTGATTGAGACCTGCTTGTGAGTGGAAGGTTGGGAATTAGCGTAGTGAATAGCTAGACCGGTGTGTTGAGGGGGGACAAATTGAGTTGCGCTCTGTAGCGACAGTGTAATTAAACTTGTTGCTTAGTGAGTGCTCTTGCTCGATGTAAGAGGCAATAATTGCGCTAAAATCGATTAGAAATTTTAGTAGTAGCGGGAATGGTTGCTTTCCACCAAGGGCACAAGTGCTCGAATTCTGCGCCATCGGGACGGTTGGAGTTCATACCACTAACACTAACTGAAACAATCTCACCTGAGATGTTAGTATGGTTATGCGTAAGAAGGATCACATCTCTGTCCGAGATGGAACTTGCCTTTGGGGGGGACCAGATTGTATCTAAGCTATAGGCTTCAGTCGGTATTCCACTGGAATGCGCTTGGCGACTGCTGAGCCTGTTTTGAAGATAGGGATTACAACGATTATCAAGGATATTCTATCCGGATCAGCCTGGCTCCTGATTTTACGAGGGCACCCTCGCGTAAGCTCTGTCGATATTAAGATGCATCCAAGACAACAAATCTATTCAAATTGTAGGTTAAAGATGGTTCTAGATCAGCAGAGCTGGGCAATAATGGAAACTCACGATAATTAGAGATGCAGAGGACATCTACACTAAAAGTTTGCTGGGCTGCATGCACTCCGTAACCGCGCGAGATCCTCCTCCTTTAAATGAAATATTTTCCAAGGATGCAAACGTATATCCTTTTGTGTACTTTGAACAAATGTGCTTTTGTGTCCGATTCTGTAGCAAAAATGAAAAATAAGTTTAGACCTTTGGAATAAACGGCGATACTGCGTGTAAATCAAAGTAAAGAAAAACATGCCTCGGAAGAACTTAACCGGCAAACTTTACATTGACAATAGTAGAAAAGAGATGTTCAATTTGGCTATTTCTCACACTGCGTCTATTTAGTCTCCTAATCTCGAAAATTTTACTGATAGACTTAAGCTCAGTTTTGAGTTCTTGCTCAGAGATAAAGACAGGAATGCCCTTAATAATGCTAGACTTAAGAACTTTATGTGTGGGTATATAAATTATAAGGTCGTAGTTAGCAAGCGCTGCATTTTCCACAAGCGAATTAGCGGCGGAGGCTGTGCGCATTTCCACTGCGATTTTGCTGCGACTGATCTTTTTCATGCTGCAAATGTCTATATTGATCAGTTTTGAAATCTGACGCTTGATCACAACTTTGTAAAAGGCTTCTGTGACGTTACTGCTGTCCTGGACATGGACCGTGAATGGTGTTAGATCCGATTTGCCGTACCTATTGTTAGCACAATCATTGGCCGCCGAGTGGAAGGCCGTGTTTGCCTGAGAAACAGACAGTGCCTTAGCACTGGACTTCGATCTTTTATGGGCTCGATCACCTGATTTCAAAGCCTTGCCATGATGTTTAAGGATTTATATCAACATCCTTAAAATTTTGTCGTGATATGTCCGAGTTGACGCTTGATTGTAATGGCGCAGAGGTTAGCACATATTGAGAGTACAAATTAGTTCGGTCCGTTTCCCTAAAGATGGTTCCAGCTGTGAATGATTCATAATGACAGCTGATTTTGGCGGTTTCAGAGAGGTTAAACATCTGCTAATAATATTCAGTTTATCGCTTTGAGTACAAAAACCTTGATTTTTACTGTATTTGAAATGTCGAATTTTGTGTTAACCAAGCAACATTTGCGGGAGATTTTGATTTTCTGTTTTAATTGGAAGAAAAGTGCGACTGAAACCCATCGAATGCTTGTCGAAGTTTATGGTGACATTGTTCCAACTGATAAATCATGTAGGGAATGGTTTCGACGTTTCAAGAAGAGATTTCAGCGTTGAAGACAAGTCTCGCTCTGGACAGCCAAAAAAATTCGAAGACAAAGAATTAGAGGCATTACTCGAAGAAGATCAAAGTCAAACGCAAGAGGAGCTTATAGAATCATTGGGGATAACTCAATAAGCCGTTTCTGTATGATTAAGAGCCATGGGAATGATTCAAAAACAAGGAAATTGGGTGCCTTATGAACTGAAACCGACGTTGAAAAGCGATTTTTCACTTGCGATTCAAAGACAACAGAGAAAAGGTTTTTTGCATCGGATTGTGACTGGAGATGAGAAGTAGATATTTTACGACAATTTCAAGAAGAAAAAATACTACGCTAAGTCCGGTCAATCGTTGCCATCGATCTCAACATTAACATCACGGCCTATTCATGGTTCGAAGATTATGCTCTGTATCTGGTGGGACCAAAAGGATCTTGTTTACTATGAGCTGCTGAAACCTGGC
>Ga0157367_1001184_pt1 | contig 11630 bp, 4 predicted proteins | sample AttbisABBM2_FD_113142 | JGI IMG/M metagenome (GOLD analysis project Ga0157367, IMG submission 113142) | Fungus gardens microbial communities from leaf cutter ant in Botucatu, State of São Paulo, Brazil - Atta bisphaerica ABBM2 | ecosystem: Host-associated > Fungi > Mycelium > Unclassified ...
GGTAGCCGTCTGCGTGACGTTGCCGGTGCCGGTCAAGCCGGCCGTCAGCACGACGTTGCCCGCACCCGTGGTTGATACCGGTCCGCTTACCGTTTCATTCCGGTCGGCCGCGAGACGCACGTAACCGGTGTTCTGCGCGGCGACCGGTCCCGCCACGATGAGGTTGCCCGTGTTCGCCGTGGTGCTTGCGACCGCCGTCACGTCGACGTCGTGCGCCGAGTTGACTTGTACGTTGCTGCCGCCGATCGTCACGGCCCCCGTCGTGTCGAGCACGTCGAGGTACGTGCCGGACGCGTTCGCGATGCCGCCGGACGTCGCCCTGATGGTGCCGCCGCTCCAAACCGACAGCGGGTCGATCGTCGATACGCCATCGCCACCGATCGTGTTGCCGGCGTTCAACACGACATTGCCGCTCGTCGCGACGGCCAGGCTCGTGCTGGCGCTCGTTTCCGCGCCCGGCACCAGGTCGGTTTGGCCTTGGACGATGTTGTGGCCGGCCGTGGCCGACACGGTACCCGTGCCGCTGCGCGCGGTCGCGTCGAACACGACGTCGCTCGTCGTGCCGGTCGCGGCGAGCGTGACTGCACCACTGCCGTTCGCGTTCATGCCGGTGAGGTTCGCGCCGAGTGCGTTGTTCGTGATGGTCGGCTGCAGGTTGACCGAACCGACCGTCAGCGTGCCGCCGGTGGCTGTCACCGACAGGCTGCCGTTGTTGGACGTCTGACCGGCCGTCGTCACCGAGCCTGCGTTGTTCATGTATGCGTTGCCACCGGACACCACCGCCAGCGTGTTGACGGCGGTCTGAACGGGACTCGCGGCAGTGCCGATCGTCGTGCCGGCGGTCAGCACCGCGCCGTTGGCCGTCAGCGTGCCGCCGTTGTCGGTAATTGCCTGCCCGGACTGAATGAACGCGTTGCCGGTCGTGGTAATGGCCGAATTGATCGCGACGTTGGCCGCCGCCTTGACGTTGATCTCGCCGCCCGTGGTGGTCGTCGTGACCGGTGCGTTCAGGTTGATATCGCCCGCCGTCGTGGTCAGCTCGATCGAACCGGCGATCGCCCCCCCCAACGTCGACGTGGTCAGCCCCTTCGGCTGCAGCGGAGTCACAGTCGGATCAGCGAACACGGGGCCGTTCGTCGTAAACGTCACCGCGCCAGTCACCGGATTGGCCGGAATGTTCGACACGACGTTCAGCGTCTTGTCGTTGGTGATCTCGAGCGTGCCGGTCGGTGTCGTGCCACCCGCAAGCGCACCCGAATACGCCGCGCTCGGCATCTGCAGGTAGCCCGCGAGGTTGTTGACGTCCGTCTGCAGGTTGTTCGTACCACGCCCGGTCAGCAGCACGAGGTTGTTCGCAGCGATGGTCTTGCCCGCTGTCTGCTCGATCATGTTGCCCGCGCCAAGCGTCAGCGTGCCGCTGTTCGCGATGCCGATGTTGTCTTCGAGCAGCAAGTCGCGTCCCGCGATCAGGCTGATCGACCCGGTGCCGGTTGGTTGAACCGTGTTCGAGTCGAGCACCATGATGTCACGATAGCCGCCGATCAGCACATTGCCGTTCACCGTCTTCGTGACCAGATTCTGCTGCATGTTCTCCGGATGGCCCAGCCCCTGGCCTGCCGCCGGCACGTTCGAGGACAACCGCACATCGGCGGTATCGCCTGCCGTATGGAAACCCTGATAGGTATCAGCGTACGTCGAACCGGATTCGATCACGATGTTGCCAAGCTGCGTCTGCACGATGACGGGACCGGTCACACGCACATTCCACGAGGCGTCGGGATAGACGGAATTGCCACCGGAAGCCACATAGAACTGTTGGGCGACGCCCAGCGCATAGGTACCCGCGACCGGATCACCGGTCGGCGTTATCAGCGCGTCGACCACGGGATTGTCGCCAGCCACGGCGAAGCTGGTCCGGTTGAGCGTCGTCGTCAACGTCGTACCGGTCGCACCGTTGTTGACCGTGCCGGACACAGTGTTGACCCCGAAGCCGAGCGAGGTCATCTGCGGCTGCGCCGCGGTCGACGTCGTGTAACCGGTCACCACATATACCTGCTGGCCACCGCTCGTGACGGCCTTGGCATAGTTGGCCATGATGGCGATGGCGGCGTTGAAGCCGGTGGTCAGGATGGTCTGCCCCGGCGTCACGACGGTACCCACCGGGAAATAGTACAGCAGGCCAGCCGGCGAACTGCTGCTCACGGTGTATTGTGTCTTGGCCGCATTCCAGCCAGGATCGGTCGGTGCCACATAGTCGGCACCCGCCGCGTTGGTGCTTTGCAGGCTCAGGAGTAGCACCTGCTTGTAGATCGGCACCACACGCTCGACTGGTGCGAGGAAGTAGGTCACACCCACGCCGTCGCCGCCGGCGACGTTCTGCGCCTGCACTGCGGCACTGACCGTGCCTTGGTCGTAAGCGTCGTAGCCGTTGAAGATGCTGCTGAGATTCTTGTCGGCATTGAGCGTAATGCTCGCCGGGTTGGTCGCGCCGGTGCGCACGATGTCGCCATTGACGCCGATATCCCCCTGCGCGTTGACGACGATATTGCCCCGATCGGTCGTTGCGCCAAAGCTGCCGATTACGACGCTGTCGCATTCGTTGATCGTCATCGTCGTGCCGGCTGCGGCATTGCCGATCTGCATGCCGCCCGACTTGTTATTGTTCTTGCTCGATGTGTTGATCGTGCTGTTCTGCGCCGCCTCACCCCACACGGTCGATAGACCGGTCGCAAAGAACCGGGCGTCATAGCTCGCATTGGCCGGCGCCAGGCTGCCGATGATGTTCGAGCCGGTATTGATGCTGCTGCCGGTCAGGTAGACCTGATTGCTGGCGTAGACATTGGCATCGACATTGATGTCGCCCTGGATGGAACTCCCGTTCGGCAGAATGTTCAGGTTGGTGACACTGAGCGGCTCCGTGCTGCTGCCGGTTTTGAGATCCACATTGCGGAAGCCGTTGATGATCAGGCTGCTCAGCAGCGGCGTGACAGGCGCGTTCAGCGTAACTGTCGAGCCGCCGATCGACGCGGTTAGTGGTGTGGTAGGCAGCTTCCCAATATTGGTGAACGAGACGTTGGTCAAATCCGTACCGTTGGGATTGGTGGTGGTCGTGGCCCGGCCGCTTGTGTCGTTAGAAAGGTTGATCGAGGTCCACCACCCCGTGAACGTGGTGGCAGGTGCGCTGAACGTCAGCACGCCGTCGTTATTGTTGCTGCACGACCACCAGCACGCTCCGGCCCACAAATCCAGCCCACTGCCCGCCGTAGCGGTAAACGTCGCGTTGTGCAGCGTCAGATCTTTCGCTACGCGTATGAAAGAGTTGGCGGGGAGAGCCGCTCTGAGTTTGAACGGAACCGACGGATCGAAACCGGCTACGCTCGGCGCTGCCACGCTGCTTGCAAAGGTATAAATATCGGCATTCTGAAAGCCGGTGATCCCTACAACCGAAAAGCTGTCCTCGCCCGGGGCGTATTGCAGCAGGATCGGCTGACCCGTGCCGTAGCCTCCCGTCAACGTACCATTGCCGCCCCTGAAATCCAGATACTTGCCGGTCGAATCCACGCTGGACTGGAGCCAGACCCAGTTGTCCGCCTGGATGACCGGATCGGGGTTTGTGAAGATCACCTGACCCACCAGCCCCGGGACTGGGCCACCACCACCCGCCTGGAGGAACACTGAGGAGCCGCTGCCGAGCGCCCGAACGTATTGCATCTGCATCGGCAGGATGAGGTCGCCATAAGCCAGAACATTGATATAGCCGTTCGCGGTCAGACTCGTCGCCGCCGTCCCATCAAAGTTGTTCAGGTTGAGCAAAGTCTGCCGGAAGCCCTGGACAACCACATTACCGCTGAAAGCGTTCGCGGACGAACCATACTTGAGCGTGATGTTGTTCGGCGCCGATGCATCGTTGAAATCCGGCCGGGCCTGGTTCGTTCGGCTGCCTGAGTAGGCGCCGCCGCTCGGCAACGTACTGCCTGCTCCACCCAACGCCGTACCCGTGCCATCGGTGCCCGAGATGATCACAAGGTCGCCCGTCGCCGAAAGCGTGATCGGGGTGATGCCGTACTGGGTGAACTTGACGAGGCCCGCGTAGTCCGCCAGCGTCGCGCCCGACCTGGGTGACGGATCGGCATAGTTGCCGCCCGCCGCTTGGAGATACAGGCTACCTCCGGCCGTCAATGCAGTCTGGTCGAGCGTCAGATTCCCGAACGCCAGAAAATTGATCTGGCCGGTCGCGGTGATGTCGCTGGCATAGGCGTTGGTGGCAGGATCCAGACGTTCAGGCGTGATGTTGTGAAAGCCTTGGACCGTGATGTTGCCGAACGTGGCACCAGTCGGCTTCTCCAGAACGACGTTGGTTGGCAGGAAGTCGGTCCGATCGGTCGGCAGACAGTTCACTGCGGTCTTGCAACCGGAGAGCACTTCGATATTGGTGTCACTCTGCAGTTGGGTCGCGCCCCCGGCCCCGTTTCCGTTGAAATAGACCGCGCCGAGCTTATACAGACTACCCGCACCAATGGCGAGATCGGCGGCCGTGGTATCACGCTGGCCAGCCCAGAGGCGAATGCCGAAACCACCGTTGCTTTCGAGAACACCGGTGCTCACGTGAATGTCGCGCGCGGCATCGACCTGAAGCAATTGGGTACCGGTAACGTCTGCGTTCAGGTAAGCATCCCGTTCGCTCCTGAACCAGTCCCAGCCCGTCATCTGCAACGGCGCGTTGATGGCGATATCGCGCAACGCGTGAAAGTAAAGGGCGCCGCCGGAGCCCACCTGGCCTGCGACAGTGATGTCCCTGAATCCGCCGAAATAGACTGTCCCCTGGTCGGTATTCGGAATGGTCACATTGCCAGCGGCCGTGGCGCCATTGATGGTCAAATCAGGAGGCAAGCCGGCGGAGTTGGCCAGCGTCAACGCGGTATCCGCGGCATAGGCCGGGCATGCCACCGAGCAGCCCGTGATCACGGTCAGCCCGCGCGTTGTGTCGAGCGCCGAACCGGCACCGAAGTTCACCACGCCCGCATACGACGGCAGCCAGCCGGTGGTGGGACTCGTGGTCGGCGTGTCCTGGGTCGTGCCGCCGTAAGTACCGAGGCCGCTGACCAAGGTGACCGACGACAGGCCGGACGTACCGCCGAGGGTGACCCCGTTCACGTTGATGTTGCGGTTGGCGTAGGCATTGAAACTCGTCAACGAACCCGTGCTGTTGGTCGTAACGTTCGAATTGAGATTGATATCGCCTGCGGCCTTCAGCGTCAGACTGCGCGCATTCGGAATCACGATCGCATCGTTGACCGTGATATCCCCGTTGCCGCCCGTCCCGCCGTGGCTGTCGATCGTCACGCTCGCCGCTGCGAGTTGCGACTGCAACGTCGCCGTCGTGATCACCGACGTCCCACCCGATGATGAGAAATTCGCGCTCCCGCCGCTCCACGTCGCGCCACTGTCCGGCCCGGCCGCCTGGATCGTCACGTCGGTCGGATCCAGCAGTAGCGTGCCGAATGCGCCATTGCCGCCGCCCGATAGGTCAGCGAACCCGCGGTAATCGAGCGTGCCTGCACCGGACACTTCTGCCCGCCCGCCGTTGCCCAACCCACTGCCTGTCGCGTGGATCGTGCCCGCAAAGCGCGTCGTGTCGTTCGACCACACGACGACCTCACCTGCATTCGCATTGCCCTGCGTACCGTTTGCCGACAGCACGACATTCGAACCGACTGTCGTCGCCGTCGCATTGGCGATCCGGGCATCCGCGCCGTGGAAGCCGCCGCCGACCAGAATCGTGCCGCCTGCCGTCGCACCGCTCGCGTCCACCGACGTGGTGCCAATCAGCCCCGTGTTCCGGCCCGTGACGCGCACGAGACCGCCCATACCGGCATCGCCGCGTGCGGCAATCGTGCTATCGGTGACCAGTGCCGTACCGGACACGGTGTCGGCGGTCACCGACACGTCACCGCCTTGCACACCACTAACGTCGAGCGTAGCGCCGCCAACGGTCACGTTTGCGCCCCGCACGTCGATCTTGCCGCCCGCGCCGGCAGCCCCCGTCGCGGCAAGCGTGCCGCTCACCTGCGCGTTACCGCCCGCCCCTTGCGCGACGATGCTGATGCTGCCGTCCGGGTTGTCTTGCGTGCCGGTCGCACGAATCGTGCCGCCGGTATTGATCGCGAGCGCGCCGAGGTTGTCGTTCACCGCCGCGAGCTGCACCTTCGCGCCATTGATCACGCCCTGCACGGTGAGCTGGCCTGCGTCGCTACCGGTCGGAATCACCGTGAACTGGCCGTTGCTCAACGTGACGTTGCTGGCCGCGACCAGTTGCACCGCACTACCGGCCGTCAGCTGTGCGCCCGCGCTAACCTCGACTTTCGGCGCAACGATCGTCACGTCGCCGCCGGGCGTGCTGATCGTGCCGAGAATCTGGATCGAACCGTCATTCGCCCCCGTCAGCACCAGGGCGCCGCCTTGCATGAATGCACTGTCGCTGACATTCTGCGTCGACGCGACGAATCCGCCTTGCACGTTCACCACGCCGTTTGCGCCGATGACGATGCCGTTCGGGTTGACCAGGAATACCTTGCCGTTGCCCTGCAGCAGACCGCTGATATTCGTCGGCAAGTTCCCGACCACCCGGTTCAGGATCGCCGCATTGAGCCCCGGCTGCTGGAATCGCACCGTCTCGTTCGGATTGATCCCGAACGACTGCCAGTTCACGATCGCGCGCTGCGACTGCTGCTGAATCGTCGTCAGCGGCCCGCTCTGCGTGATGCTGGCCGTGCCCGCAATAACCTGACCGCCCTGCGGCGCCGCCCATGCGAATGGCGCGCCGGCCCCGAATGTCAGCGCGAATGCGACGGACATCTTCCGCAGCATCTGCGTATGCGTAGTGCGCACGTGCTTGCGGCCGTAACGTGCAGGGACGTGCATGCGCGCGATAGCGCTCGGATTCCGGTTCGAGGTGTTCTTCATTATTGACAAGCTCCGGGTTTGGGCGGCAGGACACGGAGAACCGGCGCGATCACGCGGCGGTCCGGGCACGCGTGTCATTCGGGCGTTGCGATTGCGCTCTCTTCGGCTACGGGTACCGACGCGGTATCCGGCGCGGCAGCGGCGTTGCGCTGCGCATCGCGCACGAGCAGTTGTTGGAATCGCTGCAACGAAAACAGATGGACGTAGATGCGCGCAAGGAAGCCGCTTCGATGCAGCTCCGCAACCGTTTCGGCATCGAGTGCGGCGAGTCGACCTTCGTGGATGCGCACCATGCCGGTGATCGCTTGCTGGTCACCGTCCGGCCGCACGATGTTGGCGGTGAACGGTTCCATCAAATCGAGGTCCGCGAGGCGTGCCGAGAATGCGCGGCTTCCGGCCAGGTCAGACTCATACTCCTTCAGGAAGGCCTCGATGTCCTTCCACTGAGGAAGAGGTTCGCCTGCGTCGTCGAACAGACGCACGGCGCCCGCCTGCGGCTCATCGCTCACATGATCCGCCTCCGCGCAAACAAGCAGATCGGGGTTCTGGACACCGTCGTTCGTGATCGATGCCATACAGAATGGGTAACGCCGCAGATACGCAGGCACATACGCGTGACTATCCCAACCCGCCTTGTGGTCGGCGGTTTCATGGCTGAATGCGTTGCGGCCGAGGCCGACCAGCGCGGCAATGGTGTAATCGCCGGATGCAGCGTTCTGCACGAAGATGATCGGGTAATGCCAGGCGGCCACGGTGATTTCGCCGTAGCTCAGAGGGACAATCTGCGAGTCGCGCGCAAAAGCCGGCATTTCACCCGTCGGCAGCAGCCGTACGTAGTGGTTGCGATTGAGCGGCTTGAGCGCGCGATAACCGAAGGGGGGCTGAATGGTGAGCATGGTGGCGACCTTTATCGAAGTCAGTAAGCAAGCGTCACGGAAACGTCGGCGAGCATGCCGCGCTTTCCGTCGATGGCCGACGCACGCCAGCCGAGGTCGGATCGCAGCGTCAAATAGGGATTCAGGTTGAAACGTGCGCCGATGCCATAGCTGGCGACACCGAACACCGTTCCGGTCCGTCGCAGATCGGCGTTCATCACGGGGGTCTTGTTCCACGCACGACCGACGTCGAAGAACGCGAGGCCCTGAAGCAGGCCAGCCGTTCCGCCGACGGGCACCTGCATGTACGGCGTCTGCAACTCGAAGTTCGCGACCACGCCGCGATCGGCGATCAACGTGTCTTCGTAGTAGCCGCGCACGCGGGAAGCGCCGGTCATGCTCAGTTGCTCGCTCGACAACAGCGGCTGGTTCGTGTACTGACCGCTCAGTTGCAGATGAAACTGCCACTTTGCCGGCAACGACACATAGCGGTCGTAGGTGAGGTTCACGCGTGCGTAGCGGCTCGGCGCACCCGGACGCGACTGATTGAAGATCTCGTCGGTGTTGCCGCTCAGTACGTGACCAGGCGAATAAGTCAGCCTGCCGTCCAAGTCGTTGTGCCCCCACGAATCGGACCAGCCGCCGCGGTAGCCGACATAGCCCTGGAATACGACCGGCACAACGTCCGAGATCGGGATCTCGCCGAACGCGAGTGTGCTGCCGATGCGCTTGTACTCGAGGCCGCCATACACCTCGGGATAGTTGCCGGCGGGCGAAGCCGGATCAATACCGAGCGGGTGCGACCATTCGATGCCCGCAAGGTAGTTGATGCCACGCGAGTCGAACAAACCACCCTCAAGCGGCACATGCGTGCGCGACCAACTGACATAAGCGGACAATGCATCGCGATGCGCGAATGCCAACGGCATTGCATACGACAGCGTGGCTTGCGCGTAGCGATCGACGTTTGCCGCCTGCGAATAGTTGAAATCGAGGCGGTGATCGAAGTTGCCGAAAGGGTTGCCCCAGTTGAAGCCGGCCCGGTAGCGTGCCAATCCCGTCAGACGCGTGCCGGCATTGTCGTACCCGACGAACCCGCGCAGCGGGCGTTGGTCCGTCGTATTGAGGACAATGTCCGTTTCCCCCGGCATCTTGCCCGGTGTGAATGCCACGTCGGTACGCCGCCACGGGTTGCGATTCAGATATGCGAGGTCGTCGGCAATCACGCCGGTATCCACGCGCTCGCCGTGACGTTGCCGGATTCGGCAGGTCAGGTCGTGTGCGGTCACGAACTGCTGTCCTTTTGCGATGACCTGTCCAACCGTCGCCGGCGCAATCACGAGAACGAGCACGCCGTCGGCCGCCGTTTGCGGCGGCAAATAGACATCGTTCAACCCTTTCGAGTGCGCGTTGACGTACGCGATCGTCTGTTCGGTGAGCTGCTTGAGCAAAGCGCCGTCGACGGACTTGCCCAGCATCGGCTGAAGCTGCGCAATCAATTCCGGCTGATGCTCCACCGGCGAACCCGCCTCAACGGCGATCGGGCCTTGCTCCAGCAAGGTCCGGTGGTACGCGGCCACCGCACCCGCATCGGGCAACGGCGGCAACTCAGGCGATACAGCTGCGTCCGCAGCATGCACGCAAAGCGAATCGGTAGCTGCCGGCGGCGAGTCTTGCTTTACGGCGCTCGGCCGGGTGATGTCTCGGGATGCGATCAGGATGCCCTTGAGCGCGGCCTGTGCCGCAGGAGCCGGGCGTGCAGGAGCGCTCTCTGCGAAGACCGGCGCGCCAGCGGCCGTCAACGCTGCGGTGATCAGCAAAACCGACAGGCGCCGCGGAAAAGCGCCCGGAACTGATGGCCCGCCATGTGAGACGCCCGCCTTGCGACGGCGCGACTTGTCGCGGCGGAGATTCCGCGGTTTCGCGCAATGATCAGAAGAAAACACGAAATTCCCCCAGTTTGAATCCGGCTGATCGCAGCAACATGGGGGAATCAAAACTGACGTTCGGACGGCAGCCAAAGCCGTCCGCTAATCGTCGACCGAGACAACGACGTGCCGACTCGGCGCACGCCACCGTGGCGATATCACGCCGTCGCCCATCGGATGGTTGTCACCCCCAAGTGACCTGCCCAATGCATTCGTTGTGAAACTGGAGGGGATTATGTTTTCGGACGCCCTGTAACACTGTCAGAGGATGTCAGGACTTTTCTGACAGTCCTTCGGATCACGCAGCCGCCGGGTCAACGGGGGGCGAGCGCCGGATCTGCGTGTACAGCCGAGGGCAACGGCGGGCGTCGCTACGCAGTCGGCCAGTCGGAGGCTGCTTGCCGCCGATTGGGGCCGTATTCGACTGTCGGGCTTATACGCGGAAAACGTCCCGATCGGCAACATTTGCAATCCAGGCGGGCGCACGACCACGGCCGGACCATTTCTCACCGGTCGACGGGTTCAGGTACTTCACCGGGACGGGGCGGCGCCGACGTCTTCCGTAGAAATCCAGGCTCGTTCGTGCAAGGTCGTTCGCCGTTATGCCGTAGTCGGCCATCTTTTGACGAATCTCGGCAATTACAGCATCGCGCTCCTGGGTTCGCAGGCGTTCTATTTCGCGCTCGATCTCTGCCCGTTGGACGAGCAGTTCCTTCAATGTGGCCATACACCCTCCTCATCTGGGTGGTCGAATGTTGGGACTAGGGCTTCGCGGTTCAGGGAAATGAATTACCTTCGGCTGCACTTTCGGTGCCCACAAGTAGCAGCGGCGCGCACCCGCTCGACTCCTATCGTGCTCTTCGGCGGCGCGGATTCGGCAGCAAGTCGAGCGTTCGGACGCAGTGACACGCGCACTCGGTCTCACTGGACTTAATCACCGTATCGAGGTGTCCGAGTGTGCTTCCACCGGTGGCGCGACTCTGAGCACCTGCCCCGGCTGGATCAGCGAGCGTGTCTTAAGGCTGTTCCAGGCCATCAGTTCCCTGGGTTTGCGTCCGTACGCAGTAGCGATGTGCGCGACCGTATCGCCCAAATTGACTCGATAAAAGCCAGCCGTCACGCTCTGCGGCCGGACATCTGCCTTTCCGCGACTACCGGAGGGCCGGATCTTGTCGGACGACATGTCACTTGCGAATGCCGCGATAGGGTCTCCGGATTCACTCTTGTGTGAGTCGATCGGTTCCATGAGCACATTGCGATGCGGCTGATGGTGATGTCTGGTTGCGCGCGAGGCAGCGGCCGATGACCCGACTCTGTTGAATTGATTCAGCTGATCCAGCGTTAGCACTTGCACTGGTTGCGCCGATTGCGCTGTCAGCGCGAATACCGTGCAGGCAAGAGCGACGCCGTAGCCGACCCCGGTGTTAATTTTCTTCATTGCACTTCGTTTCAATTTTTGCCGCGCATCCACGAACGCCGTGCGTAACGACTTAATGTCTGGAACACACCGGACGTCAACAAAAGCAGTTCATCTGCCGTGAGACCGACCGGCCAGAAGCCTCGGTTTCTTGCGCTGCCGTACTTTCCTAGGCGATTCCGAACTGGGCGCTTCCGAGTTGAAGCAATTATGTTTGGGTTTGTGCCGGAGCACTGTCAGGGGTTGTCATGGCGACGGGCCATATCTCACATAGGTCTCGCGGCGGCTCGTCGGACATCGTGAACCGCTGCAATGTGATTCCGCGCAAATGATATGAACGCCTCCCACCCGTGAGCGGTGGAAGCCGGAAAGAAGGAGGAGCCTCACGGGCCAACGGCATCAGAGTGCCCAGATGGAAGACCATAGAGGTTTTCCTAGCAAACCGGA
>Ga0157367_1001187_pt1 | contig 11618 bp, 9 predicted proteins | sample AttbisABBM2_FD_113142 | JGI IMG/M metagenome (GOLD analysis project Ga0157367, IMG submission 113142) | Fungus gardens microbial communities from leaf cutter ant in Botucatu, State of São Paulo, Brazil - Atta bisphaerica ABBM2 | ecosystem: Host-associated > Fungi > Mycelium > Unclassified ...
CGGCACTTCCACCAGCTTGCGGCCCAGCGCCTCGACCACGCGGTCGATCATCGCCGAGGAAACCAGCGTTTTACCGACGGCCACCTCTTTGCCCCACTGCGGACGGTGCTGGAACAGGTAGTTAATCGCAACCGCCAGATAGTGGTTCGGGTTCATCAGCCCGGCAGGAGTGACGATACCGTGACGGTCATAATCCGGGTCGTTCGCAAACGCCAAATCGAATTTATCGCGCAGCGCCAGCAGGCCCGCCATTGCGCACTCGGAAGAGCAGTCCATACGGATCGCGCCGTCTTTATCCAGGTGCATAAAGCGGAAGGTCTGATCGACGTGATCGTTCACGATGGTCAGATCCAGCTTGTAATGCTCGGCGATACGCTTCCAGTATTCGATACCAGAGCCGCCCAACGGATCCACGCCCAGCTTCAGGCCGGCTTTCTGAATGGCCGCCATATCGACGATATCCGCCAGCCCTTCCACGAACGGCTGAACCAGATCCTGCTCTTTCACGTGGCCGGACGCCATGGCCGCATCCAGAGAGATGCGCTTCACGCCTTTGAGACCATCGGCCAGCAACGCGTTCGCACGATCTTCGACCACTTTGGTGACGTTGGTGTCGGCCGGGCCACCGTTAGGCGGGTTGTATTTGATGCCACCGTCTTCCGGCGGGTTGTGGGATGGCGTGATAACGATACCGTCAGCCAGCGCGCCACCTTTTTTGTTGTGTACCAGGATGGCGTTAGAGACCGCAGGCGTTGGGGTGAAGCCATTGTTCTCCTGAACAATGACATCGACGCCGTTTGCAGCCAGCACTTCCACAACAGAGATGAACGCCGGTTCAGACAGGGCATGGGTATCTTTCCCCACGTAGCACGGACCGGTAACGCCGTTTTTAGCGCGCTCTTCCGCAATGGCCTGAGCAATGGCCAGAATGTGCGGTTCGTTAAAGCTGTGGCGCGCCGCGCTGCCGCGGTGACCAGATGTACCAAACTTCACTGCGTGTTCTGCGTTGCCCACGACCGGCTTCAGCACGTAATACTGCGCGGTCAGCTGAGCGACGTTAATCAAATCGCTTTGTTGTGCAGGTTGGCCTGCACGGCTGTGATTTGCCATTACCGGGTCCTTCTGATGCAAGGGTTAAATTGTACCGCAAACCTTTTCAATCAATTCCGCAGGGAACTGCATGGACTGCATGATGTGTTCAATCATGCTGCACTTGCGGCCCGTATTGGTATTGGTGATCACCCAGTACGGGGTGCCAGGAACATGTTTGGGTTTGGTTTGATTGCCATTTTGCAGCAGCGTCTGCTCGTCGCCCGCGAAGTAGACGCGAGTACGACCGTGCAGCGACTCGGTCGCTTCAGCAAACGCTTTGTTATCCAGTGAATAAAGTGTAGACAGCACCAGCATAAAGCGGTTAACCGCCTTTTTCTGTTCCGCGTATTCATCGGAGAGCAGCAGCTCGCGCATCGCGCGCACTTTATCTTTTGCCGGCGTCACGGCAGGTTTTGCTTGTGCAACAACGCTTGGCTGAGACACGACATCTTTGGTGACTGGGGTAGCAGGCTGTGAAGCGGCGGAAATTTTAAGCATGCGCCGTAAAATGTCGGACGCGCTCTCCCCGATATGCCGCGTCTGGCTGGCAATATACTGATAGAGTTCGTCATCAACTTCGATTGTTTTCATCTTAATCCAGTGCGATATCTTATCTGAATACAAGTCATTGGGATTATAAGGTCAAATCCCAACAGCGGATAGCGTCAAACCAGGTTGGCGGCAAAAGTCAGATTAAACTGGAACCTTGCAGCCGGGCGGCAGAATGGTCAACATGATACCCTAACCTGACATACGTAAAAAAAGAACTTTGCCATGAAATTGAATACCCGAGCGCAAACTGCACAATCGCCGAACAATAATTCTCCCATCGTACTTGTTCACGGGCTTTTTGGCAGCCTGGATAACCTGGGCGTGCTGGCACGCGATCTGGTTACCGACCACGATATTTTACAGGTCGATATGCGCAATCACGGTCTTTCCGGGCGTTCGGACGAGATGACCTACGCGGCGATGGCACAGGATCTGCTGGATACACTGGACGCACATAGCCTGCAGAAGGTAACGCTGATCGGGCATTCAATGGGTGGTAAAGCGGTGATGGCCCTGACGGCACTGGCCCCGGACCGTATTAGCGGCCTGGTGGTAATTGACGTCGCGCCCGTGGATTATGACGTCCGTCGTCACGACGAGATTTTTGCCGCCATTAATGCGGTCACAGAAGCGGGTGTCGCGACACGCCAACAGGCGGCTGCCGTCATGCGTGAGCATCTTGATGAAGAAGGCGTCGTGCAGTTCCTGCTGAAGTCGTTTGTTGACGGGCAATGGCGTTTTAACGTGCCGGTGCTCTGGGACCAGTACAACAACATCGTGGGCTGGAAAACCGTCCCCGCCTGGCCGCACCCTACCCTCTTTATTCGCGGCGGAAACTCACCTTACGTAACCGACGCGTACCGCGACACGCTGCTGGCCCAATTCCCGCAGGCTCGCGCCCACGTTATTGCCGGTGCCGGGCACTGGGTGCATGCGGAAAAACCTGACGCCGTGCTGCGCGCCATTCGCCGCTATCTTGCTGATACTGCAAATTGATTAAAAAGAAAGCGACTGGAAGGCTGCAGGCGTCCAGTCGTTGGCGTGCCGTTTTTGGTGATGTATGATGGCGCGCTTATCGCCCGGGCATTAGCAGGGCGGCGTTTTTCCCCCGAAGTCTCAGAATCATGGCCAAAGAACAAACGGACCGTACGACACTAGATCTGTTCGCGAATGAGCGTCGCCCGGGACGACCCAAGACGAATCCGCTTTCGCGCGATGAACAGCTGCGTATCAATAAACGCAACCAGCTTAAACGCGATAAAAATCGTGGGCTTAAGCGTGTCGAACTGAAGCTTAACGCCGACGCCGTCGATGCGCTGAACGAGCTGGCCGACGCGCGAAATATCAGCCGCAGCGAACTCATTGAAGAGATGTTGATCGCGCAGCTTGAGACGTTACGCGGCCAGGCATAAGTCTGAAAATCCCCTTTATCGCCCTTTTCATGTAGCACAGAGTGCAGTCCTGCGCGATAGCTGTTTCCGCAGGGTTGCCAGTTCTGCTATTATTGCCCTTATCCGTGGCCGAATTGCGCCACCATACTATTAAGTTTCAAGAGGTTATTTTACTCATGGCAATCATCGGCATTTTCTTTGGCAGTGATACCGGCAATACTGAAAATATCGCAAAAAACATTCAAAAACAGCTCGGTAAAGACGTTGCTGATGTGCATGACATCGCCAAGAGCAGCAAAGAAGATCTGGAAGGCTATGACATTCTGCTGCTGGGTATCCCAACCTGGTACTACGGTGAAGCCCAGTGCGACTGGGATGATTTCTTCCCGACGCTGGAAGAAGTCGACTTCAACGGTAAGCTGGTCGCCCTGTTTGGCTGTGGCGATCAGGAAGACTACGCCGAATACTTCTGTGACGCGCTGGGTACCATCCGCGACATCATTGAGCCGAATGGCGCGGTTATTGTAGGCCACTGGCCGACCGCCGGTTACCACTTCGAAGCGTCTAAAGGCCTGGCCGATGACGATCACTTCGTGGGTCTGGCCATCGACGAAGACCGTCAGCCAGAACTGACCGCCGAGCGTGTTGAGAAGTGGGTGAAGCAGATCCGTGAAGAACTGCACCTGGACGATATTCTGAACGCCTGATTTTTTCGCGGCGCAACCGCGGTTGCGCCCATGCCCCAGGTCAAACCGATTAAATTAATCGCTACAATCTTTTAACTTTTTCGCCCAGACCTGTACAATGTCTCCCTGATAAAATGTGGTTTTCCATTGAGCAAGTTTGTTGGTGATACCCCATTTTTATAAGCATATTTTGCCTGAGACTTGCAGTTTTCATTTAGCCATGGCAGTTCTATAATGAGACGCATTATCCCAGGTGCATTTTCTGTCACTTCCTACAGAAGTGAATCGTTTAGCAACAGGACAGATTCCGCATGACTGACAACAATACCGCATTAAAGAAGGCTGGCCTGAAAGTTACGCTTCCTCGGTTAAAAATCCTTGAAGTGCTTCAGGGTCCAGACAATCACCATGTCAGTGCGGAAGACCTTTATAAACGTCTTATCGACATGGGTGAAGAGATTGGGCTGGCTACCGTCTATCGCGTGCTGAACCAGTTTGATGACGCGGGCATTGTTACCCGTCATAATTTCGAAGGCGGTAAATCTGTTTTCGAACTGACCCAGCAGCAGCACCACGATCACCTGATCTGCCTCGATTGCGGCAAGGTCATTGAATTCAGCGATGATTCCATCGAATCACGCCAGCGTGAAATCGCCGCGCGTCATGGCATCCGCCTGACCAACCACAGCCTGTACCTTTACGGTCATTGTGCTGAAGGCGATTGCCGCGAAGACGACCACGCGCACGACGCGAAATAAACAAGTGTTCATACTCTGAGCCAGCCGTAAGGTTGGCTTTTTTTGCCTAAAAAAATGCCCGGTGGCGCAGCGCCACCGGGCATGATAACAACGAGTTACTTACTGTTATTGCTTCGAATTTCTTTCCAAATCTGGTCGCAACGCTTCGCCACTTCCTGATCGTTACCGGTTTTACGCGCCTGGATACAGGCCTGGTAATCCATTACGCGGACATTTTCCTGCGTCGCGAACTGCTCATGCGCTTTCTCTTTCTTCAGCACGTTTAGCACGCTCTGACAGGCTTCAATTTTCTCCGGCGATCCTTCCGCAGTATTAATGCAGGCGCTATACGCCTCCTTCAGGCGGGAGTCCTCTTTTGGTGCCTGAGTCTGAGCACACGCCACCAGCCCTGATGCCAGCAACGCGACGACTACGATTTTTTTCATCATATACGGTCTCCATACCGGCGGGACTCAGCCCGCCGGTGCGTTTATCAGAAGATGGTGAATGGGGCGATAACCATGAATTTCACGTCACGTTCATCCTGGAAAATGTTGCCGTAACCGCCCGCATAGCTCGGGATATCGGAGTGATTGTCATACTGGGTGAAGTGCAGTTTGAACATCGTGCCTTTCGCGCGGCCATCCTGCAGGGTATAGATTGCATCCAGGCTGTAGGAAGACTCTTTCAGGCGATAGTTGGGATCGTAGTATGCGTCCGGTGTTGCCATATCGGCAGGTTTTGCGTCCCAGGCGTAAGCGTAAGAAGCGCCCACCGCCCAGCCAGGCAGGTTCCAGTTTTTCAGGTCGTACATTGCACCGAAGAAGACCGCTTTCTCGCCGTCGGCGTTGAAGTCTGAGCGGTTATCCCACCAGATATCAAGACGGCCGTTGGAGGAGGCGTAGGTCGGAGTCATACGCTGCAGGAAGTAGCCCTGCTGCCCTTCCGCCTTCACCCATGTGCCTTCCAGACGCAAATCAACCTGACCAACCTTGTAGCCGAAGGTGAGTGCCTGCAGCCACGCGGTGCCGTCATAAATGTCATTGACCCCACCGTTACTGACTTTATCGCGCGTACCGTAGAACTGGTAGCTGGTACTCAGCGGGCTACCCGCGACATCAAACTTATAGCTGGCCTTGGCAAAGTACTGATCGATATAGCCTTGTGCCTGACCAAATGCCGCTTCAAGCACCAGATCGTTTTTGAAGTCGTATTTCGCGCCCAGCGAGTGCAGGTAATCGACTTTGGTTTTTTTATCGTTCTGGTAGAACTTGTCCATCTCGATGTGCCAAGGCGCTTTGTACTCGTTGGTCCACATATAGGAGAAGCTCAACGCACCCGCATCACCGTAGTCAAAATTAGCCCCCGCTTCCGCACCCTGATAGGTACCCGGCATAAAGCTCCAGTGTGGCGCTAACAGAGTCTGGCCAGTTGGCTGAATATAACCGCCGCGCGCCCATACCGGACCGTATTTAAATTTCGCCGCGGCTTTGTAAAGGCTTATACCGCTCTTATCCCCGGACCAGTCTTCATCATAGGCTTTGTTGCTGGAGGAGAAGGCGATTTCGTTCGGGTGGCCGCTGTCACCGTTTTCCGCCATTTCAATCGCGGTGAACGCAGCAATATCCAGACCGAACATATCCGCGGCGTAGCCTGACTGGAAGTCCAGATTGGCGTTCCAGGTGGAGTGCGAGAGGTTGGTTTTGTATTTATCTTCAGTGACGTCTTTACGGTCACGCTCACGCTGCCAGTAATAAATACCGCCCGTGAGGGTAGAATCTTCGATGAAACCCGCTGCTTTTGCCTCTGGCGCAATCACAAGTCCCGACATTGCTGTCACACCGGCAATAGCCAGCGCCAGCGCACTACGTTTGCCACTGAACGTACGCATAGATTATTCCTCTTTGACGAATTAAAACGCCTGAAACGGCGTAAATAAAAAAGACCAAATGGTCAGGGGTAGTTTTAAATACCCTCGAATTAACTACCGTCTTTAGGTTATTTTTCGCGACGCGAATTATCAATGCTTTTTAGCGGACAAAAGTCAGGATTATGACGAAGTGCACATAATTGGTAGTGCTTTGTAACATTTACGGGAAGGCGAGGAATGACGGGGAATTATCAGGTATTTCAGTGGGTAGACGTGGTATCTCTTTCCTTTTATGTAACATTTTTGATTTTCGCAATGACACAAACTTTTTTTTAAAAAATAAGTAGCACCTCATTGACCTGATATTTTCATGACGCCTCTTCAGGCCCTGGCTTAATACCCTGATCGTTAAATAAAAAAACGCCGCACAGTGCAGCGTTTGTCTCTCATTGACCAGAGCAGCAATATTATTCGCCGATCTTCGTCCAGGTATCACGCAGACCTACAGTACGGTTAAATACTGGTTTTTCCGCGGTGCTGTAACGGCTGTCCAGGCAGAAGTAACCTTCACGTTCGAACTGGAACGCTTTGCCCGCTTCAGCGGCTTTCAGAGAAGGTTCCGCATAACCCTGCTTGATTACCAGCGATTCCGGGTTGATGGTCGCCAGGAAGTCTTCCGCCGCACCCGGGTTAGGCACGCTGAACAGACGATCGTACAGACGAATTTCTACCGGCAGCGCGTGGGATGCGCTCACCCAGTGGATAACGCCCTTCACTTTACGGCCGTCAGCAGGATCTTTGCTCAGCGTTTCAGCGTCATAAGAACAGAAGATGGTGGTGATATTCCCTTCCGCATCTTTTTCAACGCGCTCGGCTTTGATGACGTAAGCATTACGCAGACGCACTTCTTTACCCAGCACCAGACGCTTGTACTGCTTGTTGGCTTCTTCGCGGAAGTCAGCGCGGTCAATCCAGATCTCGCCGCTGAACGGCACGTCACGGCTTCCCATTTCCGGTTTGTTCGGATGGTTAGGCATGAAGACCAGCTCGCTTTCACCCTGCGGATAGTTTTCGATGACCAGTTTCACCGGGTCGATAACCGCCATCGCGCGCGGGGCGTTTTCGTTGAGATCTTCACGAATGCAGGATTCCAGGGAAGCCATCTCAATGGTGTTATCCTGCTTGGTCACGCCGATACGTTTGCAGAACTCACGAATAGACGCGGCAGTGTAACCACGACGACGCAGACCAGAAATGGTAGGCATACGCGGGTCATCCCAGCCCTCAACGTGCTTGTCGGTCACCAGCAGGTTCAGCTTACGCTTGGACATCACGGTGTATTCCAGATTCAGACGAGAGAACTCGTACTGGCGCGGGTGCACAGGAATGGTGATGTTATCCAGCACCCAGTCGTACAGACGACGGTTATCCTGGAACTCCAGCGTACACAGCGAGTGAGTGATGCCTTCCAGCGCATCGCTGATGCAGTGGGTAAAGTCGTACATCGGGTAGATGCACCACTTGTTACCGGTCTGGTGGTGTTCTGCGAACTTGATGCGGTACAGCACCGGATCGCGCATCACGATGAACGGAGACGCCATGTCAATTTTGGCACGCAGGCACGCTTTGCCTTCTTCGAAGCCACCGGCACGCATTTTTTCAAACAGCGCCAGGTTCTCTTCCACGCTGCGATCGCGGAACGGGCTGTTTTTGCCCGGCGCGGTCAGCGTACCGCGGTATTCGCGGATTTCGTCAGCAGACAGCTCGTCGACATACGCCAGACCTTTGTTGATAAGCTCTACCGCATAGGCGTACAGCTGATCGAAATAGTCAGAGGAGTAGCAGATATCGCCAGACCAGTTGAAGCCCAGCCATTGGACATCGTTCTTAATGGACTCAACGTATTCGATGTCTTCTTTTACTGGGTTGGTGTCATCGAAACGCAGGTTGCACTGGCCCTGGTAGTCCTGGGCAATGCCAAAGTTCAGGCAGATAGATTTTGCATGCCCGATGTGCAGGTAGCCGTTCGGCTCCGGCGGGAAACGGGTATGGATTGTGGTGTGCTTACCACTGGCCAGATCTTCATCGATGATCTGACGAATAAAGTTACTCGGGCGGGCTTCTGCCTCACTCATCGTGGATTCCTCAAAGCGTAAACAACGTATAACGGCGTATGATCTTATAAGCCGGACGTAGTGACAACCCTTAAAACGTCTCTGAAGAAAATAATGGGGGCATTTGCTGCAAAAAAAAGCGGCGGAGGATATCCCCCGCCGCTTAAGGCATGACTCTACTCAGGAGCGATTACTTGCCTTTAATCTCATATAGCGGTGTTTGACCCGCAACAACCTGACCTTTCGCCTGGATAACCAGACCGCTGAAGTCGTCAATGTTGCTGCAAACCACCGGGCTTATCATGGAGCGTGCGTTGGCGTTCAGGAAGTCCAGATCCATTTCCAGAATCGGCTGCCCTGCCACCACTTCAGCGCCCTCTTCCACCAGGCGAGTAAAGCCCTGACCGTTCAGCGCAACGGTATCGATACCCATATGGACAACGATCTCCGCACCATTTTCGGTTTCGAGGCAGAACGCGTGGTTGGTGTTGAAGATTTTCACGATGGTACCGGCCGCCGGAGACACAACGGTTTTTTCCGTTGGTTTCACCGCCACACCGTCACCGACCGCTTTGCTGGCGAAGGCTTCGTCAGGCACTTGCTCAATCGCAACGACTTCACCGGTTACCGGTGAAACCAGCGCGGCTACCGTTTTGGCGTTAGGTACTGCCTGCGGTTTTGCAGCCGCTGGCGCGGCGGCAGAAGCTTCTGCTGCGGCTACCGGACCGGTGGTTTTCATGGCGTTAGCAATTTTCTCTGCCACGAAGCCAACGATAATCTGCACGCTGGTTTTGTTCAGGCGGATAACACCGGAAGCACCCAGACGTTTGGCCAGCGCTTCGTTCACCAGGGAAGAATCTTTCACGTTCAGACGCAGACGGGTGATACAGGCGTCGATACCGGTCAGGTTGTCAGAACCGCCAACAGCGGCGATGTACTGACGCGCCAGACCTGAAACGTCCTGATCCTGAGCACCGCTCACGTTCACATCCTGACCATCCGCTTCGCTACCGGCCACGGCCAGCTCACGACCCGGGGTCATCAGGTTGAATTTGGTGATAGTGAAACGGAACACCATGTAGTAGATCGCGAAGAACACCAGACCTTGTGGAATCAGCATCCACCAGTGGGTCGCCAGCGGGTTACGGGAAGAAAGCACCATATCCACCAGACCCGCACTGAAGCCGAAACCGGCAATCCAGTGCATGCTGGCAGCGATAAACACGGAGATACCGGTCAGCACAGCGTGGATCACATACAGAACTGGCGCCACGAACATGAAGGAGAACTCCAGCGGCTCGGTGATACCGGTGAAGAATGCCGCGAACGCCCCCGCCATCATGATACCCAGCACTTTCGCTTTGTTCTCTGGACGTGCGCAGTGGTAGATAGCCAGCGCAGCTCCCGGCAGACCAAACATCATGATCGGGAAGAAGCCAGCCTGGTAACGACCGGTGATACCGACAACCGCTTTACCTGCTTCGATGGACTGTGCGCCACCCAGGAAGTTAGGAATATCGTTAATACCGGCAACATCGAACCAGAATACAGAGTTCAGCGCGTGGTGCAGACCGACCGGGATCAGCAGACGGTTAAAGAACGCGTACACGCCCGCACCGACAGAACCCAGTTTCTGGATGTGCTCACCGAAGTTCACCAGACCGTCGAAGATCATCGGCCAGACGTACATCATGATGAACGCAACAACGATCATCACAAACGAGGTCAGGATGGGGACCAGACGGCGGCCGCTAAAGAAGGAGAGCGCTTTTGGCAGCTCTACGCTGCTGAAGCGGTTATACAGTTCAGCGGAGATGATACCCACAAGGATACCGACAAACTGGTTACTGATCTTACCAAATGCCGCCGGAACCTGGTCCGCCGGGATTTTTTGGATCATGGCCACCGCTGCCGGTGAGCAGAGAGTGGTTAACACAAGGAAACCGACAAAACCGGTCAGCGCAGCGGCGCCGTCTTTGTCTTTGGACATACCATAAGCCACACCAATAGCAAACAACACGGACATGTTGTCGATAATGGCAGAGCCCGACTTGATAAAGAACGCCGCCAGCGCGCTGGTATTACCCCAGCCGTTGGGGTCGATCCAGTAGCCGACACCCATCAGGATGGCTGCGGCAGGCAGCGTGGCGACCGGCACCATCAGTGCGCGACCAACCTTTTGTAAATAACCTAGAATACTCACTTTCTTCCCCCTATGAGACCCCGTTTAAGGCATGTTCTCAGCTCTGTTTTTTTATTGTGTCACGAACTATAGATACAGTTGATGATTCACTGGCATTGTGAGTGTGTGAAAAATTAATTCGTATCGCAAATTAAACGCGTACTTTTTGTGATTTTTGTCACCAAATATCGTTATTCACCCTCCCTTATACTGGCTAACAGCGAAAACTTATTTTATCATTAAAAAAATCAAGACGGATTGATCCGGCCTGAAAGTTTCCAGGTTACGCTTAAGTATCAGGTTCCGATAGCCATCCGCCCACTCTTCTACTTTAACTCTCGAGGTGAACAATGAGACTGATTCCCCTGGCAACTGCTGAACAAGTTGGTAAATGGGCCGCTCGCCATATCGTAAACCGCATTAACGCATTCAAGCCGACTGCCGATCGTCCTTTCGTTCTTGGACTTCCAACAGGCGGCACGCCGCTGACAGCCTATAAGGCGCTGGTTGAGATGCATAAAGCAGGCCAGGTTAGCTTCAAACATGTTGTCACCTTCAATATGGATGAATACGTTGGCTTACCGAAAGACCACCCGGAAAGCTACCATAGCTTTATGCACCGCAATTTCTTTGATCACGTTGATATTCCATCTGAAAATATTAACCTGCTGAATGGAAACGCGCCGGATATTGACGCAGAATGCCGTCAGTATGAAGAAAAAATCCGTTCTTACGGTAAGATCCACCTGTTCATGGGTGGTGTAGGTAATGATGGTCATATCGCGTTTAACGAACCGGCGTCATCTCTGGCTTCCCGCACCCGTATTAAAACGCTGACCCATGACACGCGCGTGGCAAACTCCCGCTTCTTTGACGGCGATGTTAACCAGGTTCCAAAATACGCCCTGACCGTAGGCGTAGGCACCCTGCTGGATGCCGAAGAAGTGATGATTCTGGTGCTGGGCGGCGTGAAAGCGCAGGCGCTCCAGGCTGC
>Ga0157367_1001188_pt1 | contig 11613 bp, 11 predicted proteins | sample AttbisABBM2_FD_113142 | JGI IMG/M metagenome (GOLD analysis project Ga0157367, IMG submission 113142) | Fungus gardens microbial communities from leaf cutter ant in Botucatu, State of São Paulo, Brazil - Atta bisphaerica ABBM2 | ecosystem: Host-associated > Fungi > Mycelium > Unclassified ...
CGGCGTCGGCCTGCTCGCCTATCCGCCGCTCGCGTTCGGCTGGCTGTCCGGCAAGTACGAGAACGGCGCGCGTCCGGCCGGCGCGCGCATCACGCTGTTCGAGCGCTTCCAGCGTTACAGCAAGCCGCAGGCCGTCGCAGCGACGTCGCGCTACGTCGCGCTCGCGAAGCGCCACGGGCTGTCGCCCGCGCAGCTCGCCCTCGCGTTCGTCAACAGCCGGCCGTTCGTGCGCAGCAACCTGGTCGGGGCGACGTCGCTCGCGCAACTGAAGGAGAACATCGGCAGCATCGGCGTGAAGCTGTCCGACGAGATCCTCGCCGAGATCGACGCGCTGCACGAGCTGCAGCCGAATCCGGCGCCGTAAACGGCGAGCGGCCCGTGCGGAACGGATGCCGCGACGGGCCGCGTCGGGCGCGCATTGCTGCGCGCTCGCTTCGTTCGTGGCCGCAGATACACAGATGCGCGGATGCCGCCGTTACCGCATCCCGAGCCGCGTACGCGCGGCCAGCAGCGCAGCGAGACTCAATACCGCGCAGCCCATCAGGTACAGCGCCGGCGACAGCCGGTTACCGGTCGCACTGATCAGCCACGTGATGATGAATGGCGCGAAGCCGCCGAACAGCGTGACGCCCGTGTTGTAGCTGACGGCGAGACCGGTCGCGCGGGTCTGCGACGGAAACAGCTCGGCCATCAGCGCCGGCAGCGCGCCGCAGTACGTCGCCTTCAGCAACCCGATCCAGATCAGCGCGGCGAGCATCGTCGCGAACGACGCGTGATGCGTGAGCCACGCGAACGTCGGCCAGACGGTGACGAGCATCAGCACGGCGGCTGCCGCCATCACGCGGATCCGCCCGGTGTGATCGGACAGGTGGCCGACGAGCGGCGTGACGAGCGTCAGCACGAAGCCGGTCGCGAGCGTCGCCGCGAAGCCCGTCGATGCCGGCAGCCCGAGTTGCTTGATCGCATACGTCGGCATGTACAGCACCATGTAGTTGATCGCGGTCGAGATCACGAGCACGCCGATCGACAGCAGCACGCGCATCTTCTGGCCCGCGAACAGTTCGCGCACGGGCGCTGCGGAGCGCGCCTGCGTCTTGAACTCGATGCCTTCGTCGACGTAGCGGCGGATGTAGAGCCCGACCGGGCCGATCGCGAGGCCGAACAGGAACGGCACGCGCCAGCCCCAGCTTTCGAGTTGCGCGGTGCTCAGCGTCGACGTCAGCAGCGCACCGAAGCCCGATGCGAGCAGTGTCGCGAGCCCCTGGCTCGCGAACTGCCAGCTCGACATGAAGCCGCGCCGCTGCGGCGCGTGTTCGACGAGAAATGCGGTCGAGCTCGCGAATTCGCCGCCGGCGGAAAAGCCCTGCATCAGCCGCGACAGCATGATCCCGAGCGGCGCGAGGATGCCGATCGACGCATAGGTCGGCATCAGCGCGATCAGCAGCGTGCCGGCCATCATCATCCCGATCGACAGCAGCAGCGATGCCTTGCGGCCCGCGCGGTCCGCGTACGCGCCGAGCACGAAGCCGCCGATCGGCCGGATCAGGTACGACAGCCCGAACGTGCCGAGCGTGAGCAGCAGCGACGTCGCCTCGCTCGTCGCGGGAAAGAACAGCTTCGCGATCGTCACCGCGAAGAAGCCGTAGACGATCAGGTCGAACCATTCGAGCGCGTTGCCGATCGACGCGGCAAGGATGATGCGGCGCATCTTCGCGGCGCTGGGGTGGGCGGCTTCGTGCGTGGTCAGCGTGGTGGTGTTCATGGTGCGAGCGTGTCCCGTGGTGGGTTGGACGACTGGCGATGCGTGACGATTCGACGGGGGCCGCGTCAGCCCTGCGCGCCCGCCGTGTCGAGCGCGCGGCGGCGAACGGGCGGCGCGGCCTCGCCGAGATCCCAGAAGAGGCCGGCCATCATCTGGAGGCCTTCGCGCACGACGCCGGCAAGCAGGTGTTCGTCGGGCGCGTGCTGCGCACAGGCCGGATACGAATGCGGCACCCACAGCGTCGGCAGCCCGAGCGTGTCGGAGAACACTTCGTTCGGCAGCGTGCCGCCGAGGTTCGGCAGGATCGCGGGCTGCTTGCCGGTCGTGCGCGCGAGCGACGCGACCGCCCAGCGCACCCATGGATCGTCGGGCGGCAGGCGCGTGGCCGGCGCGCCGCGCTCGACGTCGATCTCGACGTCCGCAAAGCCGTGCGTATCGAGATGCGCGCGCAGGTGCGCATGCAGCGCCTGCCAGTCGGTGCCGACGACGAAGCGCAGCTGGCAGTGCGCGAACGCGACGGGTGGAATCGCATTGACCGGATGCTCGGGGTTGCCGGCCTTGAGCGTGAGAACTTCGAGCGTGTTCCAGCCGAACACGCGCTCGGCGGCGCTGAGGCCGGGCTCGCCCCAGCCCGCGTCGAGCGCCGGGTCGCCGGGATTGCCGCCGACCACGAGATCGGCGAGCGCGTCGCGCACGGCGGCCGGAATCGCCGGCGGGCGCAGGCCCGCGACACGAATCGCGCCGCGTGCGTCGACGAGGCTGGCGAGCGCATGCGCGAGCACGATCGCCGGGTTGCGCAGCAGTCCGCCCCAGTTGCCCGAATGGTGCGCGCCGTCGCGCGCGCGCAGGCTCAGCCGGAAATTCACCGCACCGCGCGAGCCGAGGAATACGGTCGGCCGCTCGGCGGCGATGCGCGGCCCGTCGGACGCGATCAGCACGTCGGCCGCGAGCGCGTCGCGTTCGCGGCGGCACAGCGCGTCGAGGCCCGGCGAGCCGGTTTCCTCGCCCATCTCGATCAGCAGCTTCGCGTTGAAGCCGAGCCGGCCGCCGCGCGCCGCGAGCACGCTCGCCAGCGCGGCGAGGTTGATCGAATGCTGGCCCTTGTTGTCGGCGCTGCCGCGGCCGTACCAGCGCTCGCCGTCGGCGGTCAGCGTCCACGGCGACAGCGGCGCGCGCCATTGCGCGTCGTAGCCGCGCACGACGTCGCCGTGGCCGTAGATCAGCACGGTCGGCAGCGCGTCGTCCTCGTGCCGCGACGCGAGCAGGAACGGCGCGCCGCCGTCGGCCGGGTTGTCGGCGATGCGGGTGGCGAAGCCGAGGCGGGCGGCCTCGGGCGCGATCTCGTCGGTCAGGTACGCGCGCAGCGCGGCGGCGCTGCCGCTTTCCTGGCTCTCGGTGCGCAGCGCGACGCGGCGGCTCAGGGTCGCGAAGAATGCGCCGGATTCGAACTGGTTCAGCGCGTGCTGGATGGCGGCGGTGCGGCTCAAGACGTGTCTCCTCTGGTCCCAGGCAAGGCGGTGTGGCGGCGGGCCCGCGCGCAGGCGGCCCGAAGTGCGATCGATTCTAGGAAGCCGTTTTTTTTGTCACAATGATCGAATTTCGAATCTTTCCTTGCCGAAAAGGCAAAGCAGAGCGGCCGGCGGCGGCCTTGGGGGACTGAACGATGGCGGCTTTCCTGCATGGCCTCGCGCTGCGGTATTTCGTCGAAGTGGCGCGCACCGGCTCGCTCAGCGATGCGTCCGCGCGGCTGCACGTCGCCGTGTCCGCGGTCAGCCGCCAGATCGCGAAGCTCGAGAGCGAGCTCGGCGCGCCGCTGTTCGAGCGGCGCCCGCGCGGGATGGCGCTGTCCGAGGCCGGCGAGCGGCTGCTGAGCTTCGCGCAGCGCAGCCTGCTCGAGGCCGAGCACGTGATGAAGGAGATCGGCGGCCTCGACGCGCTGCACGGCAGCCTGCTGAAGATCGCGTGCGCGGAAGGCTTCGCGCGCGATTTCCTGCCGGGCGCGCTCGCGAGCTTCAAGGCGCGGCACCCGGGCGTCGACTTCTCGGTATGGGTCGTGTCGCCGGCCGACGCGACACGGCGCGTGCGCGACGGCGACGCGGACCTCGCGCTGACCTTCAGCCTCGCGCCGGAGAAGGGCGTGCGGGTCGAGCACACGGAGCGGGCGCCGATCTACGCGCTGGTGCGGCGCGATCACCCGCTGGCGGCGCACGACGCGGTGTCGCTTGCCGATGTCGCGCGCTATCCGCACGTGCTGCCCGAGCCGGGCACCACCGTGCGCCAGCTGATCGACATTGCGTGCGCGCTCGACGGGCTGCTGCTTGAGCCCGAGCTGACGAGCAACAACACGGCGGTGATGTACCGCTACGCGCAGCATACGGGCGCGGTGATGTTCGTGGGCCGGCTGTCGGTGCGCGACCGCTGCGACGCGGACGGCTTCGTCGTCGTGCGGCTGACCAATCCGCAGCTCGGTGAACGCAGCATCCAGGTGCAGACGATGGCGGGGCGCGACCTGCCGGCGTCGGTGCGCGCGTTCCGCGACCATCTGGTCGATGCGATCAGCGCGCCGTGGGCCGCGCCGCACCCGGCGCAACGCCCGCGCGGCCGCCGCGTGAGATAATCCGCCGATCCACCTGTTTGCGCTCCTGCGGCTCGCCGAGCCGGGTCGCCTCCTTGACGCCAAATTGAAGAACCTGATTGTCACCCTCGATCGCGCCGGCGAGTTCGACGAGATCATCGACGTGCGCACGCCGCTCGAGTTCGCCGAGGATCACATCCCCGGTGCGCTCAACGCGCCCGTGCTCAGCAACGAAGAGCGCGTGCTCGTCGGGACGATGTATCGCCAGGTGTCGCCTTACGAGGCGACGCGCGTCGGCGCGGCGATGGTCGCGCGCAACATCGCGCGCCACCTCGACACGACGTTCGCCGACCGGCCGCGCAACTGGCGCCCGCTGATCTACTGCTGGCGCGGCGGCAAGCGCTCGGGCTCGATGACGACCTGGTTCAACCTGATCGGCTGGCAGGCGCGCCAGCTCGAAGGCGGCTACAAGACGTACCGCCGCTCGGTCTGCGCGACGCTCGACACGCTGCCGACCCGGTTCCGCTACATCGCGCTGGTCGGCCACACCGGTTGCGGCAAGACGCGCCTGCTGCAGGCGCTGCACGGCGCGGGCGCGCAGACGCTCGATCTCGAGGCGCTCGCGTGCCATCGCGGCTCGCTGCTCGGCGCGCTGCCGGGTGTGCCGCAGCCGTCGCAGAAGGCGTTCGACTCGGGGCTCGTCGAGACGCTCATGCGTTTCGATCCGGCCCGGCCGGTGTTCGTCGAATCCGAGAGCCGCAAGATCGGGCTCGTGCAGCTGCCGCTCGCGCTGCTGGAGGCGTTCCACGCGGGGCCGTGGGTGCAGGTCGACGCGGCGCGCGACGAGCGCATCGCGTTCCTGCTCGACGATTACGGCCATCTATTCGACGCGCCGCTCGCGTTCAAGGCGCAGCTCGAACGGCTGATCGGCCTGCACAGCCGCGACGAAGTCGCCCGCTGGGGCGCGTTGATCGATGCGGGCGCGCGCGCCGAATTGTTTGGCGAACTGATCGACCGGCATTACGATCCCGCGTATGCGCGCACGTTCCGCGCGAATTTCGGCAAACCGGGCCGCGTGCTCACGTTCCATTTCCGGCCGAATGCGGCCGACGCGCGCGAGCAGGCGAGCGCGCTGCTGGCCGAACTCGCGCAGGCCGGCCTGCCGGCCACGGCTGTCGCCGCCATGCAATCTTCATCCAATATTCAGACCAGACAATGACTACCACACGCACTCAACCCAGCCCCGCGCTCGGCTGGATGACCTTCCTGTTGATCGCAGTCGCGGGGCTGTTTTACGTGAAATGGTTTCCGTACTACAACAAGGCGTTCGTCGCCGCCGAGCATCATTCGATCGGCCAGTCGATCCTGATGGGCGCGTCGTCGGCGCCGCCCGAGCCGTCGCTGAAGGCTGCGCTCGACTACGCGTGGGCGTACGGCAAGGCGATCTGGCAGGCGATGGTGCTCGGCCTGCTGCTCGGTTCGGCGGTGCAGGCGCTGCTGCCCGCGCACTGGGTCGCGCGCGTGCTCGGCAAGACGGGTTTCGGCAGCGTCGCCGCGGGCGGCCTGCTGTCGCTGCCGGGGATGATGTGCACCTGCTGCGCGGCGCCCGTCGTCGCCGGCCTGCGCGAGCGGCAGGCTTCGCCGGGCGGCGCGGTGGCGTTCTGGCTCGGCAACACGGTGCTGAATCCGGCCGCGCTGGTGTTCATGGGCTTCGTGCTCGGCTGGCACTGGAGCGCGCTGCGGCTCGTGCTCGGCATCGCGATGGTGTTCGGGATCGGCTACCTGCTGAACCGCCTCGCGCGCCCCGGCGAGGGCGTCGTCGACGACGCCCGGCTGGCGGCGCTGGCCGCCGAGCAGGCGGCGGCCGGCAACGCGTTCGTGCGCTGGATGAAGATCCTCGCGCGGATGACCGTGCGGCTCGTGCCCGAATACCTCGTGCTCGTGCTGCTGCTCGGCGCCGCGCGCGCATGGCTGTTTCCGCACATCGGCCCGGACATCGGCAACCATCTCGGCTGGATCGTCGCGTTCGCGATCGCCGGCACGCTGTTCGTGATTCCGACGGCGGGCGAGGTGCCGATCATCCAGGCGATGCTGTCGCTCGGCATGGGCGTTGGCCCGGCCGCCGCGCTGCTGATGACGCTGCCGCCGATCAGCGTGCCGTCGCTCGCGATGCTCGCGCGCTCGTTCCGGCCGCACATGCTGGCGCTGGTCTCGGTGCTCGTCGTCGCGTTCGGCATCGTCAGCGGGCTGCTGGCGATCGCGCTGGGGTTCTAGCGGACGGCGGGCCGGCCGGCGCGACGGGGCCGGCGCGCGACCGGCGCTCGGGCGAGCCGGCGCGGGCAATCCTCATATTCATCCGGCGCCGCCGCTCCGTGCGGGCGGCGCCATCTACAAGAAGCAATCAGGAAATCGCATGACCCAACCCAAGATTCATCCTCGACTCGAAAAGGCGCTGACGCGCGGCGATCTTGCGATTCGCCAGGCCAATTCGGCGCGCGCGACCGCGGTGCTGTCCGCGCTCGGCATGATGATCATCGAGGCATCCGCAACGATCGGCGTCGACGCCACCATCGACATCCCGCAGGGCGATCGCATCTACGACCCGGTCAACGGCCTGTGGCCGCAGAAGATGCTCGTGTCGTTCGATGGCCCGATCGACGAGGCGGATCCGGAGGAACTGCGCTCGGTATACCTGGTGGCTGACGATCCGGGCACCCAGTTCCGGGTCGAATGGCATCGCGCGGACGGCAAGCTCGGCCGTCACGAGGGCGGCCCGCTCGCGACGGTCGCGTTCCTGACCGACGTCGAGATTCCGTGGAGCGACGAGGACGAGTAACCGCCGGCCTGCGCGAAGCCGTGCGAGCAGCTTCGTGCACGCCGCCGGCCGGCGAGGCGCGCACGCATCGGGCGTGCGCCCCGCGCGCCGGCTTCAGCGCATCATGCGCCGCCGGAACAGCCAGGCGGACAGCAGGAAGCTGCCGACTGCATAGGCCGCCAGCACCGCGACGTGCATGCCGACGTGCGACGCGGGCCGGCCGAGCATCGCGGGCCGGATCAGTTCGACCGCGTGCGCGAGCGGCAACGCATGCGCGGCGTGCTGCGCGATCTCCGGCAGCTGCGTGAGCGGAAAGAACACGCCGGACAGCAGCAGCATCGGCGTCAGCACGAGCGTCTGATAAAACATGAAGAAATCGTAGGACGGCGCGAGCGCGGTGACGACCATCGCGGCGCTCGCGAACGCGAGGCCTGCCAGCGCGATCACCGGCAGCGCGGCGAGCATCGACGGGAAGTGCGCATAGCCGAGCAGGCCCGCGACGATCATGATCGCGGCGCCCGACAGCATCGCCTTGCTGGCTGCCCATACGATCTCGCCGAGCACGATGTCGCCGAGCGCGAGCGGCGTGTGCATGATCGCTTCCCAGGTGCGCTGCACGTGCATGCGCGAGAAGCCCGAATACATCGATTCGAAGCTCGCCGACATCATCACGCTCGACCCGACCGTGCCGGCCGCGAGGAACGCGATGTACGACACGCCGTCGACGTGGCCGAGCATCAGGCCCAGGCCGAAGCCGAGCCCGAACAGGTAGATCATCGGATCGGCAAGATTGCCGAACATCGACGCGGCCGCGAGCTTGCGCCACACCAGATAGTTGCGCCGCCACACGGCGATCCAGTTGGTTGCATTCGACGGCATCGCGATCGCGAAGCGCGATGCGCGCGGCGGCGCGGGCGTGGCGGAAGCGGAGTAGTTGCGTACGTCCATGGGCGGTCAGTCCTGCATGTCGCGGCCGGTCAGCCGCAGGAACACATCCTCCAGATTGGCGGGGCGATGCAGATACCGCAATCCGGCGCGGCCCTTGAGCCGCGCATTGAGCGGGTCCGGATCGCTCACGTAGCAGAACAGCGTTTCGCCGCTGATCTCGGTGCGTTGCGCGAACGCGGCAAGCTCGTCGCGCAGCGCGGCCGGGTCGGGGCCGTAGATCTCGATCACGTCGCAACCGATTTCCGACGCGATCAGCGCGTGCGGCGTGCCTTCGGCGATCTTGCGGCCTTCCTCGATCACGCACAGGCGGTCGCACAGGCGCTCGGCTTCCTCCATGAAGTGCGTGGTGATCAGGATCGTCTTGCCGCGTGCGAGCAGCGAGCGCAGCCGCTCCCACATCAGGTGCCGCGCCTGCGGGTCGAGGCCGGTGGTCGGTTCGTCGAGCACCAGCACGTCGGGATCGTTGACGAGCGCGCGTGCGAGCGTCAGCCGCCGCTTCATGCCGCCCGACAGCTCGCTGACCTTCGCGTCCGCCTTGTTCTCGAGCTTCGCGAACGCGAGCAGCGACGGCACGAGCGCGCGTGCGTCGTGCGCCGACACGCCGAAATAGCGGCTGAACACCAGCAAATTCTCGCGAACCGTGAAATCCGGATCGAGATTGTCGAATTGCGGCACGACGCCGACCCGCTGGCGTGCATGACGCGCGCGCGACGGAACCGGTTCGCCGCATAGCGAGATCGCGCCGGCGTCGGGGTAGGCGATGCCGAGCAGCATCTTCAGCGTCGTGGTCTTGCCCGCGCCGTTCGGCCTGAGCAGGCCGTAGCATTCGCCGGCGTGGACGCGGAACGACAGGCCGTTGACGACGAGCTTGTCGCCATAGCGCTTTTCGACGTTCTGGAAATCGATCGGTGCGACGGACATGGGCGAGTTGTCGTTGGAAGTCGGCGCACGGCATGCGCGCGGCATGACCGTGCGCGCGGTATCCGGTGCGCGAACGGATGCGCCGGACGGATGTCACACGGGCATGCGTCGAGCGTACGATATCGGCGCACCGCCTGCACGTGACGTCACGCATGCGGGTGACACGAACGGGCCATTCTAGTGCATTGCCGGCGCAGCTTCAGCGCATGCATGCGTGATGCGGTGCATGCGTGCGCTGATCATGCACCGCATCATCGCGTATGGCCCCCACGGGGCGAATCAGCGTTTTCCATCCCTTGCGTCCTGGATTGCGGCGCACCATGATGATTGCGTAGGGTTCGTTGTCGCGAATGGGAGGTTTCATGGCTAGCTACAACAAGATTCTGCTGTGTTACGACGGCTCGCTCGAGGGACGCAAGGCATTGCGTTGCGGCGCCAATCTCGCGCTGGACCTGAAGGCCGAGACGCACCTGCTGTCCGTCGTCGACATGCGTTCCAGCATTGCACAAAGCGCGGGATTGCTGACCGACGTCGCGTGCGGCCGCTTCGAGGAAACCGCGCGCGAGATCCTGCAGGAGGGCGTGGACTGGCTGCGCGAACGCGGGCTGCAGGCGGAGGGCCATTTCGCGTTCGGCTACCCGATCGACGAAATCGCGAATCTTGCGGCGCAGCTGAAGGTCGACCTGATCGTGGTCGGGCATCGGTGCCGCAGCGGGCTGTCCAGATGGTGGATGGGGTCAGGCAACACGCAGCTGCTCGACCGCGTGACCTGCAGCATCCTCGTGGCGTGCTCGTCGGCCGAGGAGCAGAAGGCCGAAATCGCCCGCGAACGCGAAGCGGCAGCGGCGAAGTAGCTGTAAAACGGATCGAAAGCGTGCCGGACGGGCGCCGGCTCAGGCCGTGCGCCGGCCGTGCGCGGCGCCGGTGCAATGCCGGCGCGATGGCGATTCAGCCGTTCAGATCGATCGCGGACAACTTCCAGGCAAACAACCCGACGCGACGCAGAATCGCGGCGTAGCGCGTGCCATCGGCGCCGCGCTGGTAGGTCACGACGAACTCGTCGATGTTGCGATATCCGGCGCTGGTTTGCCGCTGGCCGGGCGTGCCGGCTTGAGCGGTGGCGGATGGCAAAGCGGGCGGTGGGCTGCCGCCAGCGACGACGCTTGCTGGATTCACCGGCGCATTGCCGGGCGTGTTGCCTGACGGTTGGCCTGACGGTTGCGCCGGCCACTCGGGCGGCCGCTCGCCCGGATTGCCGCGCGGCGGCAAGCCGCTCATCACGGCCGCGACGCCTTCCGGGGTTGCATAGGCATCGACCAGCGGCCCAATCAATGCAGAACCGATCAACGCGCCGATCGCGGCGAACGGATTGTCCTGCCGCTTGGCGTCGATCCGGCGCATCAGCTCGCCGGTGAGCTGTTGCTTCAGGCTGATGCGCAGCGCCGGGAAATCGACGTACGCGCTGATCGCCTGCGCATCGCGCGCATCGATCGCCGATTTCAGGCGGCCGAGCGCGACATAGGGCGATGCGTACGCATAACCGACCGTCGCAACGACGGCAACCGCCAGCGCGGCGATCAACATCGGCTTGAGCCGCCTGGTGCGGCCCGACGCGTGGTTCACGGTGTCTCCGGTGCGGGAAGGGTCCGCAATCAGAGACTGCCTTGCGCGGCCGAATGTTCCTCGGCGATGCAGCGATCGATCATCCGGCACACCGCGTCGATCGTCCCGACCATGATCAGGCGCGAGCGGCCGTGATAGACCCGCACCGGCGCGCGGCGCGCGGGCTCCGCATGATTCAGGCCGGCGTTCAGCGACACCCGCGCGAATGCGGGCAGCGCCGACGGCAGCAGCGACGCCTGCCGTTCGACTGCTTCTTCTTGGCCGGTGGGCGCCGCGGCGGTCAGCGGTGCGCAGGGCGTGCGGCCGCGCAGATGACGCAGACGGCCGAATTGACGGAAAGGCAGCAGACGGGCGAGGCGTTCCATGATGTTCTCCTGAGCGAGACGGATTGTCAGAATTCGCCCGAGCGGATCAGCCCGACGGCGATGCCTTCCAGCGCGAATTCCGTGCTGCCGGCCTTGACGAAGATGTTTTCGTAATCCGGGTTCTCCGCGATCAGCTCGAGGCCGCCGGGGCGGCGCTTCAGGCGCTTGACCGTGACGTCGTCGCCGAGACGCGCAACGATGATCTGGCCGTCCTTCGCTTCCGTGCGCTTCTGCACCGCGAGCAGGTCGCCGTCGAGGATGCCGGCATCGCGCATCGACAGGCCGCGGACCTTCAGCAGGTAGTCGGGCTTGCTGGAGAACAGCGCCGGATCGCACGCGAAATGCTGCGAGATGTGCTCCTGCGCAAGGATCGGGCTGCCTGCCGCGACGCGGCCGACGAGCGGCAGCGACAGCTGCATCAGCGCCGCGTGCGGCAGCGTGAACTGGTGCGGGACGTCGTCGACGCCAAGCAGGCGGATGCCGCGCGAGGCGCCGGCCGCCAGCTCGATCACGCCCTTGCGCGCCAGCGCACGCAGGTGCTCCTCGGCCGCATTCGGCGAGCTGAAGCCCAGTTCGGCCGCGATCTCGGCACGGGTGGGCGGGA
>Ga0157367_1001189_pt1 | contig 11605 bp, 12 predicted proteins | sample AttbisABBM2_FD_113142 | JGI IMG/M metagenome (GOLD analysis project Ga0157367, IMG submission 113142) | Fungus gardens microbial communities from leaf cutter ant in Botucatu, State of São Paulo, Brazil - Atta bisphaerica ABBM2 | ecosystem: Host-associated > Fungi > Mycelium > Unclassified ...
CGCCGAACTTCGCTTTCCAGTTGTAGTAGGTCGCTTCCGAGATGCCGTACTTGCGGCACAGCTCCGCCGGCTTCAGGCCAGCCTCGGCTTCCTTCAAGATGCCGATGATTTGTTCTTCGGTAAATCGCTTTTTCATTGCCGTTCCTCTCTGGAACGGACTCTACACCGTCACCGTACTAAACGCGGGGAGCAGGTCACCACCCCTTCGGCAGGTGTTGCGGGTTCGACCTGCAAGCAAATGCTTCGGTTCTCGATTCGGTTGTCGATGACGCCTACGTGATATGGATCAATGAACATGGTCACCGCAGTAGCGAATACTGTGGCATGCATGCCGTAGCGAACAAACCGTACATCAAGCGTCGGATAAGTGTTGTACAGCTTGATCAGTCCTGGCACGTTCAATTTTGAATCAAAACGCTCGCCGTCCACATTGAGCCTATTTCGAAAGCCTTTCTCCGCGGAGAAGGGGTCGAGCAGCACGACGCGAAATTCCACGCCCTCTTTAAGGCGCCTTTCCACCGCTGACCAATGCCGATAGACGCCAGGGTCTAGATAGGATGCTCCCGAATTCGCGCACAACCACATAGCAGTGGCGGCAGCGACCTCGTTTTGGGTCGTTCGATTGCGGCGATCCTGATCGGTCGACTTCTGCATATCAAAATAATCAACTACACCCTGTGGAATCGCCGATGCTGCAATCTTAGCTGCGATATCTTCCCGCAGTAAGATTTCCTTCAGCGCAGGACGAGCTTCGACCAGCTTGATCACCGCAAAAATCACGAAGGCGAGAGTCGAGAGCCCGAAGAACATTGGCCACTCGCTTTTTTGACCCAAATAGGCCGTCCCCACCGCGATGATGAAAAGGATAAGTTCGAAGGCAACAAGCGTTCGGTGAAGAAAGACTCGATTGGAATGCGCCATGGATGCTCGGGCAAGGGCTGTGACCACCCTTGCTCATGTCTGTAATAACACAGAGGGTACACCAACACCAAGCCGCTTGGTAAGCTGACGTTCGGCTGCTCAATGCCGCCGATGTCAGCAATTCACTACATTGCTGACGTAGAATCCAACCCGCCCGAATGTCGGTTAAGGCCGTTGAGGGAGCGCTCAACCGACGCTATGTCGCCGATCGCTTCACGTATTCAATGCGCCTGCGCTCGAGGGTGTCGAACTTCGTGTTATGCCGACGTAAAAAAGCGGCACGTTCGTCACACGGAACCTCCAAGAGGCGGTTCAGAGGACCGAGCTTTGCGCAGTCATGGTCTGTAAGTAAAGTCGACTTGCGAAGGTTGCCGTTTGGCTCAAAGGTGATGAGATGTCGATCAAAAAGCGCGTCTACGTTGGCGGACAGCAGCAGACCATTTTTGGCATTGACCTTTTCGTCATCGTCAGCATCTCGCCACGGCACGATATGCGAGGCGCGTAACGCTGGGGTCAGCGAGAGCTGCGTCACCGCGCAGGCGTTACGAAACTCCCTCAGCAGGTCCGCTCGATACTTACCTTGCCCGAGTCGTGCATCTATCTCGACTCTTTTGCGCGTGTCGGATTTTTTTGTGTCCGTCAGAATCTCGCGCAAATCGCTTTCGAGATTAACATCATCTGCGCCATCGACCTGCGGGAGTAGGTCATGGTCGATCAATCGTGCCCAGTCCTGCATAAGCTTTAACGCCGTGCCGATGTCTCGGACGAGAAGGTAAGACTTGTTTTCTCCCCGATCGACCCTCAGAAAGAGAGTCGCCGGATCGACGCCGTGCTCTATTGCGAACGTATTGGTATCAAAGTCCTTTGGGGCATGAGCAACGGAAATACGGGACGCGTCGGGGAAACGATAGAGAATTGCGGTCGGTTGCCGAGCCCCCCACAGATTCGACCTCATCTGTCCGACGTAGATGCCGCGGTAAGTGACGCATATGGTCCTCGATTTCGACTCGACCGGGCTCCTTGGCGTGGACGCAATCCAGAAGCCGTTAGCCTCGAGCACGTCGAAGACGCGTCGGGCGAAGTCGTTCGGTGCGGCACCTGTATAGATTGTCAGATCTGGCATGGGTATATATTGGCTGGGTATAAATGTCGGTGAGTGTACGACGGTAGCGACTGATTGAAGAAGGTGGGCCCTGAGTGACCGCAAAGAAGCGGAACATGGCTATCAGTGTCAATCGCGCTAACACTACGATGGTTGCCAACTACGCCACGTACAACAGGCAGTCGGCATTGCCACTACGAGCAGTCGCACCGAGCATCGTGTGTCGTCGCCAACAAAGGTCGATGAACAACCGTTGTACCGCGTAGTTCGGCCGCTCAATTGCCTTCGTTCGGACTGCTTAATCTCTAGTTACAAGTGCAACACCTTGAATCAGGTAAGGTGTTGCGATGAAGAAGAAGTACCGGCATCTGAGCGCGGAGGACCGCGCGGCAATCATGATCGAACGTCAGCGGGGAACCAGCATGCGAGAGATCGCGCGGCGATTGGGGCGCAGCGCTTCGACGGTTTCTCGCGAACTGGCTCGTAATCGGAATGCGGCAACGCCGCGCTACGAAGCAACCCAGGCGGCCTCGTCCTATCGGCTTCGCCGTCGGCGCTGCGTACGGCGTCGTAAGTTGAGCGAAGGCAGTACGCTGTACTGGCATGTGCATCATCAACTGGTCTATCGACGCTGGTCGCCGCAGCAAATTGCTGCCAGACTCCGCGACATGCATCCAGACAATCCTGACCAGCGCGTCAGCCACGAAACGATTTACGCCGCGATTTATACCCATCCCCGAGGTGGGCTCAAGCAGGCGATGATCGAGGCGCTTCGCCAAGAGAAGCCTGCGCGCGGCACCACCCGTCGAACCCTTGCGCGCAAGAGCTTCGTGCCGGATGAATTGCGCATCATTCATCGGCCTGAGCAGATTGAAACGCGGCAATGGCCGGGACATTGGGAGGGCGACCTCGTCAAAGGCGCGTTCAATCGATCCTGTGTTGGAACGCTGGTCGAGCGTAAAACACGGTTCGTCGTGCTGTGCCGCATGGACAGCTGTACCGCCCAAGACGCACTCGAAGTGCTTCACGCGCCAGATGAAGAAGGTGCCGGCCTTCCTGCGTGAGAGCCTGACGTACGACCGTGGATCGGAGATGACCTGTCATGTCGAGCTTGCCGAGCGACGAACCTCGATATCTGGTTCGCGGACCCATACGCTCCGTGGCAGCGCGGCAGCAACGAGAACACAAACGGCCTGCTACGCCAGTTCTTGCCAAAGGGCATGGACCTCTCGGGCGTCACGCAGACGCATTGAACGATATCGCCAAGCTACTCAATGGACGCCCTCGCCAGACGCTCGGTTGGAAAACGCCCGAGGAAGCCATGGCCATGGAATTGGCAGCCGAGGGGTTAGGAAAACGTTGCACTTGACTCTAGAAACCGCCCTGTTCTCGATGGCCGATTGTGGCCAAACTGAGTCTGCCGATCTGACGCCGCCTGTTTGATCTAGTCCAACCTTTTACAGGTGACGCAAGAACTATTCCGCGCGCAACTGGGATCTTAGAATAGCAGGATCGATATCTTCAGTACTCCGCCTGAGGCGGGAGCCAGTACCGGTGATACTGACCACGGGAGTTCCAGCGGCGCTTGCGCTGCCAGCCAAGTTCGAGCAACACCGGACTGATGTACTTCCCCTGTGTCGCGAGTGCCGTCTCGAATTCGCTCATCGAAAATGGGCGGCAGCGCGAAATCTCCGGTAGCGTGCGGTACCAGTCCAGAAACCGTTGATGCAGGGGTGACGTGGCAGGCACGCGAGTCTCGGTCACGCGATTTAGAAACTTGATGTACGCACTCATGATCTGCCTCGGTGGTGGTTAGCAATACTTAACATCAGTCAGCTTTTAAGTTCTTCCCGAGTGCGTGGTTTGCGTCGTTTTAAGGCTATTCCTATAACTTCTCTATGGGAGGCTCAGAAAGAGAAAAGTTTTGTATTTGAACCTCAAACCACGCAAACCACGCATACCCGTCACGGCGCCGCAGTAGCGGCGTCAGCCTGCTTCAACGCAATGCCGCCGATGGTCCGCTTGTCAGGCAGGAGTTGATAATTACAGGCGCCGAGCCTGCGCGTAAAGCGGCCCTTGGCCATCGGACGATGACCGTTCGACTCACACCACGACCGGTACGAGTGGTACGCCTCGTCCTTTTTCATCTTGAGGTCCGGGCCCTCCATGCAACGCTCGCTGACCCACTGACGAACGATGTCCTGCTCATCCCGGTACGCGGTGGTCGCGACCTCAATCCGCTTGGGAATCGCAAGACCGTCAGTCAGATACTTCCGCAAGCCGCGCAATCCCCAGTTCAGCATCCCGGGACCCTCGTGCTTGAGCTTTTCCAGCAATTTGCCGTCACGCTGGCTCTCGGGAACCGTCACGTCGAACGGCACCAGGCAGACGCGTCGCCACATGCCTTGACTGGTGTCGCTGATTTCCGGCTTGTGATTGCCCACGAGCGCGAGTTTGTGGGTCGGGGCGAACGTGATGTCAGTCTTTGCGTACGGGACGCGACCAGTCAACGTATCCCCGCCCGTCAAGTCCTTTATCCGCGCGTCGGCGAGTTTTCGACCTTCTTCGGTCTCGTTCGCATACACGAAGCGCATCCCCTTCAACGAAACGATGTCGGGACTGGGGCCCTGCGGGTTACGTTGATGTTGCATGAACATTTCCGTGGCGACTTTCCTTGCGTAGTCGCCCATGAGCCATGCGATCGCTTCGACAAAGACGCTCTTCCCGTTTGCGCCGCCGCCGTGCGGGAAAATGAATTTCTGTTCCCGCACCAGACCGGTCAAACAGTATCCCACCCACCGTTGCAGGAATTCACGCACGGCTGCGTCAGGCTGGACGTCAATGAGAAACTTCTCCCACTCCGGACAGGTCGCAGCCGGATCATAGGCAACGTTGCAACGCTTGGTCACCAGCAAATTCGGCGAGGTGGGCAGCAACACCAGGCGCTCCAGATCGAGAACACCGTTCGTCACCCCGAGTTGCATGGGATTTGCATCGAATTCGTTGAGGCTGCGTGTCATGCCAGGTTCCGACGCAGCCATCTGGATCATCGCGCGGATGTTCACTGCCTTGCTCACGCGCGTCACTTCCGCGATCGCGCGTTTTGTCACCGGCGAGTCTGGACTGGCCTTGTAGAGTTTGATCGCCTCGTCGTGCATTTGATCGCGGATAGCTTTGGCTGCGCTGTCCATCGCACCCGGCGGCGCGTACAGCCACCCGGTGTTCTGATCGAACACGAGCTCGTTGCCAGCCTCGGGGACAACCAGAATCGAGCCGCGAATGGCGTTGGCAAGACGACGTCCGTTTTCCACGTCCGCGCCGGTCCAGTCAAAACGCTCCGGTTCGGCTAGGCGGTACCCGTTTCGCTTTGCGTGGTAGGCCAAGGTGCGGAAGCCGATCCCGCCGGCGGGATCAAATGAATTCCATACCGTCAGAAACGTGGCTTCATTGAACTTATCCGGTGCGCTCTTGCTCCACTTCCGAGCCAGTTCTTCCGCGCACATCCAACGCGTGCTAGCCACCGCCCACACAACGTTGCGCCAGCTTTCGTACTCGCAATCTGCCGGGATCGCCGCCAGCATCGCCCCGGCTCGGGTGATTTCCTCCTGCGTCTCGGGCGGGGGCCGGTCGCGGACGATCGACAACATGTTGGCCGGCACAGCGGATTGCATAGACTGCGCATTTTGGCGCTGCTGTGCGTAAGCAGACGTGAGTGCTTCAGCAAGGGTGGCATGTTGCACCGGCACTCCCGCCCGCTTGATCTTCACCTCGCGGGCCGTTTCGAACTTATGGTTCAGAGTGAGTGGCACGCGCATGACACTCGCCACATCGGCAGTACGAGTAGGGTCGGCCAAGAAGCCGTGAGCTGCCGTCACTACCTTGAGCATGTCTGCGGCGCGCTTCCACTCGTCCGACGTGATTTCGGAATCCAGCGCCCAGTAAACGTGAATCCCGCCACCCGAATCAATTACGTAGGTCGGCTCAGGCAAGCTGTACGACGTCATGAAATCCAAAATCGCGGCGATCGCCTCCTTTTTCTTCGCGTACCCTTGGCCCGCCGCCGCCTTTTCCGCGCCGCAGTCAATATCCACCCACATCGCCTTCAGCGCGCGAACGTAGGTCCCCCGCCGCCCCGGACCGCCGCCCACGGTGGTGTGCGGCTCGTAGCGCCCGAGTGCGAAGTACGTATCGAGGCCGTTGCCGCTCATTGCCAGCACCGCGTCCGCGAGTTCCCCATGCGTAGCAGCATAGGTCTGCTTCATCGCGCGCCGGTCGTTCGTGTCCTGCTTCAGATACGGGGACGCAGCGACAAACACTTCTCCTTCAACGGGGGCGGGCAACACAGCAGCAAAGAACGTGGACAGAATGTTGCGCTGATCGAAGTTGTCGTCGGTTTCGATAGCCATATCTTTGGTTCCTCATTTCCTGTTGTCAGTGCTACTGGTGCAGAGCCCCATTACGGAGGCAGATGGCGCCAAAGAGAACTTCGTCCAGAGATGACGCGATGGCTTGCCCAGTCGCGAAAACGTGATCATCGGACGGCCACGCAAACACGAGCGGAATCACCCATGTCCCGTTACTGCGAGTTCCTGAAAAGGCGATGGCGTTAGCCACGTCGCAGAGAGAGCCGTCAGCGTGAAGGAGCCGCGAGATCAGCGGCCACCCAACCGTTTCGCGGAGGGCATAAGCGCCAAGCCAGCGAAGTCCCATGGCAAAAGTCGCCCATCCCTTCTCAGGGACAAACAAACCACTCATCGTGCCCACGTGCGCCCACTCTTCGAGCGGCGACAACGTGGGCTTCGAGGCACATGATTCGCATACCGACACGATTTCAATGTCAGTGGTCACGTTTTGTCCAGTGCACTTGTGGATTTGAAAATTAGTGCTGGAATGTGCGGCGCCGCAGTGAGCGCATTTGATCATGCTGCCATTCTTCTGATACTCCTTAAGGGCAAACGGAAGCATTGCCATGACATCTTGAGAATATTCTTCGGCGGTGTAGCCCGGAGGGTTTGGTGCAAGGATTTTCATATATCGGATTCCTAAATATCGGAGATAAGCTTGAGAATGTCTTCCACGCGCCAGACCGTGATGCGCGTACCAAGCGTCTTAACAGATGGCGGGTAGCGCCCCGAGCGGACGCCCGCCCACCACGTAGACTTGCTAACGGGGATGATTGCCGGGATAGGGGGATTGGCGGACGGGTCGCCAATGATCTGGCGAAGGCGGAGATAGCCGGTTTCGGGAAGTTGGTGCATTTGGTGCTGTCCTCCGTTGGTCAATGAGCGATTTCATCGTACATCGGAGGACAGTGGGAATTCCTCCCCACTAAGGAGGTATGCCCAGGTCACCTAACATGGCTTGACAATCTTTGGAATTTCAGAGTCGATCAGGTTGGTGTCTAGAATTGCGTTCGTAATGCCCGCAACGCTTGCGTACAGAGGCTTGTTGTACGCGGCCGCGATAAATTCAGCGAGCTTGCGGACGAAGTAAAGCTTCCGATAATCCGTTGGTTGTTTTGGCGCGCGTTCGATTAGCCTTGGTGTCGACATTGCGCCGTCTGCTAGCCTGTTTGCAGCATCTACCAAATTTTCCAGCACGTCGGTGAGCGCGGGCCATTCGCGCAGGAGAGTATGTGCGCGGCTGACTCTCGCCATCACATCTAAGCGATCCCAGCCGTCGATGCCATTTATTTCCATGGATTCGGCGGAGAAAAATTCGTAGAGCAGCTTGTCAAGCGCCCCGCCTTCAATAGATGTCAGCAATGATCGCGCTTGTTTTGACACTTGGAGCCAATCGTCCCGTACTTCGGTGCGACTTTTTCTGATGGGCTTTCGACTCTCTTGCTCGATGTAGACAATCTCGGTGAATAGTCGCTTTGCATGGTCAGGTCGCGTCGCATTTTTGATCAGTGCAGGCCACGTCGTTTCCATGTCAACGTGGGTGAGTAGGCGTTGAAGAAGGTCGCGCCCTTTCGATATTGTCCTGTTTTCGTACCAGTCGATCAGCGACTGGGGCGCCGACTTAACATAACTAGGCATTCACATCCTCATGTGTCGTGCTTCCATTTGTCGGGTAACAGCGGGTGGTCGTAGCTTCTCGTGTTCTGCCATTTAGGCGTAGATGCCGTCAGCGCCTCGCAGGTACTCTATCTAGTTGCGCCAGGGTGTTTGCACCACACTGGATCCAGATAGATTGTACTGCCAAGCGAATTGTGTTCGGAGGGCGCGAACGTGTCGCTGTTTGCTCGGGTGACCGACGCGGCTCAGCGGGATGCCGGAGTCAGCACTCCACCCATAGTTGGTACATAGCCCGAATCGTTACGTTCTTACGCCGCCGATCCAAACCTTCCGGCAACGACCTTCGCGCCAGACCGTGCCGCCTCGATAAAGTCAGACCAGCACTGCATCATTTCGCGACGCTCTTGCAAATACTCGGCGTGTACATATGCAGCGGTCACCTGATTGCGCTCAGCATGGGCAAGCTGACGGTCCACGAGGTCACGTGAGTAGCCCATTTCCCGGAGAGCTGTAGCAGCAAGTCCCCGGAACCCATGTCCTGTCATGCGGGACTTGTAACCCATGCGGTAGAGCGCATAGAGCATAGTGTTGTTCGAGATGGGTCCCCGGCTCTGCGGACTGTGGAACATGAATTCACGCCCGCCGTTGATCGTGCGCAGCTGTTCGACGACGGAAATTGCCTGACGGCTCAACGGGACAATGTGCAGTGTGCGCATCTTCATGCGTTCGGCGGGGATTCGCCATTCGGCCGCATGCGTGTCGATCTCATCCCACTTCGCGCCGATGAGTTCGCTGGTACGCACGAACGTAAGAGCCATGAATTCAAGTGCTAGGCGGGTTACAAGGTCGCCGCCGTACGAGGCAATGTCCCGCATCAGTTGCGGGAGCTCCATCGTCTTCACCCGCGCCATATGCCGCACCCCCGGCCCCTTCTTCAGAATGACCGCTGCATCAACGTCACTCGCCGGGTTGCGCGCGCATCGCGCGGTCATGATTCCATATTGGAACACTGCGCGACTGCGTTGCAAAAGACGTTTTGCCGTCTCACGAACTCCGCGTGCTTCGACCGTACGTAGCAATTCGACCAGATGGTGCGCCTCGATCTCAGCGATGGGGCGTCGACCAATGAAAGGGAACACGTCCCCCTCCAGCGATGCAATAACCTTGGAGGCGTAACCCGCCGTCCAACCTCCGCGCTGCCCTTCAAACCATTCCCGCGCAACCGCTTCGAACGAGTTTGCGGCGCTCAGCGCGCGCCGCCGCTTGGCTTCCTTTTTGGCTTCCGCCGGATCAATCCCTTTTGCCAGCAGCTCGCGGGCTTCGTCGCGCTTTTTGCGTGCCGCAGCAAGTGCCACCTCAGGGTATACGCCTATCGCCAGCAGCTTCTCTTTCGATGCAAACCGGTATTTCAGTCGCCAGTATTTCTGGCCCGCCGGAGTGACGAAGAGGAAGAGCCCGCCGCCGTCGAACAGCTTCGACGACTTTGCGCCGGCTTTCGCATTTCTGATTGCGGCATCGGTAAGCATCTGGGGGTACCTCGTCACTAGCGACTGGTCAGATACCCCTAAAAATACCCCTAGATACCCCCGGATGCAATTGGGGATTGATGGATGTTGTTGGATGTAAGGATCCGGCAAAGCCAAGCCCGGCGGTCGACTTTTGGATGGTGCTGGACTTCGAGGGAGCGATATCTGGTCCCCCCGACAGGAATCGAACCTGTATCTAGCGCTTAGGAGGCGCTTGTTCTATCCATTGAACTACGGGGAGAGCCATGTCCGCGATTTCGCGTGCAGAAGACGCGACCGGGACGGCGCTGTGGACAGCGCGCAGAGTATAGCAAACGCGCGGCGCATCGGCGGATGGAATGCGTGCCGATATGCGCCGCGCGCGCCCGGTCGAGCCCGGAAACCGGAATCAGAAATCGACGACGACGAAATCTTCCTTGCCCACGTCGCACAGCGGGCAGCGCCAGTCGGCGGGAATGTCGGCGAAACGGGTGCCGGCGGGGATGCCCTCGTCGGGCAGGCCTTCCGCTTCGTTGTAGACCCACCCGCAAATCAGGCAGACCCAGCTCTGGTATTCGGTTACTTCGCTCATGTGGCGCTCGGGATGATGAATGTCGGTGATGCCGTCCGCGGCGTGGCCGGCGGACGAAAGGCGCAATGGTACCGGAATTTCGCCGAACGCCTCCGCAACGTCGTTTTAAACGTGCGCATCGCGAACAATGACCGTCATCGCGCGGGCCGGGCGCGCAGTGTATGCTTCGTGAGCCTTTCAATCTGAAGGAGAAAAACGATGCTCAACAAGAAGAAATGGATCGCGGGTGCGGTTTGTGTCGCGGCACTGGCCATGTCGACGCTCGCGCGTGCCGAGGCGCGCGTGTTCATCGCCGAGCCGAAGGACGGCGCGACGGTGTCGAGCCCCGTGCACGTGAAGTTCGGCCTCGAAGGGATGGATCTCAAGCCGGCCGGCGACATGACGCCGGACACGGGCCACCATCACCTGCTGATCGACGGCAAGCCGGTACCGAAGGGCGACGTGATCCCCGCCACCGACCATTCGCTGCACTTCGGCAAGGGCCAGACCGAAACCGAGGTGAAGCTGCCGCCCGGCCAGCACACGCTGACGCTGCAGCTCGGCGACGGCGCGCACCGCTCGTACGGCCCCGAACTGAGCTCGCCGATCACGGTCAACGTGAAGTAATCGCGCGTTCCGCCTGCGGGCGCCCGGCCGGGAAGCTGCGGCCGGATGCCCGCCGCCGGCCCCGCGTGACGTCGATGCGCGCGATGCCGGCCCCGTCCGCCGAGCGCGCGCCGTCATGCCGCCGCAGCACAAACGCAGCGCTAACGCAGCACAAAATGAATCGCCCGCCGGCCTAGTCCGTCCGGCCATCCCGGCGCAGGCGTCCACCACCGGTACAATGGGCGCTTCCGATTTCTCTCTTCGCCGTCTCCCCATGTCGCTTTATTCCATTACCGGCGCGCAACTCGCGTTCGGTCACGTCGCGTTGCTCGATCACGCGGACTTCTCGCTGGAGGCCGGCGAGCGCGTCGGCCTGATCGGTCGCAACGGCGCGGGCAAGTCGTCGCTGCTGAAGATCGTCGCCGGGCTGGCGAAGCCCGATGACGGGCTGATCACGCGTCAGCAGGAGCTCGTGACCGTCTACGTGCCGCAGGAGCCCGAATTCGAACCCGGCGCGACCGTGTTCGACGCCGTGGCATCGGGGCTCACGCACACGCGCGAAGTGCTCGAAGAATACGATTCGATCGCGCATCGCCTCGCGGAATCACCGGAAGGCGCCGAGCATGACGCGCTGCTCGCGCGGATGAACGCGCTGCAGTCGTCGCTCGATGCACACGACGCATGGAACTGGCGCACGCGCGTGTCGATGACGCTCGCGCAGATCGGCCTGACGGACGGCGACGCGCAGGTCGACGCGTTGTCCGGCGGGATGCAGAAGCGCGTCGCGCTGGCGCGCGCACTGGTGCTGCAGCCCGACGTGCTGCTGCTCGACGAACCGACCAACCACCTCGACTTCGACGGCATCCGCTGGCTGGAAGAA
>Ga0157367_1001191_pt1 | contig 11601 bp, 12 predicted proteins | sample AttbisABBM2_FD_113142 | JGI IMG/M metagenome (GOLD analysis project Ga0157367, IMG submission 113142) | Fungus gardens microbial communities from leaf cutter ant in Botucatu, State of São Paulo, Brazil - Atta bisphaerica ABBM2 | ecosystem: Host-associated > Fungi > Mycelium > Unclassified ...
CCACCGCCCACCGCCCACCGCCCACCGCCCACCGCGCCCGCCGCGGCAATCCGCATCCGCGCATCACCGGCTCATGCGCGTGCCGACACCCGGCGAAATGCATGTCCACTCACTGTAGACGCAACCCCACCTTGATTTCGGATCGTATGAATTAAGATGCAGCCGGCACTTCGGGGTGTCCGGCGATGGGCGACAGCGGCAGTACGCAAGCCGTCGTCCGTACCGGAAGCAAAGGCCGTCCGCGCGATCGAACCGGGCGAAGCTCGACGAAAGCGCGGCATTCCATATCCATTGAATGGCACTGCTTATCAATCTGTGCGGCAGGTCTGACCTGCTGCCCGGGCAAGCATATGCCGTCACTCCAGAACAAGAGGATTGTGATGAAACCCGTTACCTGGACGGTCATGGCCGTCGTTCTCGCGTTGACCGCATGCGGCGGCGACGACGTCTCGACGAAGAGCGGTGCGTCGCAGTCGACGCCGACCTCTCCCGGATCGCCTTCCGGCACGACATCGCCCGGCGGCGGCGCGAACGGCGGCTCGAATGGCGGGCCGACGGGCGGCGGAACCGCGCAGCCGCAGGCCGGCTGGTCGACGGCCGTCGCGGTGGACGGCAAGGGACCGGAAGGCGCCCCGAGCGTGACGATCGACGCGAGCGGCAATGCGCTCGCCACCTGGATGACCGTCGACCCGGCCAGTCCGTACGGCAACGAAATGTGGGGCGCGCGGTATGTCCCCGGCTCGGGCTGGGAAAGTGCGACGCGGCTCGACACGAGCGACGGGTCGCATTCGATGAACGGGTTGACCGGCGTTCCGCCGCAGTTGGTCGGCAATGCGAGCGGCCAGGCGGTCGCGTTCTGGACCCAATGGATGCCGGGCCCCAACACGTACGCATTGTGGGCGCGCCCGTACAGCCCCGGCGCCGGCTGGGGCACGGCATCGGAACTGGCGCCGGACATGAGCGCGTCGTCCTATACGGCCGGGATCGACAACCAGGGCAACGCGCTCGTCGCCTGGACGCAGTCGATCAGCCTGCTCGATACGCGCATCGCCTGGACGCGCTATACGCAGGCGGGACAGTGGTCGCCGACGGCGCTGATCCAGATGCCGGTGCAGACCGGGCCGGGTGCGGTGACCGGCGATACGGACAACGTGAGGCCGATGATGTCGGTCCTGTCGTCCGGCCGCGCGGTGCTCGCGTGGCGGCAGACCAACCATACGCATTCGGCGCTGTGGACGGCCACGTACGACCCGACCAACGGCTGGACCGACGTCAACCAGGCCGTGTCGAACACGAGCCTGTTTACGACGATCATCTCGCCCGCGGCCGGCATGGACGCGAAGGGCAACATCACGCTGGTGTGGGGGCAGCTCGACGTGACCGGCGGGCATCTCGAGACGACCACGATGGCGCAACGCTTCGTCGCCGGCACCGGGTGGCAGCCGGCCGCACCGGTGGCACCGGCGATCACGGAGCCGACCGGCTTCATCGCGACACCGATGCTGACCGTCAACGACAACGGCATCGCGGCCGTGATGTGGGCGGAGGGCGGCGCGGCGCTGCAGGCGAGCGTGTCCGATGCCAGCGGAAACTGGGGGCCGCTGCAGCGGCTGACGGAACACCTGAACGGGGCGGCCGCCCAGTACCCGCCGCTGGTGATCGACGCGGCGGGCCATGTGACGGTCGCGTGGCAGGACACAGGCTTGCCGGGCGCGTCGGCCGTCATCGCGGCCAGCTACCGGGACGGGGCGTGGAGCGCATCGACGGTGGCGGCACAGAGCGCGTCGTGGCCGGCGCTGGCCGTCAACGCGACGGGGTCGATGGCACTCGTGTGGCAATCGTATGTCGCGAGTATCGGCAGCCAGCTGCAATCCAGCTTTCATAGCCCGGGCGCGTAATCGCGTTGCGCGGAAAAACCCAAGGAGAACCGATGAAGAAGACCTTGCATTGCACCGTACGGACCGCGCTGGCCGCCGCGGCCGCCGGTCTCGTCTTGTCCGCGTGCGGCACGACGCAGATGAACATGGTCGACGTGCAGACGTCGACCGCGAAGACGCTCGGGCTTGCATCGTCCGACGAGATCACCATCGCCAACGTGCTGTACGGGAAGAAGGACGGGCTCGGCGGCCAGAAGGTGAGCTACGACGCGACGACGGGCAAGGGGCGGCGTTTCGGCTGCACGGTGTTCATGATTCCGGGGCTCACGCCGATCGACCGGCCGACGTACAACAACTGGGAATGCCATCCGCAACGCTGATGGCCGCGCTCTCGACGACGCTCGCCACCGGGCGTCGGTCGACCGCTTGAGTGGACGATATGCCTCGCCGGCCTTGCGCCGGCGCAATTTGGTCCGATAATCGACGAACCGGTTCATCCCTTTCCATCGGCTCGATAAAAAAACTGTCATGGATCAAGCGGCATTCGTCCCTGTTTTCAAGTTTCGTACCACCGACTATCCCGTCCGGGACCGATTCCACGTGTGGGTCAAGGACATGCTCTGCGACTATCGGCTGGACGACGTCGGCGGCTACGACGCGTTCAACGCGGAAGCGACCGGCGCGGCGCTCGGCCCGCTGATCTTCTCGAGCCGGCGCTGGCGATCCCGCGCGCCGACCTACTCGGTGCACCGGACGACGCGGCGGATCCGGCTCGACGGCCAGGATTCGATCCGCTTCACGCTGCTGCTGGGCGGGCACCTCACGTGCCGCACCGGCGGGCCGGAGCTGGTCAAGCGCGCGGGCGACCTGTTCGTCTACGACGTCGCGCAGGTCAACGACTGCCGGATCGAGGCCGGCGACGTGATCAGCCTCGTGGTGCCGCGCTATCTGCTGCCGGCCCATGCGGCGAACGCGCACGGCCAGACGCTTGCGAGCGGTGTCGGGCGGCTGCTCGGCGACCAGATGCTGTCGCTGTACCGCAACCTGCCGAACCTGCGCACGCACGAATTGCCGAGCGTCGTGCAGTCGTTGCTGCTGCTCCTGACCGCGGCGGTTGCCCCGAGCGCACAGGCGTTCGACGATGCGCGCGGCCCGATCGACAACGCGCTGATCGAGCGCGTGCGGCGCTATATCGACACGCATTTGATGGAGCCCGACCTCGCGCCCGAGCGGATCTGCCGGGACATCGGCGTGTCGCGGGCGCGGCTCTACCAGCTGTTCAAGGAAGAGGGCGGCGTGATGCGGCAGATCACGCGCAGGCGGCTGCGTCACGCGTACCACGTGCTCGGCGATCCGCAGCGCCGGCACCAGCTCATCGCGGAGATTGCATGGGCGCACGGCTTTCCGGACGAGAAGTACCTCCATCGGCTGTTCAAGGCCGAGTTCGGCCATACGCCGAAGGAAACGCTGGCATGCGCGGCGGCGCCGGTTCTGCTGCCGGTCGGCGCGGACGGGGACAATCGCTGGGGCGACGGCGGGCGGCTGACGGGGTGGACGCTGCCATTCGGGGTGCTCAACAACTGAGCCGGCAACGCATGGCGATTCGACGCGGCAGCCGGGCCATCCGGGTGCACACGTCACGCCTCGTTTGCGGCGCTGTCGCCAACATCGCCTTCGATCGCGGCCATCAGATCATCGACGCCCACCATCAATGCCCGAACCTGCCGCAGCGATTCGTACTGGTGCAGCACCGCACGCCATGACGGCAGTTCCAGCAGCGCTTGCCAGACGACGCCGAGGCTGTGCGGATCGGCATCCGTGCGCTGCGCCAGCGCGCTCGCGTATGCGAGGCTCGCCGGCGCCGACAGCAACTGCATCCGGCTTGCGGCACCCAGCAGGCGCGGCGCCGGGTCTGCCGACGCATCGCAGCAGTACAGCACTTCGCGCTGCAATGCCGCGTCGTCGATCGTCAGCGCGCGTAGCGACGCGCCGTGCAGGCGTACCGCGCCTTCACGCGTGTCGAACGCATAGACGGAGTCCGGATCGGCTTGCGCGAGCAGGCTCAGGCCGCGCAGCAGGCGCGGCAAATCGGTCGTCGCGGCATCCGCGGACGCTTTCGCTTCGACGAGAAACACGACGTGCCACGCGGCCGAAGGATCGTCGCCGCGCACGCGCCCGAGCAGCACCGCATCCCACTCGGTTTTCGCGCGGTCGTGCTTGCCGGGTATCGAGGCCGGCACGCGCATCGACGTGACCACCCGATACGTGCGGTGCGCATCGCTCGCATCGAGCTGCGCGGCCAATGCGTCGAGCGCCTGCGCGGCCAGCGCTTCGACGGCCGCACCCCGCTGTTGCGACGTGACGCCTTGCGCGACGGCGAGCGCGCTGCCTTCGAGCGGCCCCTGGCGGCTCCACAGCGTGCGGTACTCCAGCACGTCCGGATCCGGCGACAGGGCATCGAGACGCTGCAGCCGGGCCAGCGCGGGGCTGTCCTTCAGTTTGGCGATGTCCTGCGCGAACGCGGTGTCGGCCGCCATCTCCGGCTGCGCGAGCAGGTGCCGCAGCGTGGCATCGAGATCGCCCCACGACGCGCCGGCCGCGGCCGCATGCAGCCGCGCGAGCGGCGCGCGTTGCCATGCCTGCGCATGCCGTTCGAGCCGGGCCGGATGCGCGATCGTATTGACGGCCGAGCGCAGCGTGCGCCGGTCCTGCTCGGCATGCGCGGCGAGCGATGCGTATTCGCGCACGGCCGCCGCGCCATGTCGAAGCACCGCGGCCTGGAAGGCGGGGTCGCCGGATTGCGTGTCCATCGCGTCGCCGATCATCCGCGCGAGCGCGGCGATGAAACGGCGCTGCAACGCGGGATGGGGCGGCCGGCCGCCGGCCTGCATCCGGCGCGCTTCCTCGATCACGATGGCGATGACGGTGGCCGGGTTCGCGGCGTCGGTCAGCGACGACGCGCGCACGAGCGGCGGCAACCGGTAGCGGCGATCGACGGTGCGCAGGACTTCGTCCAGCAGGGCGGGCAACGGTGTCGGCGGCATGGCGAATGTCGGGGGGGCACGCGGTGGGTGCGTGACGGCGATGTGCAACGGTATCACGCAGCGTCGGCAGGCGGGACGGCGCCGCGTGCCGACGCGAGCCGCGCGCGGGCAGCGCCCGCCGCCGAACTTCAGGCCATCAGGCCGTCAGCGTCACCGACAGGCTGCCGAGTTCGCCGAAGCGCACCGTCAGCGCATCGCCGAGCGGCACGTCGATCGCGCCCGCGTACGAACCGGTCGTCACGATCTGGCCGGCACGCGCACCGTCGCCGCGCGATGCGAGGAAATTGACCAGCCACACGAGCGGCTTGAGCGGATCGCCGTCCGGATGGCGGCCGTCAATCGTGCGATTCAGCGCACCCTCGAACGATAGCGCGAGCGTCTCGAGCGGCACGTTCAATCCGTCCGGCACGACGGGACCCACGCACAGCCCCTGGTTGAACTGTCCGTCGGCGAGCAGTTCGAACTTCGATGCGCGCGCGGGCTCCGCATAGCGGCAACCCAGCACTTCCAGCACGATGCGCACTTCGCGGATCGCGCCGCGCACGTCGTGCTCGTCATACGGCTGCGCGCGGGCGGGCAGGTCGCGATCGAGCACGAACGCGATTTCCGGCTCGATCCGCACGATCGGGCCGCCGACGACGCGGTACGGCGCATCGGCTGCGCGGATCGTCGACGCGAAGATCGGCGCGACGATCACGCGATCGGGCGGCGGCAGCGCGCATTTCCATCCGCCGATGGATTCGCCGAGCAGGTCGGCGACGCGATGCTGGATCGCGAGCGCGGTCTCGACGTTGTCGGGGCGCAAGGCGTCGGGCAGCAGCGGGCCGGGCACGCCGGCATGGCGGGCGGCGACGAGATGCTGGGCGGCGCCGTCCACGCGTTCGGTAGTCGTTGTCATGTCGGTTGAGCGAGTTGAAAGTGAGTCGGCAAAAAAGGGCCGGACGAAGGTCGCAATGTCGATGATAGCGCCTTCGGCGGCATGGCCGCTCGGTGGCGCGGCGCGGCCGCCGGACCGGCGCGCCGATTGCACCGCGTGGCGCTTTGCCGCACGACCCGCTTCCGGGGAAGCTTGATCGCCGTCAACCTTCGGGCCAGCCGTCCGCCGATGATGGGCACATGGCCGTGCGCGACCGCGCCCGGCAACTCACCCCAGCGAGGTTCGCATGTACAAGAAGATCATGGTGGCCGTCGACGGCAGCGCTTCGTCGAAACAGGCGCTTGCCGAGGCAGTGAAGGTGGCACTGGCGGGCGACACGCACGTCAGCGTCGTGTACGTGGTGGACACGTCGGTGCTGTTCACGTATGCGGGCCGTTTCGATCCGCACGCGCTCATCGAGGAAATCCGCGACGACGGGCGCAAGGTGCTGCACGAAGCCGAACAGATCATCGCGCTGGCCGGCGCGAAGGGCGAAGCCGAGCTCGTCGAAACCGAGAGCATCGGCGAGGACGTCGCGGAGCGCCTGCAGCGTTACGTGAAGGAGCACGGGATCGATCTCGCGGTGGTCGGCACGCACGGGCGGCGCGGCATCCGGCGCGTGCTGCTCGGGAGCGTGGCCGAGCGCTTCGTGCGCGGCTCGAAGTGCCCGGTGCTGCTGATTCGCGGCGACGATGCCGGCGAGCCGGCTTCCGCCGCGGCCGCCTGACGCGGCGGGGGCGCGATGATACGTCGCCAGTACCGGATCGTCGTCGCGGCGATCGCCGTGTTCGTGTCGCTCGCGGGCATGATGGCCGTGGTGTCCGGGCTGCTGTTCGACGCAACGACCGCGCTGCGCGGCGGCGTGATCGCGTTGATCGTCGGCGTGGCCTGCTTTGTCGTGATGCTCAATCCGGGGCCGAAGGGGGAGGGGTGACGCGCGGCCCGCGTCGGTTCTGCCCGGCAGTGGCGCCCGACGCGCCCGGTTATCCGTTGCCATGCCGCCGGACCCGACGCATTCGCGTCGTCCCTCTCCAGCCGCTATCGCCCCCGGTGCGGCGCACGCCTGTGACAGGCTGACCGTTCCCGCGCGATGCCGGTAGCCCCGGCATCGCGCACATATCGTGCGGCATGCCGGGCGTTTTCGAGCGTCCGCAGTTCTGTCAAACTGGCGCCCATGACACCGCGCCTCGCCTCACCGCCTTCCTCCGATTCCGCGCCCGCGCCCGCGGGCTTTCCCGACGCCGACGAACTGGCCGCGCTGCGTGCGTGGTACGCGGGCATGACCGTGCGCCAGGCCGTCGAGCGCTATCTGCCCGATCGTCTCGGCGAAGGGCGGTCGGCACGCGGCGTGATCGGCGGGATTCGTCGTCGCCTCGTGCGCGTCGCGCGGCAGGCCGGGCGCCCCGACCTCGCGGAGCAGCTCGCTCATGCCGACAGCGCGCGCATCCAGATGGCGAAGGCCGCGGCCGATGCGATCGGCGTGCTGCGCCATGCGCGCGCGCCGGTGCCGCAGATCAGCGACGACGTCGGCTTGTGGCTGCCGGCGCGCGCGGTCGTCGCGCTGCGTGCGCACGGGATTGCGACGCTGGCCGACCTGACCGTGCGGATTCCGCGCCGGCGTCAGTGGTGGCGCGCGATCGCGGGGCTCGGCATGGCGAGCGCGCGGCATATCGAGGCGTTCTTTTCCGCGCATCCGGACCTGACCGAGCGGGCGCGCGCGCTGATCGCGGCCACGCCGCGCAGCGGCATCGTGCCGTGGGAGCAGCTGAAGCTGCCGCACGAAGTCGACGGATCGAACGGCACGTTCCGCGCGCCGCGCGCGACCAGCACGCTCGACGCGGACAACGATTACGCGGCCGTGCACGCGTGGCTGTCGCTGCACGAATCGGCCGCGACGCGCCGCGCGTACCGCAAGGAGGCCGAGCGGCTGATCCTGTGGGCGATCGTCGAGCGCGGGCGCGCGCTGTCGTCGCTGACCACCGAGGATGCGGTCGCGTATCGCGCGTTCCTGCGCAATCCGACGCCGCACGAGCGCTGGGTCGGCCCGGTGCGGCCGCGCGGCGCGCCGGACTGGCGGCCGTTTTCGGGCGGGCTGTCCGCGCGCTCTGCCGCGTACACGCTGTCGGTCCTCGGCGCGCTGTTCCGCTGGCTGATCGAGCAGCGCTACCTGCTCGCGAATCCGTTCGCGGGCGTCAAGGTGCGCGATACGCGCGGCGCGAATGCGCTCGACGCGTCGCATGCGTTCACCGAAGGCGAGTGGCTGCTCGTGCGCACGATCGCGGACGGGCTCGAGTTTCGGAAGGACAAGCCGTCCGGCGCGCCGCAGTCCGGCTGGACGACGGCCGCCGCGCAACGGCTGCGCTTCATCCTCGATTTCGGCTATGCGACCGGGCTGCGTGCGAGCGAACTGGTCGGCGCGACGCTCGGCGACATCGCAACGGACGCGCACGGCGATGCATGGCTGAAGGTGATCGGCAAAGGCAGCAAGGCCGCGCGCGTCGCGCTGCCGCCGCTCGCGCGCACGGCGCTCGATCGGCATCTGGTCGCACGGCGGTTGCCGGTGACGCCGGTGCGCTGGCGGCCGGACACGCCGCTGATTCCGAGCCTCGCGGAAGACGGCGCGGCCGGGATCACGAGCGTGCGGCTGTGGAAGGTGATGCAGCGGTTCTTCGCGCAGACGGCCGCGCTCGTCGATGACGACAATCCTGCGCTCGCGCAGAAGTTGCGGCAGGCCAGCCCGCACTGGATGCGCCATACGCATGCGACGCATGCGCTCGCGCGCGGCGCGGAGCTGACGACGGTGCGCGACAACCTGCGGCATGCGTCGATCTCGACGACGTCGATTTATCTGCACGGGGACGATGTGAAGCGGGCGCGGCAGATGTCGAGTGCGTTTTCGGCCGACAAATGAGCCGGGCACACGAGCGATTGCGCGAGGATTGAACGGAACGACGCCACAGCGGCGACGGTCAGAACGGTTATTCGATCACGGAGCGCATGGATGGCATCGAGTCAGGGAACCGTCGATTTCATCGTCGAGCAGATGGCTGCGGCGGGCGCCGTGTCGGCCCGCAAGATGTTCGGCGAATACGGAATCTACTGCGACGGCAAGATGGTCGCGCTGGTGTGCGACGACCGGTTGTTCGTCAAGCCGACGCCGGACGGGCGTGCGTTTCTCGGTGCGTGCGAGGAAGGTCCGCCGTATCCGGCGGCGAAGCCGCATCTCGTCATCGGGGGAGAGCGCTGGGACGACCGCGAATGGCTGTCGACGCTGATCCGGATCACTGCCGCGCAACTGCCGGTGCCGGTGAAGCGGGGCCGATAGCGGTCGGCGTATTCTGTGAACCATGCGCGCTTCCCCCGCGCCCCCCGCTGGAGCACAAGAATGGAGACATCCACACACCTGCAAGCCCCGCGCTGCGCCCGCCGCGCCTGGCACGCGCTCGTCGCGGCGCTATGCGTCGGCTGGAGCGCACTGTCGTTCGGGGCGGACGGCGCCGACGGCGCGGCGGCGCTGCTCGACCGTTATCACAGCCTCGGCGAGCAACTGAAGAACAACCCGTTCCACCGCCCGCTGTACCTCGAATCGTCTGAAGCCTCTTCATCGCTGAAGGGCGATATCTACGCGGTCGTCGACTATCCGTTCTCCGTCGTGAACGGCAGGCTCAACGATCCCGCACAAGGCCCCGCGAACTGGTGCGCGGTGCTGATCCTGCACCTGAACACGAAGTATTGCCACGCGTCGACCGGCGGCAACGGCCCGGTGCTCGACGTGAACCTCGGCCGCAAGATCGAGCAGAAGCTGTCGGACACCTACCGCGTGCAGTTCCGCTACCGCGTGGCCGCCGCGACGCCCGACTACTTCCAGGTCGACCTGACCGCCGACAGCGGCCCGATGGGCACGAAGGATTACCGGATCGCGCTGGAGGCCGTGCCGGTCGGCGCGTCGCGCACGTTCCTGCACCTGACGTATTCGTACGGCTTCGGCACGGTCGGCCGCATGGCGATGAAGACCTACCTCGCGACGGTCGGCAGCGACAAGGTCGGGTTCACGGCCGCGAGCGGCGCATCGGCTGCGCAGCCGCAATACATCGGCGGCGTGCGCGGGTTGCTGGAGCGCAACACGATGCGCTACTACCTCGCGATCGACACGTATCTCGCGACGCTCGACAAGCCGCTCGACCAGCGCCTCGCACGCTGGTACGACGCGACCGAGCAGTATCCGCAGCAACTGCACGAAGTCGAGCGCGGCGCGTATCTGCAGATGAAGGCGCAGGAGGTGCAGCGGCAGCAGACGGCGCGATGACGCCGCCTGCCGCGCGCTGCTCGGCGTCGATCAGTTCGACGCGCCGCCGACCGTGCGAATGCTGTGCCACTGCCCCTGTTCGACGCGGAACAGCGTGTAGGGCGGCTTGATCAGGTCGCCGCGCTCGTCGAACGAGATCTTCCCGGTCACGCCCGTGACCGACATGCCCGGCAGGCTCGCGACGATCTTGCCGCGGTCGAGCGAATCGGCCTTGTGGATCGCCGCGATCATCGCGAGCGCCGCGTCGTACGCGAACGGCGCATACAGCTCGACGTCCTGGTTGAAGCGCGCCTTGTAGCGCTGCGCGAACGCGACGGCGGACGGCAGCTTGTCGAGCGCCGGCCCCGGCTCGAGATCCTGCGTGCCTTCGCCCGCGTTGCCGGCGATTTTCAGGAACGCATTGCTTTTCAGCGCGCCGGCGCCGAACTGCTGCGCGCGGATGCCGAGCGAGCGCATCTGCTTGACGAGCATCGCGCCCTGTTCGTCGAGGCCGCCGAAGAACAGCAGGTCGATGTTGTTGCTCTTCATCGTGGTCAGGATGCCGCGGAAATCGACCGCCTTGTCGTTCGTGTATTCGCGGCCGACGATGCTGCCGTGCGCATCCTTCACGCCTTTCTCGAATGCGTCCGCGAGCCCCTGGCCGAATGCGGTGCGGTCGTCGATGATGCCGATCCGCTTCGCCTTCAGCTGCTCGACCGCGAAGCGTCCGGCGACCACGCCGTCGACGCCGTCGTGCCCCATCGTGCGGAACGTCCTCACCGGACAGCGGCCGCACCTCGCCCGACCCCGATTCCTCGACCATCGACACACGCGCTGACGTGCGTGCCAGTTGCCGCGGCATTCCAGCGTGATTTTCACGACGGTACGATCGCGGGCCGCCGCAGCCCGTCCTGCCGGGCCCGTACTGCATTGCCGGATGCCGCGACGCAACTGCGGCCTGCGCGATCACGCGGTACCGCCCTCGAATTCCCAGCCACCGCGCCAATTCCCCAGCCGCCGCGTCAATTCATAAGACGTACAGTTCGCCCGAAATCGCCAATTCGCGCCGAACTGTACTCTTGTGTGCGTATCCGATGTGTGTACTCCGCGCCAACTGTTCTGCTTTTAAGATCCGATCATCAAGTGCACAGTGCCGCAAGCCCAGACGTCACGGGCCGCCCGGCGCATCTTCAAAAGCGAGCCACTGCGATGGAAAAGGCAAAACCGGAGGGCGCAATCAGGCATCACGACAGCCCGGTCGGCGGGCAGCACACGCGCGTATCGGACGCGTACGGGGCGGCGGCGCGCATGCGCAGGCCGGCGGGGAGCCTGCGATGAAGCTCTACGAAAAACTCGCGGACGACATCGAGCGCCTGATCCGCCAGGGCGTGTACCGGCACGGCGACCGGATTCCGTCGGTGCGGCAGGCGAGCCAGCAGCACCGGATCAGCATCACGACCGTGCTGCACGCATACCTGC
>Ga0157367_1001192_pt1 | contig 11601 bp, 9 predicted proteins | sample AttbisABBM2_FD_113142 | JGI IMG/M metagenome (GOLD analysis project Ga0157367, IMG submission 113142) | Fungus gardens microbial communities from leaf cutter ant in Botucatu, State of São Paulo, Brazil - Atta bisphaerica ABBM2 | ecosystem: Host-associated > Fungi > Mycelium > Unclassified ...
CGGGAACTTGATCGCGTCGCGGATGAAGAAGATCGGCAGGTTGATGCCGACCAGATCCCAGTTGCCCTGCTCGGTATAGAACTTCACCGCGAAGCCGCGCGGGTCGCGCGCCTGCTCGGGCGAGCCGCGCGAGCCCATCACGGTGGAGAAGCGCACGAACACGGGCGTCTTCGTGCCGGGCGTGAAGAGCCTGGCGGTCGTCAGGTCGCTGAGGTCGGCGCTCGGCACGAATTCGCCGAATGCGCCGGTGCCGCGCGCGTGCACGACGCGCTCGGGGATGCGCTCGCGATCGAAGCGCTGGAGTTTTTCGATGAGATGCGAGTCCTGCAGCAGCACCGGCCCGTTCGGCCCGGCCGTCTGCGAATTCTGGTTGTCGCCGACGGGCGAGCCGTTGTCGCGGGTGAGTTCGGCGGCGTAAGGCGTTGCGCTCAGCGCGACGCAGGCCGCGGCGATCACGGTATGCAGAAGTCGATTCGCGGAGTGTGACATGTCGTTGATGTTCCTTGACTGAGGTGGGTTGCGAAGCAACGCCGCCAATGTAAAGGGACCATCAGACGATTCGCCAATTGAATCTCGTTAAGGGCGCGATAGGCAATGCACCATCTTTGCGCATCCTGTAACGAACACAGCGGATTCGCATCGAAGTCGCAATTAATCAGAACGGCGTCGCATCCGCCATGCAGCCGCGCAAGCGCGCGGCCGATAGCTACGTCACCGGCGTGCCGCGGCGCGGCCGGTTGCGAGTTTGTTCCGATCCTTCTGCAAGGGGCGCGCACGAGTACGCGGCGTGCGGGCCCGATGGGCGACCATGATCAGAAACGTCACGATACGCGGCGGGCTCGCCGCCACCATCGCCGGTTGCACGCTGCTGCTGATGCTGGTCATCGCGGCGGCCGTGTTTGCGCTCGTGAAGAGCAACGGCGCGCTCGATGCGATGTACAGCGACGACACGGCCGCCGTCGTGCATCTGAAGACGAGCTCCGAACGCCTGCTGATGTTCCGGGTGGGCATGGGCGACGTCGAACAGCTGATCAGCGCGGGCAAGCCGGCCGTGGCGGAGGTCAAGCGGCTGCATGCGCTGCTCGACGCGAGCAATCGCGAGCTCGATGCATACCGTTCGCTACACGAGGCGGACGCGGCGGAGAAGGCGTTGCGCGACGCGCTGCTCGGCCAGCGCGACCGGCTGCTGTCTCAGGCGTTCGCGAAAGGCCTCAAGCAGCTCGACGACGAGAACTTCGTCGACTTCCTGAGCACGCAGCGCGAGATGCCGGCCGCGTGGTTCGACGACTACCAGCGCGCGCTGACCGCGCTCGAGGATTTCCAGGTGCAGCGCCAGCGCGCGCGCTTCGAGCAGGCCGCCGGGCGTTTTCACATGACGCTGTGGGCATTCGGCATCGCCGGGCTGGTGGCGCTGATCGCGGGCGTGTTCGCGCAGCGGGCGCTGACGCGCGCGATCGTCACGCCGATCGACGCGGCCGTCGATTCGTTCGCGCGGATCGCGGCCGGCGATCTGACCGGGACGGTCGAGTCGGGGCGCGGCAACGAGATGGATCGCCTGCTGAACGCGCTGAACGGGATGCGCGACGGGCTCGTCGCGGTCGTGCGCCAGGTGCGGCACGGCACCGACGCGATCATGCACGATGCGCGCGCGATCGCGGGCGGCAACCGCGACCTGTCGATGCGCGCCGGCCAGCAGGCCGCATCGCTTCAGCAGGCGGCCGCGAGCATGGAGCAGCTCACGGCGACGGTGCGCCAGAACGCGGACAACGCGCAGGACGCGAGCGCGCTCGCGACGCGCGCGTCCGACATCGCGTCGCGCGGCGGCGAGGTGGTGCGCGAGGTGGTGCGCACGATGGACGCGATCTCGGACAGCTCGACGCGCATCGTCGGCATCGTCGGCGTGATCGAGAGCATCGCGTTCCAGACCAACATCCTCGCGTTGAATGCCGCGGTGGAAGCGGCCCGCGCGGGCGAGCAGGGGCGCGGCTTCGCGGTGGTCGCGAGCGAGGTGCGGCATCTCGCGCAGCGCTCGGCCGCCGCGGCGAAGGAAATCCAGGAGCTGATCGCCGCATCGAGCCGCAACGTGCGCGACGGCAGCGCGCTGGTCGCGCGCGCGGGCACGACGATGGACGAGATCCTGAAGGCGGTGGGCAGCGTGAACGCGATCATGGCCGACATCAGCCTCGCGTCGCGCGAGCAGACGGCCGGCATCGAGCTCGTGAACGCGTCCGTCACGCAGATGGAGGCAGCCACCCAACACAATGCCGCGCTCGTCGAAACGGCTTCCACGGCGGCGTCGTCGCTCGAAATGCAGAGCGAGAGCCTGTACGCGGCCGTGTCGCTGTTCCGCGTCGACGCGACCGCGCCCGCCGGCTGAGCGCATCGCGCGCCCGGCGCGGCATCACCGCGGCCCGAAGTACGCGCTCGGCGGTACGCCGAGCGCCTTGCGGAACATCGCGGCGAACCCGCCGGCGCGGTGGTGTTCGGCGTGGTGTTCCTCGTGCCGAACTATTTCGCGGCGCTGCACGGCTACAGCGCGCGCGACATCGGCCTCGCGATGATTCCGTACGGGCTCGTGCAGTTCGCGATGTCGTTCCTGACGCCGCCGCTGATGCGCCGCATCGGCCCGCGCGCCGCGATCGTCGCCGGGTTCGCGCTGGTCGCGGCCGGCTGCCTGATGAACATCCACCTGAGCGCGGATGCCGCGTCGAACGTGATCGTGCCGTCGCTCGTCGTGCGCGGGATCGGCCAGTCGCTCGTCGTGATCGCGCTGTCGGTGATGGCGGTCGACGGCATCGAGAAGGCGCAGCTCGGCTCCGCATCGGGCGTGTTCAACATGGTCCGCAACGTCGGCGGCGCGATCGGCATCGTGCTCGCGAGCCAGCTCGTCGTCGAGCGCAACAAGCTGCACGCGATGCGGATCGGCGAAGCGGTCACGCAGTATTCGGCCGCGTTCCAGGAACGCATGGCGCTGCTGGCGCGGCTGCTGTCGGGCCGCTATCTCGACCGGCCGGATGCGCTGCCGCGCGGCGCGTTCGGCGGCGTGCACGAGCTCGCGCTCGCGGTGGTGAACCAGCGCGTGATGCGCGAGGCGCTGCTGATGGCGTACAGCGACACGTTCCTGATCGCCGGCATCGCGATGCTCGCGTGCACGGCGAGCGCGTTCCTGCTGCGCGGCAAGCGGGCGGCCGCGCAGCCGGTCGCTCGGCCGGTCGCTCAGCCGGCGCGCGAGCGCTAGCTCGCGCAGGGTCAGTGCGCGGAATCGGGCGACACCACTTCCCATGTGCCGAACAGCGTCAGGCCGGCCGCCACGGCGAGCACCGCGGACGCGCGGTTGTCGAGCTGGCAGCGGTACTGCGGCTCGTAGTCGTGCGCATAAGCGTGGCGGCCGATCGCGCGCACCACGCCGCGCGCATGGCCCTTGCCGCGGAAAGCCGGCAGCGTGAGCACGCCGAGATCCATCAGGCGCGTGTCGTCCCACGCATACATGCTGGCGGCGGTGACGAGGCGGCCCTGCTCGAACGCGCCGAAGGCGGCCGCGTGATCGAGCGCGACGTAGGCGGCGTCGCGGTCCTGCCCCGACGCAGCGGATTCGAAGGCCGCGAACGCCGCCACGTCGACCTCGGTCAGCCGGCGCACGGACGGATCGTCGCCGTCGCGCAGCAACGCATCCTTGCCGGCTGCCGAGAAGTAGAACAGATGGTCCGCGCCGTGCAGCGTGACGTTCGCCTCCCGCAGCCGCCGGCGAAAGCCGGGCTCCGACAGGCGCGGCTCCTGGCGCAGGCCGAGGCGCTCGGCGAGGGCCGGCGTCAGGACCGCCTCGCAGCGCCGGTCGGCGTGCTGCAGCACCATGACGCGGGCGTCCTCGTCGAGGTCCGGATTGACGGTGACGGTGAAGCGGCTGTCGCGGTGGAGGATGTCGCCGCGTGAAAACGGCGCGTGCCAGTAATCGGCGATGGTTCGCGAGAAACGGGTCATGCGGATGGGCTCGACGCTGTCCGTGAAGCCGTCATCATAGGATTTTCGGTGAAAGCCTGTCGACAGGTTCGGGCGCGTCGAACTGCTCGACCAGCGCGCGCCGGAACACGTCCAGCACCTCGTCGTCGTCCGCGTTCTTCGACGTCGCAAGCTGGAACTCGACCGCATGCCCGAGCCGGTTCGCGAGCAGCCTGCGCATCTTGCCGGCCGCCACCCACGGTGCCGCGACATGCTCCGGCAGAAAGCCGAGATGCGCGCCCGACAGGATGAAGATCACGTCGGCGTCGACGTTCTCGGAGAACGCGGTCGGCTGCCGGCCGCGCGGCCGCGCGCCCGATGTGCCGGTCTTGTACAGGCGCGCGACGGCGTTCGACTGCGCGACGTCGTCGACGGTGACGGCCTGCTTCGCGAACAGCGGATGCGCGGCGCCGCAGTAGAGCGCCTGCTGCTCGACGAACAGCGGCGTGTAGTTCAACCCGGCCTGGCGCCCCGAGAAGTAGCCGATCGCGAGCTGGAGCCCGTCGTTGAGCAGCCTGCGTTCGAGCTCGTCGGGCGGCACCGCGAGGATCTCGATCAGCACGTCGGGCGCGCGCGTGCGGAAGCGGCCGACGGCCCGCGCGATCGACTCGGCAACCGCCGGGGCCAGCAGCTCGGACATGCCCACGCGCAGCTCGCCGAGCAGCGTGCCGGACACGTCCTGCGTGTCGCGCGTAAACGCGTCGAGCGCGTGCAGCAGCCGGCGCGTGGACTGCAGCACGCGCTCGCCCTTGGGCGTCAGCCGGAACCCGCGCTTGCCGCGTTCGCACAGCCGGAACCCCAGGCGCGTCTCGAGCTTGGCCATCTGCGTGCTGATCGTGGACTGCGCCATCCCGAGCCGGCCCTGCGCCGCGCTGAACCCGCCGCTCTCGACGATCGTCACGAACAGGCGGAGCAATTGCAGATCCATGTCCCTCAATGTGGTGAGCATGGCGATACATCGCGTCTGGTTGAAGTCAGCTTATGTTAGTTCATGTTTATCGTTGCATGGCGGCGTTGCAGAATCCGGGCAGGCGTCGCGCTCGCGACCGTCCGTCCCCTCGTAAAGGAATCCGCTCGATGAGCCAGAACGACTTTGCCTTCACCCGTTCGAGCCTGTACGGCACCCAGGCCGAGCCGACGTTCGCCGGCGCGACCAGCTTCATGCGCCGGCGCTTCAGCCGCGATCTCGCCGGCGTCGACCTGGCCGTCGCCGGCGTGCCGTTCGACGCGGCCGTCACGCACCGGCCCGGCACGCGCTTCGGGCCGCGCGGGCTGCGCATCGCGTCGACGGGCATCGCGTGGGAGCGGCCGTGGCCGTGGGAGTTCGATCCGTTCGACGTGCTCGCGACAGTCGATTACGGCGATTGCGCGTTCGACGCGGGGCAGCCCGACTCGGTGCCGGCGGCGATCGAGCGGCACGCGGACGAGATCCTGAAGCACGGCTGCGCGATGCTGACGCTCGGCGGCGACCACTTCATCACCTATCCGCTGCTGAAGGCGCATGCGAAGCGCCACGGGCCGCTGTCGCTCGTGCATTTCGACGCGCACACCGATACCTGGCCCGATCACGACGCGAAGCGGATCGATCACGGCACGATGTTCTTCCACGCGGCCAACGAGGGCTCGGTGGTGCCCGGGCGGTCCGTCCAGGTCGGCATCCGCACGACCAACGACGCGCCGATGGGGTTCGACATCGTCGACGCGCGGCAGGTGCATCGCGCGACGCCCGACGCGATCGCCGCGCGCATCCGTGAACGGGTCGGCGATCATCCCGTGTACCTGACGTTCGACATCGACTGTCTCGACCCGGCCTTCGCGCCGGGCACGGGCACGCCGGTGGCGGGCGGGCTGTCGAGCTACCAGGCGCTCGAGATCCTGCGCGGCCTCAGGGGCATCAACCTGGTCGGCATGGACGTGGTCGAAGTGTCGCCGCCGTACGACCACGCGGAAATCACGTCGCTCGCGGGCGCGACGATCGCGATGGAGCTGGTGTGCCTCTACGCGTGGCGGCATCGGTGCATGCGGTAACGGCGGCGCGCGCGGCCGCCCGACCATCAGGAACGAGGACATGAACGACAGAACCTATCGCAAGGCCGTGCCGGAGGATGCGTCACGGTGCATCGAGATTCGCGGGCGCACGCGCGAGAACGCGTTTTCCGCAGCCGAGCTGCGGGCGCTGGGCATCACCGCCGACACCTGGCGCAACGGGATCGCGAACGGCGCGTTTCCCGGCTACGTGTGCTGCGTGGACGGCACGGTGATCGGCTATTGCTTCGGCGATCGCGACAGCGGCGAGATCGTCGTGCTCGCGCTGCTGCCGGCGTACGAGGGCGAGGGCATCGGCAAGGCATTGCTGCGGCGCGTCGTCGACGATTTCAGGGCGCGCGGGTTCGCGCAGCTCTTTCTCGGCTGCGCGGACGATCCGGCCGTGCGCTCCCACGGTTTCTACCGGCATCTCGGCTGGACGCCGACCGGCGAACGCGACGCCGCCGGCGACGAAATCCTCGCGCTTCGGCTCGGCTGAGCCCCCGGCTTCCCGTCGCGCGAAACATCGCGGCCGCCGCCGCGCGCGCGATGCCCTACGATGGAGAGATCCTTCCCTGCGAAAGGCCTCCGCCGTGTGCACCAACTATCGCGCGCCGGACGAAGATCCGGGCATCAGCGAGCTGAAGCTCGGGATCGGCGACCTGTTTCGCCGCGATCCGTGGGCGCCGGACGTGTATCCGGACTACGCGGCGCCGATCGCCCGCGCGGACGGCGACGGCCTGGCGGTCGTGAAGGCCGTGTTCGGCTTCTGGCCGAAGTTCATGCAGCCTGAGCGCGTCGACGACGCCGGCCGGAAGAAGAAAAAGCTCGACACGATGAACGCGCGCGCGGAGACGGTCGGCAGCTCGCGCCTGTACGCCAAGGCGTGGCGCGACGGTCAGCGCTGCCTGATTCCGGCGCGCTGGATCTGCGAGCCGTGCTACGAGACAGGGCGCAACGTGTGGCACCGGATCGGCCTGGCCGGGTGGGGCGCGTACTGCGTGGCCGGCATCTGGCGGCGCTATGAAGGCGACGACGGCCGGCAACTGATCGGCATGGCGATGCTCACGGTCAACGCGGACGCGCACCCCGTGTTCGCACGGATGCACCGGCCCGGCGACGAGAAGCGGGGCGTCGTGATCGTGCGCCGCGGCGACTACGACGAATGGCTGCACACGCCCCGCGTCGAGGCTGCGCGCGTGATGCTCCAGCTGCTGCCGGCCGACGAGATGGCGGCCGAACCGAACCCGAAATGACCGAAGCGGGCCCGCTGCGCCCCGCGCAGTATCGGACAAGTTAGAAACTGCGCCGAAGCCGGGTAATTACCGATTTCGTCATAGTTGTATATACAAGATTATCCGCTGGCACTGTCGGCGCGAGCCGTGCCGACTGCGCGCCGGCCTGCTGATCGTGCATGTCCGGCGCATGCCGGTGATCCACGGCGCTCCCCCTCACGAGTCACACCATGCGGCTCGGTACGCTTCCCCAGCATCGGTGGATGCGTCGCGCATCCTGAGTCATTTGGAGAACCATCCGTGTCAACGAATTCCAGTGGAAATGCCGGCAGCGGGCTGATCGAAGTCCGCTCGATCGATTTCATTCCCGAGGCCGAGCGTCATGGCGGCCTGTTCAGCCAGTTCACGCTGTGGCTGTCGGCCAACCTGCAGATCACGGCCATCGTGACGGGCGCGCTCGCGGTCGTGCTCGGCGGCGACGTGTTCTGGTCGCTGGTCGCGCTGCTGCTCGGCCAGCTGGTCGGCGGCGCGGTGATGGCGCTGCATGGCGCGCAGGGCCCGCAGCTCGGCCTGCCGCAGATGATCTCGAGCCGCGTGCAGTTCGGCGTGTACGGCGCGATGATCCCGATCGTGCTCGTGTGCCTGATGTACATCGGCTTCTCCGCGAGCGGCTCGGTGCTGGCGGGGCAGGCGGTCGCGCAGCTGCTGCACGTCGACGACGCCACGGGCATCCTGCTGTTCGCCGCCGTGATCGTCGTGCTGACCGTGTTCGGCTATCGGGCGATCCACGCGGTGGGGCGCGTGGCGAGCGTGATCGGCATCGCCGCGTTCGTCTACATGTTCGCGCAGCTGTTCGCGAACCATGACATCGGCGCGCTGCTCGCGAACCGGCACTTCTCGCTCGCGAGCTTCCTGCTGTCGATGTCGCTGTCGGCGTCGTGGCAGATCGCGTTCGGGCCGTACGTGGCCGACTATTCGCGCTATCTGCCGCGCTCGACGTCGTCGGTCGGCACCTTCCTCGCGGTGGGCGCAGGCTCGGTGATCGGCGCGCAGGCCGCGATGGTGTTCGGCGTGTTCGCGGCCGCGCTGGCGGGCAGCCGGTTCGCGCATCACGAGGTCGCGTATATCGTCGGGCTCGGCTCGACGGGCGCCGTCGCCGCGCTGCTGTACTTCAGCATCGCGTTCGGCAAGGTGACGGTCACGGCGCTCAACGCGTACGGCAGCTTCATGTCGATGGCGACCATCATCAGCGGCTTCCGCGGCAAGGGCGCCGTGTCGTCGCGCAGCCGCCTCGCGTACATCTTCGGGATGATCTTCATCTCGACGATGGTCGCGCTCGCCGGCCGGCATTCGTTCCTGAAGGAATTCACCGCGTTCATCCTGTTCCTGCTCGCGTTCTTCACGCCGTGGAGCGCGATCAACCTCGTCGACTACTACTGCTTCACGAAGTCGCGCTACGACGTGCCCGCGCTGTCCGATCCCGACGGCCGCTACGGGCGCTGGAACGTGATGGCGATCTCGATCTACGTCGTCGGCATCCTCGTGCAGCTGCCGTTCATGTCGACGCACATCTACACGGGGCCGCTGGTCGACGCGCTGGGCGGCACCGACATCTCGTGGATCCTCGGCCTCGTCGTGCCCGCCGTGCTGTACTACGTCGGCGCGCGCACGTCGCGCCGCGAGATTCCCGAACGGTTGATCCTCCCGTTCGAGCGCGGCGAGATCCGCAACTGACCACCGGCCCGCGCCGCTTGCCGGCGCGAGCCTTCCGCTCCGGCCGCACCGTGCCGCGGTGCGCATCGCATCGGCCGGAACCTTCCCGATGACTGTCCGCAGGACGGCACGCCGAACGCGTGCCGCGTCCTTGCACGTTTCTCGAAATAAATCAGTATGACTAACGTGAACAAGCGGCGCGGCGCCTTGCGCCGCGCGACATCCGCACGCACCGGCCTGCACGCGGTGTGCGTGGCCGCATCGCTCGCCGGCGCCACGGCGGCGCGGGCCCAGGACGGCGTCACGCTGTACGGGGTGATCGACGAATTCGCGCAGTACGTGAATACCGGCAACGGCTACACGGCCGCGATCGGCTCGAGCGGCCAGTGGGGGAGCCGGTTCGGCGTGAAGGGGAGCGAGGACATCGGCGGCGGGCAGAAGATCGAGTTCGCGCTCGAAAACGGCTTCAAACCGAACGACGGCGCGTCCGCGAACGCCGGCAGCATGTTCAGCCGGCAGGCATGGGTCGGCATCGCGGGGGCATGGGGCAAGGTGCGCGCCGGCCGGCAGAATTCGCCGCTGTTTCTCGACCAGGGCGGGCAGGACGCGTTCGGCGGCGTCACGCAGGCGTCCGGCATGGACAACCTGACGCCGTTCGCGATCCGGACCAGCAACACGCTGTCGTACATGAGCCCCGAGTTCGCCGGGTTCCGGGCGGGCGTCTACGTCGGCTTCGGCGATGCGGGCGGCGCGCGCGCGGCGGGCTCGAGCCAGCAGTTCGACGTGACCTACACGCACGGGCCGTTCGCCGCGTTCGTCGCGGGCCAGTGGCTGAAGAACGCGGCCGCGACGACCACCGATCGCACCCTGATGGCCGGCGCGTCGTACGAGCTCGGCAAGGCGACGGTGTACGGCGGCTTCTCCGCGGTGAAATGGGACGATCTCGGCATCGATACGCGCGTCTACGGGCTGTCGGTCAAGTACGCGTTGAGCCCGTCGAACTTCCTCGCGCTCGGCTACGCATACGCGCATGACCAGACCTCGCAGGGCAACCACGCGGACCAGGTCGGCCTGATGTACGAATACGATCTGTCGAAGCGCACCAGCTTCTACGGCGCGCTCTCGTACCTGCGCAACCGCAACCAGGCCGGCTACACGCTGGCCGGCGCGGCGAACCCGGGCCTGCCGCTCGCGTATCCGGGCGCGAATGCGCGCGGCGTGCAACTGGGCATCGTGCATCGCTTCTGACGGCGCCAAGGCGCCGGGCGCTGCGCCCGGCGCGCCCGAACGGGCTATTTGCCGAGCCGCTCCGCAAGCGAATAGCGCTGCATGCAGCGCTCCATCGCATCGAGAAACGCGTGCTCGGCCGCATTCATCTTCCTCTCGCGGTGCCACAGCAGGAACACGTCGACATCGACGAGCCCGTCGTCCGGCGGCAGGCGCCACAGCCGCTGCTGCGCGATGTCGTCGCGCACGATGTGCTCGGGCAGGCAGCCGATCCCGTAGCCGGCGAAGATCAGCCGCCGCACTTCGTCGAGGCTCGGCGACGACGCGACGATCCGTCCCGTGAAGCCTTTCTGGTCGCGAAACACGGTCAGCGGCGACAGGCTGTCGCCGATCTGGTCGCTCGTGAACGACACGAAGTTCTCCGCGAGCAGGTCGTCCATCCGCAGCTGGGTCTGCCCGAACAGCCGGTGATGGCGGCCGCAGTAGATCGCGTAGCGCTGGCGCAGGAAGCAGCGCATCTCCAGCTTGTCGTGCGGCGTGCGGCACAGGCCGAGGCCGGCCGTCGCGGTCTTCTGCAGCAGCGACGACAGGATGTCGGACGAGCGCATCACCTCGATCTGCAGGTCGATGCGCGGATACGCGCTGTGAAAATCGGCGAGGAATTCGTCGTAGACCGGCGACTCGATGCGGCTCACCGTCAGCAGGCGGATCGAGCCGGTGAGGTCGGCGCTGCGGTCGTCGAGCTCGGTTTCGAGGCGCGAGATGCCGCCGTAGATGTCGCTCGCGATCCGGTAGACGGCCTCGCCCGCCGGGGTCGGCGCGAAGTGCGGGCCGCGGCGCTCGATCAGCCGGCGTTCGAGTGCTTCCTCGAGCCGGCGCAGCGCCTGGCTGACCGCCGGCTGCGTGACGTGCAGGCGCGCGGCCGCGCGGCTCACGCTGCGCTCCTGCATGATCACGAGGTAGGTGCGCAGCAGGTTCCAGTCGAGACGGTCGTTCAGGAACGGGGCGAGGTCGGCGCGCATCGGGTCTCCGGGCAAGGCAGCGATCGGAACATTAGCTGAATTTATACGGCGAATAATAACTTGAAATTTGACTAATGATTTGCGGTCGCCGATAAAGGAGGGGCGCCGCATCGTGCGGCGCAAGGCCGCGCGAGACGGCCGATCGTCACGACATCGCACGCCGGCGCCGGGCCGTCCGCGCCGCACCGTGCCTCAGGAGCCAGCATGACCCAGTCCCTTCCTACCGCCCGCCAGCCGGGCCGCGCCGCGGCGGCCGCGTTCATCGGCACGATGATCGAGTGGTACGACTTCTATATCTACGCGACCGCCGCCGCGCTCGTGTTCGGCGAGCTCTACTTCCCGTCGCACGACCGCTTCGTCAGCACGATGGCGTCGTTCGCGAC
>Ga0157367_1001193_pt1 | contig 11600 bp, 18 predicted proteins | sample AttbisABBM2_FD_113142 | JGI IMG/M metagenome (GOLD analysis project Ga0157367, IMG submission 113142) | Fungus gardens microbial communities from leaf cutter ant in Botucatu, State of São Paulo, Brazil - Atta bisphaerica ABBM2 | ecosystem: Host-associated > Fungi > Mycelium > Unclassified ...
GATGAGGTTAGTCAACATAATAATCTACTCACTGAACAACAATTGGACATTAACCTCTCAAACCTACAAGAAACGATCTCGGGTGTTTACATGTAAAGGTACAGGAGGTGGCATGACGAGTTTTAGAAGAGAAACTAGGCGGATAGGCACTTTCACGAGAAATTCTATCGCCTGATTCCGCGAGGAGCTGGAATAGCACCGCGTCCGCGACGAGCTAACAACAAACAGTGTCAATCCGATCATAAGTTAGTCAAAGAAATGAGTCGCACCATTTGCTGGAAAGGGGAGGATGTTAGCGTTAGTAAGGATAGACAAGGACAAGGCAATCAATATCCAATGGGAGATGGGGGATTGGCGAATGGAAATCTGGAGTCGATGAGAATGAACGACATACCTCGCATAATTGTAGCACGTCCACGTGCTGTACCGATACCTCTTCCCCTCATCGCGTTAGGACCCACTCGTTTAAACCTGATTCCGCATTCTTGTCAGCTCCAGGCCCATTATAGTCTAGAGTGATTCTCTCACATTGGTGCGTTCTGCAACATGTCTGGGACAATAAAGAAACGAACCATGCTGCCTCGGATGTACACCTGATCCAGCTGTGAGACGCGCCCATCACGACCAGTAACTGTAATGTCCTTCAAAGAGATGTTCAGATTGTCTTCCGCTGCAAGGTGAAGGAAGTCAATCAGTCGGGCAGGGAGTCAATAGCATTAGTGATCTGAGCATGCCTTCTGCCAACTTTCCATAAAGTTGACCCGTCTTCAATTCAACTGTGATAACATGGCCCAGTGATTCGTGAAGTAGCTTGACAGGAACACCGAGTCCAGCTGTAGCCATCGTTTTTTGGTCGTGTTCAATTGAGGTGCCGACTGATTCATAAAGTCACGTGGGAATAAAAATATGCCCAAACAAACTGTGTCTCTTAATGTTCAATAGGACTGGCATATCATTCAAAGCATGGTTTTGATCAGCAACTGGTATTTTGAATTATTTATTCAAACTACCTAATTTTCAGATCAGGATCTGAGACATTGATCATGATAAAAATTGTGATCATGATACCTAAAATATCCTTAACCATTATCTGCAAATGTCTGTCATCTGGAGCTTCAAAATGCTGAACAGATGGTGAACGCAATTATTCAAATTGAAAGATTAACCTATAAAGATTCGGAGCGCGGCGTCGATAATTGATGAAGCATGACACGGAGATAGCAAGAAGGAATCTGTTTTCAAGATTTTTCATCCAGATTGTTCAAGAAGGCAAGCCAAGTCTTCTTATCGACAACGCCTTCATCTATAACAGGAATTAGCGAGTTGCCGCAAACTATGGGATTGACACACATAGTCCATCGGAGTCAGTGACGACAACATAGCGGGCACCAAGTTTCACGAAGAACTGGTGCAATAGTTCCATAGGGGACTTGGACGTAATTGTCAAGGGAGCCTGGGTAATTAGAGAAACTGAGATGCAGCTCCCACTGAGAGGATTGGAAGGACAGACTTGATCCATGTAGACGCTAAAGTCAAAGGGATCGGCTTGAGAGCGGGTACTGCGGCGGCTATCCAATGACATTGAAGATGCCGTCATATTTTGGGTATAGTTCTCCTGGAATTGGATTCCTTTATCCGTATCTACATCCTCTATGACAGCTGTGGGCCATGATCCTGAGAAATAACAAACAAGATCAAGGAAAGAAACTCTTACTCAAAGCGTGCTCAAGTTCGCTGGCGCCGATGTATCCGACCATACGGGAACCGTCTTCGTTGAAATCCTTTTTTAAAATTGGGAATCCCTCATCATCATTCCCTGATTTGCTGAGTGCATCCAGTTTATGCCTCAAACTCGACACTGTGTTATTTTCATCGAGTTGGATGGTATCTACATCTCGCAACATCTTTTGCCAATGAGACGGGTTGGGGCAAGAATTAGAATTTGAGTCTCACCACATCTTGGATCTGGAGATTGCCCCACAAATATTCATGCTTTGAGTTGAGGAATGGAAGTTGGTTCAATTCAATGATAAAGTCGTAAATTCCCTTTGGTTCAAGGGCATCAGCCACGGTCTTGGCAACAAGGACAGCAAGCATGACAGGAACAGCATAAGTGAGCGTATCAGTCAATTCGAACATGATCACTGTCAAAGAAACGGTCGTCCGCTATTGGGATTGACAATCATTCGAAATGAACACAAGAAATGGCACTAGAACATACTGTGACACCAGATAACGCAGCTGCTGCCCCCACCATCGCATATAGACCAGGAATGACACCTTGGCAAAAACACTGTATCATTCAGAGAAAAAATGGAAGTAAGAAGGAAATATACAATCTCCTCTCTCTCCGCAAGAGCGGGGATATCCACCAAATTGAGGTTCCTGAGATTGTATCCATTGAATCCAGGTGCCAAGAATACGACCCGCGCACGCCCCAACTCCCAAGGAAGGTATAAATATTCCACAAGGAACCTTGAGCCCGAAGGTCACGATCGTCAACATTACTTTTATGGTCAATGCCATGAAAAGAAATCGCGACACACGCCAAACCTGCTCAGCAGAACTCGGATCAGTTAGGCACAAACCAGATGGGGTATCCGGCTGGCAATCAGAGAACAAATAGTAAACCAGCTCTGGACCACCCATTCGAGCATAAGGATTGAGAAAACAAAGCAGGGCAGTGACCAAAGTGATCTGCAATAACGGATGAACCTAATATTAGAAAGTACCTTTAAATTCATATGAATCCGATATGTACCAGCAAAACTTCCAAGAGTGGGTGTCTCACAAGCCATGTCTTGTTCCGCACATACTTACCCCAGTTAAAGTTCAGCTTACAGAAACAAACACCATATACACCCTGGGCACGACATGAGTCTGGAGTTCGCGGTAGAAAAAAGAATTTACTCCAAAAACCCCAAGGAGGATAAAGGGAACCAGTTCAAATGCTCTCCAGTCCTGATAAAGAGGAAAAATTGAAAATGTCGTCTCACAGTGAGTTTAGAAATACTCACTTTATCATAGGTAACTTGAAAAAGTACTATCTTCCCTGTCCCGAATGGGTCTAGTACTTTCAGAGTGATAGCAGCGATCATAGCACAAAAGAAACTATTTTCCGGAAATAAACGGCAAATCCAATGTAGTGGATTATGCCCACTCATACCTTCTCCACATGACCTGATGTTCCATGGGTCACTGATAGACAACAATCAGCAAGAGAGCGACCTGCCTTCGGAGGAAAGTAGTACGATACTTCCTCAAGACTGAATAAAGTTCCACCAATCGGGGCTCCAAAAGCAACAGAAACACCAGCAGCACAAGCAGCGCTTAGAATCTCCCGTCGTTTGGCTAAGAAAGATCACCGGGAAGGAATGATGGGATGAAGATGAAAAAAATGCCCACCTTCGTTATTCTCATACTTGTTAGCAATACGACTGACAATATTTCCAATACAACTGGCGATATGAACAAAAGGGCCTTCTTTTCCCAAAGAAAGACCGGAGGCTACTACCAGGGGAAGTCCCACTGCCTTGGTGAACAAGGTTCTACCTCCAAGGAACCCATGAATGACAAAACCTTATCGATCCGTTGAACTTAGAGAAGAGGGCAGAAGAAACGATAAGTACCTGAGAGAATTGTTTTGATTTCCGGCACACCAGCACCAGCAGCCTGAGTACATCATCAGGACGTGTCTTCTGCAATAAGAATTATGGATGTATACGTAGTACATGACCTTCCGCTGGCTGGGGCTCGGATTGTGTGATGTTCGAGGATCCGAAAATTCAGGCTTCAGAACCCCAGATTCCTTGCGGGTTGTGAAGGTAGAGGATTTAGAAAGGTTGAGTGTGAGGAAGCACGACGTTCCCGCCAACACGAGCTATGACATATCAGCTCCCCAGTTGGCTTGTGTACATCAGAGCCAAATCAGAACACTCACAGCAATAGTGATCCACGACAAATAATCTACTATCTCCCCTCTCGTTCCGTATTGAGCGAAAACCTCTGACCAAGTCCTCCAGGCAGGGCAAACAGCATCGACTTCTAACAGCCAAGGAGATTTTAAACCACGAGAGACTGGTGAAAAGCAGCAGAAGCGCTTTGCTTGATACCAAGCATCATAGCAGTAACCCTCTTTGAGATCAAACAACCATTGCTCGCTGCGAATCACCAAGAATGCTACACAAGCCGTGACGAAACCAACAACAGTGACGATCAACCATCCTAAACCCTTGTCAATAAGTAGTCGGACTTTAGTCGTTCTTCTAAGCCTCGAGAAACGGGCAGAATCCTTGATTGCATCATGAAGCCAGTCTATTGATGTGAAGGATGAATACCAAACGCGAATGCCGTTAGTCCTAGCGTCTGATACTTGCTCTGTGCTATCCTCCAATGGGAGGTCGTAGGCTGAAATCGGCCGTTGTGATCTCGGTATCGAGTAACTAGGCGTCGGCGATGACTCATGAGGGGTTGCAGGATAAGACTCAGTGTGGCCTGAGAGTCCCGGACGGTGTGAGAGTCCTGGGGACTGTGAGAACCCTGAAGGATGCAAGAGACTTGGATGGAAACTGAGCGAAGGCACTTTGTGGGTTGGAACGGTCCCATATAATGCCTGAGTATTTGACTGCTGCAGGGGAGTTGTCTGGCTGGCAAGGGGTGTGCAGCCATCTCTACCAGGATAAACCGCGGACATTGTCGAGCTATTCCCAATGTTTACGATAGTGGGAGGAGAAGGAATATAAAATAATGGCCTACCAAGGGATTTTCAGACTCAGAGCTTCGCCTAAACTGAAGAGCCGCCCCGAAAGAGAGAACGCTCGGTTGAGTTATTGGTTGAGTATTCTGCACATTGTTGTCACCATCAAAACCGTGTGATCATTACATTTCGTTTGTTTTCACTCTACTAAAGTACGGTGAGTGGAGCTACTCAATGGTAGGATCATTCGGCTTAGAAGGACTAGCGGGAGACCGCTGAGTTACTGTGAATCCCGACGTAACAACGTGTGTCAATGGTGTCCCGGCAGAGATACTCGGAGACGCAGCTGTGCTACTACTTGTTCTTGACATCAATGAATTTAACACCATCGCCAATCCACTCATTTGCGCAGATTGGAGGAGAGACACATTGATTTCCAGCATGAGCATTGTACCGTTTGCAGTTGATCCACGCAGAACTGCGGGAGGAGGGGCCTGGCCTTCTGCAACTGAAACAGCGGGGACAGGATGAATTCCCAGTGCATGTAAGGCAGGCAGTGATGCAACCGGTAGCTGAACAGGAATTGCTGTATTATTGGAAGGCGTAGGCAGGGGGTTGACTTGAAAGGTGGTAGTGGTTGGAGGGGGGATAGTTGCGCCATAGGCTTGGGTGTATGCGTATGGATATGGTCGGTAAGATTGTGTCTGCATTGTGGGCACAACGGGCACAGGCACGGCAGTATATTGTGTCCTTGTCGTTGTACCCGCGCGTTTTTCACGTTCCAGTCGCTCTAGATCGCTGCGAGCAACCTTCAGCTCGTTACTGAGTAGCGAAGTGTCAGCGCGGTCAGCTTCTAATACAGCTTGCGCTAAGACATAAGCCTGGTCATCGGGTGATGCCCGCTGTTGTCTCAGACAATTGAGAAAGGAGATAAATACACGTTGAAGAGAACAGTGCCTCACAGAAGCCGTCCGTTTCTGAACCACCCGAAATCGACGTCGCAACTTATCGTATCGTCTGTGACACTCCAACGCGAATCGTGTTTCTAGATAAACTTAACTGAGTCTCATCAATCTTGAGGTTTGGGAATTGGATACCCTCAATCTCTGCCTTCAAGTCAGCATCCGTTGCCTTTTGCTTTCCCTTTCTCCCTTTTAAGAGCTCCAGGTCCTCGTGTGGTTGGCAATATATGTGATACGGCAGGAGACGTTGCAAAGCATCGACCTGATCAGTAAAAGGTGCATCTACATCGGGTTGCAATACAGCGGCATGGTCCAGGGCAAGACGTGCAGAAAACCTGCATTTTGGCTGTGAGTGAGAGTAAGAGGTAGCAGATTCTCGAGATGTGTACCTTTCAGCGGCCTTGCGAGTGATTTCTATCTCTTCCTCTGTGCGTTTTTTCGTTTTCATAAGCTTCTTAAGTGGCAGCGTAACGGATGGGGAATGCTGAGTAGCACCATTACCGGAAGAGAACGTCGCCAGTGTCATCGATTGGGCGGGCGAAGAAGTACTTGTCTGGTTGTTCTGCAACCCGGGCACATTCTGAGGAGATGACGGAGCGACAGAAAAGGCGTGAGTGTTGAGAGCGGAACCAAAAGGCTTGGACATTCGCTGTTCAATTTGTTTTCAATTTGTTATGGTTTGCCCTGGACGTTCAGGTGCCAGGAAAGGAAATTGATTTTGGTACGATTTACACACAAAATATCTGCAGTCTAGGCGTCAAAATTAACAAATATCCGATAATTGTAAGCGGGCATTCAATCTATCTTCTGCAAGAGCTGAGTAGCCACTTGGCCCCCTGAGACCGTCTCAGCATTTTGACTCCTCGCTTGGAAGTCTGATTTCACTTCTTTGAGGAGTTCCGTAGCTCTCACTACATCCTCAGCGTTACTTGTCGCCACACGCTCCAGGTATTCCTTTGCGAGATCAAGGTCACCATCAGGGATCTTCATTTGGTATTCAGCGACCTGAAGACAAGACTTCGCATACTCTTGAATTGGTCGCACTGAAAAGAGGTACATCAACTACTGCCAAGTCATGACGACGAAAATGGTACTCAACGGTCGGCTTGGCAAACTTCAACAACACGTCTGTGGTAAGCTACGGCTTCGGCGAAGTCGTCTATTGACCAATACAGGTTAGCCAGCTTCAGATTGATACTAATTTCATGCGGATCTGCTGGGATAAGCGCTCGTTTGTAGCACTCGATCGCTTCTCGTCGGCTAGAAAATCCAGTGAGCAAAGTAGCAAGAATCTGGATGGTAGAACGTATGCCAAGACATACCGGTCAATCTCCTCATAGCATGAACCTTGCGCCTGCCACAGCCGAATATCATAGGGCCTTTGGGTCCGAAATCAGAGAAGTCCCAAGCCGGAAGGATACGTATCTTCTCACCTCAAAGCGGTCGCACGTTGATAGTAATATAGCGAGTAATGATGCATGCTCAATAATTCATAGGCTTGTCCCAGCCCGTACCATGCTCGATAGTCTTTGCGATTGACATCTACTACAAAGTTGGTAAGCCGGTGCAATACTAGGAATACTTCTTACCGACAGCTCGCCGGTAAGCTTCAATCGCAGCGTGTGAATTCTTCATCTCTACGTATTCGTGCCCCATTAGGGTCCAGGCCGAAAGATACGTTCTGTCAAGCTGAGTAGCCCGCCGAAAATATCTCACAGCTTTCTCATGTTCAGCCCGAAGTGAATAGTGATTCCCTATGTTGGCCATTCAATGAATGTCGATACCCTGACTGAAATCATAACCCGAACTCACCTACGAGACAACATATCTCTGGTCTGTCTTTCTCCAGTGCTAAGAATTCGTGTGCAAGACGTGACAATTTGAGCCTGTTATCAGTTACATACAGAATATTCGAATAGATATCTATATCATCAATTCGGCAAGGATCAATTGTAAGAATCTTCTCGAATTGCTGTTCAGCTTGACCAAAGTCTAGCGCAGGAAGTCAGATATACGGGAAAAAATCGAAAACTTTCGAGCCAACCATGGAGGTGATAGAGGACACAGGCACGTAAGCTCATGAGCCAAGCACTACTTGGAAATAAATCGCGGCTCAATAGGCGATCGCAAAGGGCTAGTTCATTTTCCGTTGGCTGATGAAGTTCACTGAGTGTCTTGATTTGGAACATATGAACCAGTGGATGGCTTGGGGGGAGCGGGATCAATTGCAAAAGAGACGATAGCTGAAATTGAGGCTTTGATACAAGCCCAAATATCTGGAACAAATTGCCCTCACCTCTTCTCCATCCCCGATGCAGCTGCCTAGAAGCGTCCAACAAGACCAGTTCCAAGGGAAGCCGACGATAGATAGGAGAGCGCACTCAATCGCTTCTTCACGACGTGAAAGTCGGGAAAGAAAAAGTGCTTTTCTGTGGTCCATTAGAAGTAATCATCATTTGGAAGGCCTACTCACAAGAAAAGTAACCACGAATCCCCGGTATCATTCACCTCGTCGAGAAGCTCATTCAAAACCTTGTTGATAGGAACCGGAGGCTGAAGTCGACTGTCTAGCACAATTGTTGACATGATGAGGTTCCAAATGCCGTCAGGACCTACTATCCAGCTTATACCAGTCACGCATTGCCTGCTTTTCACTAGACTTCCATGGGCGCGATCTTAGTCCATTCGTATTAACGACACTATGTGGGGGACTCACCATGAACTTGCTATACACTCTGATAAATAGCGCTTTGGCACTCTGTCCATCCTTGAGAAGATGGATGGCGCGCGAAAATTCCCGTGAATCAATGTAAATACGAGCGGCAGAAAGTATATCTGCGTCTTGAATCTCAAGTTCATGATCGCATGTTTTCATATCAGCGACTTGGTCATGAGAATGAGGAACGAACACAGGATGACTTGTCCCAGTCCCCGAATCCCGGTTTGCTGCCTGGGTGGACATGGGAGAAGAGGCACCTGGAAACGAAGTCACGGGCCCAAGAGACTTGGCTCTGGCTGGCGTTGAAGTTGAGAAACGGATGGCACCTTGCGAAACAGAACTGTTGGTGACATTTCGCTTGGAAGGCGGAAGGGCAAGCACGAGTTCAGACGCCCTGATATGTCTGATCAGAATATGAGTTTAAAGCAAGCCAAGAACAATCACACCATTTTGCAGCGATTATTAATCCTCTTTCAGAACATTCCTTAGCAGCTACACGTAGCTCCATGGCAGTTTGTGTATCGACTTGAAATACGGATTCCATTCACGAGATTGATCAACTCAGAGACTATATCAAATATTGTTGATGATAGAGGAAGAATCATGCCAAGTGGTTTTCTACTTTGTACCATTATATTTCACGTGCACAAACGAGAATTCTGCATTTATATACCCAAACCAGTGTCTACAGGGTAAATCTACGTACAAAGAGTCCAGAAGATGTATGGGTAGAGGAGTATGATTTACAATCCATGACAAATAGCAGGATGGTGTTGGATGAAAAAGAAAGCAGGTAGTGAAACAGCAGGGAAGCATCCAATCAGTCAGGCCGGTCCGTCCCCACGCCGGCGAGCCACGGAAACAGACGCGAAGACTTCTCCCTCGCGAGGTATCTTACTCTTCCCAGTCCTACGAGCGACCCAAGCTCAATTGTCGGCACACTGGGTGAAATTGCTGTCGCGGTTGTATGGTCGGTGAGGCTCTACGGATCCGTGGGAAAAACAGGACATGGTGGAAGGCGCGCTTCCAAGGACAGTGCAGACTGTTCAGCCCTCAAAAATTAGCATTAACATTGGCTTGTGTTGGTTCTATTGAAATTACCCTGGGCCTGTCTAAGCTAGGACTATTACACTCAGCTCCATGTTTGCGATCCCACTTGGCCTCATAGCAATATTATTATTATGCTTTTGTCGTCTCTTCAATGTTCTGAAGCGACAGCATCATGTGCGCCCCAACAACTTAGCGACTTCTACTTGCAGCTTGGCAGTTTTTTTAGGCTCAGGTCATTCTCTCTACCATCTGCTCTCTCTCTCTCTCTGTGGTCAGCATGCTTATTCTCTCACCAGGAGGGCACACAAGTGAGGCGTTGCAACTCTTATCAGCTCTCGACCTCAAAAGGTATACACCAAGAAGATACATTATCAATAATGGAGACTATTTGAGTATCCAAAAAGCCAAAGCATTTGAGCGTGCAAATTCCTCATCTCACCTGGTTGGTGCGTCTCGTCTCTCTATTAGCCTGTTCTGAACGGGGTATCGGTATCTCAGGCAGAACAAGACTATCTCTTCATTATAATTCCAAGAGCACGTCACGTTCATCAGTCCCTTCTCTCGACACCGTTCTCTGCACTTTGGTCGCTTACCTTCTGTATTTATCAACTCACTGTTGGACCCATCTTCTCGCCACGAATGCGGGAAAACTTTCTGACAGATGTTCTTGTTCTGAATGGACCCGGCACATGTGCTTCCTTGTGTATCGCGGTACTAGTCAACAGAGTGTGTTTTCTTTTTTTAACCAGACCCAGCCACTAATCTCTTCTTGGTCAGGTCTTGGGCTTGCCCTCGCCTAGAGTAGTTTACGTTGAATCATTTGCGCGGGTTCGCTCATTCTCCGTCTCAGCTCGCCTACTACGGCCACTGGTGGACAGGTCAGTTCCTTTCAGAAGTACGCATTCAGCTCGTTCACAAAATTTAGATTTGTCGTACAATGGCCCCAGTTACTTCAAGACGGAAGAGCCGGGGAATGTGTGGGTTGGCTCATTTAAATAGTAAATCTATCATCGCACAATCATTCAGGTTTTGAAGTGGTAAAAACAAATTACGGTATTAAACACGATAGACACAGCATCAGGTCACCAGGGTGGATGTCTATGTATTCAATCTCTCTTCCTTGACCATCTATCCTCGCCATCTCGACCACGACGCGACGGCGGACTAGCACTGCGATGTCGCTTGCTTGGCTCCCATCCGCCGCCACCTTGCTGTTGTGGTGGATGTAGTTTCCGCTCGAGTCTCTGACCGTGTCGTAATTGTCGAACAAGTTCGGGAGAGGCATTGCGGAGATGCATGAAATTGCAGAAGCCCCCACGATTACATTCTCCATTTTCGTTTTGACGGCAGCAAGCTTCACGAAAATCGGTCACAGGAGACAACTCAGCATATAGCGGTCGCCCTTGGTGTACAGTCAGAGTCTCAACGATCAACTCCGGGCGCAATCACGCATACCTGCATACCAACGTTCGTTGCAGTTATCCACTGCTGCCTGTGCTTCTGTTTCCCATTCATAACGCGCATAGACGTTGCCGATTAGGTGGTCTCCTACATTGTCACAGACCTTTTCTCGCGTGAAGGAGGATCAACGAGGATGAAGTTCGGAGACTCACATGTAATTCCAGCAGATGACCGAATTTAGCCAATTCACAATAGAGATCTTCGTAGACCGCATCGAACCCCTCTTGCAGTTCCTTCTCGGTTAATTTACAAACAGGGTCATGAGCAGGGTTGTGGTATACATTGGGAAGCAAGATGGTTTGCGAAAAGGGTGGTTTGATATGCTTTCGAGAGCAGCGGTCTCCGTGCCGACATGCACCGATCTATGCCGAATGTTAAGCAAGAGCAGGTGATAACATAGTACACGAACACGACCTGCCTTGTAGTAAAAGGAGCAATTGACGCGATCTTGCTCTGTACCAAAGATGTTTGCCTAGATTGTGCTCAGGCAGTATTGCAAAGAGTGAAATTTTCTTCACATACCAAGTGGGATGCCATGTCAAGCAACAAAGAGGCTCTTAAATCTTTTGGTACTATGTAAGAGTCCAAACAAAATCGTAGGAAAATTCACCACGTAGTAGGGGTTAGTGTGACGTCACACATCTGTCACAAGTTATAGTCACATGATCACATGTCACATAGAAAGATTCTGAAATAATGATGTCATTCCATA